>Ga0207659_10001465_pt1 | contig 14071 bp, 14 predicted proteins | sample KBSM43metaG_FD_184330 | JGI IMG/M metagenome (GOLD analysis project Ga0207659, IMG submission 184330) | Miscanthus rhizosphere microbial communities from Kellogg Biological Station, Michigan, USA - KBS M4-3 metaG (SPAdes) (version 2) | ecosystem: Host-associated > Plants > Roots > Rhizosphere >...
GAGCGACGTGACCGTATTGGCGAACTCCGGCAGGAGGGGATACATCAAGCGGCTCTCCTGGACCCGGACGATGGCGACACCCTGCGTGTGGTCGGTCGTGAGGTTCATCGGGTTGCTCCGGTTCTGCGACGCGGGGGTGCGCGGCGCGCGCCCTTCATGCGTACGGTTTCCTGCTGTTCGCGAAGACGGGCGATCTGCCGCGAGAGTTCCGTGCGCCCGCGATTAATCCGCGACTTCACGGTTCCTTCGGGCACGCCGAGCTTCTCCGCAATTTCCTGATAGCTCAGCTCCTGGATGTCGCGCAGCATCACGGCTGTGCGCAGCGAAGGAGCGAGCTTGTCGAGTGCCGCGCGCAACAGGGCGACGCGGTCGCGCTGCTCGAGCGCGGCCTGCGGGCTGTCGATGACGGATGGACGCGCCAGCGTCACCACGTCGACATCGTGCGTGACGACGTCGTGCTCGCGGCGCATGCTGCGGTAGTGATCGATGCAGAGATTGCGGCTGACGCTGATCAACCATGTGGAGAAATTCGCACGGCGATCGAACGTCTTCAGCGACTTGAACAGCTTGAGAAAGATGTCCTGAGTGAGATCTTCGGCTTCGTCCTGTCGGCCGACGAACTTATAGGCGACGTTGAAGACCTTGCGCCAGTAGAGACGCACGATGTCGTCCCACGCGCGCTGATCACCTTTGAGGCAACGTTCGATGAGGGAATCGATCTCCGGCGGCGCAGCAGCGGAGGGGTTAACAGCCATCCGTCACGTGCGGTGCTTCGATGGCGGGAATGCGCGCATGATAACATGCGATTCGCTCGTGTACCAACCGTTCCGGCCCGCAGGTGGCGCACTTGCCTGCGACGGCGTCAGCATCCAGTCGATCGTCGAACGCGCAGGCACACCCACTTACATTTACAGCGCGCGCGCGATCCGCGAAAGCTATCGCGATATCGACGAGGCGTTCGCGTCCTACCCGCACGCGATCCATTACGCGCTCAAGGCAAACTCGACGCTCGCAATCGCGCGGCTGCTGCGATCGCTCGGTAGCCGTGCCGATGCCAACTCCGGAGGCGAGATTGCCGTCGCCGAGCGGGCGGGATTTGCGCCGAAGGACATCGTGTTCACAGGCGTCGGCAAGACGCGCGAGGAGCTCGAGTACGCGATCGCGCAGGGCGTTGGTACGATCAATGCCGAGTCGGCCGGAGAACTCGACCGCATCGCGTCGATCGCACAGGCCCACAACCGGGTGGCGCGTGTGGCCGTACGGGTCAATCCCGACATCGATGCCAGGAGCCATCCAAACATTTCAACCGGTCTCAAGAGCAACAAGTTCGGCGTCCCGCTCCAGGAAGCTGGCGCCATCTACCGTGCACGCCGCGGCGTCGCGGGGCTGCAGTTTACGGGCGTCCACATTCACATCGGTTCGCAGATCACGACGTTGGAGCCGCTGACGCGCGCAGCGGAGTCGCTGGTATCGCTGGCATTGCAGCTGCGGGATGATGGATTCGCGCTCGAACACGTCGATCTCGGCGGCGGGCTCGGCATCGCGTACGAAGGGCGTCCCATCATCCAGCCGGCCGACTACGCGGGTGCGGTCATTCCGGAGCTGCACCGCATCGGCCTTCCTGTCGTTCTGGAACCCGGACGCGCGATCGTCGGATATTCCGGAGCGTTGATTGCCCGGGTGGTCGACACCAAGTGTTTTCCTGGCGGCCGCAAGTTCGCGGTGCTCGATGCCGGGATGGCGGAGCTCATGCGTCCTGCGCTGTACGGCTCTTTTCACCGCATCGTGCCTGTCGTGCCGCGAACAGGCAGCGACACCGCGTGGGACGTCGTAGGCCCGATCTGCGAGAGCAGCGATGTCTTCGCCCGCGAGCGACTGCTGCCGCCGCTCGAAGTCGATGACCTCGTCGCGATCCTCGACGCTGGAGCGTACGGCTCGGTAATGGGATCGAACTACAACCGGCATCTCCTGCCGGCAGAAGTCCTCGTCGACGAAGGCAAGTGGTCCGTGATTCGGCGGCGCCAGACGCTCGACGATGTCCTCGCCCTTGAAGGCTGATCGCGGTCTGCTCGTCGCGTTCGAAGGGCTCGATCAGAGCGGCAAGCAGACACAAGCGGAGCTGCTTCGCGATCGGCTGACATCGCACGGCCGCGCGGTACAGCTCCTCTCATTCCCCGACTATCACACCGTGATCGGCGCGGAAATTGGGCGTGCGCTGCGCGGCCAGCACGAGTACACGGCCGACGTCATGCAGCTTCTCTACGTGGCCAACCGTTACGAGTTCAAGGGCGAAATTCTGCGGGCGAAAGCAAGCGGCACGATTGTCGTCTGCGATCGCTACCTGGCGTCGAGCATCGCGTATGGGGAAGCACAGGGTCTGGATGCCGCGTGGCTGACAGACATCCAGAAGTACCTGCCGCAGCCTGACGTCACAGTTCTCCTGGACATTGCGCCCGAGGTCTCGGCGCGGCGGAAGACCGCGGATCGCGACAAGTACGAACGCGATCTATCTCTGTTATCCCGCGTTCGTGAAAGTTACCTCCGGCAGGCGGCGCAGCCAGGCTGGGTCCGGTTCGACGCGTCGCGCGATAAGAATGTGATCGCGGTGGACGTGTTCAACGGCGTACGCGCAGTTATCTAAGAACTCGTCGCGAGCGCGAAACACGATGCAGCTCAGTCAGATTCCTCGCGTGGCGCCTGCATCAGCTTCGCCCGCGGCACCAGCCGATACCGGCCGCTTGGCGTCTGTCCTGGCACATCACCTTCGTAGACGAACATCAGGTCGTGGCGTGTGAAGTTGTCGAACCATTCCGCCCACGAGATCGGCCTGAACCGCGCGGCGCCAGGGAAGTTGAACCGAATCCCCGCGCCGCCATCGCGGACGTCGACGGTCGCCGGGCCGGATTGGGTGGCCTCGCCTGTGGCCGGTTCTGCCGCGCGCTTGGCTGCCCATTCGCGAATCAGCTCGCGATTATCGGTGGTCAGGATCGTGCCCGGCGGTTGCTTGCCTGCGTCGCTCGTGTCAAGCCGACGGACGGGCTCATCTTCGGGAAGCAGTGAACGTGCTGCCATGGGCTTCACCTTTCAGGAAGGAGCATGGTGTTGCGGCTCCTGTGCCATGAATACGGCGCTTGACCCGCGTCCCCGTTCCCAGTGGCCGGGATGGCCAGGCGTCCACGGCGCTTCGGTCCAGAAGAACGTGAAGGCGTTGACGCCCAACGGCAGGACGGCCTCGTAGCCACCGCTCGGCGTAGGGATCAGCGGCACTCTGAACACGCGGTTCCACGCGCCGTCTCGACTCGCGACACCGGCATGCACGAAGCCGCTGCCGTTGACACGCACCCGAATCCGTTGTCCGGGCGGGAATTGTGGGTGTTCGAATGTCCACACCATGGGGTGGGCGACCTCGGGCGGCGGCGACGGTTGCTGAACTGGCAAGGACCCGGTGGCAGCGCGCATCGTGGCTGTTGCCGCGGTGAGCGTGTCGATCGTGCGCCGGTAGCTGTGATGGATGTTCAGCAGCGGTTTCTCGGACGACTCTGGAATGGCGTCACCAACATCGATGGCAACGCCCGATTTACCGGCGAACTCGGGATGGAAACCGCCGGCTGCCGTAGAGTCCCCGATGTACACCACACCAGCAGGATGCAGTGCGGGCATGCTGACTACTCGACCGTCTCTCGCGAGCTTCACGAGCAAATCGAAGCCTGTGGACTGGTTGCCGTCAACCTCGCCCGTGATGAGTCGGTACGCGCCGTCCTCGAAGACGAAGACCTCGGCACCCCCCGAAAGACTCAGTAGCACCTGTGACACCAGATGAGTGTTCGCGGCGAGTGCGATGAGGAGCGGCCTCAGCAGCCTCGCGTAGAACCAATCGAACGGGGTATCGGTGCAGAACACCAGGATCCCTCCAGCGGCGAGATAATCCTTCAACACGTCGATCGTGCCGTCGTTGCTGCTGTCTCCGGAGAAGGCCGTAAGCATCTCGTCGAGGTTTGTCACAACCACACATCGGCCCGCTTGCTGGACTTCCGACAGGAACTGTTCGATCGATACGACTTGCGCGGGGGACAAGTCCGTAAAGAGCGCCTTCTGGACATCGGCAAGTGTCCGGGGTCTGGACTTGGCCACCTCCAGATAGGCGGTGAGCTTCATTTTCCAGTGTTCGTCGCCCTGCTCATGCTGGAGCGACTCGCTCGCGGCCTTGCGCGCTAGCTCGACGAAAAGCGGCGACACCTCGACCAACCGCGCTGGCCCGCCTGGTGTCACGGCAACCCACCCAAAATCAGTGAGAAGAAGACCGCCGTTACCCCTCCCGTGTTGACGGCCTACATCGATCGCGATGTATTCACGCGCGAGCCACGAACCGGGCGAGTACCGGATCTCTCCCCGCAGGCTCGCGGTGTGGCCGATGACTTGCGGCAGCAGGTCCGCGTGGTAGCGGTAGTGGTCCACTTCGCGAAGATCGGGTGTGAACACGCCGGCCGGCTCGTAACCAATCTCACCGGGCACGCGCTTTTCCCGAGTGTGACTGGTGCCGACGTGAAAGATGTCATGCTGCAAGTCGCGCGCGCTGATCCGTTCGCGCTCCACGAGCGTTCGGCGAAGCACGTCGTTCACCCACGAGGCGACGGCCTGAGCGTCGCGGGCGTCATGGTCACGCATCGCGAGCTCGACGATGTTCGGAAGGAGCCCGCCGTGCACGAACACCTTTCCGTGCGCGAAGTACGCCGCCTGTACGCTGAGTCCCGGATGTCGCTCGGGGTGGATTGCTGACTCCCGGATCAGGGGCCACAAGCGGTAGCCGAGGGAATTCTCGCCCCCCTGTCCGCCCTCGCGATCGAGGTAGAGATCATGATTTCCGAGCGTCCACACGATGTGGCCGCCCAGCCGATGCGCCTGGGAGGCGAGACCGTGAATGAAGTCGAAGACCGCCTGCAGGTGCTGCCCGTGTCCGATGTCTCCGGTGAAGACAAGCGTGCCGTCCCGGGCGGACCAGTTATTGAACTCGTCGATGAAGCCCAGCGCCCGGAGGATCTCATGCAGCGCCGCCAACTCGCCATGCACATCGCCCACCACGCCTACGCGCTTCGTGCAGTCCCGGAGCAGCTTCGAAACGTCTCTATGCGCTGCCAAGCTGCGCTCGACGGCCAAGTCCTCGACGATGACGTCCTCAACCTCGAGCATGTGCAATTCGTGCGGGGCCAATCCGACGGCTAGGCCGCGGTTCGCCAACTCGTCACCTGGATGGACGTACATCTCACCCGTGAGGATGTCTCGCAGGTGATAGTGGATGGCCGGATCGTCCTGCACGTCGAGCTCCGCGGGCAGCCGCAACCTTCCCCAGTGTTTAGCGAGCTGCGAACCGCTGTCCGAGACGTTTGCCACCAGGATGAGGGGGTGTCCACCGAAGACCTTCACGCCCGCGCGAAAGTGGTCCAACGGTCTCTCGTCGTGCATCCCAAGCACGGGGATCGATCGGTCGTACACCGTACCGCGCGACGTGGGGTCGAGCACCGATCGGAGCAACGTCCCGATGGGATGCCTGACAAGCGCCCACAGCTGGGCATGCATGACAGTGTTAATGACGTGACTTCGCCGCTGCCGCCAGTTCTCGTCGAACCGTTCGAAGCCGAACGACCCGCGGCCTTCCTCGATACCCTCCGAGGCGTCGTGAAACTCGCGCAGGAGGGCAGCCGCTTCAGCTGCTCCACTCGCCGGCACGTTCTCGGAGGCGGACATCTCCTGCTGCACACGCCAAAGAGCCCACCGGCTGCCGTCGCGAGAGGATCGCAGGATGCTATCCACGGAACGCTGACGCTCGGGGTGGACGGACACCGGATCGTGTACCTCCCGCGCATCGTCTGTGATGTCGATCACGCCCATGTGCGGATCGAAAATCTGAAGGCGTTCGTCGGGCGCCGAACCGGCGATGCCGATGTTCAAGATGGAGAAGTCGAGGTGCGAGACGCCGCACTGCCACAGTTGCTGCGTGAAGTCGCGGTACCGTGCCTCGAGGTCGCGCGCGGCTGCGACATCGCCTGCACGCAGCGCCCGCTCGATCGCGTCCGCGAGTGGCGTCACGAACGGTTGCACCACCACGACCGACAGCCTCAGCGCTTCGGAGGCCCGTTTGTCCTCCGGGAAGTCGTCAGGGTAGTTGATCGGAACGAGACGCGGCGTCCGACCCAACGATCGCACGATGCCGATCGCGCCGAACCGTTCCAGCGCCCGCCGCTCGTTATCCGAAAGCGACACGAGCGTGTCGTCGGCGATGTAAGTTCGACTCGGCACCGCCAGCGGACCGTAAGCTTCGAAAGTACGGATGTATTGCCAGATGACCGGGTGCAGCGATCCGTCGGCCCGCGCGCCGTGTTCGCGCTGCCACGCCTCTCGAGAGGCGGGCTTGGGCGGCGCCAGCGGCGGGACAGGCACGGGGTGCTTCGCGTACTTCACTACGAACCGACGCCGCGGCTCGATGAGGGCGATGACGTGGTATCCCTCACCGAGCAGCCGCAGCGGATTTTCAAAGGTTCGTAGTACCTCCACATCCGACGGCAGATCGTCGGCGTCCTGAAACGCTTCGCGGGTGACGGGCACCAGCTCGGTGTCGAGCACCCGATCGGCGATCCACTGGGCGCCGCCATGTCGTTCGTCGCGGTGGTATGCGGTGAGCGCGCGCTCGAGGATCGCCTCAAGCTGGTCCTTCGGCTCTGGCGTGGGTAGGTGAGCCATAACCTTCTCCCCCTCCGTTAGAGACGACGTTACTCACGATACGCAAGTGGCGGACCGCTGGTCCGCCGTTGTTCCGTTCGCTGGTGCTCTTTGGAGGGAGGATGCCCGACGAACGTTTGGTCAGTGAACCGGAGCCGCAAGGACACTGCCGAAAGCACGCCTGATCGAATTGCCGAAGATTGTGTAGGGTAATGTCTCGAGCCGAGAGGCTTAGTGGACTCTCTCGGCCATTGCCACCGTCAGTGCTCTGACCTCACGCGCGCCTGCCGCGAGCAGTACCTTCGCGCATTCATCGAGCGTTGCGCCCGTCGTACGCACGTCATCGACGAGGACGATGATGCGATCGTCGATGAACGGCCGCCGCACACCATCGAGGCGGGCGCGCCCGGTGAGCAGTGGCGAGACGACGAATGCGCCGCGGACGTTGGAATGTCGCGCGTCCGCATTCAGCGTCATCTGCGGCAGGGTCTCCCGGACTCGCCACAACGCATCGACAACAGGGCGCCGATCGAGACGTTTCGCGAGGTCGCGCGCCTGATTGAAGCCACGCCGCATGCGTCTCCACGGGTGCAGCGGCACCGGCACGACATGGTCGCACTCCTGCAGTAACACCGAGCCGGCATCGCGGAGTATGGTGCCAAGCGGATCCGCGAGCGAACGACGCCCGTCGTACTTGAACGCGTGGATGATCTCCCGCAGCGCGCCTTCATAGGTGCCCGCTGACATTCCGAGGGTGATGTGTGCTGTTGTCCAGGCGTGTGATGCGGCGAAGCCGCCGTCAGTTGGGATCGCGGCGGCCCAGCATACCGGACAAACACAGCCGGAAATTGGACTGTCCAGGATGGTCTTGCAGGCGACGCACGCGGGCGCAAGCGTCGCCGCGATCAGCGCATCTACTGTTCGTCGGAGAACTCGTATCGCTCCGCGTTTCCCCAGAGCCGTTCGAGCTCGTAGAAGTCGCGGCACTCGCGGCTGAAGACGTGCACGACGAAGTTGAAGTAATCGAGCAGGATCCACTGCGATTTCTCGACGCCCTCGGTCAGGTGCGGCCGTTCGCCGAAATCGGCACGAAGCGTCTCTTCAACGGAATCGGCAATGGCGTGAATCTGCCGCGCGTTCGTGCCCGTGCAGATCACGAAGTAGTCGGTGAAGCCGCCAGCCTTGCGCAGGTCCAGGACGACGACGTCGACGGCCTTCTTGTCTTGTACGGCGTGCACTGCGCCGAGCACGCTGCGAGGAAACTTCGGCACCGCCTTCCGTCGGGTCGCGACCTTCTTAGAGACGCTCGTCTTTGCCATGCAAGTTGTCTACCGCTCCGTACAAATGATGTTTCTGAATGTGCCGTGCGACGCGAGCCGGAACGAGATCGTCAATCGGCAGCCCGCTCGCCAGCCGCTCGCGAATCATCGTCGACGAGACATCGCGCGTGTGTGCGTGGACGAGAAAAATTCGGGCGGGACCGTCGAGCCTCTCCTCACCCGTCGGCGGTGGAGAGGTGCGAGACCGCAGCTCAGGGACGCGCATGGTCGCCTCTTCGATCGCGACGCCCGGCCGTGCGATGACTACGAAATGTGCGAGGTCGAGCACGCCTGGGTACCCGTGCCACGAGGCAATTCCTGCAAACGCGTCGGCGCCCAGAATGAAGAAAAGTTGCGACGCGTCCCAGCCGCAATCATGCAGCGCGTGCAGTGTGTCCTCGGTGTACGAGCGCCCCTGGCGGACCAGTTCCATATCGGAAACGCGCCAATCAGGCCGATCGTCAACGGCAAGGGTCGCCAGGGCAAAGCGGTGATACTCGGTCGCCCGTGGCTCGCTCAGACGCAGCGGCTGATCGTGTGCTGGTATCAGCACGATTTCGTCGAGAGCGAGCGCGGCGCTCGCGGCATGTGCGGCATCGAGGTGCCCGACGTGAATGGGATCGAATGTGCCACCGAGAATGCCCAGCCGCCGACGTGTCATGCAGCCGGGACGGGCAGTTCACGGACGGCCGCGATCTGACGCCACATCGCCTCGAGTAGGGCATCGAGGCCAGTGCCCGCCACCGCGGAGATTCGGAAGAACGGCAGACCGCGATCCCGTACGTGGCGCTCGAGCGCCTCTACCCGCGAGGGATCCTCAACAGCGTCCATCTTCGACGCTGCCACGATCATCGGCTTGGCGGCGACTTTCGGATCGAACAGCCGCAACTCGTCGAGGATAGTGTCAAAGTCCTGAATCGGATCGCGTCCCGATGCGCCAGAGACATCCACGAGGTGAACGAGCACTTTCGTCCGCTCGATGTGCCGCAGGAACTGATGGCCGAGGCCATGGCCCTGGTGGGCACCCTCGATCAGTCCCGGCACGTCGGCGACAACGAAGCTTCGATCGTCGGAGAGCGAAACGACGCCGAGATTCGGGGATAAGGTCGTGAACGGATAGTCTGCTATCTTCGGCCGCGCCGCAGAAATGCGGGAGATCAACGTCGACTTCCCCGCGTTGGGAAAGCCCACCAGCCCTGCATCCGCAATCAGCTTCAACTGCAGCCGAAGGAAGCGCTCTTCACCCTCCTTGCCGGGTTCAGTCCGCCTCGGGGCGCGGTTTGTTGACGACACGAACCGGGCGTTGCCGCGTCCGCCACGGCCGCCGCGCGCGACCAGCACACGCTGACCGTCCGCTATCAGATCGGCGAGCGTTGCCAGCTCGCCTGTCTCAGGATTCTTGTCGAAGACCAGCGTGCCGATCGGAACAGGAATGTCCAGGTCGTTTGCGCTGTGGCCCGTCTTGTTGGATCCCTGTCCGTGCGCGCCGCGTTTGGCTTCGAACTCGGGATGGAACCGGAAATCGATCAGCGTGTTCTTGGTGGGTGTGGCGACGATGTAGACCGAACCACCCGCGCCGCCGTCGCCGCCGTCAGGGCCGCCGCGCGGCACAAACTTCTCGCGACGGAAACTCAGGCAGCCATTGCCGCCGTCGCCGGCGCTGACGTGGATGTCCACCTCGTCGACGAACATCTCTATCAGTATAGGGTTTGGTCGTGTAGGGGCGGGTCCTTAGACCCGCCCATTACTGGACGGGAATGACCGAGATCTTGCGGCCGTGCTTGCCGTGATCTTCGAAGCGGACCTTGCCATCAACTTTCGCGAAGAGCGTGTGGTCCTTGCCGAGGCCTACATTGAGTCCCGGCTCGAAGCGCCGCCCCTTCTGGCGAACGAGAATCGATCCGCCCGTGACGAGCACGCCGTCGTGGCGCTTGACGCCCAGCCGCTGTGAGTTGCTGTCACGGCCGTTGCGTGAGCTGCCCTGTCCTTTTTTATGAGCCATACCTACACCTGCGGAGCGGATCTCACGACCCGCCGTGACCTATGCCTGAATGTCGGTAATGCGGACGCGCGTGAACGTTGCGCGATGCCCGCGCGTCTTCCGGAATCCCTTGCGTCGCTTCTTCTTGAAGACCCGCAATTTCGGACCGCGCGACTCGCCGTCGACGACGGCGATTACCTTTGCGTTGGCGACAAATGGCGCACCGGCGACGATGTCGCCGCCATCTTTCTCGACAAGCAGCACCTGCTCAAGGGTGAATTGAGTGCCCTGCTCGCCCAATGTGCCGTCCACTTCGATGACGGTCCCGGGCGAAACCTTCAGCTGGCGGCCGCGCGACTGGATGATCGCGTACACGTGATACCTCTCTACCAGGCCCAAGAGGGCCTGCACAAAGGATTTAGCTTAGCACATGGGGTGGGCGGACCTGAAGGTCCGCCCCTACGACTACTCTACAACCGCGCTATTCGAGAAGGACGCGCGTCCCTTTGATCTTTTGGCTGCTCAGCGTGCTGAGGAAGCTCGGGATCAGCCGGTCCATCAGCTCGAAGTACGAAGAAAGCGCCGGCGTGCTCTGGTTGGCGTTATAAAGCACTTCTTCCCGGAAATTCTCAGAGTGCATCACCGTGCCGGTGCGGCCGTCAATGAAAATGAATTTTGGCTGCAGGATGTACCCCTTGCGCTCCATGTAGGTGCGCACGGGAACGACGCGCCGGCGGCCGAACGAGTCATACACCTCTTCTTCGCGCTGCACGATGCCCGAACGCTGGTGTGGCGTGAACATGACCGTGCCGGTGACGATCAACGGACTCTGATACTCTTCACCGATTTTCTTCCAGTACTCGACGTCGGCGAAGACGTGCTCAAACGGCTCGAGATCCTTCGCATCCTTGATGACGGGTGCCTTGTCCGGCGATGAGGGCTGGGGCCCTTCGCCGCGCGCCTCCGCCTTCGATTCCTTCGATTCGCTCTTTCCTTCCTTTCCCTCGGATCCCGCGTCGGTCTTGCCGTCCGCCTTCGGCGAATCCGCTCTCGCCTCGAGCGGCGCACCTTTGTCTTCGTTGGCCACTTCCATCAACGGCAGCACATCGCTGTCAATGACGCGCAGATCCGATTTCGTCCGGAGTTGACTCCGGAGCAGGCGCGTCGTCTCAAGATTGCCGTCTACATCGTCAGTGCCGCCCGCGATAAAGCCGGCAACGAGGACGCGCTGAAACGCGGACACATCAAGCTTCGGCTTGATTGGGGTCTCGATGGGAATCTCGTAGTAGTTCGTGCAACCCGCAATCAGCAGGATTGCCGCGACGCTGCTAAGGATTCTGGTTGTCCTGGCTATCCTTGCGAGTCGTCCGGTCATTGATTTCCTTGAAGAGCTCGTAGTTCTGTTTAATCAGAGTGTTGTTTGGCTCCAGCTCTAGCGCCTTTTCGTACGCGACCCGCGCCTTTTCGAGATCCCCTTCATGCTCGTACGCGATAGCGAGGTCATTGAGCGCCTCCGCGTATTTGGGGTCGATCTGTACAGCCCGTTCCCACCGGTAAATCGCCTCGCGCCACAGACCGCGCTGTGCGACCGCGATGCCGAATTGGACCTGCTTTTTCGCGTCGGACCGCGCGTCAGCGGCGAGCGGCGCGGCCGATGTTCCAGCGAGCAGCAGAAGAATCGTCAGGGTACGAATCGGCATCAGAGAAGTGTCTCAATATACGCTAATGCGTCCGTTCCACCGAGCGCAAACAACGGCGACTTACCCTGTCGCCATGCACAGACGCCACCGGCGGTCGAGCAAGGCATGTGCCACGCAAATCGGTGAAAAAACATAGATTTCGACAGAAATTTACGTAGCGAGCCGTCTACTGGTTTCACGGCGTGTCCACTGTTTCGCAACAGGTCGAACAACACGGTCGCGGTATAATTGCCGCCGAGGTCGGGTGCGCGGGCGCATCGAGGATGCGCCATGACGCCAGACGAAGCCATCGCGCTTTCGTTTGCCACTCTTTCCGATCTCCCCCGGGTCGGTCTGATAGACCGGCTGCACGCCGACGATCCCCATCTTCTCGACCTTGCACGTCTCTTGCTGCCGCGCGCTGACGCCGTGCGCATAGCCGCCGCACGGCGTGGCATTCGTGCAGTTGCCTGGAACGATCCATCGTTCCCGTCGACGCTTCTGAGCTTGCCCGACGTGCCGCCGGCGCTTTGGTATCGCGGCTCCCTCGAGGTGTTGGACGCCCCCGCTGTGGCCATAGTCGGATCGCGCGTCGCATCTGCCGTCGCCATAGAAACCGCGACCAGGCTTGCCACTGATCTCGCGTCCCGCGGTGTCACGGTTGTGAGCGGCCTTGCACGCGGCGTCGACTCGGCCGCGCACCACGGCGCCCTGCAAGCGGGCCGTACCGCAGCCGTGCTTGGTTCGGGACTCGACCGGGTGTATCCCGCGGAACATCAACCGCTGGCTGTGAAGATCGCAGCGGCAGGTATCGTCGTCAGCGAGTTCTCGCCGGATACGCCTCCGCTGCCAATGTTTTTTCCGATGCGGAATCGGCTAATCAGCGGGCTGTCTCGAGCCGTCGTCGTGATCGAAGCCAATGAGAAGTCCGGGTCTTTGATTACCGCGGCGTGCGCACTCGAACAGGGGCGTGAAGTGATGGCAGTTCCCGGCAATGTGTTGAGTGGCCGAAACCGGGGTGCACACGCCCTGATTCGCGACGGAGCAAAGATTGTGGAGTGTGCGGACGATATCGTAGAAGAGTTGTGGGGCACCGGGCGGCCACCACACGCCGAGGCAAACGCACTAAGTGCAGCCTCGTCAGCTGTTTCGGTGGATCCAATCGTCGGTCGGATGGAGGCAGGTCAAGCCTACGACGTGGACGCCCTGGCGGCACTGTCCGGCCTTGAAAACGTCCGGCTGCTGTCGTGTTTGATCGATCTCGAACTGCAGGGCCGCGTGCGCAGAGTTGGCGGCGGCCGTTTTATGCGCTGCTCATGAACGTGCTAGTGTGAATTGACTTCTGGTTGTGATCGATGGCTAAGCCGTTAGTAATCGTCGAGTCGCCAGCGAAAGCAAAAACGCTGGGACGCTTCCTCGGTTCGAAGTACCGGGTTGAGGCAAGCTACGGCCACATCCGCGATCTTCCGGAGTCGGCGGCCGATGTCCCCAAGGAGATCAAGGAAAAGGAATGGGGACGGCTGGGCGTGGATGTCGACAGCGACTTCAAGCCGTACTACGTCGTTCCCAACGACAAGAAGAAGCAGGTCGCGCATCTGAAGACGGCAGTGAAAGATGCGTCGGAGATTCTGCTGGCTACGGACCCCGACCGCGAAGGTGAAGCCATCAGTTGGCACCTGACGCAGGTGCTCAAGCCGAAGGTCCCAGTCCACCGCATCGTGTTTCACGAAATCACCGAGGATGCGGTCAAGGAGGCGCTCGGTAACCCGAGCACGGTGAACGAGGATCTCGTCCGCGCACAGGAGAGCCGCCGCATCCTGGATCGGCTCTACGGCTACACGCTGTCGCCGCTGCTCTGGAAGAAAGTGCAAACGGGATTGAGCGCCGGACGCGTTCAGAGCGTCGCCGTGCGTCTCATCGTCGAGCGTGAGGAAGACCGTCGCGCCTTCCGCACAGCCGTGTACTGGGATCTCGAGGCACGGCTGAAAGGCGAGGGCCGCGAGTTCGTGGCAACGCTTGCGCGCATCAACGATCAGCGGATCGCCACCGGTAAGGACTTCGACGCGAAGACGGGCGAGCTGAGGAATCCGAACGCGCGTCTGCTCGACGAGGCAGCGGCCGTGACGCTCGCCGAGGCGATTCGCGCGAATGTTCCGTGGACGGTCTCGAGTGTCGAGCAGAAGCCGGGGATTGAACGTCCCGCGCCGCCGTTCACCACGTCGACGCTGACCCAGGAGGCGAGCCGCAAGCTTGGCTTCTCGACCGAACGGACGATGCAGTCGGCCCAGCGGTTGTTCCAGGGCGTCGACGTCGGCAACGGCGAGATGGAAGGCCTGATCACGTATCACCGGACCGATTCCACCACGCTGTCCGACAAG
>Ga0207659_10001466_pt1 | contig 14067 bp, 7 predicted proteins | sample KBSM43metaG_FD_184330 | JGI IMG/M metagenome (GOLD analysis project Ga0207659, IMG submission 184330) | Miscanthus rhizosphere microbial communities from Kellogg Biological Station, Michigan, USA - KBS M4-3 metaG (SPAdes) (version 2) | ecosystem: Host-associated > Plants > Roots > Rhizosphere >...
ATGCCCTCCGGAACACGTCAATCTCATCCACGGCGCGGGATCACTCATCGGTCCGTGGCTGGTCGAGAACCCGGATATCGCGTTCTTCACGTTCACCGGCGGAACGGCTGTCGGCAAGTGGCTGCGCGAGCGGGTCGGCCTTCGTCCGGTCGCACTCGAGCTGGGGAGCATCTCGGCCACGATCGTGTGTGAGGACGCCGACCTCGCCAGGGCCGCGGCACGGTGCGCGGCATCCGGCTTCCGGCGGGCGGGCCAGATGTGCACCTCGACGCAGCGGCTGTTCGTGCAGCGCGACGTCGTGGACCGCTTCTCGACCGAGCTGATCCGCGCGGTCCGGTCGCTGAAGGTCGGCGACCCGCACGATCCGGCAACGGATGTCGGTCCGATGATCAGCGAGGGGGAAGCCATGCGCGCGGAGTCCTGGGTGCGCGAGGCCGTCGAGGGCGGTGCGCGCCTCGTCGAAGGAGGCCGCCGTCAAGGCGCGCTCCTATACCCGACCATCCTCACCGACGTCCGCCCCTCAATGCACGTGTTGTGCGAGGAAATCTTCGCTCCGGTGCTGTCGATCGTCCCCTTCGCCGATTTCGACGAAGCGATCCGCGAAGTGAACGATACGCCGTTCGGCCTCGCTGCGGGACTGTTCACGCGGGATCTCACGCGGGCCCTGACGGCCGCTCGCCGCATTCATGTCGGCGTCGTCCATTTGAATGAACCTTCGAGCAGCCGCGTGGATCTGATTCCATTCGCTGGGGTCAAGGATAGCGGCATGGGCCGCGAAGGCCCGAAGTACGCCATGCAGGAAATGACCGAGGAGCGCCTGATCACGATCAGCCTCTCGTAGAAAAAGCGGGGATCCATGACTGGAGCGATGTTTATCGCCGAATGCCTCAAGCAGGAAGGTGTGACGAAGGTGTTCGGTCAATGCGGGCATACCAACTACGCGCTGATCGACGCCTGCCACCGGCTCGGCATCGAGTACATCTCGTTCCGGCATGAACAGATGGCCGCGCACGCGGCGGACGCGTACTACCGCCTGTCGCACAAGCTGGCCGTGCTGAACGTTCACTTGTCACCCGGAATGACCAACGCGCTCACCGGCGTTGCGACCGCAGCGGCCGATTCCACGCCGATGGTGGTGATCACGGGCAACACGCCTTCCTATCACCACGCGCGCGAACCACACCAGGGCATCCGCTTTCACGCTGACGCGTCGCAGGGAGACATCTACAAGCCGATCTGCAAACGTGTCTGGCGGATCGACGATGCGAAGTATCTCGTCGACGTGCTCCCTCGAGCGTTGAACGTGGCGCAGACCGGGCGGCCCGGCGCCGTTCTGCTGGACGTGCCGATGGACGTCTTCTCGCAGCACACCAACGCCGTTCCGGTCACTGTCGCGCGGCGTCCGAACTTCGAGCGCGCTGCGGCCTCGGCTGCAGGAATCGCGGAGGCCGTGAAGCTGCTCGCGTCAGCGCAGGCGCCGGTGATCTTCGCGGGCAATGGCGTCACGCAGTCTGAGGCGAGCGATGAACTGCGTGCGGTCGCCGAAGCCATCGCTGCGCCCGTGGCAACGACCCTGATGGCCAAGGGCGTCTTTCCCGAGGACCACGAATTGTCGGTCGGGATGACCGGCATCTGGGGAACCCGCGTCGCCAACAGTCTGGCGCATAGCGCCGACGTTATCCTGGCGGTCGGCACGACGTTCGGCGAGGCCGACTGTAGTTCGTGGAATCCGAACTACACGTTCACGATTCCGCCGGCGCGGCTAATCCAGATCGACATCGATCCGCAGGAGGTAGGCAAGATCTATCCTGTCGCCGTCGGGCTGGTCGGGGACGCGAAGGCAACCCTCGCGCAGATGGCTGCGGCGTTGAAGACGCCGGGAGTCCGGGCGTCCGTCGCCCGCTCCGCGGATCTGCGCGCGCAGAAGGACGCCTGGCAACAGGAACTGGCGGCCGAGCAGCGCAACGCCGACAAGCCGATCCACCCAGCGCGCCTGCTCAACGAAATTTCTCGCGTGGCCCCGAGAGACACCGTGTTCGTCACGGACGTCGGCTGGAATAAGAACGGCGCCGGGCAACAGCTCGTCACTCGATTCCCGCAGTCGTTCATCACCAGCGGCGGCCTGGCTACCATGGGATTCGCGCCCGCAGCGGCGATCGGTGCGAAGCTGGCCGCGCCGAACCGTCCGGTGATGGCACTGGTTGGCGACGGCGGGTTTCTCTCCGTCGCCGGCGCGGTCACTACGGCGGTTGAGCTCGGCATTCCGGTGGTGTGGGTGATCTTCAACAACTTCTGTTTCTCGACGATCCGCACGGTCGGCACGACGTATTTCAACAACAGCTACGGCACGGAATTCCGAACGCCGGATGGCGAGCCGTACAACCCCGACTTCGTCCTGCTTGCGAAGGCCTTCGGCATTGAGAGCGCGCTGGTCGAAGAGCCCGACGATCTGCCCGCGGCGCTGACTAAGGCGCTGGCGGCCAACGTGCCCTACCTCCTCGAGGTGCGCACGCGCGGCGACGTCCCGATGCCTCGCACCGGCCATTGGGACATCGCCGAATTCCTCGCCACCGGTAACGACTGACATCGATCCAACCGCCCCGGGGCGGATCCAAACCAGTGGAGCCGCCCGAGCTGTTCGGTTGCTAGGTCATCATCTTGTATTGACAACAAGACGAGTTATCTGCATAGTCCGCACTGCTGGTCGCGAGAGAAGGCCGTTGATCGCAACTGCTTAGTGGAGAGGTCAGTATGGTGCGACGAACTGTCGTGGGGTTGACGATGGTGCTGGTGCTGCTCGCCCGTGCCGGGTACGCGCAGACGGTGGCCATCGCACAGATTTCCGGCGTCGTCAGTGATGAGTCCAACGCCGCTCTGCCCGGCGTCGAGGTCCAGGTCACGCAGACCGCGACAGGCGCGACGCGCTTCGTGATTACCGACGGGCGCGGTGAGTACGTCATCGCCAACCTGCCGGTCGGTCCCTACAAGCTCGAAGCGAAGCTGCCAGGCTTCGCCACCTACGAACGGACCGGCATCACGCTGACTGTGGGCGCCAGCCCGGTCGTGAACGTGATGCTCAAAGTCGGCGCCGTTCAGGAGACGGTTACGGTCACCGCCAACTCGCCGCTCATCGACATGCGCAGTACCGGCGTCGGCACCACCGTGACCGAAGATCAGATGGTCGGCCTCCCGCTGAACGGACGCCAGGCGTCGCAGTTGATTTATCTCTCGGGGCCCGCGGTGGACAACGGCGGGTCGGGCGCCCTGATCGGCAGCCAGCGCCAGTATCCGAGTGCCGTCGCGATCTCGGTGGCGGGCGGAACCGGGAACAGCACGCTGTATCTCGTGGACGGCGGATACAACAACGATCCGCTGAACAACATCGGCCAGCCGATGCCGTTCCCCGACGCGCTACAGGAGTTCAAATTGGAAAACGGCGTTCGGCCCGCCCGCTACGGCGTTTACACCGGAGCGACGGTCAACGCGGTGACGAAAGCCGGCACCAACACGTTCCACGGCACCGGTTTCTCCTTCATGCGCCACCACTCGCTCAACGCACGCGGCTACTTTGACATCGCGGATGACGGTCTGGTTCGCGCGCAGACCGGCGGCACGGTCGGAGGTCCGCTGATCAAGAACAAGCTGTTCTTCTTCGTCGGACCGCAGATCACCAACGAACGGGTACGCCCGACCTCGGCGGACACCTTCATCCCGACGACGAAGATGCTCGCCGGCGATTTCACCGACATCATGTCAGCCGCGTGCCAGGGTGGGGTGAATCGTACGCTCGGCGGCCCGTTCGTCGGCAACAAGGTGAACCCGGCGCTCTTCAACCCGATCGCGGTGAAGATTGCGTCGCTGCTCCCCGCGGCCAACACTGATCCGTGCGGACGCACGCGCTTCACCGTGCCGAACGACAGCGACGAAATCCAGACCGTCGTGCGCTCCGATTATCAGATGTCGGGCACGCAGCGAGTGTTTGGCCGCTACTACATCGCCAACTACGACCGCCTGCCTTCGTACGACGGTACGAACGTGCTGCTCTCCACCGGAACCGGTCTCGGATTGGACAACCGCGTGCAGACGCTCGCCTTCGGTCACGACTGGGTCGTCTCGCCGCACGTGGTCGCCGCGACGCGTTTCTCGTTCCAGCGTTCGCGCATTCTCCGAATCCAGGGAGATTCGCTGCCGACGTGGACGCAGCTGGGTTCAAACGTCTACTCCTACACGACTGAACCCGGCCAGAACTTCTACAACCTCGGCGTCACCAACGGCTGGGCAACACCGGCGTTCCCGGGCAAGTTCACGTCCACGACGCCGCAGCTGTCCGAGGACGTCGACTGGGTCAAGGGGGCGCACAGCCTGTCGTTCGGCGGCATGTGGATTCGGCCGTTCGAGGACGCGGACGGTCCGTTCCAGGCAAACGGCAACTTCTCGTTCAACGGCACCCGCGCCGGAGGCGCGACGGCGCAGGATCGCCTGGCCATGGCCGACTTCCTCCTCGGGCTACCGAGTTCGTTCAGCCAGGGCGGCAGCCAGATCGTCGCCGAGAAGATGCAGTACCTCGGCTTCTACGCGCAGGACGTGTGGCGCGCGAACGGCAACCTGACCTTCACCTACGGTCTCCGATGGGAACCCTATCTGGCGGCGAAAGATCAGAATGGATTCCTCACCGCATACAACCAGGATTGGTTCAACCAGAACCGCCACAGCGTCGTGTATCCCAACGCGCCCGCGGGCCTGATGTTCAACGGCGACGAGGGCTTCCCCGACAACGGCGCCAACACGGCAAACCGGTACGCCCAGTTTGCACCGAGGTTCGGCGTCGTGTGGGATCCGTCGGGAGAGGGCACGCAGACAATCAGGGGCGGCGTCGGCCTTTATTACGATTCGCCGAAGCTCTGGCAGTACGGCCATCACATGCTGAACCCGCCTTACGGGAACACCGTCGCCGTCACCAATCCGTTGTTCTCAAACCCGTGGGCGACGTTCCCGGGAGGCAACCCGCTACCCGTGCCCGATCCGATTCCGTCCAACGTCGCGTTTCCCCTCCTCGGCACCTACGTCAGTATGCCGATCGACATCCATCCGATGCAGGTGCGTCAGTGGAACGTTTCGTACGAGCGGCAGGTGTGGAAGGAAGTGCTGCTGTCCGCGACCTACCTCGGCAACAAGACGATGCACTTGTGGAACGGATACGAGCTGAATCCGGGTGTGTACATTCCCGGCTCGTCAACCACGGCGAACGTCGATGCGCGGCGCGTGCTCAACCTGCAGAATCCGGCGCAGGGCCGGTACTACGGTTCGGTCGCGGTGACAGACGATCAGGGCTCGGGCCACTACAACGGATTGACCCTCGCCATGCAGAAGCGGCTGGCGCACGGATGGAGCGGGAACACGAACTTTACCGTGTCGAAGTGCTTCAATGACGGTGAACCGTCCACGGACATCGGCAATACCTATCCCGACCCGCAGGACCGCAGCACGAACTGGGGTCCGTGCGACGCGGATCGGCACTACATCCTGAACTCGTCACTGATTGTGCAGACGCACGGAATCGGCGGCGGCGTCACGCACGCCATCACCGACGGCTGGCAGATCGGGACGGTGTTCCAGGCCCGGACCGGAGCTCCGCTTACGCCCACCACGACCGGCAACCTCTCGTTGACCGGTCTCACGCCTCAGCGGCCGTTCGTCGTCGGCGATCCGTCGGTATCGGACCCGAACGAGAATCAATGGTTCAACCAGGCGGCGTTCGCCCCCAACACGCCGGGCTCGTGGGGCAACACGTCGAAAGGATTTCTGCGCGGGCCTGGCTTCTGGACCTTCGATCTCGCCCTGTCGCGCAACATCGGCGTCGCCCAGAACCAGCACGTGGAAGTTCGGCTCGAGAGCTTCAACCTGTTCAACAACGTGAACCTGGGCAACCCGAACGTCACGTTCGGCAACGCGAACTTCGGCCGTATCACGGCAACATCCGGCGGGCCGCGCATCATGCAGCTGGCGGCGAAGTACGTGTTCTAGCGGAAAAGAGACGTGGTCAGGCAGAGGTTTCCACTTCCGTCTTCCACGTCCACTTGCCCTTGCGTTTCACGCGGACGAGATTGACGGAGTAATGGTATTTGTCGGCCCGATAGAACGTTTCGACCACTTCGAAGGGCCGGTTTCGCGTGGTGAACATGACGCGCTTCATGTGCATCACGGGATACAGCACGGTGATGCCGAGCTTTTGCGCGATCTCGGGATCGGCCGGCACCGCCGCGATCGTCTCCTGCGCGCGGACGATCGGAATCCGGAGATCCACCTGCAGGATCTTCAGCAGCGGAACGGTGTAGAGATCCTTGGCGCGCACGCGGTTGCCGATGTCAACGGGCAGATAGTTGACGGTGAAGGAAAACGGCTCGTTGTCGATGTGACGCAACCGCCCGATCCGAATCAGCTCCGCTCCCGGTTGCATTCCGAGTGCGTTCGCAACGTCGGGAGCGGCAGGGACCGGACGCATGTCGACATCGGTCACGGTCAGCTTCAGCACGCGTTCCTGCAAATCTTCGAGGAACCCCGTGTACTTGACCGTTTGAATCCGGTGCGGCGTGTCCTTCGCGACGAATGTGCCCTTGCCGTGAACCTTCACCAGCATGTCCGCTCGAACCAGCGCACGGAGCGCCTCGCGGACCGTGACGCGGCTGACGGACAAGTCCCGGCACAGCTCGCTTTCGGACGGAATCTTGGAGCCGGGCGCGTACTGCCCGGTCAGGATGCGGTGCCGCAGCAGATGGTGAAGCTGCTGGTACAGCGGCAGGCCGAATTCACGAGTCAGCGGGGTACGATCGGAGCGGACTGCTGTTCCCACGAGGTTCCGTGACGAGCATAACATCACGAGGGCGGACACGACCGATGCTCAAGAAGACTCCCATTCTGGCTGCCGCCGCCGTCGCGGCGCTCACGGTAGCCGCGCTGGCGCAGAACGACTGGAAAACCTACGGCAACGATCCCGGTCACGCGCGTTTTTCGACGCTGACCCAGATCACCACGCAGAACGTCGGCCGTCTGAAGAAGGCATGGGAGTTCGACAACAGGACGCCCGGCCGCAAATGGCAGAACACGCCGATCGTCGTCAACAACATCATGTACATCACGCTGCAGAACGGCGGCGTGGTGGCCCTCGAGCCGGAAACCGGGCGCGAGCTCTGGCGGTTCGAAACACCCGTCCGCGGCCGGTCCGTGCGGTCGGTTGCCTACTGGCCCGGAGACGAAGACACGAGCCCGAGGTTGCTCTACGGCGCCAACGATAAGTTGATCGAACTCGATCCGCTGACAGGCGGCCTCATCGCAGCCTTCGGCAAGGACGGCGTGGCTGACGTACATCCTGGGCAGCCGGCGCGTCCGCCATCGGCTGCACGCGGCGGGGCTGCAAGCGACAGCGACGATCGGGCGGGTCGCGGCGGCGGCGCGCCCGCCGGTGGGGGACGCGGCGGGCGCGGCGGCGAAGGCGCGCCATTCGGAAGTGGCTTCTCCATTTCGTCGCCGCCCGCCATTTACAAGAACCTCGCGATCCTCGGCGGATCGGAAGGCGAAAACTCCGTCATCGGACCGGCCGGCGATCCGCAGGCCTTCGACGTGAAGACCGGCAAGCTGGTGTGGCGGTTCCATGCCGTCGCGCGCCCCGGCGAAGCCAACGGCGGCACGTGGGGCGAGGGCTGGGTCGATCGCGGCGGTCCCGCCATCTGGGGATTGATGACCGTCGACACCGAACGCGGCCTGGTCTTCATTCCCACCGGCAATCCTGGCGGCAGCTTCTACGGCGGCGACCGGCCCGGCAACAATTTCTACTCTGCGTCGGTCGTTGCGCTCGATGCCGGCACAGGCGCCTACAAGTGGCACTTCCAGACGACACATCACGATCTGTTCGACGCGGATCTCGCGGCCGCCCCGGCGCTGATCGACGTGGTTCAGAACGGCCGGCGGATTCCGGCGGTTGCGCAGATCACGAAGATGGGCGGCATGCTGTTCATCCTCGACCGCCTGACGGGCAAGCCGATTCATCCGGTGGAAGAGCGTCGCGTACCTGAAAGCAACGTTCCGGGAGAGAAAACCTCGCCGACGCAGCCCTTCCCGACGCGGCCCGCGCCATGGTCGCGCCTCGGCATGACGAGAGCGGACATCACGACCGTCACGCCCGAGTCCAACAAGTTCTGCACTGAATGGTGGGACAAGGAGCGGATGTACAACGACGGCGCGTACACACCGTATGGCGCGGACGGCGTCACGGTGGTCTTCAGCGGCACGATCGGCGGCGGAAACTGGGGCGGCGTCGCCTTCAATCCGCAGCTCGGCTACGTGTTCGTCAACACCAGCAATCTCGCCACGATCGGCCGCATGGTCCCGGGAACCGGCGCGGAAAAGTACCGGAACGAGCTCTCGTACACGCGCTTCTGGGACGATCACAAGTATCCGTGTCAACAGCCGCCATGGGGCGAGCTCGTTGCCGTCAACGTGAACACCGGTGCCATCGCGTGGAAAACTCCGCTCGGCATCTATCCGGAACTGATTGCGAAAGGAATCCCGCCGACCGGCACACCGAATCTGGGTGGGCCGATCACCACGGCGAGCGGCCTGGTCTTCATCGGCGCCACCAAGGACGCACGGTTCCGCGCCTATGACGCCAAGACGGGGCAGGAGCTCTGGTACGCGCAGCTCGAAGCGGCCGCCGGAGCCACGCCGATCACGTTCATGGGCCGCGACGGCGTGCAGTACGTCGTCGTTGCTGCGGGCGGTCCCGGCGATACCGATCGCGGCGGCAGCGAAATGTATCCCCAGAAGCTCGTCGCCTTCGCGCTCGGCGAGCGCGTACGGCCGGAACGGACATCTGCGGCGGCAGCAACGTCTTCTCGTCGGGATGCGCCCGCGGCATCAGTCGCCCCACCTCGCCCGCCGGCGGCGATCGCGCCGGAGCGCCTCGAGCGGGGTCGTCAGCTGACCGAACGTTATTGCACGGCGTGCCACGGCATGCAGGCAGAAACGGCCGGCGGCCGGACGGCCGAGGGCTGGCGGGCGATCGTCGAACAGATGGTCGGCCTGGGCGCCAACGCCACTCCCGAAGAGGCGCGGATCATCGCCGACTATCTGGCGTACACGTTTCCCGCGAAGCCATAGGGCGTCATCATGATTGTGGAAACCGCGCGACCATCGACCGTCGAGGAAACATCCGCCGAGCAGCTGCTGGTGCGGGCGCGTGTCGCGATGGCCACCGCGAATGCCTTCGATCAGGCGACCGTCGACCGCCTGTGCCGCGCGGTGGCATGGGCGACGGCCAACGAGCGCACGTTCGGCCGGCTGACGCGCATGAGCGTGGACGAAAGCGGTATGGGAAGCGCGGACGGGGTGCCCGCTCGACGGTGGAAGATCCTGGGAATCCTTCGCGACGCATTGCAGACCAGGAGTGTCGGCATCATCGAAGAGATTCCCGAGAAGGGGATCGTCAAGTACGCGAAACCCGCGGGCGTGATCGCCGGACTGCTTCCCGTCACCAATCCGCTCGTGACGATGGTCAACATCGCCATCAATGCAATCAAATGTCGGGATGCGGTGATCTTTTCGCCGCACCCGTTGAGCACGCGCACGGCGCTCGAAATCACGCGCGTCCTGCGGGTTGCGTTGAAGAAGCAGGGCGCGCCGGAGGACCTGATTCTCTGTCTTTCGAAACCCAGCATCCCGCTCGCGCAGACGCTGATGGCTGTCTGCGACCTGACGATTGCGACCGGCGGTGCCGCCATGGTGAAGGCTGCGTATAGCTCCGGAAAGCCGGCCTACGGCGTGGGCGCCGGCAACGCGACGGTCGTCGTCGACGAAACCGCCGATCTCGCGGATGCCGCGCGGAACACGCGCATCAGCAAGACGCAGAATCACGGATCGGGCTGCTCCTGCGACGGCAATCTGTTGGTGAGCGCGCAGATCTACGACGGATTTCTGGCCGCGCTGCAGCGCGAGGGCGGCTATCTGGCCGCGCCCGATGAGAAGAGGCTGCTGGCCGCCGTCATGTGGGACGACCAGGGGCGCCGAACGCTCGACACCGTCGCACGCCCGGCACACGTCATCGCCTCAAGAGCAGGTTTTTCTCTTCCAGACGGCAAGTCGTTCATCATGGTCGAAGAAGCGCAAATCGGAAGAGCCCATCGCTTTTCGAGCGAAAAGCTGTCGCCAGTGATCGCATTGTTCAAGTACGACCGGGTCGAGACGCTGCTGCAGATGGTGGCCGACGTGTTCGAGGTCGGGGGCAAGGGGCATTCACTCGGCGTTGCATCGTTCAACGATGCGCTGATCCATCAACTGGCACTGGCAGCACCCGTCAGCCGAATGATGGTTCGTCAGCCGAATGTCAGCGGCAACGCCGGCTCGTTTAGCAACGGCATGCCGATGACCTCGAGCCTCGGATGCGGCACGTGGGGCGGCAACATCACGAGCGAGAACATCAGCGTCAAGCACTACATGAATACGACGTGGGTGAGCCGTCCGATCGCGGAAGACCGGCCGACCGAACAGGAACTGCTCGGGGAGTTCTACAACTCCGAGACGTTCGATCCGGAATGATCAGTCGGTAATCCGAAACCGGCAATCCGCAATCCGCAATCCAAAATTTACAGTCCCGCCGTCGCCAACGCGCGGCGCAGCGTCAGGAGATCCCGTTTCATTGCGCCGAGGACCTGTTCGCGAGGGAGCGTGATCGCGTCCTGCGCATTCTCCGCTCCACCGTTCGGATATTCCGCTTGAATCTCCGCGGGGCCCGCGAAGCGAATTTCTTTCAACACCGCCGCGACCTGAGCCAGGTTGACGAGGCCGGTCCCGAGCGGGACCGACCGCGTGCGCCAGCCGTTTCCAGCCGCGAATGACGCGCCTGGACCATCGGGTCCTCTTCCTCCTCGTCCGGGCCCGGCGGCTCTTCCTGCAACGTCGCCGCGACCCTGAGCCGCACTTTGCGGACCAGACTCCGCACCGCGACCCGCCCCGGCGCGAGCGCCAGCCCCGGGAGGCGGGCCATCGCCGCGGCCGCCGAGCGCTCCGGGCGGTCCGGTGTAGGGCCCGCCCTGCCCTCGCAGTCCGAGATTCTGCTCGGGCGCATAGTCCTTGAACGCCATCGCGACGACGTACGGCCCAGCGCTGCGAAGGTTCAGTTCTGCCATCCCGTTCAGGTGATGCGACTCGTGACCGGTGTCGTAGTGGAAGCCCACGTACTTCGGGTCGTGGTTCCTCAGCAGGTACAGCAGATCCCACACGACCGAGCCGACGGTGTTCGGCATCGAGTAGGTGTGGTACGCCGCCGTCATCCGATATTTCTCGCTCAGCGCGGCGATCTTCGCGACGCGTGGTTTCAACGCGTCGAGCTGATCGAAGATTGGCTTGTTCGGCTCGTATCGGTACGTGCCCCACCAGTAGTGCGTGATGCCGAGCGACGCGGCGGCGCTGACGATCGATTCGGCGTTAGGTGAATCAGCGTCCGAGATATTCGTCGTGATCGACCGCACCAGCAGGCCGCGCTTGCGGATTGCATTGACGAACGGCGGCAATTCTTTTGCGACGTTTTCGGGATTGACGTGGCCTGGGTACGGTCTCACCGTGAGGTTGACCCCGTCGTAGCCCATCTCGATGGCGGCCTCCGCCACTTCGTCGGCCGTGCGAAGCCACTGCAGGTGACGCGAATAGATGTCGATTTTGAGTCGGCTGGCGTCGCTCGGAGGCGTTTGCGGCGACGTTGCCAGCGGCACTTCCGCGTGCAGGCGGCGCGGCCCGGCCAGCAGCGCGCCGGCAGTCACCTGGAGGAAATCGCGTCGTTGCATGCGCGGCAGTCTACCGCAACTTGTACTAACTGCAATACATCTTCTTGTAGTAAGGTGAGGCCGTCTTTCGAGGCAGGATCGCCATGAACGCGTCTCGTCTGTTTTCAATCGTCACGCTGACTGCCCTGTCATTCGCGGCGCTGAGCGCGAAGGGACCCAACGACTGGCCGGGCTTCGGCAACGATCCCGGCGGCACGAAATTCTCGCCGCTCACCCAGATTACGCCGGCAAACGTCAACACGCTCGGCCTGGCATGGACCTACGACACGGGAGAGAAGGGAGGCGGATTCCGCGGCTGGTCGGTCACGCCGCTCGTCGTCGACGGCGTCATGTACTTCGGGACGTACCTCGGCAAGCTGGTGGCGCTCAACGCCGAGACCGGCGCCGAGTTGTGGAAATTCGATCTCAAGACGGTTTCGCCGTCAGGCCGTTACTCGCCTCGAGGCATTTCGTACTGGCCCGGTGACCCGCAGACCCCGCCGCGAGTCGTCGCCACGACGACCGACGGATTGCTGACGCAGCTGAACGCGAAGAACGGCGAGCTCGTTCGCCTCGGCGACAAGGGATATGTCGATCTGAAAACAGGCATGACCGAAAAATTTGGCGGCGGCTACAACGTCGCCGCGCCTCCTGCCATCTTCAAGGACATGGCGATTCTTGCGCCAGCGACGGGCGAGCAAGGCCGCTACGGAATCGCCGGCGATATTCGCAGCTTCGATCTGAAGACAGGAAAAGAGCTCTGGCGCTTTCACACCGTGCCGCAGCCGGGCGAGCCGAACTTCGGCACCTGGGGGCCTGACGGCTGGCAGGATCGACGCGGTCCGGGCAGCTGGGTCAACATGACCGTGGACGTCGCCAACGGTCTCGTCTTCGTCCCGATGGGTCAGCCGACGGATCAGAACTTCGGCAACAGCCGTCCCGGAACCAACCTCTACTCGAGCAGCCTTCTCGCACTCGATGCGGCAACCGGGAAGTTGAAGTGGCACTTCCAGATGACGCACCACGACATCTACGACTGGGATGCCAATGCGCCTCCGACACTGATCGACGTCACGAGGAACGGCGAGAAAATTCCTGCGCTCGCGCAGAGCACCAAGCAGGGCCTGATGTTCATCCTGAACCGGCTCACCGGAGAAGCGATCTTCGGGGTCGAAGAGCGGCCGGTTCCGCCGCTCGATGCGCTTGGCGATCAGACCTGGCCGACGCAACCATTTCCGGTGAAGCCCGCGCCGATCTCGCGCACGAGCATGACGCGCGAAGAAGTGAACAAGACGTCGCCGGCCTCCGAGAAGGCGTGCAAGGCGCTCTACGACACGATGGTGCAGTCCGGGCCGTACACACCGTACGGCATGGTGCCAAGCCTCGTGTTTCCGAGTTCAGAAGGCGGCGGCAGTTGGTCGGGCGCGTCGTTCGATCCCGGCCGCCGGTTGATCTTCGTCAACACGCGCAGTCTCGGCACCGCAGGGGAGCTGCGCTCCTCGATGTCGTCCGGATTATTGCCATCGTTTGGGAAGGTCAAAATTCCATTCGACGATCCCGAGGGTTTTCCCTGCAGCGGACCGCCGTGGGGCGAGCTGATGGCGATCAACGCGGATACCGCGGATATCGTCTGGCGTGTACCGCTTGGTGAATATAAGGAGCTCACGGCGCGCGGCGTTCCGAAGACTGGAACGCCGAACGCAGGTGGTCCGGTCGTCACCGCATCCGGCCTGCTTTTCATTGGGAGCACCACCGATCAGCAGTTCCGCGCGTTCGACTCCGCGTCGGGCAAGGAGCTGTGGTCTGCGACGCTGCCCAACGATGCGATCGCCACGCCTCTGACCTACATGGCTCGCAATGGCAAGCAATATGTTGCGACCGTCGCTGGTGGAGGACTGGACAATTTCGACAGGCCACGACCCGAGTCGCCGCGGCCCAACGTTGTCGTCGCGTTCAAGCTGCCGTAGGAAATCTCAGGACCTCATCCTGACCATGCGCGGCGTTGTCTTTCTCGGCGATCGAAAACTCGCGCTCGAGAATTTCCCGGATCCGACACCCGGCGACGGTGAGGTCGTCCTCGCTATCAAAGCGTCGGGGATGAAGTCGTCAACGCGAATGAGACCGACCCGGTTGTAGCGATTCACGATCTGACGCATGGCGAGGGCGCTGAGACGACAATCGAATGCGCAGGCGTATCTTCTGAGCCATAATCAGCGGCGCGCGATTGGGCGGGAGCGCGGCTGGGCGCTGTCGCAGA
>Ga0207659_10001470_pt1 | contig 14048 bp, 12 predicted proteins | sample KBSM43metaG_FD_184330 | JGI IMG/M metagenome (GOLD analysis project Ga0207659, IMG submission 184330) | Miscanthus rhizosphere microbial communities from Kellogg Biological Station, Michigan, USA - KBS M4-3 metaG (SPAdes) (version 2) | ecosystem: Host-associated > Plants > Roots > Rhizosphere >...
GCGATTGAGATCGCGACGACCTTGCTGGACCATGGCGCCGATCCGAAGGCCTCATGGTCCGACAGCGAAAACGCATTCACTGTCCTGACCGGAGTGATCGGTGGCGGGGAAGGTGGGCAAAGCGCTCACCCACAAGCCGAAGCACTTGCCCGACTTCTGATCGAGCGCGGCGCGGAGCCGTTCGATTTTCAAGCGTTGTACAACACGTCGCTGGGTCCGGACTCGACACTCTGGCTCGAGTTGCTCTGGTCGGAATCGAACAATCGTGGCGAGTCCAGCAAATGGACGACCGTCCCGCCTTCGGCGAATGCGGTCAGCGCTGTGGACTATCTGCTCGGCAACGCCGTGCCGCAACATCCGCACCGCACGGCCTGGCTGCTGGAGCATGGGGCGAACGCCAACATCGCGAATGTTTATTCGAAGGAAACCGTCATCAAACACGCGGTGCTCGCCGGTGCCCAGGAGGTCATCGATCTGCTTGTTCGTCACGGCGCCCAACGGCCTGTCCTTTCCAACATGGAATCGTTTTTGGCGGCCGCGATGCAGGGCGACGCAGCAACGCTGCGACGGCTCGCCGAGGCGCATCCGTTGTATCTACGCAGTCCGCAGCCGATGTTTGCCGCAATCCAGCAATCGCGCGCGGATATCGCCGCACTTCTGCTCGAGATGGGAACGTCGCCAAACGTGGCCGATCACAAAGGCCTGAGCGCCCTTCACTTCGCCGCCCAGTGCGGCGGTGCCGAAATCGCAAGGCTCCTGATTTCCCACGGCGCGAATATCGATCCGATTGAGCGCAACTACAACTCCACACCGCTTGGTGGCGCCAACTATCACGGTCGGACCGAGCTGGTTGGCATCCTTGCACCGCTTAGTCGCGACATCCGGGGATTGTGTTTCGCTGGCGCCGTCGAGCGCCTTGCCGAGTTGCTGGCGGCGGATCGCTCTCTCGCGTCCGCCATCACGCGTGGCGGAGAGGTGCCACTGTTCGCTCTACCCGATGATGATGAGCGCGCATTCGAAGTCGCCGAGTTGCTGCTCGCACACGGCGCGGATCCGTCGGTAAAGAATGCCGCGGGCATTACGGCGGCCGAGGCTGCGAAAAAGCGGGGCCTTGAGGAAGCGGCGGCCACAATCAGGGCGGCAGCGGGATGAGGTATTAGCCCGTGCTGGAAGGCTGGTCCGATATTTGTATGGTCCGCGCGGGGAAGAAGAGTGAAGAAGGTGAGGGAATAGCCCCTCCTGAAAGGAGGGGTGGTCGCGCCGATCTAAGAATGTAACGCTACCGCAAAGCAATCGGCGCGACCAGGGGAGGTAATAAAAGTGAGGCTTGTCCGTGTATGACCTCCCCCGCTTCGCCCTGGCTAAGGTAGCGTTGCATTTTTCTTAGAGGGCTCAGCGACCCCTCCTTGGAGGAGGGGATATCGATATCGCGATGAGCTTATCTTCCCAGCAGCGGCAATCCGCACCGGGCGTGTTACGCTCACGGAAATCTTTCCCTGGAGGCTTGCTATGGTTCGGAAATGCGCGCTCGCACTGACGGTGTTGCTTCTGATGGTGCTCGGAATTTCTGCCCAACAGCAGCCATTGCCCATCCAGGATGGACAAGTGATTCCCTTGTGGTCCGGCACGGCGCCGGGAGCGCTTGGCACTGAAGATCGCGACATTCCGGCCGTTACCGTATTTTTGCCGCGGACCCTCGGACAGAATACTCCGGCGGTGATCATCTGTCCGGGCGGCGGCTACACGAACCTCGCGAGCAATCATGAAGGTCGTCAGGTGGCGAACTATTTCAACTCGCTGGGCGTGGCCGCCTTCGTGTTGCGCTATCGTTTGGGGCCACGCTACCAACATCCGATCGAGTTGGGCGACGCGCAGCGGGCGATTCGGATGATGCGCTCACACGCTTCAGATTGGCGCCTCGACCCGGCGCGTATCGGCATCATGGGATTCTCCGCAGGAGGTCATCTCGCCATGACGGCCAGCACTCACTTCGATAGAGGAAACTCAGGCGCGCCGGACGCTGTCGACCGCGTGGGCAGCCGACCAGACTTCACTATTCTTGGCTATCCCGTGATTTCGATGGTGGAACCCTGGACGCATCAGGGGTCAAAGAACAACCTGCTCGGCAATAATCCGGATCAGGGACTGGCCGGAAGCTTGTCCGGCGAGAAGACCGTTACCACGGAGACGCCGCCGACCTTCATTTTCCACACAAATGCCGACACCGCTGTGCCCGCAGAAAACAGCATCTACTACTTCCTTGCACTGCGAAAATCCGGCATCCCTGCCGAAATGCATGTCTTCGAGAAAGGACCTCACGGTGTCGGGCTCGCGAACGACGATCCAGCTCTATCCGAATGGTCCAAGCTGCTTGCGAACTGGCTGCGCGTGCGGGGAATCGTCCGTTAATTCAGACTCTCTCGTCCTGCACTGACGATTCCGATGGCGTGCCTTGCTCCACCGGCGAATTCCACAGAAGACGTTTGAGCGGTCCGGCGGTCATCAGCCCGAGGACGCCACCGACTGCGGAGTTGTAGAGCGGATTCAACATGATCCCTTCCACTCCGATACTTCCCGCGAAGTCAACGGCGACAGAAACCGGAAGAGAGAGAAGTCCGCTGAAGTAACCACCAATCGCGCAGACAACGCCCCAGTGTAGGATTCTTATGTCCTTCTGACGGAACGCAGCCCACTGCGACACTCCAATTGCCGCTGCGACAATCGCCGGGAAGATCGCAAGCACAGGCCGCAATGCCCACGTTTCCCACCGATTCGGGAAGAAAGGCCCGAGGGCCTCGACCGACAGTGCTGCTGAAAGCACTTCGCTTCCCAGCGTGCCGATGACGCCGCCGAGAATCGTCAGGCAGGCCCAGCGGAGCCGATGGCAAAACCGTCTTGTCAGAACCTGCGATTGAAAGAATCCAAGGCCGATCCAAAGGAGAAGACCCGCCAGGCCCATTCTCGGATTCAGCCCCAGGTACTCGAAGAATCCCGCAGCTTTGAGCGCCAAGGCAACCAACGAACCCGTCCCAAATCCTAAAGCGCACGCCAGAACCCAACGCAGCCGGAAGTACCACTTCAGGTAATCTCCGGCAGTCGAGGTCAATAGTTCTAAGGCGGAGAAGACAAAGTCCGGAACAATGCGAAACCACAACAGTGCGATGCCCAGATAGCCACGCTTCTGGAAGGCATCTCGGAGCATGTCTCGAAAGGCCTGTTCGACTGAATCTCCAAGTTCGTTCATGAAGTTGGACGGATACAGCCACAACAGCAATCGATAACAACGAATCGACCAGATCCCGGGTTGAGCGTTGAGTGCGTTCATATGGCTTTGGGGGTGATGAGACGGTGATCGCGCGCGTAGCGCAGCAGTACGGACAGGCGCTCCGATTCCGCTGTCAGGACTTTACGCCCCAGCGCTGTCAGCCGGTAATAACGACGCCGCTCGTCGTCGAGCTTAGGATCCGGACGATTTGCCGATTCCTCAATCAAGCGCGATGTCAGCAGTCGCTTGATCGATGTGTAGAGGGTACCCGGTCCAAACGTCGTCGAACCACCGGTGATCTTTTCGACGTCGGACATGATTCCGTACCCGTGGCGTTCACCATCCGCAAGGACCAGCAGGATGTGCAGGTCCGCGTGATTCATCGGCAGAAATTCTTTGGCCATGCGCGTCCTCCAAATTCGGACAACTATATCTATGTTCGATACAGTAATACGTACTTGGATCGATGTCAAGCGAGGGCGGCGAGGCGCCTACAGCCCTAAAGCCGAGAGCACAATCCGGCCCTTACGCTGCGGCGGACACCAGAAGTAGCCACCGGTGACGGGACGCGTAAAAGCAAAAAGGCTGTCGACAATCCCATCCTCGATCCCGACCATCCGCTGCAGGACGCGCTCAAATCTGTCAAGGGACTCTCCGAAAGCCAGGAAGTAGAGGCCGTGCTGCCCCTGCTCGCTCCATGGCATGGACCGGCGAAGCATGAAGGCCGGCGGATCAAAACTTTCCTGAGCCGAGCGGCGGACATGTGCGGATGCAGGCGCGTCGGGGATCTCCTGATTGTCTTCGAAGCGGCGTCCAATGGTGTGGTCACGATGAAGCACATCGAGCGACATGAACTGATGCAGATCGTGAACCCATCGCTGGACCGCTGCGAAACTCGAGCTTTGCAGAGGACCGCTTGCAACAATGGCGGCTTCGACAGCAGCATCCTCTTTGGGATTCTCGGTGCCGTCCTCATATCCGCTCAGGTCCTTACCTTTGCGGTAGATGAACGTCGTCCGCTCCTCCACGAGCGTGAAATCCTCGCCGAGAACCCTCTCGATGGAGCGGGATGTGTCGAAACAGTCGGACAACGATGTTTCGCGCACCCAAACCCACAAGGCGTTCTGCGTCGATGGTGTCTCCACGCCTTTCCCTGCAATGGCCGGGAAGACACGCAGTCCAGGTATCGTTGCGCGAAGGGCCGACACGAGGGAGGGGCCGAGTCCGATGACACACGATGCCGGCGCTTCAGCGGCTAGTGCCTGGATTGCACGATGGGGATCTGCCGCAAACCTTAAATCAAAAGTGAGGTGCCGACCGACCGCCGGCACCGGTTCGAGAATACCCGCCTGTGGTTCCATAGACAGGCTAGCTTAGCAGACACGGGTGATTGCCCCTCCTGGCCAGGGGGTGTCTCTGGCACTAGGAAAAAGACGCGTTAGCGACCTTATGGCCAGAGACGGGGTGGTGGATCAAGATCAAAAAGACTTGTTGATGTGGAACCACCACCCCGTCCACCCCTCCTGGCCAGGAGGGGCAATGGATGCCTACTGCTTCAGGCTCTCGATCCATCGCCTCACAAGTTCCGTCGCTTCGTCGTCAGGAATCACCGTACCTAACGGTGGCATCTGCGAGGAGGGACGCCGCGATCGCATGCGATAAAGAAGCGCGCTGCGCTCCGGTGCCCCGGGCACGACAATACGCGAGCTATCCTCGGGAATTCCGGGCATCACGTAGCGACCCGTGGCATTGACGGCCGTAAAGTACGCGGGCTCCAGCGCATTGTGAGCTCCCTTCGAGTCGTGAAGCAACACGAGGCCCAGGCGATCGAGCGGGACGCGATTGTTGTGGCATCCGCCACAGTTCGCCGAAAGATAGCCAAGCGCCGCGCGCGCGATCGGATCACGCTCACGGATGCGCGGCGGATGAATTGCCAGATCGGGCCGTGGAGGATAAAGGTGGTCCTTCTTGACGAGTGCCCGCATGGTCACAGCGTTCGCTGGAAGGGGCTCGGCATGCGGCGCCAGCGGATCGCGGTCATCCGAGAGTTGCAGCGCATTGAAGCCCAGCACCACCGCTGGTGAGGATTGGTGACAGGCGTGGCAGTCCTCTTTCGCCGGAATCGAATGTTTCTTGCCGCGAGCGATCTCGATAACATTGGCGGCACCCGTTTCGGGTGCGAGTGTGGCGTCGGCCTGGTCGCTGGTCCAGACATACGTTGCGAAGACCCAGTCGTTCTCCCCTGCCTTCCATATCATCCGCGTTTCGACTTTGCGTCCGCCCCAGGAAAACTCTTTCCAAAACTTTGTGCCTACCGGGAAGCGCCAGGCATCGATATCGGACACATCGATCCTGGCGCTCGCGGGCAGACGGATCCAGCGCAACTTCTCTGCCCCGTCCGACCATAAGGGGTATTGCGGAACGAACGGAAGGTTCCGCGAGTCAATCGCACCGCTCGAGTCGTAGAGTCCCGTCTCCGACAACCGCGACGGGGCGAAAGCCTGGCGGCCGTCAGTTCCTGCACCAGTCACGGCGCAAACAGCCCACAACACAAGCAGCGCAACGAGCAGTGCGATTGGCTTTCTTCTGCCCATCACTCGCTCTCCGGTGGATCGATCGGTTGGGGCACGCGATTGCGAATTGCGGGAATCGATTGCAGGAAAGCGAAAACCGCGCGCAGGTCTTCGTCTGTGGCGTTACGGTATTGCAGATACGGCATTGGTGGGAGAATCGGCCGCCCCTGTCCCTCATGCCGCCCGGTCCTCAGTGCCCGGATGAACGTCTCGTCCGACCACTTTCCAAGGCCGGTCTCGGGATCCGGTGTGAGATTCGCGGTGAAGCTGACGCCCCATGGCCCGCTGAAAGCTGTGTTAGTGGCGGCTCCCACCCATCCCCAGGGTCCCTTCTCGAGCGTCACTGATGGCATCACCAGGTCCTGCGGATGACCGGACAGCATGAGCGTCATGTCAGGCTCGGGACCCTGCGGCCCCATTTTCCATGGAGTGTGGCAATCGTTGCAGCCCATGATCTTCACCAGGTACGACCCGCGCTCCACCTTTGTATTGGAGTTCTGGGCAGCCGCCGGTGCAGCCGACGGCTGGAGAGTGAAGGCGACAGCCGTCAAGGCAAGAGCCGCGATAGTGAATGAGAAAATCGAACGTCTTTTCATTGGAACCTCCTTCGGTTTCGTTACTGCGGTCAAGCTAACAAGTCCCGAGGGAGCCGGTTCCTTAACCTTCCCTAGACATTCCCTAAATTTTCCCTAAGATGTGGCAAGTGGCTGGCAGACCTTTCATTTCAGACGAGCTCGCTGCGTTCTTAGAGTCGGGACTTTCCATCAATATAGGAACTCGCGACAACGAACTTGAACCGGACGGGGTGATCGCATGGGCAGTTCGAGTTCATGACGATCGCGAACAGTTAACGATCTACCTGCACAAGGCGGCGGCCGATGCCATGGTGCGGAACCTCCGCGTTCATCCGCAAATCGCGGTGTTATTCGAGCGTCCGACGAGTCACCGCGGCTGTCAGGTCAAGGGCTCATTCGTCTCGACACGCGCCGCAAAAGCCGCCGAACGCGCGGAAGTTGAGAAGCAGATCGACGGTTTCTGCGCGGACCTGGAGGGCATCGGGATTCCGCGCGCCCTGGCCAGCGGCTATCAGATCTGGCCATGCGCGGCGATTCAAATGCGCGCCACCGAACTCTTCGAGCAGACGCCAGGACCGGGAGCCGGGGAGCCGCTGCAGTGATTCCTCTCGAGAGTCTGACGTCCTGCTTTCAGGGTTTGCTTCCTTCGTGGCTTTACACCTGCTCTCGATCCGGGGTGCCGAACGTTGCGATTCTGAGTCACGTCGATTACGTCGATCCGAGTCACGTTGCGCTCTCGTTCCAGTTCTTCAACAAGAGCAAACGCAATATTGCAGAGAATCCCAAGGCAAAGGTAAGGCTCTACGACCCCGACACCATGCGGGCCTACGCGTTGCGCCTGCGATTCGTCCGGACTGAGACCGACGGGCCGACATTCGAGTCCATGCAGCTTCGCGTTGAGGCGATTGCCTCCTACAGCGGGCTCAAAGGGATCTTCAAGCTGTTGGGAGCAGATATCTACGAAGTGCTCTCGGTGGAAGCGATCGATTACGAACCCGGCATGCCGGTAGCGTCGCCGACAGTCCAGTCCCGGGCGCAGGCGGAACCGCGGTTGCCTTTCACCTTGAAGGCGCTGCGGGAGATCTCGGACCGCATTCATCAGGCCCCAACGCTCGACTCTCTCCTCGATGCGATCCTCGAGACTCTGGAGAACATTTTCGGCTTCAAACATTCGATGCTCGTGCTTGCGTCGGAGCGGCCCGATCGCCTTGAGATGATCGCAAGCCGCGGGTATCCCGAAGGCGGCGTCGGTTCAGAAGTGCGGGTTGGTGAGGGAATAATCGGCATGGTCGCAGAGGCGCGAAAACCGATTCGAATTGCCGGAATCCTCCGACAGATGCTGTATGCGGCGGCCGTCGCCAAGCGAGCTCAGGAGCGGGGGCTGACTTCAACAGATCGAAGCATTCCGCTGCCTGGACTTGCGAATCCGGAAAGCCAGCTCGGTGTTCCACTGATCGTCCGCGATGAACTCATCGGGGTGCTCTGCATCGAGACCGACAAATCGTACCGATTCCATGAGGACGATCGCGCGTACGTCGAAGTGCTGGGCGGCTACCTCGCGATCGCCATCCAGAACGCTTTGCTGAAGGAGCGGACTGAAGAAGCTGAAGAGCATTCACCGGTGAAACCGCAGCCGGCACCTGTGCCCGTGCAGCCACGCCCGCAGTCGAAGCTCAAGCTGGAGTACTACAAGAGTGACGAGTGCATTCTTGTCGATGGCGAGTACCTCGTGCGAAGTCTGCCCGCAAAAATCCTCTGGAAGCTGCTGCATGAGCATCAGGCCGGGGGAGCGGTGGAGTTTACGAACCGTCGCTTGCGTCTGGACAAGACGCTGAACCTTCCGGACTTCAAAGACAATCTCGAAAGCCGTCTAATCCTGTTGCGGCGCCGTCTGGAGGAGCGCTGTCCGGAAATCCAAATCGCGCAATCGGGAAGAGGACGTTTCCGGCTCGAACTCGGCAGCGCGGTTGAGCTGGTGGAACAGCCGTAAGGGCCGGTGCAATTGCCCCTCCTGGCCTGGCCTGTTGCCTCAACGGGAATCTCCTCGCACGCCTCCGGCGTGCGTTCCTCCAGGATTCACTAACCCTCGGTGGCTCGCTACGCTTCGCTCACCGGGGGCTAATTTCCTTCACGCCTCCGGCGTGCAACCAGCAGCCCGTAAGGGCTGCTCGGACATTAGCCCCGGGTTGAGCGAAGCGATACCCGGGGTCACCGCGACCCTCTACACAAACGCACGCTGAAAGCGTGCGAGGAGATTCCCGTTGAGCAACAGGCCAGGCCAGGAGGGGCGGGCTGCGCCCTGAGCAAATGCTGCGAAGCCTCCAATGACGGCCCAGACGACTCTTCGGATGCTTCGCGAAATCTTTGGATGTCGTGGGCTGCCCCTCCTGGCCAGGAGGGGCCGATAAGGCGTCGGCCGTCAGGCAACTCGCTTCCCCCACACTTTAACTGCGGCACAGGAAATCAAGTCCGACTCTCCGCGAGATGCCGATCAATTCGCGCGAGCTTATCCGGATTCCGAACCACTCGGATTCCCGAAATCCGATCCGCCTCAACCGAAATCACGAAGATCGCTTCCAGGTGGCCTCCAATACGGAGCACAAGCGCTGCCTCGGAGTTCACATCCTCGATATTCAGTGACGCCTGGCCCGCCACCCCTGTAGTTTGTGCCGTTCGATGCAGGCCGATCAGGAAATTCAGCACCTCATCGCGGCCGACAAGCGGACGACGCGCCGCGGATGCCTTGCCCCCTCCATCACTCCACATGCCGACTTCCTGGGTGAGAATCTCCGTCAACTCCGAACCATTTCCCGACGAAAACGCACGAGCGAAACGTTCCGCCACCGCGCGTCTCGATGTGGTTGTGCCGGTAAGCTGCGGTCGCTCGGCCGAGAGCCTCGTTTTCGCACGATGAAGGAGCTGCCGCGAATTCTCGACGGTGGTGTTCAGCATATCGGCGATCTCTGCGTGCTCGTATTCGAAGATGTCCTTGAGCAGAAACACCGCTCGCTCCTCGGGCGAAAGCTTCTCGAGGAGAACGAGAAAAGCGAGCGTTATCGACTCTGCATGCTGCAGTACGGCGTCCGGCCCTTTCACCTCAGACGTCAGCACGGGTTCCGGCAGCCACGGCCCGACGTACTCCTCGCGGGTAGCCCGCGCCGACTTCAGCCGATCCAGACACAAGCGGGAGACTATTGTGGCGACGAATGCCCTCGGCGACCGAATCTCGGATTCGTCCGCATCCTGGTAACGCATCCACGCGTCCTGGAGAACATCCTCAGCCTCGGATGCGCTACCGAGCATCCGGTACGCAATCGAGAAGAACAACCGCCGATCTGTGCTGAAGACGTCGTCTTTCATGGCAGTCACGCTGCACGCGGAAACATCCGGGCCAAACCGTCTCGCATCGTTGAATACTTCGGCTGCCATCCAAGCTCGGCCCTGGCTTTGGCGTTCGACAGATGCATCTGCATGGACGTCAAACGGGCCATGAACGGCGCAATGAGCCGAGGCAACCACGCAGGAACTCGAAACGGCGCCGGTGATCCAGTATATTCCGCGAGGGCTTCCACGATCTGCTTCATGCTCACCGCCTGATCGTCAACGATGTCGTAGGCGCTGCCGGCCGGAGCGCGATCGAGAGCCGCTAGAGTCGCGCTGACCACATCGTCGGCATGGATCACGGGCAGCTGTCCTGCGTCATTGCGAACGACGGGTAGCCTCCGCTTCCGCACCATGTCGACCATCTTGACTGTCGATGGCGTTTCGAGTCCATAGAACAGGCCGTATCGAAGAATGACGCCTTCAATGGAGCCTCGTTTTGTCGCATCCATGACTTGAGATTCCATTGAGCGAACTGCCGCGGCCGCCCGATCCACCACCTCCGGTGCAGCCGTGCCCCGATCGGACAGCAATGCAAACGAGCCAACGATAAACCGGCGCGCATCCGCCTTGATGGCAGCATCGAGAAGATTTCGCGTACCCTCGGTTCTCAGACGGTTGGTCGCCTCGAGATCCTTCGGGCTCCGCACCACTCCCTCTTTGGGAAGTGCGGTAAGTTGATGGATAACGTGCGTTGGACGCACCGACGCCACAGCCGCGATAAGCCCGTCGCGATCCAGTGCATCCGCCACAACCGGAGTGGCGCCAAGCGCGCGTAACTCAGCCTGCTTGTCCGGCGATCGCGTCAATGCCGCAACCTCGTGTCCCGCCGCAACCAGCGCGCGCACAAGCGGAACGCCAATTGTTCCAGAGCCACCGGCAACAAAGACTTTCATATCAGTCTCCTTTCTCGCAGAGTTTGGATCGCCAGCACAGATCCCAGTCCTTCGGTAACCGCCAGCAGGACCGCTGTGGCCGTAAACAGGGACCGCCATTCAGGATCAACGTGCGCAACGTGATCAGTGCTGGAAAGCATGAAATGGTTGACGACTCCAAAAATGAGCGCGCCCGCCATCGTCACTGCAACCAGAGCGGCGCCGATTCGCCGGAAAGGCCAGGTGAGTCCGAGTCCAATCAATGGGCCTGCAAGAATCACCGCAAGGACGAAGACATTTCCGGCCGGCGAAAGCGCCACATGGGCGTTGGTGTGTGCCGATCCATGAACTATCGAAATGAATAGATGCGCGAGCACAATGCCCGCCATCCAGATCCAGGTCGTATTTCCACTTCTCCTCATGCCCATGAGACGAGTCAGGAGTCTGGAACGTGACGGAAACCTGAAAAAAAGTGCGGTTCCTGAACCAGGCGCCAAAACTATCCGAAATCGTTCATTGAAGCTATCCTTGGGCGCTGGGTCAGTTTGAATTTATGGCAGCTAAGCAGTCGAGGCAAAATATCCCCTCCTTTAAGGAGGGGATATCCAGCTTCCCTTGGAACTCAGTCCCTGATTTCAACCGGACCCACTACTGATCCTTGTGGCCTCGGGCTTACGGAGTCTTCCTTTGAAGTTCGCACGTCTCTTGTTCCTTCTTTCGACTGTCACTTCTGCAATGGCGCAGGAATCCGGAAGGCTTTCCACGCGAAATCCGCTCGACGAAATCCGCGATGAACTTGTGGGAGTTCTACTGACGGCCGAGGTCCCCTTCACCGAGGAACAGGGCCGCGCAATTGCGCTGGTCCTCGAAGAATCTCGACGCGCATCGGAACAACTCTTCGGTGAGGCGATGGATTTCCGCAACGGACCGCCGCAGGGCGAGCAACTGGACCGGGCGCGTGCCGGGATCCAATGGATGAATGACGATTTCAGCAAGCGAGTGCGGCAATATCTAACCGAAGCTCAGCGGGAAGCATGGGACAAACATCTGGCGACGAAGCCCGCCGCTGCCCCGCAGACCGATACCTCGAAATCCTCCACTGCCGGCACGAAAGAGCAGGTTCAACAGATCCGCATCAACAACAACCCCTTCACAACGGAGAATCAGTTCTTCGGGAATGCAGGCAGCGGCGGAAGCTACGGCTTCGCGGGGGGCGTGGGGACTGAGATCTTTCAACGTGGCGGCACCGGAGCGTTCCATGGTGCCTATGAATTCCGCTTTCGAGACGAGTCCTTGAATGCGCGCAACGCTTTCTCGCCGACACGCCCTCCCTACCAGCAACGCAATTTCAACGTCAACACCAGCGGTCCGATCATTCCAAATCGATTGACCGCGAGTTTCGGCGGCAGCCAGACGGAACAGGACAACGTCGGCACTATCAAGGCGCAAACTTCAACGGGTCCCATTGAACTTGGCTTCACTCGACCTTATGTGTCGAGAAGCGCCTACGCCAACGGCACGTACCAGATCGCAAGGACCCAGTCGTTACAATTCAACTTCAACTACGGGATGAATCGTCGTGAAAACCAGGGCATGGGAGGGTTCTCTCTTCCAGACCGCGCATACAACGGCGTCGGGAATAGTAAGAGTGGAAGTTTTCGACATGTCTGGTTCAAGTCGGAGCGGCTGGTTCAGGACATCTCCTACAACTTCAACTTAAACCAGGACGAAGTCACGCCGGTTGTCAATGCACCTTCTATCGATGTGATCGGCGCGTTCAGCAGTGGCGGCTATCCGGAGAGAAGCGCGTTCAATGGCCGAACGCACAATGTTCGGGCTATGTGGATCTACACAGGCAGGCGGTGGGCGGTCCGGACGGGGGGCAACTTCTATACGACAAACCCCGAGCAGATTTCAGAGAACAACTTCCTTGGAAACTTTCAATTCTCGAGTCTGGACGCTTTTGAGCGAGGCGAGCCGATCAGCTACCGTGTGACACGCGGGGAACCTCGGCTGGAAATTACGCATCGGGAATGGAGCGCATTCCTGCAAAACGATTTCAAATATTCAGACCGGATGACATTGTTCTTCGGCCTTCGTTACGAAGGTCAGAACGACCTCGACGATCACAACAATCTTGATCCACGCGTTGGCATCGCTTACGCCATTGGAAACTCGACCGTATTGCGGGCAGGTGCAGGCGTATTTCACGTGAGGCTGGACAATTGGGTCATCCGAGAGATGCTGCGTCTCGACGGACAGAGACAATACGAGATCATCATCAACAATCCGTCCTACCCCGATCCGTTTCTGGCAGGAGATGTGACGATCGTGCCTCCCTTATCGAGGCGGGTCTTTGACACCAACCTCGCGGCGCCGTACTACACGAATGTTTCATTCGCGGTTGAACGCAGCCTTCCCCGGAATCTTTTCGTTTCGGCGAGCTTCGATTTCCATCGCGGCTCTCGCCTTTTGAGGAGCCGCGATCTGAACGCGCCTCTTCCGGGAACGTTGCCGGATGCGAACGGAAGAATGCCGCGGCCCGATCCGTCTCAGGGCAATGTGTGGTTGCTCGAATCCGCGGGACTTTCCAAGTGGAATGGTTTCCGAGTAAGCATGCGGCAGCGCTTCAGCATCTTCAGTGTGAACGCCAGCTACACGTATCAGTTGAATCTGGGAGACGCGTCGTGGGACGGGCCATTCAGCAATCCATCGAACAGCTATGATCTCGCTGCCGATTGGTCCAGCGTGCCCCGGCAGCAGTTCAGCGGTAGTGTGAACTCTCAACTGCCCTGGGGCGTCTTTCTCATGACCACTGTGTCGATCAACAATGGAAATCCCTACAGCATTACGACAGGCAGGGACGATAACGGCGACGGCGTGATTAACGATCGTCCCCCCGGTATGCCGCGCCTGAGCCGGATCGGTCCGACCTACCGCGGTGTCGGCTTTAATATCTCCAAGGCATTTCGGATCGGGCGGAACAAGAACAGCGCGTCCAATCTGAACGTATTCGCGAACATGAGCAATGCGTTCAACACGGTCAATCTCGGAACGCCGAGCGGCGTGCTGACCTCACCCTTCTTTGGAAAGTCGACGAGCGCTTCCAATCCCCGCGAAATTGAAGTCGGCCTGAGGTTTCAGTTCTGAGAAGGAGAATAGGCTTCGGTTCACCACAGAGGCACAGAGGACACAGAGCTGCTTTTCGCAATTGCGATCACGTATTCGCGCGGCGGGCACCGCGGAGCGGTGCAGGGAATGTAGCCGGGGGTAAGCGCGCAGCGCGCAACCCCCGGTGAAGGAGATCGCCAAATCCTCGCACGCCGCAGGCGTGCGAGGAAACTCGCGGTAACGATGACCGGGGGTATCGCTCGCTATG
>Ga0207659_10001482_pt1 | contig 13991 bp, 16 predicted proteins | sample KBSM43metaG_FD_184330 | JGI IMG/M metagenome (GOLD analysis project Ga0207659, IMG submission 184330) | Miscanthus rhizosphere microbial communities from Kellogg Biological Station, Michigan, USA - KBS M4-3 metaG (SPAdes) (version 2) | ecosystem: Host-associated > Plants > Roots > Rhizosphere >...
ATTCGGTGCAGTCGACGAAGGCGAGCGGGCGACTCATCTCACAGCGCATGCTGCTGCGATACGGGCTCATGTGAATATGCTCGGCGCGAAGGCCTATTGGTCGCAGTTCGAGGATGCGCCCGATTATGTCGTGATGTTCATTCCGGGCGAGCACTTCTTGACGGCCGCACTCGAGCAGGACCCTTCGCTTTGGGATTATGCCTTCGACAAGAAGGTCCTGCTGGCGACCCCAACCAACCTTATTGCCATTGCCCGTACCGTCGCTGCCGTCTGGCGCCAGGAGAGGCTGGCCAAGGAGGCGCGTCAGATCGGCGAGCTTGGGAAGGAGCTGTACGAACGCCTTGCGAAGGCGGCGGACGATCTTCGCAAGGTCGGCAGCGGTCTCTCGACGGCCGTGAACAATTACAACAGCTTCGTAGCCAGTTTTGAGACCAGGTCGCTGGTCACCGCTCGCAAGTTCAGGGAACTGAACATTGAACCTGGCCGGCGCGACATCGATGTCCTGACGCCCGTCGAAGCCTTGCCGCGCTACGCTGACGACGAACTCACCCTGAGCGCCGACGATCGTGAGCCGCCGCAAATCGCGGCGGAGTAGCCCCGGCTAGGGCGCGGGCGTGGTGAGGTCGCCTCCGCAACCCTCATAGCGTTTGCCGTCGACGTCGACCTGGACGCGGTCTCGGTATCCCTGGCCTGACATGACGTCGTTGCACGGCGCATGGACGATATTCACGCCGATCCGTGGCGTCTGATAGATATCTCCAGCAAAGCCGATGATCACCTGCGGCTTGGGCTGCCGAATCGGTTGCCCGCCTGCCGCTATGAAAGTCAGGTCCTGCTCGTCGATGATCAGAGTCCAGCCCGGCTCCTGGCCGATGGCCCGGTATGGCGCAGGCGAGGGAGGGGGATGAGACAGGCAGGCGCTCAACGAGAGCGCAGCGGGAATGACGGTCCAAAGTTTCATCACCGGAACAACCTCCACCCAGATCGAACTGTTCCTCATGACCCGCGCCAGTTTGCTCGCACCTGAAAGGCCATCACGGCCGCCGCGATCGCTGCGTTGAGGCTGTCCGCTCGTCCGGCCATGGGGATTTTCACAAGGACGTCGCATTCTTCTTCGTATGCCGGCGGAAGGCCTTGCTGCTCGTTTCCGATGAGCAGGAAGCAGGGGTCTTGGTAGTCGACTTCCAGATAATCGCGATCCGCGTTCAGGCTCGTGCCCACCAGCTGGCCCGTGCCGGATCGCAGCCAGCCGACGAATTCGGCCCACGATGCCTTGGCCACCTGCTGGGTGAAGATAGCGCCCATGGAAGCGCGCACTGCCTCTACAGAATAGGGGTCCGCACTGTCGTCGATGAGGATCAGGCCGCCCGCGCCCACTGCGTCGCCGGTCCGCAGGATCGTCCCGATATTCCCGGGATCCCGCAACGCCTGGGCGGCGATCCAAAGGGGGGCCCTGGACCGATCCAGCGCATCGAGGCGGGTCTCGGGCTGCCGGTACGCAGCCACAAGCATCTGCGGATTGTCCTTGCCCGACGTCTTCGAAAGGATGTCGGGCGTCGTTTCGATGGCGTCTCCGCCGGCTGCTTCCGTCGCGGCAATGATCTCCGCGGCGAGGGGGTGCCTCGCGCCCTCGGGAGAGAACATGACGATCTCCGGCAAGCGGCCGCTGTCACGGGCCTCTGCGATGATCCTCAAGCCTTCGGCCAGGAACAGACCTTCTGCCTTGCGGGCTTTCTTGTCGCGAAGGGACCGAAGCCGCTTCACCGTGGCGTTGGAGAATGCAGTGACCTCGCGGGGCATCTAGTCTTCCCCGAACCGCTCCTCGACAAGCGTCGCAAGCTTCTCGAGCGCATCCGCCGCTTCCATTCCGGAAACGTGGATAGTGATGGAATCGCCCATTGCGGCGCCCAGCATCATGAGGCCCATGATGGATGTGCCGCAGACCTTGTTGCCATCCTTTTCGACTTCAACAGTCGCATCGAGGGCGCTGGCAAGATTGACGAATTTTGCGCTTGCCCTCGCGTGGAGCCCGCGCTGGTTAGTGATCTGGACCTCGCGCCGGAGCGCGGTCAAGCGGCCGCTTCCCCGAGGATTTCGGAGGCGACCGAGATATATTTCCGGCCGGCTTCGCGCGCAGCGGCAACGGCCGCGTGGACGCCCATGACCTTGCGGGCGCCTTCGAGGCGGATGAGCATCGGCAAATTGACGCCCGCGATGACTTCCACATTCTCGCTCTTCATTAGTGAAATTGCGAGGTTGGACGGGGTGCCGCCGAACAGGTCTGTGAGAATGATCACGCCTTTGCCGCGATCGACCTTCGCAATCGCATCGGCAATGTCCTGACGCCGAGCCTCCATGTCGTCTTCCGGACCGATGCAGATGGCTTCGATCGCCTCTTGCGGTCCGACAACATGCTCCATGGCGACCACGAATTCAGCCGCAAGGCGGCCATGGGTCACCAGTACCAATCCGATCATTCGTTCAACCCACTTCCAGAATCGCCCGACTGGGCGTGCCCCGGATCCTCCTCGATCGTGTCGCTCGGCTGTGAGGCGAGGTCACGGTGTCGGACATTTGGCGAAAATCCCGCCGTCCGCAACCGCTGAGCCATTTCCTCCGCCGCGCAGACGGACCGATGCCGCCCCCCCGTGCATCCGAAAGCAACAGTCACATAATTTTTGCCGGCGGCCCAGTAGCGGGGAATCCAGTCGGTGAGAAGCGCTTCCAGACGGTCCATCGCGCCGGTCCAGGCGGGATCCGTGGCGAGATAGTCGCGGATGGGCTGATCGATGCCGGTCAGTGGGCGGAGATCCTGCACCCAGTGAGGATTATCCAAAAATCGCATGTCGAACATCAGGTCTGCTGTGCGTGACACGCCCCGGGCGTACCCAAATGAGACAATCGTCAGCACCGGCTCGTCGCTGTCGCTCTGGTAACGGCGGCGGAGCTCCTCACGAAGTTCGGTCGGCGTCAGGTCGGTCGTGTCGATGATGCTGTCTGCGGCATTCCTCAGCGGCGCGGTCATGTCGCGCTCCCGCGCGATCCCGTCCTCGGCGGGCCTGTCCGGCGCTAGCGGGTGCCTGCGGCGCGTTTCATTGTAGCGTCGCATCAGCTCTGTGCCGGAGCAGTCGAGATAGAGAATCTCGCCGCGAACCCCCTGGATCGAGCGGATTAGCGACGGCAGCGATGCGGCGTCGAAGCCGCGGCTCCGCACGTCCATGCCGACGGCAGCGGGCACCAGGCGGCACTCCTGCGCCTCGTCTCCATGGACGAAGCTGCCCAAGAGCGAGACGGGAAGGTTGTCGACGCAGTCCCAACCCATGTCTTCAAGGGCGTCGAGCACGCTCGACTTTCCGGCCCCGGACATGCCGGTCACGAGCAGGAGACGAGGGGGAGTACGGCGGGTCGGCACCGCCCTTTTGTTAGAGCTTCAATCCTAACCGGTCGAGAGCAAGCGCAACCTTGGATGCGGCGGACGCGGTCAGCGCATCCACGCTTACAAGCGGAAGGCTGACGCCAAGCACCGGCCGCTCCCGTCGGTCGTCGGGCAGGCGCATGATCTCGCTGGTCAGCTCGACGAACAGGGCCACGGGCACGTCGTCGAGGGTGTCCATCTCGACGATACCGACGCCGCGGATCTCCAGCTTGCCCTTGATGGTGGGCGGAGCGCTGGCAATGAGGCGGTCGCCTTCACGGCGAACGATTGTCTGATCGTCGCTGACGAGCGTGAAGCCGCGGTCGAGCAAGCGAAGCGCCAGGTCCGACTTCCCGGAGCCCGAAGGTCCGGAGATCAAGACCGCGCGGCCGTCGGAAGCGACAGTGCTCGCGTGGACGGTTTCGGAAGAGAGGAGGCGGCTGCTCATGCGATCTCTGCTGCGGGCAGGCTAATGGTGAAGCGGGCGCCCGATGGCGCGTCGTCGCGATCTTGCACGTCAATTTCCCCATCGTGGCCTTCGACAATGGCACGGGCGATCGCAAGCCCCAGGCCCGTGTGCCGGCCGAAATGCTCTTCCTCCGGCCTTACTGAGTGGAATCGGTTAAAGATTGCTTCCCGCGCGTCTTCCGGAACACCGGGTCCTTCGTCATCGACGCGAATCCTGACCTCGTCTCCCACACGGGCGGCCGCGATCTCCACCAAGCCGCCGGCCGGCGAGAAACTGATAGCATTGTCGATAATGTTGTCGATCGCCCGCACCAGCCGGCTCGTATCGCCAAGGACCACGGCCGTCGCCTTGCGCGGCCGAGCAAAGGCAATGCGGGCGTCGCCCTTCTCGCGCCGATGCTCCCAGCCTTCGACGAGCTGCTCTATGACCGGGCCGAGGTCGACCGTCTCGAATTTGGCGCGGGCAAGCTCCGCATCGGTCCGTGCAGCTTCGCTAATGTCGCCGATGAGCCGGTCCAGCCGGACGACATCGTCTTTCGCAACGGCCAGAAGCTTAGCCTTCAGGTCCGGGTCCTCGACCCGATCGAGCCCGTCGAGCGCGGAGCGGAGAGAGGCCAGCGGATTCTTAAGCTCGTGAGTCACGTCCGCGGCAAAATGTTCGATGTTGTCCATCCGGTGCCTGAGGGACTGGCTCATGTCGGACACCGCACGCGCGAGCAGGCCGATCTCGTCGTTCCGGGAAGGAAGTCGCGGAACCTTCACTTCGCGGGCCCGGCCGAGCCGCACACGGTGCGCAGCGAGCGAGATCCTTCGCAGGGGGCGCGCAATCGTGCGCGCGAGGAAGAAGGACAGCAGAACCGACAGCAGGACGGCGATGCCCATCGCAACGAAGAGCGATCGCCGCTGGCTGCGGACGATTCGAGTGAAATCGCGGTCGTTGGTCGTCAGAAGCACGATCTGGTCGCCGACCGGCGCAGCAGCCGAAAAGACAGGCGTCAGGTCGGGCGCATTCCGGACGGTGGTCACGGTTTTACCGGTCTTCTGCGAATGGAGACCTTCGGACCAGGCTTGAAGCCGGTCGTCGGCGGGCTCCACGAAGTCGTCGAGAGGCTTGGCCCCGACAAGCGCGTTGAATCCGCGGTCCAGGGCTCTCGCGGCGTCCTTGTTCCACTTCTGCGTTGTTGGGTCGCGTAGAGTGTAGGTGGGGCCGGTGGCCTTCCAGCTGTCCTTCCGAAGCGAACCATCGGGTCCAAACAGCCGGATCCGGCTGCCTGTCGATTTCGCGAGCGAGAGCAGCACGGAATCGCGGGCAGCGGGAGGACTGGCGGCGATCACGCTCGCGCTCATGTCCGCCTCGCGATGGATGAGGCCGAGGCGCTCCTCGCTGAGCTGGTTCCGAAAGGCGTCGAGATAGAGCACGCCGCATGCGAGCAGCACGATCGTCAGCAGGTTCACCGCGAAGATGCGGCGAGTCAGGGGCAATTGCCCGAACCAGTTGGCGCGGCGCTTACTCACCCTGAAACTTGTATCCCACGCCGTAGAGCGTCTCGATGGCGTCGAATTCGGGGTCGCTGGCGCGGAACTTCCGCCGCATCCGCTTGATGTGGCTGTCGATGGTCCGGTCGTCCACGTAGACGTCGTCTTGATATGCGATGTCGAGCAGCTGATTGCGCGTCTTCACAACTCCAGGCCGTTGCGCCAGCGCTTCAAGGATCAGGAATTCGGTCACCGTCAGCGTTACGCCACGCCCGTCCCAAAGGACCTTGTGGCGCGCAGGATCCATAACGAGACGGCCGCGTTCGAGAAGCACCGGCTCAGGCTCGGCCTCGCCCGAGGACTCGCGGCCCTTGGCAAGTTCCTGCCGTCGCAGGATAGCCCGGATTCGGGCTACCAGGAGGCGCTGGGAGAAGGGCTTTGCGATATAATCGTCGGCCCCCATCGCCAGGCCGAGAGCCTCATCCAGCTCGTCGTCCTTCGATGTCAGGAAGATCACCGGCATCGTGCTGAATTCGCGGACCCGCCGAAGCAGCTCCATCCCGTCCATGTGCGGCATCTTGATGTCGAAAACGCCGAGATCGGGCTGCTTGTCGGCAAACGCCTTCAAGGCGGCCGTCGGGTCCGTGTACACGCGCGTCACGAAGCCTTCCGCCTGGAGCGCTATCGAGACGGAGGTCAGGATGTTGCGGTCGTCGTCGACCAGCGCGATCTCGGAGCTCATTTGCGACGGATAGGCAGGCGATTCCGCTTAAACAAGCGGCGGCCTGCATGGCAGAATAATGAGACGCGTTTTCAATCGCTTCGATGAAACCGGTTACATCGTGTCGGGCTGGCACAGACGGGGTGAACCGCTTTGACGCGACGAGTTTTTCAGGGTTATAGGCTCTCAGCGCATACGTATGCGGCGGCAGGCCAGACCGGTCGCCGCCGTTTAATTTATTGAACGAAGGGGATTTTACGTGACCGATCGCGTGCCGCATATCGGACTTAACGGGCAGGGCATCGAGACAGGCGCGAAACTCCACTGGAATCTCGAAACTGCACCGCTGGTGGAAGCGTCCGTGCAGCGCGGCGAAGGGCGGCTGACGAAGGACGGCGCGCTGCTGGTCGACACTGGCAAGTTCACCGGTCGAAGCGTGAAGGATAAATTTGTCGTTCGCGACGCCACGACCGAAGACACGATCAACTGGGGCTCCATCAACCAGCCGATGACGGCCGAGCACTGGGCGAACCTGAAGGCTGACTTCATGGCCGCGCTGAAGGACCAGAAGGAACTTTACGTCGCGGATCTGTTCGGCGGCAGTCAGCCGGAATATCGCGTAAATGTTCGCGTGGTTACGCAGATGGCGTGGCATAATTTGTTCGTTCGTACCCTGCTGGTACGGCCCAAGGCCGATGAGCTGGCCGGGTTCACGCCCGAATACACGATCATCAACCTGCCCAGCTTCAAGGCCGATCCGGCGCGGCACGGAAGCCGCAGCGACACGGTGATCGCCGTCAACCTGACCGAGAAGATGATCCTGATCGGCAACACCGAATATTCGGGGGAAATGAAGAAGGGCGTGTTCGGCCTCCTCAATTTCCTGCTCCCAGCGCAGGGCGTGATGCCGATGCACTGTTCGGCGAACATCGGTGCGGACGGCAAGAGCGCGATCTTCTTCGGCTTGTCGGGTACCGGCAAGACCACGCTTTCGGCCGATGCCAGCCGTACGCTGATCGGCGACGATGAGCATGGCTGGTCGGATACGGCGGTCTTCAACTTCGAAGGCGGCTGCTATGCGAAAATGATCAATCTGTCGGCCGAAGGCGAGCCGGAGATCTACGCAACGACCAAGATGTTCGGCACGATCCTCGAAAACGTCACGATGGACGAGGCCACGCGCGAGCTGGACTTCACGGACGCGAGCAAGACCGAGAATACTCGCGGCGCCTATCCGATCGAGTTCATCCCGAACACTAGCGAGAAGAACCTCGGTCCTCCGCCGTCGACCATCATCTTCCTGACCGCCGATGCGTTCGGCGTGCTGCCCCCGATCGCGCGGCTCACCCCCGACCAGGCGATGTACCACTTCCTTTCGGGCTACACCGCCAAGGTTGCTGGTACCGAAATCGGCGTGACCGAACCGACTGCAACGTTCAGCACCTGCTTCGGCGCCGCATTCATGCCGCGCCCCCCGTCGGTCTATGGCAATTTGCTCAAGAAGCGCATCGCTGAAGGCGGCGCGGAATGCTGGCTGGTCAACACCGGCTGGACCGGCGGCAAGTACGGCGTCGGCAAGCGCATGCCGATCAAGGAAACGCGCGCGCTCCTCAACGCAGCGCTCGATGGCAGCCTCAATGACGTCCAGTTCCACAAGGACCCGAACTTCGGGTTCGAAGTGCCGGTCGCCGTTCCGGGCGTCGACAGCTCGATCCTCGATCCGCGCAGCACCTGGGCGGACAAGGCGGAGTACGACCGTACCGCCGCCAAGCTGGTCGACCTGTTCATCGAGAACTTCGCGCAATTCGCGGACCAAGTGGACGAGGGCGTGCGACAAGCCGCGCCCAAGGTTCCCGCAGCCGCGTAATTGCCCGGTCATCAAGGATCGGGCTCCCAAGATTAGGACCCGATCCCATGACTGATTTTTCGCCACGACTTTTCACGACCGACGCCGAGATCATTCGTCTCGGCGAAGGCCTTCTTGCGTCCTCACTTTTGCGTGAGGACTGGACGCACGAAGCGCATCTCGCCACGACGACATACCTCGAGCTGCGCCGGCCCGACATCGACCTCGACGAGGAGCTGCCGGACATCATCCGGCGTTTCAACGAAAGCGTGGGCGGAGTGAACAGCGATACCGAGGGCTATCACGAGACGATCACGCGCAGCTTTCTGCAGGGCGTGCGCCTGTTCCTCGCTGAGGCTGACAGGCGAGTGCCGCTTCATGAACTTGTAAATGAGTTGCTGCTGTCGGCGATGGGACGCCGCGACTGGCCAATGAGATTCTACAGCCGTGAGCGCCTGTTCTCGGCCGAAGCGCGAAAGTCCCACGTGGATCCGGACCTCGCGTCACTGCCGTAAGCCCGCTCTCCTTATGCATGGTTCTACGGATGGCACAGGAGTATAAGCGGAGTGAAGTCACGCAAGGAGAACAGCAATGCGTGCTCTTGTCTTGAGTGCCGCTCTATTGGTGTCGGCATGCGCGTATGGGCCGACAGTTCGCACGGATTTCGATCCAGCCGCCAATTTCCACGCCTATCGAACCTACAGCTGGGTCGACACTGCGGTTCCGCAAGGCATGAACCCGCTCATGTTCGCTCGGGTTCGGGCATCGATCGATCAGGCTCTTGCCGCTCGTGGCTACACCCAAGCCAATCCCAGTGACTTCGCCATCTCTTTCACGATCGGTGAGCGCGACCGCATCCAGGTTTACGATTACGGCCCCTTCTACCCAGGATGGGGTTGGGGACATGCCGGATGCTGCGGTTGGGGCGGCTGGGGTGGCGGCGGCTGGGGTTGGGGCGGCTGGGGCGGATGGGGATCCCCCTATTCGTCGATCGACGTCGATCAGTACACCGAGAGAAGCGTAGTGATCGACATTTATGACGCGCAGTCACGCCGTCCGATCTGGCATGGTGTGGGGTCGGACCGTGAATACAGGGACAAGATCGACTATGCGAAGCTGGACCGCGCGGTCGTTGCCGCGCTGGCCCATTTCCCGCCGCAGCCGGCCACCGCAACGCGCTAGCCTGCGCCCTTCGCCGACCGGATGTAGTCGTCGACGTTCTTCGCGAGCACGTCCATCGGGACATTGCCGCCAAGCACCAGAGCGTCGTCGAACGCCTTGATATCGAAACGCGGTCCTAGTGCCGCCTTCGCGCGATCCCGCTGACGGTTGATCGTCGTATGGCCGACCTTGTAGCCGCATGCCTGGCCCGGCCAGCTGCAATAGCGGTCGACTTCGCTGGCGACTTCCTCGGCCTTCGAGCCGTTCTCGTCGACGAAGAATCGAACTCCTTGCTCGCGTGACCAGCGTTTCGTGTGAAGGCCGGTATCGACGACCAGTCGGCACGCGCGAAAGGCGATGCCCTGAAGGTAGCCGAGGCGGCCTGCGGGGAAGTCGTCGTACACGCCGAACTCGTCCGCCAGCTGCTGAGCGTATAGCGCCCAGCCTTCCGAGTAAGCATTGAAGGAGAGCAGGGTCCGGATCAGCGGAAGCTTGTTGGCATATTCGCCCTGCCAGACGTGACCCGGGATCGCCTCGTGGTGGGTAAGGTCGGGAAGATCGAACTTGGTGTGCAGATCCGTCGTCCGCAGGTTGATCCAGAACTTGCCGGGGATGCTGCCGTCGATCGAGCCGGCGCCGCCATATGCTCCCGGTGCGCCCGGCTCTTCCTCCGGCGGAAGGCGGCGGACTTCGAGATTGCCCTTCACCATCGTGTTGAACATTTGCGGCAGCTTAGAGCGGATGATCCTCACCCGTTCCTCGATGAAGGCCATGATCTCCGCGCGGCCCTTGTCGCCCGGGGAGAATTTGTAGCGAGGGTCCTTGCCGAGAGCCTGCATCCGCTCGCCGACCGAGCCCTTGGTGTAGCCGAGGCTCCGAAGAATGGGATCCATCCGCGCCTGTAGCGCTCTCAGCTCCTCGAGACCCATCTGGTGGACCTCTTCGGGCGTCATCGTGGTCGTGGTCGATGCCTTGAGCGCCCACGCGTAATAAGCGTCGCCGCCGGGCTGCGCCCACATTCCCGGTGCACTTTTCGCCTGCGCACGCTGTGCCGTCAGCTCGGCGATCTGCCGCTCCAGCGCTGGCACGACATCCTGCTGAACGATGCTGCGGGCGCGTTCGCCCCAATTTCCGGGAATGTTCTTCTCGCGCGTGCGGCGCTCGATTGATTCCACGAGGCCCCCGCCCTTGCGGGCGCCGTCGACGCTCTGCTTGAGCTGGCCGAGCGCCTTGTCGAGGAGGAAGTCGGGCGGGACCAGTCCCTTGGCCCGCGCGGCTGCGGCGCGTTCCAGCTCTCCATCAAGCTGCTTCGGATAGGACTGGAGTCGCGAAAGGTAGGCCTCCGCGTCGGCCGCCTCGTTGATCTGATGCTCCGAGTCGAGGAAGCGAGGCACGTCGAGGTAGGCGCCGACGTTCTGGATCACGACGTACGGGGTGTTGCGCCAGCTTCCGACGGCCACATCGCCATAGGGCAAAGCGAAACCTTCGAGCGATGTCGCATATGCGCTCTTCACGACTTCAACGCTGGTTCGAGTGGAGTGGTCGAGCGCCGACGTGTCGATCGCCTGAGCGCGGGCAAGGTCCGCGCGAAGCGTGTCAGCGACCCGCTGCTGGCCCGCCGGGGAACGGTCGGCGAGCTGGGAGCGAAGCGCGGCATGTGCGCCCTTGTCGATCCCAAGGGACGTCGCGCCTTCCGGCGAAAGGCGCAGAAGGTTCTCCGCGATCGAATCGAGGATGGCCGAGGCCTCAGCAATCGTCGAAGGCGCGGGAGCAGCCGGAAGCGGAGAAGTAGCTACAGCTTCAGCACCGAGGGCCCGCGAACATGCGGAAACCAGTGGAAGCGCGGCACTAGCGGACAAGGCTGCGACCGCCTGCCGGCGGCTCAGGAACACGTCTGACAAATTACACTCCGTCAGCTGGGGGGAAGTCGGCGCTCAGGCTCGACCAGAAGACAATTTCCATCAACCCCCGTTATGCGAACGCGCTCGCCAGGACTGCCGGGGCCCCCTCGAGCGCTCCACTCGCTGTCGCCCACGCGGACGCGGCCGTCGTGCTCGTCGACCGCTTCTATAACGGTGACGCTGCGCCCGACGAGGCGCGCGGCGCGATCATTGAGAAGAGGATCGCTGACGTCGGTCGAAGCATTCGCGTAGACGCGCCGTCCGATCATGACGGCGACGAGCGCATAGACCACGAACAGGGTCAGCTGCGCGGCGAGGTTAAGTCCGAACAAAAGCGTGAAGGCGCCGGTCGCAAGCGCCGCAGCTCCGACAAAGACCAGGAAGACGCCCGGCGCGAGCACTTCGGCAATCAGCAGCAGGATTCCGCCGATCATCCACAGCCAGCCCGGCTCCATATTGTCGAACATCAGCCTTCGATCCTTGGTGCGCCGGGAGCAGTCGCTGGAGCGCCGCGCGTCGCAACGGTCCTGGGCCGGGGCTGGGCCGAAGCCTTCGGAGCATCACCGCCAAGCACCTCCCGCGCCAACTCGCCAATACCGCCGAGCGTGCCGATGAGCTGGGTCGTCTCGACCGGGAAAAGGATGGTCTTCGCATTGGGCGAACGGGCGAACTCGCTTACGGCCTCGACATATTTCTGGGCGACGAAATAGTTGATTGCCTGGGCGTTGCCGCCCGCGATCGCGTCGGAAACCATTGTCGTCGCCTTGGCTTCCGCTTCTGCGGCGCGCTCGCGAGCTTCCGCCTCGCGGAAAGCGGCTTCCCGAAGACCCTCGGCCTGAAGGATCTTCGCCTGCTTTTCGCCCTCGGCGCGCAGGATCTCGGACGCTCGGAGACCTTCGGATTCGAGGATTGCCGCTCGCTTCTCCCGTTCAGCCTTCATCTGACGGGTCATCGCATCGACGATGTCGCGCGGTGGGCGGATGTCCTTCAATTCAACGCGGGTGATCTTCACACCCCACGGCTCGGTCGCATGATCGACGACCGCGAGCAGCCTGGCATTGATCTCGTCGCGCTTCGACAATGTCTCATCAAGGTCCATCGACCCCATCACGGTGCGCAGGTTCGTCGTGGAGAGGGCCATGAGCGCCAGATAGAGATCGCTGACTTCATAGGCGGCCTTGGCCGCATCCATCACCTGGAAGAAGACGACACCGTCGACCGCGACCATCGCATTGTCCTTGGTGATGATCTCCTGGCCGGGGATGTCGACCACCTGCTCCATCATGTTGATCTTGTGGCCGACGCGGTAGAAGAACGGCGGAACGTAGTTGAAGCCGGGTTGGGCGACGCGGACGAAACGGCCGAAGTGCTCGATCGTAAAGCGATAGCCCTGATGGACGATCTTCACGCCGAGCATCACGTAGAGAAACACGAGGACCGCAACCGCGATCATGAATGTCGTCAGCATCTAATCCCCCAATGCGTCACTTCGATCATATTGCTGTGAGCGCCGCAGGAACGAAAGGAAAATCGCGGTGAGTTTCGACTTGTTCGAAGTCCGCTCGGTCCTGTTCCTGCCGGCATCCAACCCGCGGGCGATCGCCAAGGCGCGCGAAAGCGCGGCGGACCTTGTCGTCCTTGACCTGGAAGATGCCGTGAAGCCGGGAGACAAGACGGAGGCGAGGGCAGCGGCTGTAGACGCTGTGACGTCGGACTGGCGGATGCCGGTGGCGATCCGGATCAACGGCGTCGGGACAGAATGGCATTCGCTCGACCTAGATGCTGTTGCGAGATCTAAGACTGATGTCGCAGTGGTGCCGAGGGCGGCATCCGCACATCTGGTTCGTGAAGTACGGGAGGCGATCGGCAAGCCGCTGCTCGCGATGATCGAGACGGCCGCGGGTGTGCTGGCCGCGCCGGCGATCGCGCATGAAGCGGCGGCGCTGATTGCCGGGACAAACGACCTTGCGGCTGACTTGCGGCTCCCGCCCGGCGCAGGCCGTGTGCCGCTGCAGATGGCGCTTCAGACGATCGTGGTTTCAGCGCGGGCTGCGGGGATCGCGGCCTTCGATGGCGTCTTCAATCGCCTGACCGACCTTAATGGCTTCGAGGAAGAAGCGGCCGAGGGCCGTCGGCTCGGCTTCGACGGCAAATCTCTCATCCATCCGGACCAGATCGTCCCGTGCAATCGGGTGTTTGGTCCCAGTAAAGCCGAGGTGGAGCAGGCGCGCAGGCTCGTTGATGCCTTCAGCGGGGGCGCCGAGCGGTTTGAGGATCAGATGATCGAACGAATGCACGTCGAGGCGGCGAGGCGGACGCTCGCTCGATCCGGCCAAGCCTGATTCATGCTCAATCGCACGCTTCGGACGGGCGCCACAGCCTTTCACAAGCTGCTGACCGTCGGATGGTTCTTTCGCCGCCCCAAGACCTATGGAGCGCATGCCGTAGCGCTGACTCGGGAAGGACGGCTGGTGCTGGTGAAGCTTTGGTATGCGCCTGGATGGCGGCTGCCGGGCGGGGGCAGGGACGCGACGGAACCTCCGGCCGATGCCGCCCTTCGCGAATTGCGCGAGGAGATCGGCATGACTTCGCACGGAGCCGTAGAGCCCGGCTGCGAACTCGAGGAAGAGGTGGATTTCAAGCGCGACACTTGCTCGCTGATCATCGTTCGGGACGTGGAATATCGGCCGAAGCGCTGGAACTGGGAGGTGGAGGCGGTAAGCGAGGCATCGCTCGACGAGCTCCCGCGTGATCTCTCGCCCCAGACACGTCGCTGGCTCCGCGAGGTGGGTGCGCGCCTCTAGCCGCCCCTTGGCGAATCGGGAGAACCTTGGCATGGGCCGATATGGCCCTCCACAACGATGCCCCTGAAATCGTGCTCGGACTGACGTTCGACGACGTTCTCCTTCAACCTCTCCAATCCTCCGTCCTGCCGAGCCACGCCGACACGCGCACGCAGCTTACGCGCGAAATTCCGCTCAACATCCCGCTGATGTCCTCCGC
>Ga0207659_10001483_pt1 | contig 13985 bp, 11 predicted proteins | sample KBSM43metaG_FD_184330 | JGI IMG/M metagenome (GOLD analysis project Ga0207659, IMG submission 184330) | Miscanthus rhizosphere microbial communities from Kellogg Biological Station, Michigan, USA - KBS M4-3 metaG (SPAdes) (version 2) | ecosystem: Host-associated > Plants > Roots > Rhizosphere >...
CCGCATCAACGTAATCGGCGATTACGTTGATGCGGTGCAGGAAGTCGAACGGCGTATTCAGAGCGTCGAAGCGCAGGGCGCAAAGTCGGATTTGCCGACGCTTGATCGCCCCTCCGGAATTCCCGAAAGGTTTGATGAACACGTCAAGCTCATGTACGAGTTGCAATGGCTGGCTTTCCGCTCCGATACCACGCGTGTAGTCACGTTCATGCTGGGCAGGGAATTGAATTTCAGGACGTACCCGGAGATCGGGATCACAGAGGGACACCACGGACTTTCGCACCACGGAGACAGTCTCGGTCAGATCGATAAGCTCGCCCGGCTGAATACGTATCAGGCCACTCTGTTTGCGTGGTTCCTCGAGAAGCTCCAATCGACACCCGACGGCGATGGCACACTGCTGGACCATTCCCTGTTCCTTTATGGTGCGGGGCTCAGCAATCCCAATCTTCACGCTCATTACGATCTGCCGTTGGCGGTCTTGGGCGGGCCCGCGCGGAGAGACGGCGGGCGTCACGTGGTCTTTCGTGATGAGACTCCCATGACCAACCTGCTGCTCGGACTTCTCGACAATGTGGGCGTACGAGCGGAAAAACTCGGAGACAGCACGGGCCGGATTGCGATTTGATCTATGAGGCGTCTACTCAGCGCGACATTCCTGATAGCCGCAGTCGCCGCTAATCTTCCGGCGGCAGAAGCTCCCCTCGTCGATGCAGCACGACGCGGCGATATCGCCCAGGTTCGGGCGTTGCTCGGACGCAATGCGGATGTACAGGCGCCTTCGGTGGATGGAGGAACGGCACTTCATCTGGCCGTCGAGCGTGAGGATGCCGCGATGGTGGATTTGCTCCTGCGTTCCGGCGCGAATGCAAAAGCAGTCAATCGCTATGGCGTCAGCCCTCTTTACATTGCCTCTGTCCGCGGTAATGGCCCGATCATCGAGAAACTCCTGAATGCGGGATCTAATCCGAACACGGCAATGCCTGGCGGCGAAACCGTACTAATGACCGCTGCGCGAACGGGCAAAGTTGACGCGCTGAAAATCCTGATCGCCCGGGGCGCCGACATCCGCACGCAGGAACCTAGTAAAGGGCAGACGGCGCTGATGTGGGCTGCCGCTGAAAACAATGCTGCTGCCGTGAAGGTGCTGGTCGACGCTGGTGCGGATATTCAGGAGCGTTCACGCGACGCATCGTTTACGCCGTTTCTGTTTGCTGTTCGCGCTGGGCACATCGAAACATCCCGAATGCTACTCGACCTTGGCGCTAAAGTCGCTGACGCTCTGCCCGACGGCACGAGCGCATTGGTCCTGGCGACGATTAACGCCCACTATGAGCTCGCCGGCGTCCTGCTTGATCGAGGAGCGGATCCCAATGCGTCCGCGCAGGGCTGGACAGCCCTGCACCAGATCGCCTGGTCCCGACGTCACAATGCCGGCTTCAATCTTCCGGGCCCTGTGGCTACGGGAGGCCTCGACAGTCTGGACCTCGTGCGCAAGCTCGTCAGACTCGGAGCAAACGTTAACGCGCGTCAGACGAAGGAGCCGCGCGACGGCAATCGCAATCAGCAAAATCGAATTGGGGCGACTCCATTTCTGTTGGCCGCGAAGTCCGTTGACGTTCCCCTGATGCGCGCGCTGCTGGAGTGCGGGGCCGATCCGTCGATTAAGACCAACAACAACACAACGTCGCTTATGGTTGCTGCCGGTGTCGGCATCTGGGCTCCCGGCGAGAATCCCGGCACGCACGAGGAAGCACTGGCGGCGGCCAGGTTGATTCTCGATCTAGGCGCGGACGTCAACGCGATTGACGATAACGGCGATACCGCGTTACATGGAGCCGTCTACAGGGGCGGCGCAGTCCATGTGATTCAACTCCTGGCGGACAAGGGCGCGAAACTCGATGTGGTGAACAAGAAGGGATGGATGCCTGTTACCGCGGCGGACGGCGTGGAGTACACACCCGCGGTGCTCAAGCGCTATCCAGAAGCTGCCGCCTTGCTTCGTCGCCTGATGCGGGATCGTGGGCTGCCCGTACCCGAATCCACGCAGCCGGGTAGCTCGACCACCTCCGATCAGAAGTAAGGCAAAACCATAAGTCGGAGACGATCGATTGCCCCTCCTGGGCCAGGAGGGGCAATCCGCCCGAAAGAACCTCTCATCCCGTTGCGGCCTGCTCCATCGCTGGAGGTTCAGGCGGCGAAGGGGGCGGAGAGGGCGGCGGAGTGGACGGATCAGAAGGAGGAATCACATAGAATTCCAGCAGAGTCATCGCAATCGCGAAAATCAATGGACCAAAGAACATCCCGAGAATCCCGAAATACGAAATTCCGCCGAGGATGCTGAAAAAGACAAGAAGCGTGTGCATCTTAACGCTGCCTTCGATCAGCATTGGCCTGAGGAAGTTATCGACTCCACCCACAACGACGATTTGAACGACGAGAAAGATCACTGCCTTCACCGGTGATCCTGTTGCAAACAGATAGATGGCCCACGGCACCCAGATCAGGGCTGTTCCAACCATCGGTACCAGAGAGAGCAATGCAGTGAGCGCCCCCCAAAGTACCGGACTGGGCAACCCAAGAATCAAAAAAATCAGTCCGCTGAGTGCGCCTTGCGTGAGGGCAGTGGCCAGGTTTCCCAGAACGGTAGCTCGCGTGACCGATCGGAAACGCTCCACGAACAGCTGTTCCTGGTTATCGGAAAGGGGGCTGATCAGTCGCATGCTGCTCGTGAAGTATTCGACATCGCGCAAGAGGAAAAACAGCACGATGCTCATGAGGAAATAGTCGACGAGTACGTTGAAAATTCCCGTCGCAAACGTAGTCGCAACGCCAAGGACCCCCACACCAATCTGTTGAGCTTGCGCTCCAAGTCGCGGGCCGATTTCCAGGTTTTCGAGCCGGATCCTGGCGGGAAGCCAGGCTTGAATACGCGTCACGAGAGCGCCCCCTGGCTGAAGCCAGGACTCAATCTTGTGCAGCATCTCCGGATCCTTCAGCGCCTGATAGGCCTCAGTCGCTTCATTCGCTAAAGCTACGGAAAGCAGGATCACCGGCAACAGTATTACGACCGCCAGCAACAGGCACACCAGCAATGCCGCAAGGCTGCGGCGTCCATGGAGTCTCTTCTCGATCATCGTGTACACGGGCGCAAGCAGCGTCGACAGAATCAGCGCGATGAAGATGGGAAGGAGGAACGGCTCAAGAATCCGGAAGCAGAAATAGAGAATGACTATCAGGCCAGCCAGTAATACCCAGTCCCCAACCTTTTTGCTGCTCATGAAAAGAAGAACATGAAGAATGCAGAGTTAGCTGTTTGCCAGCAAGAGCTGGGAAGAGCAGTGTGGCCCGGTACGGCAACCCCGGGCCACCGCCCATGAACCGTTAGTTTGCCGCGAAACAGTAAAACAATCCAGCCCCGCCGGTAGCGACGAGATTGGCCTGGCTGCATCCTCGCGATGCGTGGGCGAAGTTCCAAGAGGAGCCTGTATCTCCTCGGCCCATGCGATCGGAGTGACCCAGTTGCGCCGCGCCCATACCATCGGTAGCGCTGGTCCAGTTGCCGCAGGTGTGATCCATGCCGTCGGTAAACGCTTTGCCGTCGGCCTGAGATCCGGTCAACATGTCGTGCGTGTTGGGCGTGTCTCCGACACCATTCACGGTGGCGCCCTTCTCCGTGAGATTGGTTTCCTTTGTCATGCCATTGGTGGCACTGTGCAAGGCATCGACATTTGCTGCGATCGTGGCTCCCTTTACGTTGACCCAGGGGCCGCGGCCGATTCGATCCCGAGCGTTGACAGCCGGCTGCCCCGCGGGGTTCGCGCTCAGGTATGCCCGCCACGTGCGATTGCCGGCACCGGCGGCAGCCGCGAGTCTTTGGCAATGCGCATCCGCACCGGTCAGACCACCCAAATTCGCGCCCATGCCCGGTCCCGCACTCGTGACAAAGAAGGTCATGTTGGCCGCTTGAGGCGCGGGTGTGGGCTCCGGTCTCCAGGCCAGGAGCGTCGTGACTGCAAACACTGTCGTTGCTGCCAGGAAGAACAACGTTTTCCTCATCTTCATCAAAAGTCTCCTTTCGAGTTGTTGGATTGCAATTCTAGACCGAACAACTTTCCCGTTTGGAAAATTTTGCGCCGTTCAGGCTCGCATCGCAGGCCGAAGGACTGTTTCATAGACATTCAAGAGACGCCCAGCCGCCACTTGAATGCTGTAGTGCTCCCGAACATTCCTGAATCCGTTCTGACTCAATGCGACCGCCAGTTCGGGAGATTGACGAACCCGGTTGAATGCTTCAGCGAGAGCACCAGGATCGTCCGGAGCGACAAGCAACCCGCCACTGGTGCGCTCCACGATCTCGATGAAAGCACCCCGGCGAGGTTGAATTACCGGAACTCCGCATGCCATGGCCTCGAGAAGAAACATTCCTTTGGGTTCGTCGTAGGTCGCCGGAACCGACAAGACATCAAGACTCTTCAGAAACGCGAGTTTGCCGTTCCGGTCCACAACCCCATGATAGGTGAACTCCTCTTCGAGTCCCGCGCGCTTCAGTATTTGCCTGACGTCATCCAGATAAGAGGCGTGCACCGGAGATGCGTATCCAGCGGCCTCCAGCCTTGCGGATGCTCCGCCCAGGCGACGGAACCGCACGTACGCTTCTGCGAGTACATGCAGTCCCTTTTCCGGAGCGATGCGCGCAAAGTATCCGATGCGAAAGGGACCATCCGGCCCATCGGGCCCATCGGGCGACGACGTGTGGCGCTCATATCCCTGCATATTGATTCCTAGCGGCACGACCGAGATCCGGTTCTTCGGTATTCGCAGGTAATCCGACATGAAGCGCGAACAATAGTCGCTGACAGCGATAAAGTGATCCACAGTGGAAACCCTGGCCCGAATCAAATCCAGCGCTTTTGCGCGGTACGGCTCGATTAATCCCTGGATAAAGAGTTCTTCACCCTGAAGTGTGCAAAAGACCGGCCGCTTGACTTCACGCCGAAGCGGTTCGGCGAGCGAGAGCAACAGGGAGTTCGGAAGATTGATCACGTCGGGCAGCATTTCTGCGCGAATCCACTCGAGCAGCTTTTCGAACTCCCTTCGCAGGACTCCGGCCTCACCTTGCAACATCGAGAGCGTGAGCTCGCCCAAAAGCTTTGGATCATTAGAAACCATTCGTCCCGCAAAGGCGCCAATAACCGACGGGGCGTCCCAGAATTTATCGAGAAACCGTGGCGCAAACCGAAACGGGCGGAGGTACTGCTGCAGATAGACGCTGATGCCGCCGAAGAGAACCCGTTGACGGCTGACGTTGGGTTCGTCTGTCCTCGTGGGCGTATAGACGGGGATGAGCGTTACATCGTGGCCCAGATCGAGAAGCTGCCTTGCGAGCGCATTATCGCGCGCACAACTTCCACAATACATTCCTGCTGCTCCTGCCGTAATGGACAGGATCTTCACAGGACGGCGCTTTGAAAGGCACGCGCGCGGAAGAGGAAGTCGACAATATTGCCTTCATGAGGCTGGAGCCAGTTGAGCTTCGTCGTGGGGATGGGGCCGAGATTCAGACGATCGATATGCACCGCATTGGTGAGGCGCCGCCGGAATTCCTCGTTTTTTGTCAGAGCACTGCAGACGAGTGTTGGACCAACCGCGTCGATCATCTTCGACTCCGGGCACTCCACGACCGTCACAAAGGGAAACATGTATTCCTTCTTCGCAGCCGGCGCATCAGCAGACTCGCAGTGAATCACCGTCGGAAGGAGGTAATCCGCCTTGCCCTCTTTCACAACGCGGCCTCCGCTGCGGTACTTGCTCGTGACGTCGGTGACTCCCGATTGCTGCAAATCGGCATCGATGGCGTTGGATACCGAGTCCGCAACGCCGGGAACAGTAAAGGCCGCGAGCTCCGCTTCGGGATGATCCGGTGGCAAAGCCTGGACTTTCGCCAGACGTTGAGCAATCGCATCAGCAATCTCGCGTGTATGCCGGCTCGCCCAGATACCGGAGCAGTTGATGCAACCACGCCCGCTGTTTATGGAAACGCTTTCGACCATAAGATCGAGATAACGCTCCCAGTGATCCACTTCGTCATCGCCGATGAGGATCTTCGAGAATCCCGGCCCGTGAGCCTGAACGCGAGGATTTCCTCGATAGCGCTCTACGGTCGCGGTGCCTCCGAAGATCAGGCTTCGATTGCAGCTTTCAAGCACGGCCGCTCCGATATCAGCTTCACCGGGATAAAGAGAGATGGCTTCACGAGGCACACCGGCTTCAAAAAATGCAGCGGCTATCCGATAGGGAGTCCAGGGTTCCTGCGGCCCGGGTTTGAGCACGAGTCCGACCTGCATGGGAATGATCGGCATCCAGAGCGTGTGCACACCGGGGGAATTTGAAGGCAGCACCAGACCAAGCACCGGGGTCTGCGCCTGGTAACTGATCGGAATACCACGCTCCTCCCCATAGCCGCGGGTCAGAACGCGCAGATCCAGTCCCCGCGTCAAGGCCGTCAGAATGTCTCTGATGTTGGTAAGCACGAACGCGTGCTTCTGCATGTTCATCCGGCAAAGACGTTCCGGAAGACCGGTACTGGCCGACTGCGCACGAACGAATTCGTCCGGGCTCTGTGAGCCGTCGCCCATCGGCAGGGTCGCCTTCATATAGAGATCGCCGGCCCGAACCACGCGTTGAATGAGATCTTCAATATCAAGAGCCGTCAGAGCATCGCGCGCCGCCTGCGCCTTGCGCATGTCGCGCTGGATCATGCCGCCGTTAGCGCGGCCGACTTTCGCAATCGGTTCCCCCGTTGCGAAATGGGTTACCTGATCGAACTCAAGACTTTCGTAGGGCTGGCCCCAGCGGATGACGGGAAGCTGGATCATCTCAATACACTCCGACCGTTGTTGTTGCTGCAAACTCTCGATACGGACGAACGCCGCTGACGCCATCCCACGGGTACTTCTCGTAGGGCGCTTCGCGCTCGCCTTCGTCGCGTTCGAGGAAACCGGGCATGAAAAACTCCTTCGTCAGAGTCGTGAGTTTCACGCGGCCGGACTGGCCGTATTCCACAACTTTGTTGGGATCATTGAAATCGACGACTTCGATGGCAGCCCGCGGCTGCGGCGGATAGTAGGCAATCTTGTAGTTGTTGAAGGGGCCGCTGGGCGCGCTTGACGCAAGACCCATCAAGGTATTGCCATACGTTGGCGTCATAAAGGCGCCATCGAGCAACTCCTCGTGCGCGAATCGGTTCCACTGCGGTGTGAATTCGGTCCCTCCGGAAAAGATTCCGGTAATGCCCATTTTTCGAATCGTGGTTCCCATCGATTCCAGGCGCAGGGCCAGCGATTCGAGCAGCTTGGGCGTGGTGAACATGCACTTGATGTCGTGGCCTGCCTGAAGGATCGTGATCGCCTGATCGATCACATGATCCTTGTAAGCGTGGAGATGTTCGCTCCAGCCTTTCTTGATGAGCTTGATCACCCACCGCGGGTCGAGGTCGACACAGAAGCAGATTCCGCCACGAACCTGCGTGAGGTGCTCCACGCCAAGGCGCAGACGTCGAGGCCCTGAAGGCCCGAGCATGAGCCAGTTGCCGCCACGGGGGAAATACTCGTCGGGAAGTGTGTTGCTGAAGAGCTCGTAGTCGGTACGAAAATCTTCGCAGTTGATGCGCGTCTTCGGAGTTCCTGTCGTGCCTCCGGTTTCGAAAACGTAGACCGGCTTTCCGGCGAGACCCTTGGGAACCCAACGCTGCACCGGGCCACCGCGCAACCATTCATCCTCGAACAGACCGAAGCGTTTCAGGTCGTCGAACTTCTGAATCTCTTTGCGAGGATCCCAGTCCAGCTTCTTTGCAAAATCGAGCCAGAAGGGACAACCCGTCGCAGGATCGAAATGCCACGCGACGACTTCACGAACCCACGCGTCCAATCTATCGCGATGCGATTGAACAGTGCCCGGCGTGACCGGGGTAGCTGATGGTGATTGCGATAATTGCATGGCGCAGGAGTATAGCATTGCGATAATGTTCCCCGACTTGGAGCATTCATGAAAACTGGCAAAGGCGCAGCGAAATTGACGCTTGTGCAGTGGGCAATCTGCACCATAGCCGTGATCGGTTTCGCGTTCGACACGTTCGAAATCCTTATGCTTCCGTTGATTCTGCAGCCTGCCATCGTTGACCTCACGGGCTTTGCTCCAGGCTCGGCCGACTACACCCACTGGGCCAGAACCATGTTCTATGTTCCGGCGTTTGCCGCCGGAATATTTGGACTACTTGGCGGATATCTCACGGATCTTTTTGGACGACGCCGTGTCCTGACATTCAGCATTCTTCTGTACGGAGTCTCGGCCTTTGCTTCGGGTTTCGCCACGTCGATCGAGATGCTTCTTGTACTGAGATGTCTCGTCTTCATTGGAGTATCGGTGGAGTTCGTGGCAGCAACCGCGTGGCTGGCAGAGTTGTTTCCAGATCCGACTCAGCGCGAGCGGGTCCTGGGCTACACGCAGGCGTTCTCCTCATTTGGTGGCGTCCTGGTTGGCGTGGCCAATCTCGCTGTCGTGCGGTATGCCGCGAGTCTTCCCGCGATTGGAGGGTTTGGACTCGCCATTACTGAACCGAATGCCGCCTGGCGATACACGCTGATGACGGGGTTGATTCCAGCCATTCCACTGATGCTGATTCGACCGTTCCTTCCCGAATCTCCGGTGTGGCGCGAGAAACGTGCCTCGGGAACGTTGAGGCGTCCGAGCATCGCCGCGCTCTTCGCTCCGGAGTTGCGGCGAACGACCTTGATCACCACGCTGATGGTGGCGATGTCTTACGGAGCTGCGTTCGGCGCGATCCAGCAACTTCCGCAGATTGCACCGGGTGTGCCTCAGGTCCGTGAGCAGACACAGGGGTTGGCACCGCCTCAAGCTCGACAGGTCACGCAACAGACCGCGGCTCTTTTAACCAACAGCCAGGAGTTTGGAGGGTTGCTCGGTCGCTTCATCCTGGCTGTTCTCGCGGTTCGTATTGTGAGTCGGCGGAAACTGTTGCGCATCTTCCAGGTTCCCGGACTGATCATCATGCCTATTGTCTTTGGCGTGATCGCGACGAGAAACCTTAACTGGCTCTTTGTGGGAGCGTTCTTTGCGGGAGTCGTGACGGTGAGTCAGTTCAGCTTCTGGGGAAACTATCTCCCGCGCGTCTATCCCCTACACCTGCGCGGCACGGGAGAAAGTTTTGCGGCGAATATCGGGGGAAGGCTGATCGGGACATGTTTTGCGTGGGTGACGCTGACGCTTGCAGCTACAACGAATCCCGCATTGGCGGCGCCGAGAGTTGCACTCGTTGCAGCCGGAGTTGGATTCACCGTTTTTCTTGTCGGTTTCATTGCTTCGTTTTGGCTGCCTGAACCCAAACAGGAGGAATTGCCTGAATGATGAAGGTCCTGATCGCGGTTACCGCAGTCTTATCGCTGGCTGCGTCCGCGCCCGCACAGAACACCGCTTCGAGTCGTTATTGGGGACAGTGGCGCGGACCCGAAGGAACAGGCGTTTCGAGGACGGCGGATCCACCACTGGAGTGGAGTGAAACGAAGAATGTTCGATGGAAAGTCGAAGTGCCCGGACGCGGCTCAGGTTCACCGGTGGTATGGGGAGACCGCATTTACCTGATGACCGCAGTGCCGGTGGGGATCGCAGGTGACGCGCAACACGCGCCGAGAGGGGGCATTCAGCCGCGGATTCCTCATCGATTCGTTGTCCTCGCGATTAATCGCCGTGACGGGAAGATTGCGTGGGAGCGAACAGTTCGCGAGGAGGCGCCGCACGAAGGGTCGCACACCGACAACGGCACGTATGCCTCGAGTTCCGTCGTCACGGACGGGGTGCACTTGTTCGCGAACTTTGAATCCAAGGGTCTCTACGCCTTCGACATGGAAGGCAAAGCCGTCTGGGAGAAGGACCTCGGCGACAAGCGCATGCGGAATCAGTTCGGTGAAGGAAGCACACCGGCACTGCATGGCAATCACCTTGTGCTTGTGTGGGATCAGCAGGGTGGGCAGTCCTTTGTCGTCACCTTCGACAAACGAACAGGCGAAGAGCTCTGGCGCGCAAATCGCAAAGAGATCGACACGTGGGCGACGCCGCTCGTCGTGGAGCATGGTGGCCGCGCTCAGGTGATCGTCCCGGGCAGGGATGTACTCGTCAGCTACGATCTGGAAACCGGTGAGATCGTCTGGCAAAGCGCGGGCCTCACGATGAACTCGATTCCTTCTCCCGTGTTCGGTGAGGGCATGGTGTTCGCCACTGCGGGCTTTCAGGGAAATAATCTCAAGGCAATCCGAGTCGAAGGCGCGAAGGGCGATATCACCGGCACGCCGTCCATCGTCTGGGAGGTCAATCGCGATACGCCATATGTGCCGTCGCCGATCCTCTACGACGGCATTCTCTACATTCTGAGAAGCAACAACGGCATCTTGTCCGCATTCGACGCCAAAACGGGGAAGCCGCATTATGCGGCGCCGCAACGACTGGCTGGAGTTCCAAATGTTTTTGCGTCACCTGTCGGCGCCGCCGGACGTATTTACATTCCGGGAAGGGAAGGCGCGACTATAGTCATTCGCAACAGCCCCACATTGGAGGTGTTGGCCACGAATACTCTCGACGATGGCTTTGATGCCTCGCCTGCGCTGGTCGACCGCGAAATCTATCTGAAAGGTAATAAGTATCTGTACTGCATTGCCTCGCAGTAGGAGGGAAGAATCATGAGGAAACGTTTTGCTGTCCTTTCAATCTGTCTGACCCTCATCGCTGGATTCGCAATCGCCCAGGAACGGCAGGGAGGTCGAGGCCGCGGTGGGCCGCAGCAGCCACTCGAAATCTCCGGAACATGGACGGGAACGTGGTCGAACTTCAATCCGGCCCAGCCCACATCGCAGCCTAATGTTGTGTGCGCGAAACTCGAAGCGAAGGTCACCCGGGGCACGGGCGAAGGCGTGTGGGAAGCTGCGTTCGAAGGGGATTGCGGCAGGCCTTACAAGTATTCGATCAAGATGGAAGGCAAGCAGACGGGCAACGCCGTCCTCTTCAAAGGCACCGCGGACCTTGGTCAGGCTGACGGCGGCGTTTACGACTGGATCGGCCGCGCCAACAACACCGACTTCATCGGCTTCTACACCAACGCGTTCTCGACCGGATTCTTCAATCTGAAGCGTATGGCGAGCGTGCAGCCGGTGGGGGCGCAAGACTAGTTTAGGAACTAACGCTGCGACCAGTCACCCCACGACAACTCGTTGTTCGTACGGAAGCGACGAACCTCTGTTACTCCAATGTCGGCGCCGTCACGGGCGTTCAGCTGCTCCACCGCCGGCGGCTATCGGGATTCACACGTTGACGGCATTGCCGAGCGGCCGCGCCTAGAGCATGGACTCTGCTTCAAGGAAGCTGTGCAATCGGGCACAGAACTCTGGGCCTCCATGCCCGACAATTCCATGAATTGCCGTTGCGGTTTGCGATCGTTCAGAACTTGATAGAGTCTAAGAGGACCTGCTCTCGTGAGAGAGAAGCATTTTCGCCGTCAACCTTAACCTATGGCCGCGTCAGAAAACCAGGTCGATGTCATCTTGGACTATCATGCCCGCACAAAACACCATTTGCATCGATTCGCAGCATCTTTGGGGTACCTGGACTGGGCTACACAACCGGATCCGTTCCGCACGTTTGATGGCGCACAGTCGATAGATCTGCCGCTTTCCGCTGCCCGGTTGGCCTCGGCGCGCTACGACGAACTATTCTCTTCGAGCAACAGACCCGCATCCCCAGTTGATCGGGACAGTGTTGGGGCGCTTTTCGAACTCGCCCTTGGACTATCCGCCTGGAAGCAGTACGAGAAGACGCGCTGGGCTTTGCGTTGCAATCCATCGAGCGGCAACCTTCATCCTACGGAGGGCTATGCGATCCTTCCCGATGTTGAGGGATTGGATGCAGGTGTCTATCACTATGTTTCCCGCGACCATCGCCTGGAGGGGCGCTGTATGCCCTTACGTGAAGGGGCTGAATGCCTGACACGTCTGCTGCCGGGTGTCCTGCTGGTCGGCTTGTCCTCCATTCATTGGCGGGAGGCATGGAAATACGGGGAACGCGCCTTTCGTTATTGCCAGCACGATATCGGACATGCAATCGCCACCGTGCGGTATGCAGCTGCCGCCTTGGGTTGGAAGGCAAAGCTCCTCGACGTATCCGACACGGTGATAGCGGAAGTTCTGGGCATTGGCCGGGAGGAAGACTTCTCAGGTATCGACGAAGCAGATCGAGAACATCCTGACGCGCTGCTGATCGTTGGCCCGGAAGCGACGGCCGAAATTGACGTCGCCCGTCTAAGAGAGCTGCTGAAGTCCGGCGCCTGGGTCGGCCAACCCAACGTCCTGAGTCCCGACCATACGCGATGGCCCGTGATCGATCTCGCCGCGCAGGCCACATGGCGAAGCGATGATGGCCTTTCCACGGATGCTTCGTCGGCCCGCGCGAGCAAGTTTGTGTCACCTACCAGCTATCCGAACCATTCAACCCCTTCCGCGCATTCCCTGGCTGCCAGTCTCATCCAGCAACGTCGCAGTGCCGTGGCGCTTGACGATTCCACGTCGATTTCAGCTCCTACTTTTTACGGAATGCTCGACCGACTACTGCCGCGATCCAATGCAGCTCCCTGGGATGTTCTGCCATGGCCGCCACATTTGCACTGCGGGATCTTCGTGCACCGTGTCGACGGGTTGTCCCCGGGCCTGTACCTCTTCGTGCGAAACCCCGATTCGCAGCAGAAGGTAAAGGCTGCTCTCAACCCCGGCTTCCTCTTTGAACGTCCGGAAGGATGTCCGGACAACCTGCCCTTATTAAGGCTTGCCGAGGGGGATTTCCGGCAAAAGTCTCAGGTCGTAAGTTGCCAGCAGAAGATTGCCGGAGCCGGTGCGTTTAGTTTGGGCATGATCGCAGAATTCAGTGACAGCCTGCGCTCAATTGGGGCCTGGTGGTATCGAAGGCTTTTCTGGGAAGCAGGTGTGCTGGGTCAGGTGCTGTACCTGGAGGCCGAAGCGGCAGGCGTTCGAGGTACGGGGATCGGTTGCTATTTCGACGACGCATTTCATGGCATCCTTGGCCTGCGCGATTATCAACTACAGAGTTTGTACCATTTCACAATCGGCGGTCCTGTCGAGGATGCCCGGCTGATAACCCTTCCGGCGTACGCTCACCTGAAGACCAGAAGCCGGTAACCGCCGCCTACGGCGAAAATTCGGCTTATTCACCGACCTGGCCATTTCTTCAAGTGACCCGACGGCTCTCGATTTCTTTCTATCAGGACACGCAGGACCTCAAACGAAAACAACGCTTAAACCGCCTTTCCGTACGCCAGGCGACGGAGCACTTCCGCATATCGAGGATCTTCTCGCAGACGTTGCAGGTCGGCGAAGTTTCGGGCCAGTAGGACAAGGAGGGGTTCGCGCTCATCACAGGCCTGAAGCGCGAATTCCAATGCCGCATCCAGATCGCCGATGGCTGTTGCGGACACCATGAGCGACGTGTTCGACACGTATCTCCGCGCGGACAGGGCCTTAAGTTCCTCGTGCAACTGACACGCTTCCGCAAAATTCCCTTTGTCACGATGGGCAATCGCCCAGTGAGCCAGCGTGATCGGCGGCCTCTCGCCTATCTCTGCAGCTGAGCGAAAAGCAGACAGCGACTCGTCGAGCGAACCATGCATTCTGGCAACGAGACCGTGAATCCAATGGTTGACGAGCGCTTCAGGATCCCGCTGTGTCCCTAGACGCGCGGCCTCGAGTGCCTCACCTGTGTTCCCGCGCTCGCCAGGCTGAAAGCCAATATCGACGTGGAGTAGGGAGACAACGGATCGATCTCGAATGCGCGGCGAGCCTCCGCAAGTCCCTCCGCGATACGGCCCTGGACCCACTGAAGGTTAAAGAGTGCGTGCCAGCAGCGTCCCTGTG
>Ga0207659_10001487_pt1 | contig 13959 bp, 12 predicted proteins | sample KBSM43metaG_FD_184330 | JGI IMG/M metagenome (GOLD analysis project Ga0207659, IMG submission 184330) | Miscanthus rhizosphere microbial communities from Kellogg Biological Station, Michigan, USA - KBS M4-3 metaG (SPAdes) (version 2) | ecosystem: Host-associated > Plants > Roots > Rhizosphere >...
CAGCTGTGCGCGCGCCGTCCCGCCCGACGCTGGAACAACGAACAGGTTCTGGTTGTAATACGGCTCGAGCGCTGCATTAGCCGCTGCCACGAACAGCACTCGTGAGTTGTCGGGCGACAGCTCCGGCTCGAGCTCTTCAATCGTGTTCGACGTGAGAGCACGCGCGTTTTCCCCGGTCACATCCATCGTCCACACTTCGCCGCGATACGTGTCCGCAGCGAGTGGGGAAGGCGCGCGTTCGATCGCCAGCCGGCGTCCGTCGCGCGACAAGCGATACGACGACACGTAGTAGTTCCCCGACGTGACCGGCTGCTCGGCGCCGGTCGCGACGGTGATCTTCCAGAGATGGCGCTGTTGATAGTTCTCTTCGTACGCGTACAGGTCGTCGCGCAGGCGAGCGCGCTCGCGCTCGTCAGCGGAGCGTTGGTCCGTGGCCAGGAAATACACGACCGAGCCGTCCGGCGACCAGGTCGGATAGGTCGTGGCGGTCGCGTGCTTCGTCAGCGCGCGCGGTTCGCCGCCGTCGGCCGGCATGACGAACAACTGACCCGCTTGTGCGAAGAGGATGGTTTTTCCGTCAGGCGACCAGCGGGTGAACGCCGGAATGAAATCGTCGCTGACCGTCAGACGGATTGGCGCTCCACCAGATACTTCCTGCCGCCACAGGTTCCAGACTGGACGATTCAGCTTCCAGTCGGCGTGGCTGAGCGCGTAGGTGATGAAACGGCCGTCAGGAGAGATTTCCGGGTCCAGCACCCGCGGCAGTTCCGCGATATCGACGAGCGACATCGGGCGCCGCGACTGGGCATGAAGGGGTGGTCTGAACAGCGCTGCGGCGACTGCGAAGGCAGCCGCTGCAGGCAACCAGTTCAAGCGCATAACCGGGATATTGCAAGGGTACCATCGATTCGAAGTCAGAAGTCTGAAGTCTGCATCAGTCGAGCTGCCGGATGGCTAATAGCTATCCGGCTCTTCGAACGTGGCAGACTGCAGACTTCAAACTTCAGACTTCATGCTTACTGCTGTTCGGTAGTCGTCTTTCCGTCCTTCTTTTCCTCGCCAGGCGCCTTTTCCCACGTGTAGGAACGCTTGGTGGCGTACTTCTCGAACCATTCGATCTCGGCGTTCAGCTTGTACAGGTTGTGCCGCAGTTCGGCCCAGCCGTGCGGCTCGCGCGGAGCGATGTAGAGGTGCGTCGGCACGCCGTTCGACTTCAACGCCTGATACATTTCGATCGACTGCGGCATCGGGACGCGGGGATCTTTTTCGCCGACAAAAAAGATCGTTGGCGTCTTGACGTTCGCCACATCTTTCAGCGGCGAGTTGTTCCAGTACACCTCGATCGGGGCGTTCTTCTGCCACGGCGTGCCGCCGAACCATGGCGTCCGATAGAACCGCTGATCGCTTTGCGAGTACATCGACACCCACTGCGCCGCGCCGGCGCCCGACGCCGCCGCCTTGAACCGGTCGGTAAACGTGACGATTTTGTTCGTCATGTGACCGCCGGCGCTCCATCCCATCTTCACCATTCGATCGGGATCAGCGATGCCGCGCTTGATCACCTCGTCGACGCCGGCCATCACGTCGAGATGTGCGTTCTGAAAGTAATGGCCGATCATGTCGCGGAGGAAGGCGTCGCCATAGCCGGTGCTGCCGCGATAATTCGGCTGCAACACGGCGTAGCCTTTCCCGGCAAGCACCTGGATTTCGTAGGCCGCGGAACCGATGCCGAACTTATCGGCAGCTTGCGGCCCGCCATGCGTCATCACCACCAGCGGATATTTCTGACCGGCCTGGTAGTCAGCGGGATAGGTAAGGATTCCTTCGACGGTCACGCCGTCGGCGCCTTTCCACGTGATGGCTTCCTGCCGTCCGAGCTTGAAATCTCGCGCGAGGTAGTCGAACACGTGCGTGACTCTGGTGAGCGTCGGCGCGGATGCCGTCGCATCCATCACGTACACTTCGCCAGCGGTCGTCGAATCGCTGACCGTGAACGCGAAACGCGATCCCGCCTGCGACATGCCCGCCACGTTGTGCTTGCCGTTGGTCAACTGCTTCGGCGTGCCGCCGATGGCCGGGACGACGAACAGTTCTTCGTGGACGCCAAGGTTCGCAAGGAAATAGATCGACTTGCCGTCCGGCGACCAGGCTGCGTTGTCGACGTCGTAGGGTTCCTTCTCTCCCACTACGACGTGGGCCGCACCGCCGGTTGCCGGCGCGACGAACAATCGACCGTTGTAGTAGGTCTCTAACTTCGCGTTCGAACCAGAAGTGAACAGCACCTGCGCGTTGTCGGGCGACAACGCCGCGCCCGACTCGGGCACGCCGTTCCTGGTGATTTGCACCGCGCCCGATCCGTCAACATTTGCCACCCACACCTCGCCGCTCGGTCCGTCACCAAGCAGCGGCGTGATTGCCCGGTGATACGCGATCTTCTTGCCGTCGTCCGACAATTCATAAGAGGTGACGGAGTATTCGCCGCCGGTGATTCGCGTTTCGGTTTTGTCGGCGACCGTTACTTTCCAGAGATGGGTGTGTTTGTAGTTCTCCTCGTAGGCATACACGTCGTCTCGGGCTTTTTCTTTGGCTTTGTCGTCGGCGGTCTTGGCTTCAGGCGCGCTGTACACCAAACCCGATCCGTCGGGCAGCCACGAGACATCCGACACCGCACTGGCGTGCGACGTCAAGGCGCGCGCTTCACCGCCGTCGATCGGCAGCAGATAGATTTGCGCGAACTCGTTGTCGCCGCGCTTTGCCGTGAATGCGATCGTCTTCCCGTCAGGCGACCAGCGCGGGCCGTTTTCGCTTTCCGACCCGTTGGTCAGCTGAATCGGATTCCCGCCGCCGACAGCTGCTCGCCAGATATGCGTTGCCCGGCGTCCACTTTTCCAGTCGGGATCCGCTTTCGTGTAGAGCACATCTTTGCCATCGGGCGACAATTGCGGGTCGCCGAGTCGCGGAATATTCAGCAGATCGACCACTCCCATCGGCCGCGGCCCCTGCGCCTGCGGCGCGGTGACGAACGCCAGGACCAGAACGACGGCGGTAACAAAAGCCTTCATAGAAACTCCTGTGAGGTGCGATATTACCGCTATGAAACGGCTGTTCCTCACGATTCTGATGGTGGCGGCGGCGGTTCCGGCAACGGCTCAGTTCAGCCCGGTGGAGGCCGATTACGTCGTCAAAGATTTTCGTTTCGGCACGGGCGAAACGCTGTCAGCGTTGAAACTGCACTACCGGACGCTGGGCACGCCGCGGCGTGACGCCTCGGGCACGGTCCGCAACGCTGTCCTGATCCTTCACGGCACGGGGGGCACTGGCGCGGCATTTTTCAACCAAACCTTCGGCGGTCAGTTGTTCGGGCCTGGGCAGACGCTCGACGCCACGAAGTATTTCATCGTCGTGCCGGACGGGATTGGCCATGGCAAGTCGAGCAAACCGAGCGACGGTCTTCACGCGAAGTTCCCGAAATACACCTACGACGATATGGTGCGGTCGCAGCATGTGCTGCTCACCGAAGGATTGAATGTCAATCACCTGCGCCTGGTGATGGGCACCTCGATGGGGGCGATGCACTGCTGGGTGTGGGGCGAAATGTACCCTGACTTCGTCGACGGGCTGGTGCCGCTGGCCAGCGCGCCGGCCGAGATCGCCGGCCGCAATCGCGTGATGCGCAAGATGATCATCGACAGCATCACGAACGATCCGGCCTGGATGAACGGCGAATACAAAGAGCAGCCGAAACAAGGGCTGACTGGTGCGCTGAATCTATTGTTGATGATGACCAGCAGCCCGCTGCAGTGGCACAAGTCGGGTCCGACTCACGATGCCGCCGATAAGTGGTACGAGGATCAAATCAAGGCGCGGTTTGCTGCGAATGACGCGAACGACATGCTGTATCAGTTCAACGCATCGCGCGAATACAATCCAGCGCCGAATCTGGAGAAGATTACCGCGGCCGTGCTCGCCATCAACTCGGCGGACGATGTCGTCAATCCGCCAGAACTGGGGCTGATGGAGAAGCTGATGCCACGGGTGAAACGCGGGAAGTACGTCCTGATTCCGACCAGCGATCAGACGCGGGGCCATGGCACCCATTCGATTCCGGCGGTCTGGGGGAAATACCTCGAAGAGTTCCTCAACTCCAGCCTGGTGGTCAGCCCTTAGCCATTGGCGTTCCGTCCGCTATACTGACGGCCGATGAGCGACCGGAAGTACCGCCAGCGCGGCTACCAGGACAACGATCGCGATCGGAAGCCGAGCGGCGGCCAGCACAAACCGGCGCCGCCCAAAGAGCGCGCGCCCGGGCGCGTACTGCAGGACGAGCGCGGCCCGAAGACGCCCAACCTGATGGCCGCGCACGAAGTGTTCCGCTGTGCGCGCTGCGGCAACCTGCTGTCGACGCCGGTTGGCATCCTCGATTCGTGTTCAAAGTGCGGCGTCGAGATTCACAGCTGCATTCAGTGCGTGAACTTCGACACCAGCGTCCGCTGGGAGTGCGAGGTGAACGCCAAAATTCCGGCGCGGATCTCTCCCAAAGACGTGCGCAACAACTGCAGTCTGATGACGCCGCGAACCACCGTCGAGCGCCAGACCAGCACGGCGCCCTCGACCTCGTCGCCGACCAGCAAAGGCGGCGACGCGACGACGAACAGCGCCCGCAAGGCGTTTGACGATCTTTTCAAGTAGTCGGCTACCGGCCCAATCACCCACTTCACCAACCCCAATCCCCAATCACTACTGTGATCAGTGGCGCATGCCATAATCGTCGGATGGGATTGCTGGCGCCACAGGATCAACAGAGATTGCGTGAAGCTTTCGACGAAATGACGCGGCCGGTACGGCTGCGTTTCTTCACGCAAACGATCGGCTGCGAAACCTGTGCGCAGACCAAACAGATTCTCGACGAGCTGCCGCCCCTGTCCGACAAGATTTCAGTTGAAGAGCTGAACGCGGTGCTCGAGAAGGATTCCGCGGCCCAGTACGGCTTCGACCGCGCGCCGGCGATCGCGGTGCTCGGGCAGGATGGCGACGGTCAATGGATCGACTCGCGGATCCGTTTTCTGGGCGCCCCGTCGGGTTACGAGTTCGTCGCGCTCGTGCAGGCGCTGTTGCTGGTCGGCGGACGGGAATCGAGTCTCAATGCCGAGACCCGCCAGCGCCTGGCCGCGGTCGATCAGCCGGTTGCGCTGCAGGTGTTCACCACGCCCACTTGACCGCATTGTCCGCGGGCGGTCAGCCTCGCGCACGAAATGGCCTTCGCAAATCCTCACATCACCGCGGTTGCCGTCGAGGCGATCGAGTTTCCCGATCTGGCGCGGCAGTATCAGATTAGCGGCGTGCCGAAGACGATCGTCAACGACGCTGTCGAAATTCTCGGGGCCCTTCCCGAAGACGCGTTCGTCGCACAGGCGCTCTCGGCGTTGTCACTGACGGCGTCGAGTCAGCCAGAAAACCAGCCCAAGTAGCGACCACGACGCGAACGCGATCCATTCGGCACGGCCGAAGCTGCCGGGTACGCCCGGGACGACTTTCATCAGGATGATCGCGATTGCGACGACCACGCCGGTCCAGGCCATGCCCGCGGATTCATTGCCCTGGCGCCGCAGGATGAATGCCGCGCACGCCGATAGCCAGCCGATTCCGACGGTCAAAGACCCGACATCCGTAACCGGCACCAGGATCGCATCGCCGAGCATCGCGCCCGCTGTAGACAGCAGCGCAACCAGGCCGATGGCGGCTGCCGGCGAGCCGTAAACACGATGCACCGCGCCGAGCGACGGATGTACGACCTCGCGCTTGCCGAGCGCATAGAGCATCCGCGTCGCCGCCACAAAGTTGCCGTTGAAAATCTTCAGCAGCGACAGAAACGCCGCAAACAACACCAGCTGCGCAATGCGATGCGATCCAAACGTCCGCTCGAACGCCACCTCGGTGCGCACGTGCCCGGACACGATTTCCTGCCACGGATATACGTAGGTGACGACGGCGATGATGATCACGTAGAAGAGAAAGCCGGCCGTGAGCGCCGCGTAAATCGCCTTCGTGAAGTTGCGCGGATCGAATCCCTCGCGCGCTTCCTCCGAACCCTTCGCCACCGATTCGAAGCCGGTGATGAAGTACGGCACGATCTGCATCACCAGAAAAATCGACAGCAGCGCGCCGCCCACACCCGGTCGCGGAAACAGCGGCAGCATGTTCGCGCCCGAGCCGCGGGCGAAACCGAGCAGCGTGAAAATTGCGAACGTGCCAAGCAGCCCGAACGTCATCACGTCCTGAAACAGACCGCTCGGCTTGATGCCGCGATAGTTGACGCCGGCAATCAGCGCGGTGAGTGCGATGCCGACCGCCGCGCGCGGCGCGTAAATTGGCGCGCCGGCGACCGTGTAGAGCTGATAGCTGTTGAGATCCGGAAAGACTCGCGCCAGCAGGTTGCCGGTCGCAACGGCTTCCCACGGACACACAATCGCGTACGAGAGCACCATCGTCCAGCCGGCGGCGAAACTGACAGAAGGCGGCATCACGCCTTCGGTGTAGGCGATTTCTGCCCCCGCATCCTGGATGCGTTGTACGAGCCGGCCGTAGGTGTGCGCGATCGGGAAGAGCAGCAGTCCGCCGATCAGAAAGCCAAGGATGCCGCCCGCCGGTCCGCCGCGCGTCAACCAGTCATCCATCAGGACGAGCCAGCCGACGCCGATCATCGAACCGAAGCCGAATGTGAAGTACTCGACGGTGCTCAAGCCGCCGTGCAGGCGGGGCTGGCGAGTGGCGTTAGGCGACATCGAACCGGGCACGGGACCGCCGCACTATAGCTGAAGCCGATAGAATCCGGCCATGCCGCACCAGCCGCGACCGTCGTTCCAATCGCCTCGTTTCGCGCAACCCGCGACGTTCATGCGGCTGCCGCACGTCGAAGATCCGCAGGGACTGGACGTTGCGATCGTCGGTGTTCCGTACGATGGCGGCACGTCGTATCGTCCCGGCGCGCGGCTTGGCCCGCGCGAGATTCGTGCGCAGTCGTCGTTGATTCGGCCTTACAACTATGTTCAGAAAGTCGCGCCGTTCGACGTGCTCAACGTTGCCGATGTCGGCGACGTCGATGCGCCACCGGTCAGCATCGAGCGCTGCTACGAAGCAGTGGAGTCGCGCATCGGATCGCTGGCCGATGCCGGTGCGCGGCCGATCGTCATCGGCGGCGATCACTCAATCTCGTTGCCGATCCTGCGCGCGCTGGCCAAGCGTCACGGTCCGCTGGCGCTGGTGCAGTTCGACGCGCACATCGACACATGGGACGAGTATTTTGGTGGCAAGTATTTTCACGGCACGCCATTCCGGCGCGCGATCGAGGAAAACCTGATCGACGGGCGACGCTTCGTGCAGGTAGGCATCCGCGGTCCGATCTACGGCGAGGACGACTTCGACTTCCATCGCCAGCACGGAATCACGATGATCGACATCGATCAGGTCAAGACGGGCGGAATTGCTGCAACCGTTGACCGCGTCCGCGCGATCGTCTCCGGGCCGGTCTATATGACGTTCGACATCGATTCGGTGGATCCGGCGTTTGCGCCGGGCACCGGGACGCCCGAAATTGGCGGCTTGACCAGCCACGAAGCGCAGCAACTGGTTCGCGGTCTTGCCGGTCTTTCGCTGGTCGGCGGCGACATCGTCGAGGTGTCCCCGCTATTCGACGGTCCCGGCCAAATTACCGCGCTGCTCGCCGCGAACATCATGTTCGAGCTGCTGTGCGCGATGGCGAAATAACTCGCGCAAGTGTCCTGCCGGTCGTGCGGTTGAGGTGAACCGCGGCCGTGTCGAAACGCGTCGAACAGGTACGGTCTGATCGGTGCGCCCACGAATCGTAGCGCTCGGCGATAGTTTGACCTCCGGCCACGGCATCGGCCCGGCGGCGTCATTTCCCGCAGTACTCCAGCAAAAGATCGATGGCGAGGGGTTTGATTACACGGTGATCAATGCGGGTGTGTCGCGCGATACGTCCACTCAGGCGCTGCGGCGCCTCGACGGGGCGCTGGCCGGCGACGTTCGCATTCTGATCCTGGCGGTGGGTGTAAACGACGGGGTCCGGGGCGTTCCGGTCGCTCAGGTGCGACAGAATCTGACGCGGATCATCGAAACCGCCCAGGCGCGCCGGATCGCGATCATTCTGTGCGGCATGGAAGCGTTGCCGATTTATGGCTGGAACTACACCCAGGCCTTTCATGCATTGTACGAACAGCTTGCATCGCAGTACCGCGTTCCGCTCGTGCCGTTTGTCATGATGAATGTGCTGGGCAACCCACAGCTCGTCCTGCCCGATCAGATCCATCCGAACGCCAACGGCGCGCGCGCAATCGCCGATACGATCTGGCCCTATCTGCAGCCGTTGCTGAAGCGCGTTCGGATTACGCGCTAAAGTCCGCCACGCCTCTGCTAGCATTTCAGGGTGCTCAGGAAGCTGTTGTTTTCCATCGCGCTCGTCTCGTGGACCGTGTCCATCCAGGCGGCGGCGGCGCCAGTTCGTTACCGCGTGTCGTTTCCCGAACCGCAACATCGTTGGATGCAGGTCGAGGTCACCTTTTCAGATCTTGGCAGCACACCGTTAGAGCTGCGCATGAGCCGTTCGTCGCCGGGTCGATATTCGCTGCACGACTTCGCGAAAAACGTTTACGACGTTCATACCTTCGGCGCGGACGGCCGGGAGATTCATCCGCTACGACCCGATCCCTATGGTTGGAACGTTCCCGGCCACGGCGGCAGTGTCACGGTGAAGTACAAGATTTTCGGCGACCGCGTCGACGGCACCTACCTCGCCATCGATGAGACTCATGCGCACATCAACATCCCGGCGTCGATGATGTGGGCACACGGACTTGACGATCGCGCGGTCACCTTGACGCTCGTGCAGCCGACCGGCACCAATTGGAAGGTCGCCACGCAGCTGCATCCTTCAGGTTCGCCGCTCGAATTTACCGCGCCCAACCTGCAGTACTTCATGGACAGCCCGGTCGAATTTGGCCAGGTGGTGATGCGCGACTTCACGGTCAATGGAACCCAGTTCCGGTTCGCACTCCATCACACTGGCACCGACGCGGAGCTCGACGGGTTCGTCAAAGACGTCGAAAAAGTCGTCCGGGAAGAGGGGGCGATCTACGGTGAGTTTCCGAAATACGAGCCGGGTTACTACACCTTTCTGGCCGACTACTTGCCATGGGCGAACGGCGACGGCATGGAGCATCGCAACAGCACGGTGATCAGTCAGCGCGGTTCGATCGCCAGCGACGGTCGCAGGTTGCTCGGTACGGTCGCCCACGAGTTCTTCCACGGCTGGAACGTGGAGCGCATTCGTCCGAAGGGCCTCGAGCCGTTTGATTTCGACCGCGCCAACATTTCCGGCGAACTGTGGCTCGCCGAAGGCTTCACGCAGTACTACGGTCCGTTGACGCTTCAGCGCGCCGCTCTCGTCGATTTGGCTTCAACCGCTCAAACCTTCGGTGGTTTGATCGAATCGGTTGCCGACGATGCCCGCCAGGTGCGGTCGGCGGAGGAGATGAGCCAGATGGCGGCGTTCATCGACGGCGGCCGCACGATCGACCGCGTCAACTGGACCAACACGGTAATCTCCTACTATCCGTTTGGCGGTGCGATTGCCCTCGCGCTCGACCTGACGCTGCGCGATCGGACCGACAGCCGTCTGTCGCTCGACGACTTCATGCGGGCGATGTGGCGAAAGTACGGCAAGCCGGGCGGCAACGCTGAAGGCATTGTCGACCGGCCGTACACCATCGCCGACGCCGAAGCGACGCTCGCCGAAGTCAGCGGCGACGCGGTTTTTGCCCGGGACTTCTTTGCCAGATACATTCAGGGACACGATCTGGCTGATTACAGCCGGCTGCTGGCCCGCGCCGGGTTCGTGGTGCGCAAGACCAATCCGGGTCGGGCGTGGCTCGGCGACGTGCAACTCGATCCACGCAACGCCGGAAAGGTGAACGTACTCACCTCGCCGGGCTGGCCGATTTACGCGACCGGCATTGAGCAGGACGACGAGCTACGGATGGTTGATGGGATCAAGATCGGATCGCAAACCGAATTGAGCGCAGCGCTGCTGCGCCACAAGCCTGGCGACCGCGTGACCGTCACGTTCGTCGATCGTTCCGGTGCGGCCAGAACCGCGCCGCTGACGTTGATCGAGGATCCCCATCTCGAGGTCGTGCCGACCGAGACTGCCGGCGCGGCCTTGAGCAGTGCGCAGAAACAGTTCCGCGATCGTTGGCTGAAATCGAAGACCTAGGGCAAACATGGCACTTCCATGGTTTCGGATCATCGATACGGGCATCGGCCTGATTAACTACGCGCGCAGCCGTAAGGCATTCGGCGCGGTCGGCACCGATCAGCAGCTCGAGCCGCGCGCCGGTGGCGGTGTGCTCGGCGGCCTCGAAACCCGCCTCGCCGGGGTCGTCGTTGCCGCGCTGAAAGAGGCGTTCGACCGCGACGCCCGGCGGCTCGATCTGGAGCGCGAACAGCTCGAAGCCGAACGGCTCAGGGCCGAGCGCGCCCTCAAGCTCGAACTGCTGCGGCAGGCCGCGGATCGTGAAATTGGCCGGTTGCGGTTGCTGGCGGGCGTCGCCGTCGCCAGCTTCATCGGCACGCTGCTGTTTGCCTCGCGAGTGATCGCTGCGGGAACCGGCGCACGCGTGATGCTCGGTATCGGCTGGGCGCTGCTGCTCGCGGCGCTGGCGGTGTCGTTTACCGCCCAATCGCAGATCGAAGAGGCGCTGCAGCTGGAATCCAGGCCGTCGGCCGGCGCCAGCCAATTCGCGCCCTGGCTGATCGTCGCCGCTCTGGCCTGCATCGGTATCGCCGCGCTGCTCGGTTGACGTCAGGTCGTCCACGCCGCACTTTTTTCTAATTCTTTCGGGCGCTCCGATGGATTGTCCCTCCGCGCCGAGAGAACGGAGAAGCAGAGATCGCGGAGCTTTTGTCGCGGCGTGGATCCGCCAGGTGAGCGGCGCTGAGGCGAGGACGATCCAGTTCGGCGCCGAACTGAGACCCGTGTCCTCTGTGACCCTGTGTCTCTGTGTTCGAGCTTTTGCCAGGATTTACCGATCACCAACGCTCACATCCGTTCGCATCTCGAAGTCTGACGTTTGAAGTCTGAAGTCTGCATGCCGTTGTCCGTCATCGCTCGTTGAATATGACACCCGGGGCAAGCTTGTACTCGGGATCCAAACTCCGTTTCACCGCACGCATCTCCTCGATCCCCGCGTCACCGTACAGCTCGCGCAGCAGCTCCTGCTTGATCGGATTCCTGCCGACCCCATGTTCCGCAAGCGGTGAGCCGCCCATCCGAATCACCTCGCGTCCGAACTTTCGTATCGCCTCCTTGCCCGATTCGACATCGTCCATCGAGCGAGGGATGACGTTGGGGTGGAGATTTCCGTCAGAGATATGTCCCCAGACCGCTGCGTCGAGCCCGCGGCGAGCGAATTCCTGATCGTAGAGAGTCATCAACTCGGCCAGATGTTCGAAAGGCACGATCATGTCCGCGGCCGTCTTGGCGATCCGTCCGTCGATTGACGCCTGCGCTCGCCCGACGCGCGCATTCACCGCCGCCGGCACCGCCTCGCGGACGGCCAGCAACTGGGACGCCCGACTCTGATCACCCGGTACGGCGATTTCGACGCTGTCGAGCACGCCGACTGCGTCGAGCGTTCGGCAAAATCGGGCTAGCGGCGTGTCGACCTGTTGAAACCGGCCAATCTCGTCGAACGCCTGTTCGCTGGTCGTGTCCGTGGGTAATTCAAGCGTCACGAGCAGTGCGATGGCGGTGCCATCAGGAATGGTGACGCCAAACTGCCGATCGACGCCGTCCTCGCGCAGTAACGCCAGGCATCGCGAGTCCATATGCTCGATCGCCGAGACGTACGGATTTCTGCGGAGCGCCTCGACGAGCGCGAGCGCGCCGTCGCGACTGGAGGCAGGGACAAACGCCAGGCAGAGTGCCGGCCTGACTGGCAGGATCTTTAACGTGATTTCAGCGATCACGCCTAGCGTTCCTTCCGATCCGATGAACAGATCGATCAAATCCATTCCGGCCGCCGCAAAATATCCGGCAGACAGCTTGGCGACACGGGGCATGCGATAGGTGGGCACCGGCAGTCGCGTGACGCCTGCACTGCGCTCGATTTCGAAGTAGCCGTCGCGGTGCGCATGGCATGCCCCTCGCTCGACATCGAGGACGTCGCCGTTTGCCAGAACGACGGTCAGCCCCCGGACCCAGTCGCGTGTCGTGCCGTGGCGAAACGTGGCGGCGCCTGCCGCGTTGGTCGACACCGCGCCGCCGGCAAATGCCCCCATGAACGTCGGCACCGGCGGGTAGTACTTGTGGTCGCGAGCGAGCGCAACGTCGAGGTCCGCCAGCGTCACGCCAGCCTCGATTCGAACTGCGTCGTCTCCGATCGAGAGAACGCGGTTGAGTCTGGATGTCGACAACAACGTGTCGCCCATCGGTGTGGCGCCCCCAGTCAGCGACGACTGTGCGCCGATTGTCAGCACGCGCGTCGCGCCGCGGAGCACTTCGACGACCTCGGCTTCGTTGGCCGGCGTGGCAATCGCGCGCGCATGACCGCCGGGAAAGTGTGCGGCATCTTCGAGAAATGCCGATAGCACATCGGGATCGTCGCGCAGCGACACACAACCTCTTCCATCGTCGCGCCGAGCGGGCCGAGCGTGAATCCGATGGCCGGGCATTCCTTATCTTAAGAAGATACGTCTCGTCTTGCCTCCTACCATGTTGTTCGTTACATTGACGCGCATGCTGACACGCGCTCAAAAGGAAGAGTTGATCGGCAGTCGCAGCGACTGGTGGCACTCGATCGACGTGGGAGACGGGCTCGTCACGCCAGGTTCGTGCTCGGTCGATTACCAGCAGTTTCTCTGGAAGACACTGCAGCTCCCGGAACGGATGGCTGGGCTTCGCGTGCTGGACGTGGGCACCTACGATGGGTTCTTTGCGTTCGAGTGCGAACGTCGCGGGGCCGACGTGGTCGCGATCGATATCCACCCCGAGGACTGTCGCTGTTTTGCTACCGCGAAACGGTTACTCGGCAGCCGCGTGCCGTACTACCAGATGTCGGTCTACGATCTCCGCGAGGACGTGCTCGGAGGGCCGTTCGACCTCGTGCTCGTTCTTGGCGTCTACTATCACTTGCGGCATCTGTTCGTCGCCCTGGACAACCTCTGGAAGATCACCCGCGACGAGATGCGCCTGGAAACGCACGTCATCGATCATCATTTCGTCCTTGGCGACGGCTCGGTTGTCGAGCTGAAAGACATCGACCCGCGGCTCGTCGACGTGCCGATCTACCGGTTCTATCGATTCAACGAGCTCAATAGAAGCGACTACAGCAACTGGTTCGGCGGCAATATCGCCGCCGTGACCGAGAGTTTGGCGAGCGCCGGCTTCACCCCGACACCGCTGGGCGCCTGGAGCAACCGCGCTGCTTTTCGGGCCGTCAAGAACGACGCGACGCCCCGCGAATGGGAGATCGGCTCGTACGAGGGAACACGCTTCACGATGAATCCAGACGGCACGTGGACAAGCCATTGGCTCGATCCACGCGCGCACGGATTGGCCGATCGCGCCAAGTAAGGGCGGCTGGTTCAAGCCGCGACCGTCGGGGCTCTGTGCCATTCTCTAGCACCTGCATTACACGGTGAAGTGATCACGATCCTGTCACACCGAATGCTTCGGACAGGCGTCGGGTGGTCGTTTTCTGGTCACGCTATCTTCTTGCTGTATCAGCACATACGTCGCCGAACGGACTCCTTGGCCACCGTGGCCAAAATCTTGCCTCGGCAAGACTTTCGGAAGAGCCGCGTAGGCCCTTCGGACACCTTGGAGCGCAGCGCATGAAACGACGATCGATATCCGCTTTGAACCTTTTCGCGTTAACGCTGTGG
>Ga0207659_10001488_pt1 | contig 13954 bp, 13 predicted proteins | sample KBSM43metaG_FD_184330 | JGI IMG/M metagenome (GOLD analysis project Ga0207659, IMG submission 184330) | Miscanthus rhizosphere microbial communities from Kellogg Biological Station, Michigan, USA - KBS M4-3 metaG (SPAdes) (version 2) | ecosystem: Host-associated > Plants > Roots > Rhizosphere >...
AGGCTCCTTCAGATCTCCGCACCCCGGCCGGGGTGCGAGGAGTCACTTAAAGGTTACCAGGTGTGTCGCGCCTTGCGCTCCACACCTGGCTAAAATCCGAGCACCGCTCCGCGGTTCTAACGAGAACAAAATTCTCGCTAGAACCCGAATAACGGACTGACCCACCGCCCTGCGACCGGGAATGCCACGCCGCTGCGAACCATCATCGGAACCAGTTCACTGGAGTGAGAGTCAGAGCGGGAACGTACGTGACCAGCAGAACGACGAGAAGGATGATCACAAGGTACGGAGCCGTCGCCAGATAGACCCGGCCTAGCGGCTCGTTGAAGCGATACGAAGCGAGAAAAAGATTCTCACCCACGGGCGGCATCAGATAACCCAGTTCCATGTTCGCCAAAAACACGATTCCCAGATGGACCGGATCAATCCCATAGGCCGTCGCCATCGGGATAATCAGCGGCACGACGATGAGGATCGCGGAGTAAATGTCCATCAGGGCGCCGACGATGATCAGGAACACATTCAGCACGAGGAGGAACATCAGAGGCGAGGACACGTGGGCTTGTACCCAGGCTAACGCGCTAACGGGCACATCCGCATAATCGAGGTAATTCGTAAGGCCGAGAGCCACCGACAGTATTACCAGAAAGCCGCCGACCAGCGTGGCGCTCTCTACGGCAATTCGCGGCAAATCCTTCTTCACCGTCAAATCCCGGTGAATCATGAATTCCACGACGAATGCATACGCCACTGTTACTGCGGCGGCCTCGACCGCCGATGTGTATCCACTGAAGATGCCCGCAGCGATAACAACCGGCATTAACAGATCCCACTTCGCATTCCATATCGCCGAATACGCCTCAGGAAGCGAAAAGTTTTTCCGCGGTACCTGAGCCCTCCAACCTGCCCGCGCTCCCCAAAGACTCACGCCTGCAACGAGCAAAATGCCGGGAATCAGGCCGCCGATGAACAGATCGGGGATCGGAGTCTGCGCGTAGATGGCGAAAAGAATGACCGGGGTGCTGGGCGGAAGGAGTAGTCCGATAGAGCCCGAGACGGTGACCAATCCCATCGATGGTGCTCGCGGGTAACCCGCCTTCGTCATCAGCGGGAGCAGGAGGCCACCCAGGGAGAGAATCGTCACTCCCGAAGCCCCGGTCAGTGGCGTGAAGAAGGCCAGTATCACGGTGCTGACGATCGCCAGGCTGCCGGGCAGCCAGCCCAGCAGAGCATCAAAGGTCCGGAGCAGGCGTTGTCCAGAGCCGCCCTCGGCGAGGAGAAATCCCGCCAGCGTGTAGAGGGGAATCACGGGTAACGCATCCATCTTGCTCAGCCGATACGCTTGTTCCGCTACAGCCATTGCCGGTGTGTCATCGGCCCAAAAGAGCAGCAGAGCGGCGCCGGCCATGGTAGCGAAAATGGGCAATCCTAAAGCGGCAGCCGCAAAGAGTCCGATAAGCGCCGGGATCACCACCACGCCCTTCGCATCCGGCGGGATGAACTCAAAAGCGAGTAGAACGCCTGCCGCCAGCAGCAACGCCGCGATACGTCCTTTCCATTCGTCAGCCGCTCTGCGGATGAGACGCGCTCCGATCAGGGCATAACCCACGGGCATTGCCGCGACGGCGACCCATATCGGAATGCCCCAGGCAATGGTTCCTCCGGTTTGTCGATCGATGCTCGCGATCCGGACGCTCGCCTGCAGCAAGCAGAACACGATAGCCGCGGCCGCAGCCGATGTGAACAATGTTGCCCAGCGCCGTGCCCGTTGCGGAATGAGTTCCTGAGTGGATAGGGTCAGCAGGCGGCCGGAGCGCGCCGCAAGCGCCGCGCCGGCGAAGGTGAGACTCAGAGTGAGATGCTGTACAAGATTTGCGGAACCGGGAACACCGCGACCGAGAAATTCGCGCCCAAGGATCTCGAGGAGCGGCAGCGTCGCTGCCGCAAACAGAATTCCTACCGCCAACCACATTTCGGTTGCGTGGGTCGCGTCAAAGGCTTTGGACAACCAGCCTCTCTGGATAGTTGCGGCTTCTCGCGCCATGGAGAGGGTTATTTTGCCGGCTGGTACTCTCGGCTCAGCCGCACAGCCTCATCAAAGAGATCGGCAGGCACAAGCCTGCCACGGATTTTTGGATAAGCTGCTTCGGCTTCCTTCCGCCAAAGCGCCTTTTCCGCATCCGTCAGCGTGATCACGTTCAACTTCCTCTCCACCATAGCCTTGACCGCATCATCTCCTCCCCGGCGAATCTGGGCACGCAAGTCTTCACCGGCTTTGCGCGCAATGCGATGAAGCTCGCCACGTAATGGCTCCGGAATTTTTTCCCATGACTCACGGCTGACAAGAGTCGCCCCGATAAGTGGAGACCATTTCATGTCGATCATGTTTTTGGCGATGCCGAAGCTCTGATTGACGAGGGCGAGGATTGGGGGCACGTCGATTGCTTCAATTCTGTCCGTTTGCAGAGCGGTCACTATTTCGTTCGCCCCTGTGGGGACGGGGCGAAACCCGAGTTCTTTGTAGATCTGCTCGGTATCCGGATCTCCGGTTGAGGTAAACAACCTGAGCTTTCGGATATCGTCGGGCGTGCGGGCCGCGTTCTTAGTGAAGAATTGCACCCACCCAACGTCGGACCAATTCAAGACAATAAAGCCTTTGCTCTCGATGGCACGTTCCAGTTTGGGCTCCAGCTGTTTGCGGACGTAGTCGAGCTGGGCGTAGGAATTGATCAGCATGGGAATGTGCAGTGCATTGATGGACTTATCCACCTGTGAGAGTCCCGCACCGGAGAGCGCGACAGCATTGAGGGTTGTTCCCTGACGAACGCTGCGGACCATTTCACTCTCGTCGCCCTGACGCCCGCTGTGAAAGATCCTGACCGTGACGGTTCCTTTCGAAGCCTTTTCCATCTCCTGCTTCATCTTCTCGAGGACGTTGTACCAGACCGATCCTTCAGGCGCGACTGTTCCAAGCTTGATCACGGTTTGCTGTGCCAGCGCGCCGGCGGGAGCACAGGCCAGACAAATACACAGGGCGGCGATGCGGATTACAAACTTCATGGTTTTCCTCCGTTTTCGGATGAGTCCGAGGAAAGTATCAATTCCTCTTTGCGTTCCAAAAGCCAGCGCGCCCGGCGTTGCGCCGCCAGATTCATGAGGCGGGTCTCCTTATCGCTGTCGGGGTCGACGGCCAGAGCCTGTTCAAGAAGCTTCGTGAAAGCGGCACTGTCCTGCTGTTGCACGGCCTGAGCTTCGGCAAGCGCGACGTACAGATTGGCATTTTGACCTTTCGACAAGTCCAATGCCTGCTTGTAATGGGTCTGAATGCGCGTTACGTCGAGTTCTCCTGGCTTCGCGCCCGCGAGAATGATGGCGAATTCGTGAAGAGCGCCCTTACGCCAGGTTGAATCGAGCTCCAGCGCCCGACTGAGCATGGCGTCGACTTCCGGCAAACGAGCAAGCAAGGCGACGTCGTCACGCGATGAAGAAATCGCGAGACCAAGGTTTGCGGCCGTCCAGTAGATCAGTGGAACTTCGTCTTTTTTCAGGACCGCGACAGCCTCGCGTGGCCCACGAACCAGTTCGGCTGAAAACCCGGGATGCGCCAGTTCCAGAGCCGCCATGCCGTAGTTAAACCCCCTCAGGTAGAGTCGCCGGATGCGCGCGCGCACCTTCACGCGGGTATCGAAATCCGTGGCGGCGTCCACTTTAGGCTGAACGTCGAGATAAGCGTAGCTGGCAAATCCTTGAGATGCTGTCAGGAGCAGTCCCTTATGTTTGGGCGCTTCGGCCAGCAGACTTTCAACCAATTTCAGGCTGAAAGGCAGTGCTCCCGCCACCAGTTCGAGGTCCTCATCAGACTCGTAGACGGAGCCCCCCGACGCAAGAGCGTCTCCGATCTTGTTAATCGCCATTTTTCTTATTGAACAGCTCGTCGCAGTGACCGTCAGCAGAGCCATAAAGAAGAGAGACAATACGCGTCCCATGCTGCCTCCTGTCCTCAATAAAGAAAAAGACGGAAATTGTCACGCGCTTCGACCGTTTGTCGGGAGGCGGCGGGGTTCGATGCGGCGGCGAGAACGAGGCTCCGGGACATCGTCCGAAAATGAGCGGTTCCTCGCATCGTAGGCGGATCACTGTACCACGACAGTGACTGCCATTCCTTGTCTGTGCTCTCTGTATCTCTGTGGTGACAATTCTGTCCACCGATTCACCACAGAGGCACAGAGGTCACAGAGAGGGGAAATCAAGGTTTCCTGCACGCGAGATTCATCTACAATAAAACACGAACATGAACCCTCAGGATTCTGACTCGAAGGTTGTCCCCGAACAAGTCGTCGAGGCGGGGTGGCTCGAAATAGGGGGGCTGTCCGAGGATCAAGCGCCCCTACACATGCAAAGCCTCGCTCGCAGGCAGCCGGCATTGCTTGCATTTGTGACTGCCTTTTCAGAGGACCTAACCAAAGACGGAGCCGAGTTAGGAATCTATATGTTCGTGGTGATCGTTCATATGTTCGAGATGCAATTCGGAAAGCGGTTGCAGGAGGTCGGTCCAGAGAGGATCGAGTCCATTCATGATGAAAACATGAAGATGCTGGACCGCCTCACCGGCGCCGACGAACGTTGGCTTGAGCATGCTGCCGTCACCCAAAGCGAAAAGCAACCCTGGGTCTGGAAATTTGCGGTCGAATGCTTGTTCGAACCGGACGACCCAGAACTTGACCTGTCTGAAGAGGATCAGGGATCGCTGGCAATCGTCATGAGGACGGTTATCGACGCCCTGGACAGTTCCGTCCGCTGATTTGAAACTCGCGAGGACCAGATCCGGTCGGAAATAGGTGCATCCTTGTCGACAGCCGACGAGAGAGCCAGATCCTGGTCATCCGTCTGGACCAGCCGTTGAAGTAGGCTGTCGCAAACGGATTCCGGCGCCAAAAACGAAACCGGCCTTCCTCCAATCCGAGGAAGGCCGGGAAAATCCTTCACGCCTGACAAATCGATCGCCGCGAGCGAGATCAGCGGCAGACCTATTCTCCGGCCGGCATCTCGAAAAGCTGGTGGATCTCGCAGGTTCCCTGGCTGACTAAGTTGAGGAAACGCCGCGTGAGCTCGACCACTTCATCCTTCGTCGCGGCTTTGAGCAAAGCGTAGCCGCCGATGACCTCTTTTGTCTCGGCGAAAGGGCCGTCGGTGACCGTGACCTTGCCGGCGGCGCTCTTGTGCAGGCGAACGCCTGTGGCACCGAAGTGCACGCCTTCGGTTGCGATCAGCCACCCCGCCTTCATGCCCTCTTCGATGAGCTTGCCCATCGTTGTCATTTCGGCCTCCGTCGGGGGGCGGTCATTGGGCTCGTGCGTGAAAATGCTGATGAAGCGCATATCTATCCTCCTGGGTTTAACTTGTCCTGCAACCCTATAGTCGAACGGGGGAGCAGCGAATCGACATGACGCAGAAAATTTTTGGGTTCGCGTGCTGCGTGCCTAAGGGCGTCGTTTCGTGATTACGATCACGTATTCGCGTGGCGGGCACCGCGGAGCGGTGCAGGGAATGTAGCCGGGGGTTGAGCGAGCATAGCGAGCGATACCCCCGGTCATCGTTACCGCGAGTCTCCTCGCACGCCTGCGGCGTGCGAGGATTTGGTGATCTCCTTCACCGGGGGTTGCGCGCTTCGCGCTTACCCCCGGCTACATTCCCTGCACCGCTCCGCGGTGCCCGCCGCGAATACGTGATCGCAAATTGCGAAAAGCAGTACTAAGGGTGCCAGAACAAGATCGATAGTTTCGTTCAGTTGCCGAGAAACTCTTTCAGCTCGGCCTTGATTTCCGCTGGCCGTTGTTCCATCAGCCAATGCCCGGTGTCGGGTAGCATGATGGACGTCACGTTAGTGGCTACGATTTTCGCTTGTGCCTGCAGTGCTCCGCCCATGGCCTTATCGCCCTCAATCGTCAGGACCGCCATCGGCAAGCTTGTCGCCGCAAACTTACGGTTGTCTGTCGCGTCCTGCGTGTCGAAGGTCTTGAACATTTCGAATGCCGCGCGCATGGCGCCTTCCCGTGCATAGGATTTGGCGTAAAGCCTGCGGTCGGCCTCAGAAAAGATCTCCGGATGAGGGGAAAGAGTTTGCCAGAAGTGCTCGAGAAAGATGCGTTCGCGTCCCTTGACCAGATCAAGCGCAATTGGACTGTTCACGAAATGAAAGTGCCAGAGCGCCGGAGTGGTATAGACCTTTTGCCAGATATCGCCGATGCCGAGGTGTCGCCGAAGCCGTGAATGAGCACGAGCGTCTTCATGCCGGATCCCGCTTTCAAATAATGGATCTTTGCGCCAGCGAGGTTCGCCGTTTGCGACTGATGTTTCATGGTCGTTTGTTCTTTCCTTGACGTTTCAGTCCTTCATTGGCTGCAGTGCCGGGGCCCCGATGCTCAAAGTCTCATCATCGGAAGTGGATTCCATGGATGAGTCTTGAGGTGCTGAAACTCCAACTGGGCTAGTCGCTTGTGAAAGCCGGCGCCAGGCCATGTTGAGCGGACTTCGTTCACAAATTCTCGAGGGAGCCCGAACGTGAAGAGGCCCATGGAGACATCGACCCAGTCAGCGCGACGAAATCGCTCCACCAATCCATTCTCTCGATACGGTGAAATCTTGTGGTGTTCGAGAATCATCGCTGTGATCTCCACGGTCCATTCCTCTTGCCCCGAGCGCGCCAGGTGAGCACACGCCAATCGGACGGATGGCTGAAGATAGTCGAATGTGTGGTCCGTCCATATCCCCATGTCATGAAACGCCGCAGCCGTAGCGATCCTGTCGAGTTGCGCGACGCCATCCGGAGAGAATGCAAGGCACAGGTTGACGATGCGGTACGCGTGATTCCTGTAGGCTGTAAAGTCGCCGCCCAGTTCGGCGGTGTGAGCCTCCAGTAACCCGTCGAGAACAGAGATCTCTTTGAGGAGTCTCCCGCTCAAGCCGGTTTCGCAGTCTTCATGCCGGCGACTGCGGGAAGGCGCGCGTTGATCCAGTCCTTTATATCTGCCAAGACGACTTCCTTGTCGATGTCGTTGAGAAGGTCATGAAAGTGACCCGCATAGAGTTTCAATGTCTTGTCGGTCGAAGCGGCTGTGTCATAGAAGTACTGACTGCCTGCGGGTCTTGTGGCTTTGTCTGCCGTTCCGTGAATGATCAGAACCGGCACAGTAAATCTGGGCATGTTCTCCTTCAGCCGGTCCGCTGCTTTTAGCATCTCAGCGGCCGTCTCGGCTGGTTGGGATTCCTTCGCTATGAGCGGGTCATTGTTCATGCTCTCGACCGCCTGCGGGTCGCGCGAGAAATCTGCGTTCTTCAATGCGAATACGTGCAAATGCGGCGTCAGATGGCTGATGCCTTTCAGGATAAGTGAGACGGCGTTCGGCAATCCCACATCGAAAGCGAAGCTTTCACAGATCAACCCGGCTATCTCGTCCTGGTGTTCAAAGACATACGACGACGCAATGACTCCTCCGGCACTGTGCCCAAGCACGTAGACCGGCAGATCAGGATTCCTGGCTTTCGCGATCGTCACGAGTTTGTCGACGTCTTCCAGGTAGTCTGAAAACTCTTCGACGTAGAAGCGCTCACCCTCGGATTGTCCTCGGCCCCGGAGATCAAGGGCATGAACAGCAAAGCCGTCCGCCGCAAACTGTTCACCCGGCCATTTCATGTAGCCGCTATGGGCATTGAATCCGTGGATGAGAATCATGATGCCGCGAGCCTTCACATTGGGTCGCCACGACCGAACGAAAATGTTCAGACGCCGGGCTCCTTCGAATTTCTCTTCACTCATGTTGCTGACTTGCGATTGCGCCATTACCGTCTCCTTTAGGTGAAAAATCTACGATTTGATGAAGGCCAACAGATCGGTGTTGATCTGGCCCTTGTTGATGGTGCACATGCCATGCGAGAGCCCGGGATACACTTTCAAACTGGCGCCACTTACGATGTTCGATGACATCAATGCGGAGGCGCCGATGGGAACGATTTGATCGTCGTCGCCATGAAGGATCAGGGTCGGTACGTCGAATTTCTTGAGATCTTCTGTTTGATCCGTTTCGGAGAACGCTTTGATACAAAAGTAGGACGCCGGCATTCCCGCCCTCATCCCCTGCAGCCAGAACGATTCGCGCACTCCCTCTGAAACCTTTGCGCCCGGACGGTTGAAGCCGTAGAACGGTATCGAAAGCTCCTTAAAGAACTGGGACCGATCCGCGAGAACTCCGGCCCGAATTTGATCGAACGCTTCGATGGGCAATCCTCCTGGATTCGCGGGAGTCTTCAGCATGAGTGGCGGCACCGCCGAGATGAGCACGGCTTTGGCAATCCGTTGCGTGCCGTGCCGGCCGATGTAACGAGCAACTTCGCCACCGCCCGTAGAGTGGCCAACATGGATAACGTTTTTTAGATCCAGCTTTTCGACGAGCGCCGCCAGATCGTCGGCGTATGTGTCCATGTCGTTGCCGTTCCATGGCTGGCTCGATCGGCCATGGCCACGGCGGTCGTGGGCGATGCACCGGTACCCGCGCGAGACCAGGAAGAACATTTGATCTTCAAAGGCGTCCGCGCTGAGGGGCCAACCGTGACTGAAGACAACAGGTTGGCCCGAGCCCCAATCGTTGTAATAGAGGTTGATGTCTCCGGAGTTGTCCTTGCCGACATTGATGTATGGCACTGATAGGCCTCCTTCCACAGTTTGAAGTCACGCACCGGTCTTCACTTTTGCCTGTCTTGCTCACGACGAATCCAGTTGCGCACGTACGGAGGCGCATTGAGGATTTCGATGCCTTGCTCCTCACAGGCTTCCAGGTAGTGAACCACTTCCAGATCGACCAGCGTCACCTCATCCAGATCCAGCACGGCGTGCGGCCCACCGCTTCTGATCTGTTCATTCAGGATCTGCAAGTGCTCGGCCTGGACCTGGCCAACTAACCGGATCGTCGTTGTTCGACCATCAGAAAAACTCTGGATCCGGAACGTCATCTTCTTTGGCTCGTTGAAGTAATGGCACGCTGGCTGCCAAATCTAAGGTGATGAATCCATGTGTTGCGAGTCTGACCGACTGGTGCCCAATTTCAGCATTCGCTGATTTTCGGCAGCCGATTTCGGCAGCCGAGCCTCACGGCAGAAGTCTTCGAAAAAGGAAGGGAGAAGGGAGGCGAACTTTCTAGGGGGACTTAAAGCGGTGTTTATTGATTCCAAGACTGGCAATCTTCGATTCGAGAGTTTGCCTTGGGACTCGTAGCTTCGCGGCCGCTCCAAGCGGTCCTGCGATCCGACCTCCGCTTTCCGCCAATGCGGCCTCGATGAGTTCCCTTTCCTGGGTCGGATCAAGGCGCGCCACGCCTCGAAGGGGAACGCTTCGCTGAGAGGCTCCGGTCGACGGGGCACGCTTCAACCAGGTTTCGTCCACGGAGAATGTCTCGCCATCGGACAGGATCACGGCTCTTTCAATGACGTTCTGTAACTCACGGACATTGCCGGGCCAGTCATAGGATTGAAACAGCTCCAGCGTTCTCTTGCTTACATTTCGAATTCGTTTCCCGGCATTTTTCCCATAACGCTCGATCAGGTACTCGACCAGCAGGGGAATGTCATCCGCGCGTTCCCTAAGCGACGGTACGCGAATTGGAAACACGTTGAGGCGATAGAAAAGATCCTGCCGAAAGGTCCCTGAGTCGACAGCGAGCCTGAGATCTCGATTCGTTGCGGCGACCACGCGAACATCTACGGAGAGGGGCTGGCTGCTGCCTACCCGTTCGAATTCCCGCTCCTGCAGTACGCGCAGCAGAGCTACCTGTGTTTCCATAGGAAGCTCACCAATCTCATCGAGGAAGATCGTTCCCCCATCTGCAGATTCAAAACGGCCGAGACGGCGCTGCATCGCGCCGGTGAACGAGCCCTTTTCATGCCCAAAAAGTTCCGACGCCATCAGCGACTGGGGAATTGCGGCGCAATTCACTCGGATGAATGGCCGCGCGGAGCGATTGGAGCGCTTGTGAATTGCGCGGGCAATCAGTTCCTTACCCGTGCCGGTATCTCCCAGGATCAGGACGGTGGAATCCATGGGGGCCACCTTGGCAACCTGGGTCAACACTGCCCTCAAGGCATCGGACGAACCCACAATTTCCTCAAACATGGAGACGCGATCGATATCTTCACGAAGAGCAACGTTCTCGTTTTTGATCCGGTCCTCAGCCTGTTTTCGATCGTCGATGTCGATTCCCGTGACATACCAGCGGACACGTTGCCCGGTTTCGTTCGACAACGGATTGAACCGATTAATGAACCATCGATATTTCCCGTCCTTGCCGAGCAGCCGGTATTCGCATTCGAAGGATTCGCCCTGCTGAAGCGCATGCCGGATTCGGGGCGACACTGTTTCTCTGTCGTCCTGATGAATGACGCGATCACTCAATGCCCCAGCGCGGATCTCCTCCAGCGAGAGCCCTGTGAAGTCCAGCACGGGCTTGTTGACATAGACGATATCTCCAGAGGGAGCCAGGACAGTGATGAGTTGAGGAATCGCTTCGACAATGCCGCGAAGTTCCCGTTCGTCCTGCCGGATTTTTTCTTCAGCTCGCTTCGCCTCAATGGCCACTGCCGCGACATGTGTAAATTGATCAATGAGTTTCTGGTATTTCTGACTAGGCGCAATAGGATCCGGGAAGTAGATGGCAAATGCTCCGAGGACCTCCTTCGCAGAGGAAAGGATGGGCGAACTCCAACACGATTTCAGCCCGAGTTTGATCGCAAGGCTTCGCCACTCGCAGAATTCCCGCCGTTCATCCTTGGCAATATCTGAAACGAGCACTGCTTGCTTTAGCGTTACGGCCATGGCGCATGGCCCCCATGGGGGATTTACCGGCATGCCATCGACTGTCTCGACGAGTTGGTGCGGGAGAGTGGGCGCCGCGCCATTTTCGAACTGGTTTCGATCAGGATCGACCAGCAGAATCGAGCAGTGAGTTCCAGGATTGGTTTCTTCGATAAGCCTGCACAGGGAATCGAGGACCTGGGAAAGGGGAGTTCCCGTTGCGATCATCTCGAGGAGGTTGTTTTCGCCTTCAAGCAGCGTCTCCGCGATCTTTCGCTCATGAATTTCGACGTCGATTCCCCACCAGGCGACGAGGTTCCCGTCGGCCTCCCGTAGTGGCGCAACGCGGAAGAGGAACCAGCGGTATTCGCCATCATGGCGGCGCATTCGAGCCTGGATCTCTCCCGGTTCGCCAGATGCCACAATAGAATTCCACGATTCGAAGAGACCTTGCACGTCTTCGGGATGGAGGATGTTGGCTTCCTTCCAGTTCCATCCCCTGATCTGCTGCAGGGACAGTCCCGTATAGTCAAGCCCTCGCTGGTTGAGAAACTGGATGGCTCCGTCGGGGCTGGCTGACCAGACAAACCCTGGAATTGTGTCTATAACGAGCCGAACTTGGTCTTGGAAGGCGCCGAATGGACTGTCGACACTGGTCTTGGGAGATGTCGTCATAGAAAGCCAAATAATACACCGTCAAGAACTAACGCTCATCGAACCCTATGCTCCCCAGGCTTACTGTCACCTCGTAAAGGAGTGATCGGTTACCGTTGCGCCAGCAGGAACAGGTTCCGTGGCGCCGACATCGACGCCGTTCTTGGCTCTTGAGCGCTGTTGCGGCAAAGACGGCGATCGGGCCCGCTTCGCGGCGCCCGGCGAGATTCCTAAATGTCGCTTGAACGCCCGATTGAAGGCCGGTTCCGACTCATAACCGAACGAGTGAGCCACCTCAGCCACCGTCACACCGCCTTCGGCTAGACGCGATCGGGCTGCGTTCATTTGCCATTTCGTTACGTATTGCATGGCAGACTCGCCAACCAGTTCCGTGAAGAGCGCGGCGAATGCGGAACGCGACATTGCTGCCTCGGCTGCAAGAGATTCGAGCGTCCACCGGTTAGTTGGACGACGGTGAATCTTCGAGATAACTGGGCCAATCCGCGGGTCATGCAACGCCCCGAGCCACCCAGTCTGTGTTGAACTGGAATGCGTGATCCAATATCGAATCGCGTGAACAACCAGGATATCGGCTAGCCGCGTGATGACAGTCTCGCCACCGGGATTCATTTGCCTCGCTTCAGCGGCCATCATTCGCAACGTGCTTCGTATCCACTCGGCTTGAGGTGTCGCCCACGTGTTGACCATGATCACTTCAGGCAAAAGAGTAATGAGCTGTTGCGCTGCCGGGTCATCGAACTGGAACAGGCCGCAGATCATCGTGGTCTTCTCGCCGTCACCGCCCAGTCTGAGAGTTTCGTAACGCTCACTTAGTTGTTCCCGGGGAATTTCAAACAGCTTCGACGCCACCAGGCCCTGTGCGCTCGCCACCACGTGCCCCTGTCCATGAGGGACAAGTGCCAGGTCGCCCGGTTGGATCAAACAGGATGGCGTTCCTGCCGTTTCCAAAACACACCGACCGCTAGTCACGACATGGAGCATGAGGCAATTCTCCATCGGAGGAAGAGCCAATGCCCACGGCTCGCGGAACTCGGAGCGGCAGTAGAACGTGCCGCTCATACGCAGGAAGTGCAGAGCCTCACCGACGGGATCCGAGACTGGCGGCAGGACGATTTCCATGAGCTCGAGTATACGTCTGCTTTTTCGCTTTCCGTTATTCCAGAGGTCCTGGACGAATAAGCAATAGATAGGTACGAACACGCATTGATCAGCTTCAAGGCCTGAGTACGCTGGACGTGTAAGCAAATTACAGAACTGATTAGGAGGGCCCATTATGAGTAGAAACGAAATGACACTGGTCGTAGGCGGAAACGGAAAGACTGGTCGAAGGGTGGCGGAGCGGCTTCGGCATCGAGGTTTACCACTCCGCATCGGCTCGCGATCAACCCAGCCACCTTTTGATTGGGAAGATCGCGAGACCTGGCTGCCTTGCTTGAAGGGGATTACACAGGCCTATGTAACCTACTACCCGGACGTATGCGTTCCGGGAGCTCTGGATAACCTTCAATCCTTCTTCGCCCAGGCAGTAAACGCCGGAGTCCGAAAGCTGGTCTTTCTGTCCGGCCGGGGTGAAGTCGAGGCTCAACAGGCAGAGGAGCTGCTGAAGTCATCAGGTGCGAACTGGACCATTCTGCGCTGTAGCTTCTTCAGCCAGAACTTCAGCGAGAACTTCTTCCTGGACTCGATCAGCGCCGGCCACGTAGCCCTTCCAGTTGGTCCGGTGGGCGAACCCTTTGTCGATGCGGAGGACATTGCCGACGTTGCCGTCGCTGCGCTGACCGACGATCGCCATTCCGGGCAACTCTATGAGCTTACCGGACCACGGCTGTTCAGCTTTGCAGAAGCAATCAAAGAGATAGCTCTTGCTGCCGGGCGCGACATTCGATACCTGACAATTCCGCCTGAGGCGTATAGAGACGCGCTGATCGAGGCGCATGTACCGGATAACGTGATCGAACTCTTGCTCTATTTGTTCCGCACGGTGTTGGACGGACGCAACGAGAAGATAGCCGACGGTGTGCAGCGCGCCCTTGGTTCTCAACCGCGTGAGTTTAAGGATTACGTGCATCGGACTGCTGCCGCCGGCGTCTGGGGCAGATCTGTGCAAGTTACGGATTGAGGTTCCGATAGAACTCAGTGAGGGACCCTCTCCCCCCGGGAGAGGGTGTCGCGAAGCGACGGGTGAGGGATTTTTTGGGGCCTGTAACCGCTCATCCGGCCCCCCTTCTCTTGATGCCCCACCTTCTCCCGGTGGGGGCTTTGCACAAAAGCCAGGATACGGTGGAGCCTTTGCTCAACGGGAATCTCCTCGCACGCTTTCAGCGTGCGTTGGTTTAGAGGGTCGCGGTGACCCCGGGTATCGCTTCGCTCAACCCGGGGCTAATGTCCGCGCAGCCCTTTCGGGCTGCTGGTTTGCACGCCGGAGGCGTGAAGGAAATT
>Ga0207659_10001489_pt1 | contig 13949 bp, 11 predicted proteins | sample KBSM43metaG_FD_184330 | JGI IMG/M metagenome (GOLD analysis project Ga0207659, IMG submission 184330) | Miscanthus rhizosphere microbial communities from Kellogg Biological Station, Michigan, USA - KBS M4-3 metaG (SPAdes) (version 2) | ecosystem: Host-associated > Plants > Roots > Rhizosphere >...
GGGTAGGATGGCTCGCGGCCGATTCCGGTTCCGTCCCGTGGTCGGCGCTGACGCCATTGGCCCTGATGGCCCTGGCGATCGTGTTGAGCTATCGGATGCATCAGGAGACCGCCTTCCCATCGTGGCCGACCGGCGCACCAAGACCTTTTTCCAGCAGGCTACGTTCAACTCGATCATCGGGCGACTGCATCCGCACGCGCTTGCGATGATTCCGTTCCAGATCAGCGGTGAGTCGGACGATGCGCCTCCGCCCAGTCATCGCGCGCTGGCCCGCCGCAAGGGCGGGCACATCGATTGCTGCGGCGGCGTTCTTGCGAAGCATACGTCTTGAGGCCCCTAAGCACCACGCGCACAGGGCTGCCTATATCAAGGTTGCGCGAAGGCAGTTGGCGTTCGCGGCTTCCCGATTCCACTCAGAGGAGACCACCATGCGCAGAGTGCTGCACCGACTGTTGTCGATCGGGATCACGGCGATCCTTCTCCTGGGTGGTTCGTTGACGCTAGCCGCGCCGACCGCGGCAGATCTCAAGGCGTCGATGCGGGACGCCAACCAACTGCCGTCTCCCACGAACGTCGACGAGAGGGCGGCTAGAGGGAACTACCTGCCCTACACGGGCTACTTCGAAGAAACGTATACGAGTGGCGCTGGTGCGGGCAGAAAGGCGAGGTTTTATATCCCGCAAGGCACCTTTGTGCGCAACTACTTCCTGGCAATTACGCTGCCGAGCGGAACGGACGTCGAAGCTTTCCTCGTGAACAGTGGGTGGATCGACATTGCCGACGCCAACACCCTGCCCTTGATCATCTTGTTGCCGGACGGTGGCCAATGGGGCCCCTACGCGCAAGAGCGGGCGTACCTGGGACGAGTGCTCGACGGCTATACGTCGGGTCGCAGGTGGTATTCCGTTTACGGTGAGTTCTATCTGGCCGGTTACGGCAACGGCGGCGACATCCTGCAGCAGTGGGCTGGCGAGAATCCCCTATTCGTGATCAGCCAGTCATATTTCGATTCATCCGTCGATGCGGCGGCGCTCGCGGCTGCGGGCGAGTATTACTACACCCCTAGCGGGCAAACGGCGCTGACTTCCGCGGCGCCAGCGGTGACGGCACCCGGGGCTGGCGTGCCGTGTGGCTTCACCTTTCAGTGCGTGAAGAAAAAAGACATTCCGATTCCCACCGACTTGTTCGGCGCCAGCACCCCTCAAGGCGCCATAGATTATTGGAAGTACGCGAACGAGTGCGGGGTGACCGTTACGAAAGGCGCCGGCCCGCTCGGCAGCGATCTCTGTCTGCAGGACAAGAGGAACTCAAAAGCCATCGCCACCGGCGTCAGCAGCGTGGTCTCGCGGGTGTCGGTGCTGAACGCTCACGTCGAGTACGTGGACCCGCGGGTCACGAAGCAGGTGTACGACAGTCTCTTGACCTATACGCGTTACACGAACTCCTCGGCCTGGAGCAACGCGTTGGGATGGAAGGTCAATCACCAGATGCCGGGCTTCCAGATCGTCGATATCTATCGACCGGAAGGGGGTAGGAATGTCAAGCGGCAGTACTGGTCCTATGTGCCCGACAAGGTCAAGGACAAGAGCCTGTATCCCAACGGCGCTCCGGTGATCTATGCGTTCGGCGGGAACGGAAACGCGGTGTTCCAATATTTCGAGTCGTCCCAATACGTCGAACTGGCCGATACGTACGGCTTCAGCGTCGTCATGCCCGGCGAGCACACGGGGGCGGACGGCGTGACCACCACGTGGAGCATCAACGAGAACGACTATCAGTTCATCCTCGCCGTTATGCAGGAAATGAACGCCAAGTACGGGCAGTACTTCGACCAGAAAAGGATCTTCGCCTTCGGGCACTCGCAGGGCGGCGTTCTGACCAACTTCCTTTCCGAACGGGATCCCAATCTCTTCACGGCATACGCCGTGAACGCCGGCGGAGGTCGGAACTTCGCCGCGGGCACGCCCGCCGCTCCGATGTACGGCATCTACGGCGAGTACGACTCTGTTGCCATAGCCAGCGGCAGGACGGGCTGGTTCGCCCGCAACAATCTCGACGTGGCCAATGGCATCGTCACTGATCCGTTCGATCTGCCAGCGAGATTCGACAACCCTATCCAGTATTTGATTTATCCCGACACGCCCCAATACCCAGGCGATCAGTACCTCACAACCTCCTGGTACGACGCAAACGGCTTTCCGATGTTCAACGAAACGCTTGCCTACGGGAAGGAGCACAACAACACCGTTTCTGGCATGCGACGGACGTGGACCGACTGGTTCAACCACTGGTCGCGCGATGCAGGCGGCAACCGCATCTACGCAGCTGCAACGCCGCCGGAATCGCTCGCGCTGCAGGTAGTGCCGAATGTCTTGAATCTGCGAACGATCTCCGGGCTTGTCACATCGGTGATCACCGCCCCCGCGGGCATCGACCTGCGTGAGTGGGGCCTCAGCGCCATCGCGGCAGCAGGTGCGCCCGCGGTCTCCGCCGCCTACACGAGCGACGGCCGCTCGCTCGTGGTGACGTTCAGCAAGGCGCAGTTGAGCAGCTTGCCGGCGGGCGACAACGTGCGGTTCGTGGTCACAGGCCAATTCAACCGCTCCGGCGTCCAATGGCCGATGACCATGGCCGCAGCCGTGAAGGTGATCCGGTAGAGAGACACCGATCGATAGCAGCGCCGACGTGAGCGTTGTTCTGAGTGCCTCGATGTATCTCCCGCGAGCCTGGTGTTGCGTGCAGACGCAGTAATCAACTAGGGTATTCCGAGTCGGCACGGCGGCCCGACGCCGCTTAGCGAGGACGCCGCAACAAAGCCGCCGTTCGTGAGCGTCAGCTTCTGCGAGTGCGGCGAACTCCTCTCGCTCAACCGATCATCTCAGTGAAAGCCCGGACCCGGCCGTGCTTTGCGCAAGCGCGACGATGCAGGCCCTCGCGAACGCGTCACCAGCCGGCGAGAGACTTCTACGGATTTTCTTGACCAAGGCGACGGGACGCACGAACGAGTCATCATTGATAGGACGCGAGCACAGGGTCGGGATAGCCTCCCTCTCGCGCGCGGAGCCGGGCAAGATGGTCACGCCAAGGCCGCTCGCCGCCATCGCCGCGGCCGTCATCATGTAGGTCGTCTCGCAGACTACCTTGGGGCGTCGCCCCGCGCGTTTGAAGGCCGCCTCGACGACGGCTCGAACGCTTGTCGCGTGGTCGGTGAGTACCAATGGGAGCTCAAGCAGATGCTGCAGCTTTACACTGCGGCGACGTGCCAACGGATGGCCACGCTCGAAGACGACACAGAGCCGGTCCTCGGCGGCGTGTAGCACTTCGATCTGCGCGTCCGCTACGTCACCGCCTGTAAGGCCCAAATCGACCTCGCCATCGCGCACCAGTTCGATGACGCGGCTGGCCACGGCGTCGCGCACCACGAACCTCAGCTCGGGATGCGAGGCGCGTGAGGCGCTGATTAAGGAAGGCAGCATGCTGGCCGCGAACGACGGCAGCGCGGCGATGCGCACGGAGCCACGTCGGCCGGCGCTCAATTCGTGCGTATCAGCAACGACAGCTTCAAGGTCTCGCAGCGTTCGCTCGAGCATCGGCAACAGCTCTCGGCCGACCTGAGTGAGCTCGACCGATCGGCTATTGCGATCCAGCACCTTGACCCTGAGCGCACTCTCGAAGTTGCGGATCTGCACCGTGAGCGCTGGCTGCGAGACATGCAGCGCTTGAGCCGCTCGCGTGAAGCTGCCGAGGTTTGCCACGGTCACGAAGGCGCGTGCGTGACGGAGGTTGATATCCATCACGCCCTTGTATCGCTGCGATCAGATCATTTCAATGGTGTTATCAGCCTTGCTTTCCGATCATCGCGGCTCGGTGTCCAACAGAGATGCCGACGCGAGGGGCCACCGCGCTTCCGCATCCGGACAACGGAAGGAGACAAGCAGTGAACTGCAGACCGGTGTATGCCGCCCTTGCCATGGCGTCGGCGTTGATGTCAGCCCTGCCTGCGCAAGCTCGCGTCACCCGCATCGTCGTCGATCAGACAACGTCGCCGGCCTACTCCGGCCAGTCGTTCGGCACGGTCGGCCAGTACGAGCAATTGCGCGGACGCATCTTCGGCGAGCTCGATCCGAACGACCGTCGCAACGCTCTGATACAGGACATCCAGCTCGCTCCGCGCAACGCGTCCGGACGCGTCGAGTACATCTCGTCGTTCACCCTGCTCAAGCCGATCGACCTGTCGCGCGGCAACCGCGGCCTACTGCGGGACATGGTCAACCGCGGCAACCGCAACATCTTCGCTTTCCACGTCGGGGGCGAGCCCGGCGACGGCTTCTGGCATCGGCAGGGCTATGCCATGCTGTTCGCCGGCTGGCAGGGCGATCTCACCCCCGTGCCGACGGCGACAGCGCCCTTCACCGCGACCAACGAGACGATCAACGTCCCGACCGCGCGCAACCCCGACGGCTCGCCAGTGACCGGTCCCTATCTCGTTCGCATCCCCGGCCCGACCGGCAACACCTTCACGCTGTCGATCGGTTTCGGCGGCCCGACGCGCTATCCGCCGTTCAGCCTTGACACAACGCAGGCGAGCCTCGTGCAGGTCCCACCTGAGACCATCGCCGGCCAGCAGACCGGGCCGGCGGTGCCGATCGCGAGCGGCGACTGGGCCTTCGCCGACTGCCGCACGGTGCCATTTCCCGGCACGCCTGACCCGACCCGCATCTGTTTGCGCGACGGCTTCGACTCGACCAAGGTCTACGACCTCACCTACACCGCGCGCGACCCCTTCGTGCTCGGCATCGGCTTGGCCGCGACCCGTGACATCGACTCATTCTTCAGATACGAGGCGACCGACACCTTTGGCACTCCGAACCCGCTCGCGGGCAGCGTCGGCTACGTGATCGCCCACGGCCAGTCGCAGTCGGGGAACACGGTCAAGACCATGATCCACCTCGGCTTCAACGAGGACGAGTCGGGGCGTACGGTGTGGGACGGCGCGGTGCCCAACATCGCGGCTCGCCAGAACCCGATCAACTTTCGCTTCGCGATCCCGGGCGGCGCCGGCACCCTCTACGAGCCGGGCAGCGAGCCGGTGCTGTGGTGGGAGAACTGGCCCGACGTCGTGCGCGGGCGGCCCGCCGCGGGCATGCTGGACCGATGCCGCTTGACGGGCACGTGCCCCAAGGTGTTTGAGACCAACGGCGCGGCGGAGTTCTGGGGACTGCGCCTCTCGCCGGGCTACTTCAGCACCTCGGCCAACGCCGACATCCCGCTGCCAGCCAACGTGCGCCGCTACTACTTTCCGTCGACGACACACGGCGGCGGGAACGGCGGCTTCAGCACGACGCTCGGTAACCCCGGCGCGTGCGTGCTCGCGCCCAATCCTAATCCGGAGCGCGAGACGATCCGCGCCCTCTATGTCGCGCTGCGCGAGTGGGTGGCCAACGGGACGGCGCCGCCGACGAGCCGCTACCCGCAGATCGCACGCGGTACGGCGTCGGCGCCTACACGCACCGACATGGGCTTTCCGATCATTCCGGGAACGCCGGACCCGGCGAACCTGCTGCTGCCGGTGCTCGACTACGACTTCGGCCCGAGCCTCAACTACAACGACCTCACCGGCGACTTCACGCAGTTGCCGCCCGTCATCAAGCAGGTGGTGCCGGCGCTCGTACCGCGTACCGACATCGACGGCAACGAGGTCGACGGCATCAAGAGCGCGCTGCTGATGGCGCCGCTCGGCTCGTACCTCGGCTGGAACCAGCAGGCGGGCGGCGTGACCGCGGGCCAGAACTGCGGCTTCTCGGGCGGCTTCATCCCGTTCGCGCGGACCGCCGCCGAGCGCGCCACGAGCGGCGATCCGCGCCGCTCGCTCGAGGAGCGCTACGCATCGCACGCGGCCTATGTCGCGATCGTGAAGGCGGCGACGACCAAGCTGGTCAAGGAGCGTTTCCTGCTGCCCGAAGACGCGACGCGCCTCCTGAACGAGGCGGAAAGCGGCAACGTCATGCGCTGAGCGCGCACGCATCCAGCGACCAACAACAAGGAACCCACATGAGCACATCCCGGTTGGCCCAGTTAGCTGCTGTCGCCGCACTGGCGGCCTTTTCCCTCGCCTCCGCGCCGGCGCGCGCCGTCCCGATCACCTACGAAGGAACCCTCTCCCTGCCCGCCACCGTTACCGGATCGGTCGGCGGCAACGGCTGGGAGAGCGAGACCGCGGCCGAGGTCGACTTCTGGCGCTTCAGCGGCCGCGCCGGCGACTTCCTCACCGTCGTCGGTATGCGCCTGGTGCAGGGACTCGATCCGGTCTTCACCCTCTACTTCGGCAGCACCACGGCCGACGCATCGCAGTTCCTGCACGACGCCGACTGGGGCGGGCTCACCTACCTCGCGCTTGCCGACGATGAACGCGCGGTCGCGTCCGGCCCCGGTGGCGACCCGGCGTTGACCAGCTTTCTGCTGCCGATCACGGGCAACTACACGATCGCGATTGGCGGCATCTCCAGCGCCGGCGCTGGGCCGTTCGGATACCAGCTGCAGGTAACGGCGGTGCCGGAGCCCGAAGTCGTGCTTCTTTATGGAGCCGGACTCGGTGCCCTGGCGGCGCTGCGGCGGCGCAAGCGGGTGACTGACCCCGCGTGACGCGCGACACGATTCGCCTCGGCTCCGGCGCCGGCTACTCCGGCGACCGAATCGAGCCTGCGCTCGAACTGGTCGAGCGCGGTGAGATCGACTATCTCGTTTTCGAGTGCCTCGCCGAGCGCACGATCGCGCTGGCGCAACAGGCGCGCCGGCGCGATCCCGATGCCGGCTTCGACCCGCTGCTCGGCAGCCGCATGCGCGCGGTGCTCGGCCCTGCGCTGCAACGAGGCGTGCGGATCGTCACCAACATGGGCGCGGCGCATCCGGTCGCCGCGGCGCAACGCACGGCATCGATCGCGCGTGAACTCGGCCTCGCGCCGCTCCGCGTGGCGGCCGTTACCGGCGACGACGTTCTCGCACATGTCTTGGAGGGCGACTACCGCTTCGAGGAGAGCGGCACGCCGCTGCGCGAGCTCGGGGATCGCATCCTCTCGGCCAATGCCTATCTCGGCATCTCGCCGATCTGCGCTGCATTGCGAACCGGCGCCCAAGTCGTCATCACGGGCCGCGCCGCCGATCCGGCCCTCTTCCTCGCACCACTGGTGCATGAGTTCGGCTGGTCGATGACCGACTGGGAGCGGCTCGGGCAAGGCACCGTGGTCGGCCACCTCCTCGAGTGCGCCGGGCAGGTCACCGGCGGCTACTACGCCGACCCCGGCCCTAAGGATGTGCCCGACCTCGCCCGGCTGGGTTTTCCGATCGGCGAAGTCCAGGCCGACGGGAGCCTGGTCGTCACCAAGGTTGCGAGCTCCGGCGGGCGTGTCACCGCCGCCACATGCAAGGAGCAATTGCTATACGAGATCCATAATCCGGCGCGCTATTTCCAGCCGGATCTCGTGGCCGACTTCTCCCAGGTACGAATCGAGGAGCTCGGCGCCGATCGCGTCCGAGTTCTCGGTGGACGCGGCGCGCCGCCGACGGGGACTCTCAAGGTGTCAGTGGGCTACGTCGATGGATGGGTCGGCGAAGGACAAATCTCCTACGCGGGAACGAACGCTTTAGCGCGCGCCGAGCTCGCGCGCGAGATCGTCCGCGAGCGGCTGCGTCTCACCGGTGTTTCGATGAGCGAGTCGCGCTTTGATCTGGTCGGTGTCGACGCCCTGCATGGCATGAACTTGGCGCGTCGCGGCGAGGCGCCGTACGAAGTGCGGCTTCGCGTGACCGGTCGGGCTTCCTCGATGTCAGAAGCGACGCGAATCGGCAATGAGGTCGAGACGCTCTACACGAACGGTCCCGCGGGCGGTGGCGGGGTCACGAAGCACGCGCGCGAGGTTGTCGCCGTGCAGTCGGTCCTGATCCCCGCCGGTGCAACGGTCGCCGGCGTCAGGCTGTGCGAGGTCGCTGCATGAAGCTGCGCGACCTCGCGCACTCCCGTGCGGGGGACAAGGGGGACACGTCGAACCTGTCGTTGATTGCCTACGACGCCAGTCACTACGAACACTTGCGACGACACGTGACGGCGGACGCGGTGCGGTCGCACCTCGGCGGCCTGATCACCGGAAGCGTGGTTCGGTACGAGCTGCCAACGCTCGCCGCATTCAACTTCGTGATCACGGGCGCCCTTGGCGGCGGCGTGACGCGATCGCTCGCGCTCGATGCGCACGGCAAGTCCTTTAGCTCGGCGCTGCTTGAGCTCGAGATCGCCGACCCGGGGTAGAGCGCGTCGCGCGCGCGCAATCTCCTACAAATTCCCTCGTCCAACTAGCCCCACAGACCTCAAATGACCAACGTCCTCATCTCCTTCAGCCGTGCGCGCCAGGCCGTCGCGGCGGCTGCCTTCACGGCGCTAGCCCTGTCCGCCGCAGGCCCGTCCTTCGGTCAGGCATATCCGTCCAAGCCGATCACATTCGTCGTCCCGTTCGCTGCCGGCAGCGCCACCGATCAGCTCGCGCGCGCGCTCGGTCAGTCGATCTCCGAACAGACAAAACAGGCCGTCGTCGTCGACAACAAGGCCGGCGCTAGCGGCATGATGGCCGCGCAGGCAGCTGCGCGCGCGCCGGCCGACGGCTACACCGTGTTGATCACGACAAACACCACACACGCCGCCAACGAGCATCTCTACAAGAAGCTCGGCTACGACCCAGTGAAGGACTTCGTCCCGGTGACCGGCCTTGGCCGTGGCGGTCAGGTGCTCGTGGTCCGCGCCGACTCTCCGTACAAGTCCGTCGCCGACCTGATCACAGACGCGAAGAAGCGCCCGGGCAAGCTTTCGTTCGGCAGCGGCAGCTCGTCGAGCCGGGTCGCGGGCGAGATGTTCAAGCAGCTCACGCAGACCGACATCCTTCACGTCCCTTACAAGAGCAACCCAAACGCCGTGACCGACCTCCTCGGCGGCCAGATCGACTTCATGATCACTGACACCGCGACCGGCGTGCCGCAGATCAAGGGCGGCAAGCTGCGCGGCCTGGGTGTCTCAACTACCAGACGCAACGCGCTCCTGCCCGATTTGCCGACCCTCGACGAGGCGGGCGTAAAGGGCTACGACATGGGCTACTGGTTCGCCGCCTACGTGCCTGCGGGCACGCCGGCACCGGTGGTGACGCGCCTGCACGAGCTTCTCGCCACGGGCACGAAGAGCGCCCCCGCCAAGGCCTTTTTCGAAGGCACCGGCTCGGACCCGTGGACCACCACGCCAGACGAGCTCGCGAAGTTTCAAAACACCGATGCTCAGAAGTGGGGCCGCGTGATCAAAGCGGCGGGCATTGAGCCGGAGTGACGACGGCCCGTGCGTCGAGCGCAGTCAGCAACATTGAAACGTAAGACTTCCAAGGAAACTTCCATGCGACACCTCTCACTCTTGCCGACTGCCGCCGCAGCAGCGCTTCTCTGCGTTACCGGCTGCGGCGGCGGCGACGACGATCCGGCGCCTGCCCCTGCGCCGACGGCGTTGACGTGCGACCCGACGGCACTCGCGGCGGTCAAGCTCGACAATGGCGGCCTCACCGCCGCCGGCCCTGTTGCCGCGAACGCGTTCATCCCGCCAGGGTCGTCGACGGCGATCGCGAGCCTACCCGCGTTCTGCCGCATCCAGGCAAAGGCAACGCCGACGTCCGACTCGCTCGTCAACTTCGAGGTCTGGGTGCCGACGTCCGGATGGAATGGGAAGATGGTGACCACTGGGAACGGCGGCTACAGCCCCGCCATCTCCTACAGCGATATGGCCTACGCAATGCGCCAGGGATATGCGGTCGTGGGCGGCGACACCGGCCACCAGAGCACCGATCCGAACGAGATGTTCTGGGGCGTAGGCCATCCCGAGAAGATCCGCGACTGGGGCACGCGGTCGATCCACGCGATCACCGTGCCGGCGCGTCAGCTCATCGCTGGACTGCAAGCGCAGGCAGTCACCCGCGCCTACTACTATGGCTGCTCGACCGGTGGGCACCAAGCCTATGCCGAAATCCAGCGCTATCCGGAAGACTTCGACGGCGTGATCGCCGGCGCTCCCGGCAACAACCGGACGCGGCTCAATGTCGAATTTCTGCATCGGTTTCTCTCGAACCGCAGCGCCAACACCAACACGCCGGTGATCCTGTCGTCCGCGAAGGCGGCGAGCATCACCACGGCGGCTGTCGCCGCGTGCGACGCGCTCGACGGCGTCACAGACGGCGTCATGGAGGATCCGCGTCAGTGCACGGGCTCGCAGTTCAACATCGACGCGATGCTGTGCGCGCCCGGCCAGACCGCAGGCTGCCTCACGGCGCCCGAGATCGCGGTCGCGAAGAAGATTTATGCCGGACCGAAGAATCCACGCACCGGGACCCAGCTCTATCCCGGACTGACCGTCGGATCGGAATCCGGGTGGTCGCAGTACTGGGGCTCGACCGAGCCTGTGCGCGCCGACTACTGGCGACTCTGGGTGTTTGGGAATCCGCAGTGGAACTGGTGGACCTTTGACTACGACCGCGACGTCGCCTATGCCGACGCGACCGTCAGCCCTCTGGTTGACCAGGTCAGCACGGACATCTCGGCGTTCAAGGCGCGCAAGGGCAAGGCGATCGTGTACCAGGGCTGGGCCGATCCGGTCGTCAACCCGCAGGACACGATCAACTACGTCGAGCAGGTCAAGACCAAGCAGGGCACGCAGGCGGAGCTCGACACCTTCTTCCGCCTCTTCCTGGTGCCTGGCATGGGCCACTGCAGCGGTGGCAGCGGGACCTCGAACTTCGGCAACCAGGGCGGTCCGTCGCCGGTCGTCAGCGCCGAGCGCGACGTGCTGATGTCGCTCGACCGCTGGGTCGAGCAAGGCGTGGCGCCCGATCAGATCGTCGCCAGCCGCGTCGTCCAGGGCGCGACGGTCCGCACGCGGCCGCTCTGCCCTTATCCGAAGAAGGCGGTCTACAAGGGCACGGGTAGCACCGACGACGCAGCGAGCTTCACGTGCGGCTGACGCGCGGCCGCGAGACCAGGCGTTGATGAGTCAAGGGTTGGACCCGCGCCGGGAGAGCTCGGTCATGTCGAGGAGACACCGATCGGTTTCTCCCCTAACGCACGGAGCCCCGGCGCGCCTCTTTCATCAGGTTCCGCAGCGACGAACGACGACTCGCGGTCAATTCGATGCCTTTGCGCCCGAATACAGGGCATGCCGGCGTCCGCGGTTGCCCGTAGGCTCGGGCGCGAGTCGCCAGCGCGATCGGATCGCACGCGCACTTGGCGACCCGTGCAACAGCCCCGCAAGCAGTCGTCGCTAAGCGACCGGTTCTGGCCGGTCGTTGCTAGGTCGAGCGTCGGCTTCCATGCTGGTCGGCTCGAGGCTGCTTGCCTTCGCTGATTTCAGAGAGGCAATCGGCGCCGATCGACGCGCCGCCGACATTGGCACTTTTGATTGGGTCTCTTCAGAGCAGCCGTTCGCGCTCCACTCCTCGACAGTATTGGGTCGCGACGCTGCGGAGGGCTGCGTGGGCTGGAACCCGCTGGCAACAGCCGGGTGTCCAGCTATGGCTCGGCTCGAGCCCAGAGCTCCCGTAGCCGGTTCGACTGATGGTCGAGTTCTGGAAAGAGCGTTCCTTCGTGAATTCCCAGCAGCTCCAACTCGCGTTTGATTCTGTTCTTCGATGACTTCTTAACGTCGAACGCAACTAAGAACTTCTTCTCCGATTGCTCGTTGAGCGCTTCCAGGTGAACGGGAAGCGGTAGCGAATCAGGATTGGAGCCGTATTCCTTACGCAGCACCTTTCCGCCATGAACCGTGAACGTGCCCGCCTGCGCAATGAGGCGGCGGTTGGTCCGATTCGGGAAAACGGCAACTGGAGCCCTCACTAGCTTGGCGATGCGTTTGCGGACGTCATCTTCGCTCTTGCTCGCCTTTCGCTCGAACAGTGCCGTGGCGTGAGCGCTGGCGTTGTAGGTGGCCGACCGCATTTCGTGGGCCCATTCCTCGTGCGTGCGACAACGGGCGAGCCGCGCCCGAGCCACCGCCAGAAAGCTTTCCGGGACGAAGATGGTCTTCTTCACGTTGCCTACGAGGTGATTCAACCGCTCCGCTCCCAGCAGGAAGACCTTGCCGTTATCGGCTTGTCCCCCTTCCACGGCGAAGTACAGAGCCACCAGCAAGTTCTCGGTCCAGTCCACCAGGCGGGTGGGCAGCCGGTAGTGTTGCATCAGGCAGAGCCAATCGAAGTCGCTCCGATGCTGCTGATGGTATTCCGGCGCCAGAAGCTGGAACTGGTGGAACATACTGGTCTCGGAATAGACGCCGTCGACCTCCTTTCCGTCCTTCACAAGGGTCGTTCGAAAGACGCTCGGTATGATTGCCCAAGCCGCATTGCTCTGGCCGCGAAACCACACGCCATAAGACGGCCGCACTTCCGCGTCGTCCGGTTCGAACAGGAGCTTCCTCCGGCGCGTCTGGTCCGTCGCCAAGGCGAGCGCCTCGGCAATCGAGCTCACCGTCTCGGTGCTCGCGACCCGGATATCCGCGGAAGCTTTGGGAATCACCGCCTCAGACTGCCTGCCATTGCATTTTCTGTCAATCCGCCGCCTCGGTACCAAGGAGACTGCAGCCGCGTCGCCCCGGTTCGGAACAATCTAGCGGCTTGGAGTTTGCCGGAAGCTGCCGCTCATGAACGCCAGCTCATGGCCGAATGAAGCGCTATCGCAAGTCAGCTTCCGGAGGCGCTCGCAGCGGTCACTCCCTACCCGGCGACTTCGGCGCCGCGGTTGCCGGTTTAGTCGTTCGGTATTGCCGCAAGGATTCGCTCAAGCAGCGGGGTAATGGTCTGGGGTGTGACGTTGCGGCAGATGAGAGACCGTCTGACTTGGTGGACGATCACGAGGTCACGCTGCCTATCGACAAACACGTACTGGCCGCCGTTGCCGTTCGCGAAGAAAACGCTCCTGGCGAGCGCCTCCAGAAGGGCCAGGCCTTCTGCGGGACCCACCAGAGGTATCCGTAGCCCTGCCACCCCTCCGGTTCGATACGTGGCGAAGTCTTGGTCTGAGGTCAAGCGACCGCAGATCCGAGGACAATCACGACGATGTCATCGTGCCTGACCGCAATGCCTCGTATGCAACAACTTCTCGCTTGCGCATTTGCTGCCGTCCTCGCCGTAGCAGCTGTGGCTGCCGAAACCGGCGCCTCCTGGTCGAACGCCACGCTGACAAATCCTGCCGACGGGCGTGCCATCGAGTACCGCTACGTCAAGGAGTTTGCACCAGGGTTTGAGCCTTCCTCGATGCCGGCGCGCTTCACCTTCGTGTGGCGCTATGAGTCCGCAGATGGCATGCCCTCCGCCTCTGAGCGCGAGTCGATGCAGCGGCTGGAGGATCTGCTGTCGTCGCGCCTGACGTCCACCGGTAGCGCCGCTCTCGTCTTGGTCTCAACCGGGGAGAATGTTCGCCGCTGGATCTACTATGCGAAGTCCCAGGAGGCCTTTCTGATCCAGCTCAATCTCGCCCTATCGCAAGCCCCGCGCCTCCCGATGGAGATGCATGCCGCCGACGATCGAGAGTGGTCGAGCTACAAGGCGTTTCGGCAGGCGCTCCAGGAGTGACATCCGGCCTTTGTCACGGGATCGTGTCGACTGCGGCGATGGATTCATGCTGTTCTAAGCGGTCGTCAACGTTTGACATGAGTGGCAGACACCGGCTTGCTTGCGGCTGTCCGATCGAGGGAGGGGTTGGGCGGTATCCCGCGGACGTAGGTCTTTGGGGAGCCTCGAGGATTCAATACTTCAGCCAATTGCCCTTCATGGGGACCTGTCCAACACCGTTCGCGGAGTAATCGCAGACCCCAGATGAAAAGATCCCCGTCAGCCTGGCCTTCTCAGCCGCATTGAAGACCGCAGGCAGATACTCCGCGTCGGCGA
>Ga0207659_10001492_pt1 | contig 13942 bp, 12 predicted proteins | sample KBSM43metaG_FD_184330 | JGI IMG/M metagenome (GOLD analysis project Ga0207659, IMG submission 184330) | Miscanthus rhizosphere microbial communities from Kellogg Biological Station, Michigan, USA - KBS M4-3 metaG (SPAdes) (version 2) | ecosystem: Host-associated > Plants > Roots > Rhizosphere >...
CAGCGTCGTAGGGCTCTTGCACGAGCGAACGAAGCAGGCGTAGCATTACTGGATGGGCATCCAGTGCTCCTGCTCGACTGGAGCTAATAGGATATCCATTATATCCATACAGTGTCCATGACAACTGCCCGGTGGCGCAGTAAGGGCGGATAGGGCGTGCCTGTCGTCGATCTTGAACATCCGAGATCGGCGCCGCCTCCGGTTTGCAACGGCTTCAAAGAAATCGTCCGCGCGGGGAATACGCGTTGGCGCGTTACGTCTACTTGACGGTCAAACCGCATCGCCTTCTTCTGGAGCCGAACATGACCTCAATCCTGCCGTCGCCCTTCCTCACGCGATCACGCCTCGCCGGCATCGCGACGCTTTCGCTCGCCGCCATCTGCGTCCCCGTGCCCGCCACGGCGCAATACGCTCAGACCAACCTGGTCTCTAACATCCCAGGACTCGCGACGATCACAGATCCTCGCCTGGTGAACCCATGGGGCGTTGCACGCACCGCCACCAGCCCGTTCTGGACCTCGAACCAGGGCACGAACAGCAGCACGCTCTATGCCGTCACCGGGACCACCAACGTCACCCAGGTGCTCGGCGTCAACGCGAACGGCTTCGTCGCGATCCCGACGACGGCGGCCGGACCGCAGGGACCGACCGGTCAGGTCAGCAACGCCAACACCGCGTCGTTCCAGTTGACCCCCGGCACCGCGAGCACGTCGGCTCGCTTCATCTTCTCCGACCTGAACGGCACGATCTCCGGATGGGCCGGCGGGCTGACCTCGACGGTGCAGGCGACGACCCCCGGCGCCGTCTACACGGGCCTCGCGATCAACACCGCCGGGACGCGCCTCTATGCCGCCGACAGTGCCGGCGGCCGCATCAATGTCTTCGACAGCACCTTCGCGCCGCTGAGCCTGCCGGGCTCGTTCACCGACCCGAACCTGCCGGCCGGCTTCGTGCCGTTCAATGTGCAGAACATCGGCGACCGGATCTACGTCGCCTACGCGCCGGCCGGGCTCGCCGCGCAGCGAGCCGCGGCGCCCGGCGCCGGGTTCGTCAGCGTCTTCGACGAGAACGGCGCGTTCGTGCAGCGGCTCATCAGCGGCAGCCAGCTCGCCGCGCCGTGGGGCATGGCGCTCGCACCGGCCGGCTTCGGCTCATTGGGTGGCGACCTGCTGGTCGGCAACTTCAGCTTCTCGAACAGCGTGATCAACGCGTTCGATCCGACGACGGGCGCGTTCCAGGGCTCGATCCCGATCGATGTCGGCGCCGGCAACACCCCCGGCGGGCTTTGGGGCTTCATGTTCGGCAGCGGCGCCGGCAACGGCGGCGATGCCAACACGCTCTACTTTCTCGATGGCATCAACGGCGAGACCGCCGGCCTCTTCGCCGCGGTGACGGCGGTCCCGGAGCCGGAGACCTATGCGCTGCTGGGACTCGGGATGGCGATGGTGGGCTGGCGCCGGCGCCAGGTCCTCGAGGCGGCTCGCGCGCGGGGCTGATCACCGCGCTGTCTCGCACTGAGAGCGGCGGCTACAGGATGCCGATGCGCCGGAACACATCGGCCAGCTTCTCGCCGCGCTGCAACGCGTCGCGCGACTGGTTCTCGCCGGAGATCTTCTCGAGCGCCAGGCGCACGACCTCCTGCTCTGCCTCTTGCGGAATGATGACGACGCCGTCGACATCGCCGAAGACAAGATCGCCCGAGCGCACCGCGACGCCGGCGCACATCACCCGCACGTCGCGATCGACCATGCGCGCGCGGCCCTTGGTGTCGAGCGGCCCGATGCCGCCGCAGAACACCGGAAAGCGCATCTCGCGGATCTGCTTGACGTCGCGCACCAGTCCATCAGTGACGCAGCCGGTGGCGCCGCGCGCCACGCTCGCGGTCGCCAGGAGCTCGCCCCACGGCGCAATGCGCTCGGTCGGGCCGTCGCAGGCCAGCACGACGACCTCGCCCGGCGCGAGGTCGTCGACCAGCGCGATCTCGACGTCGTAAGGGTTCTCGCCCTTAGCCGGCAGCGAGTACACCGGCATGTAGAGGCCGGTGCGCGCGCGGCCGATGAGCTGCAGCGTGTCGTCGAGCGGGCGCATGAAGGGCTTCATCGCCTGCTGCATCAGCCCGAGGCTGTCGAGCGTGTCGGAGAGCACCGCGGCGTTGAGCGGCTGCAAGGCGTTCGGCTTCATCGGCATGGTCACATTCCCAGGGGCGCCACCTCGATCGGTGTTGCGCCGCGAGCATACCGACCCGATGGGGGTCGGCCTGACGCGCTGCGCCGCCCCCGATCGTGGCGGCGCGCGCGTCAGGACCGTCGTCGCGCTAGTCGCCCTTCGGCACCTGCACGACGCCGGCGTCGTACTTCACCTTGCCGCCGATCACGGTCAGCACCGACTGCACGCGCGGAATCTGCGCGTCGGGGATGGTAAAGAAGTCGCGGTCGAGGACGACGAAGTCGGCATGGTTGCCCGGCTCGATCGAGCCGACGTCGTCCTCCCAGATGAACCACTTGTTGGCGGCGGTGGCGAGCCACATCGTCTCCTGCCGCGTCAAAACCTGGTTGTCGTTGACGAGGTCGCCGCGCAGGTTGCGGCCGGTGATCATCGTGTAGAAGTTGAGCCACGGGTTGATCACCGTGATGTCGCCGCCGTCGGAGTGGTAGCCGAGCGGAATGCCGTTGTCGAACAGCGTGCGGTAGACCGGCCCGATCGCCGGTGCGCCCGCGGCCCGGGTGCGCGTCGGACCCCAGCCGACCAGCAGGCCGCCGCCCATCGCCTTCCACCGGTTGACCAGGCTGTCAGTGGTCTGCGGCACGTGCGACAGGATCCAGCGCAGGCCGTTCAACGGAATCTCGGCATTGACGATCTCGCGATCGGTGACCTGCTGGTTGAACGCGGTCAGGTTCAGCGTGTGGTCCTCGCCGCGCCAGCCGTTCGCAGCGATCGCGCGCAGTCCGGGCACACCGCCGCCGGTGAACTCGCCGATGCCGCCGGTGCGCATCCAGTCGTTGCCGAAGAACGGAAACGAGTTCCTCAGCCGATCGGAGAGCGTCGGCAGCGTGATGTCGTTGGCCGCGTCCTGGTGCAGGAAGTCGACGCGGATCCGCGACGGCAGTTCCTTCGCGCGGTCGAGCGCGAGGAACGGCCGGTGCATCGTGTAGACGTTCTCGTTCGCGATGCCGCCGGACGGCAGCTCGGAGTGGAACGCGCCCGCATCGCGGTGGGTCGTGATGCCGAGGGTGTTGTAGTACTGCAGCGCATCCGTCGCCGAACGCTGGCGGGTCGCCGGCGTCAGCAGTTGCTCGCGCAGCAGGCGCAGCGCGAGCGTGGTGCCGGCCGCGCCGCCCGCGACCGTGCCGTTGTCGGCCACCGTGACGCCGCGCGCCTGCAGCCACGCCTTGCCGGCGCTGTTGGTGCTGGCGCCGCCCTGCGCGGCCTGGATGTAGACCGGCCGCGGAACGGCGTCGAGCTCGCTCAGGTTGGGCAGCCGCTGCTCGGGGAACTGCATCGCCGCAATCGGGCCGATTGTCGTGACGAATTCGCCCGCCGGCACTGTCGCCGCCCGCGCCTGATAGGCCGCGACAGCCTCGGCGATGGTGAAGACGTGCTCCATCCCGGTGTGCCAGCCCGGCCGGTTGCCGACCAGCACGATGTGGTTGTGCGCATCGATGATCCCGGGGATGACGGTGCGGCCGCCGACATCGATGACCCTCGCCTTGTCGTTGCGGGGAATGTTCTTCCCCATCTCGACGAAGCGGCCGTTCATCACCAGCACTTCGTTGACGATGCGGTCGGTGCCGTCCATCGTGTGGATCTTGCCGTTGACGATCAACAGCGCGTCGGGCCGCTCGTTCTTCTTGCCGGCCTTCTCGTTGCTCTTGTCGTTGCCCTTGCCGTTCCCGCCCGGTGCCGCGCCGACCGCGAACGCGCCGAACGCGATCAGCGCGCCGGCCAGGATGGTGCGCGCGCCGCGCATGCTCGCTGCTCTCATGTTGTCTCCTCGTTGTGCGATGTTCTGCACCGTCGCCGCGCCGTGCGCGGTGCGCGCGGCAGCAACGATGCAGCGCTCGGCATCAGGGGCGCGAGCCGTCGCAGAATAGAAGCGTCGTCTTATCCGGAGAAGTGATTGTTTTGCATAAGGCCCATCGACGGCATCGATGGAGCCGCCGTGACGATGCAAAAATTCTAGAAATCAGTGAGTTGCAGCGCACAGCGTCAGCTGTGTTCCGAACGCATCAACGACGTTACCGTGCACCGGCAGGCCGAGCTTGCGCGCCGCCTCGATGACCAATGAAGGATCGAGGACCTCAAGCGTGAAGCCGACGATGCCTTCCTCGCGATCTGTCGTGGCGATGAAGTCGATCTGGCCGCCTTCGAGTGCGAGCCGATGGCCGCCTTCAGCCGCGAGTGGCGCCTCGAGTCCGAGCACCTCGGCCCAACGCGCGGCCATCGCGTGCGGATCGTTCGCTTCGATCGTGGTGCCGACCACCCGTTGCTCGCTGGCACGCCCCGTCTGCGGCTGCCAGTCGGGACCACCCCAGCGCCAGCCCGCTGCGGGCTCCGGCTGGTCGACCGAAACGATCGCGCCGCCGAGGTCCTTCGGATGCAGGTGCATCGCGCGGATGTCGTCGACCTCGGCTTGCCACACCGTGCGCACGCCGAGCTTCGCGATGCGCGCGCGGTCACGGTCGAAGTCGTCGGTCTGCAACAGCAGCATGTAGCCGCCATCGCCGCGCCGGTCGAGCGCGCGACCGGCGGCCGTGCCGTCCTGCATTGGCGAGATCAGCTCGATGAACTGGTCGCCGAACACGTAGACCGCGTTGTCGATGCCGAACACCGCGACATCGGGGTCGCGGAACGGCGCACCGAGACCGAGCAGCGGAGCGAGCTGCGAGCGGCCCGGCGCCAGGTTGCGCACGGCGAAGACGATCTGGCGGATGCGCAGCATGCCGGGCCTCCGGCTTCAGCGGCCGCCGAACTGCGGCGTGCGCTTGGCCATGAACGCCGCGACGCCCTCGCGATGATCGGCGGTGCTGCCGGTCCAGCACTGCGTGAAAGCCTCGCGATCGAGCACCGACTGATAGGGCTCGACCGAAGCAGCGTCGACGTTCTGCTTCATGTAGCGATAGGCGACGCGCGGACCGCGCGCGAGGCGAGTCGCCATCTCCAGCGCCGCGGGCATCAACTCGGCGGCCGGCACGACGCGGTTCAGCAGACCGAGCTGCAAGGCGTCTGCCGCGCTCAGCACATCCGACAGCAGCAGCAATTCGAGCGCCTTCGCCGAACCGAGCGTGCGCACGAGCGGCCAGGTGATGCCGAAGTCGCCGCTGAAGCCGACCTTCGCGAACGCGGTGGTGAGCTTCGCGCTGTCGGCGGCGAGCCGCAGATCGCACGCGAGCGCGATGCCGAAGCCGGCGCCTGCGCACGGCCCGTTGATCGCGACGAGCGTGATCTTCGGGATCGCGTGCAGCAACCCAGAGAAGCGCTGGACCGCGCGCTGGCGGTCCACCTTCTGCTCCATCGTCATGGCAGCGAGCGCCGACGCATCGCCCATCGCCGTGACGTCGCCGCCTGCGCAGAACCCGCGGCCGGCGCCGGTCAGCACGATGCAGCCGATCGACGCGTCGTCGGCGCAGCGCTCGAGCGCCCTGATCGCACCGTCGATCATCGACCGCGAAAGCGCATTCAGGCGCTCGGGCCGATTCATCGTCAGCACGGCTACGCCGTCGCGCGTCTCGACCAGCAGATCCTCGGAATGGGTGGTGTCCATCGTCATCCCTTCAATGCAGCGCGCTTTCGCCTTTGCACATCATGCGTTCGACCGCGCTGCTAGCGTACTCCGTGGGGCGATCTCCAACGAGACGCTCAGACAGAGCGCGCAACTCGTCTTCCAGCGAGAAGCTTGAGTCCGGACGGCGACAGCGCGACCATCGCAGGGCCTTCGGGCGGATGCCATTGGACAAGCAGTCCGCGCTGATTGGCCTCTTCCCAGACCGGCAGGCGGGGGCAGGACGTGCGCCAGGCCTCGATCACCTCGGCATACGGCCGCGAAGAGAAGCCGATCGACTCGACGAGGTCCATCACCAGTACATCGACGGGGTTCGCCATGCATGATCTCCGTTCTCAGCCTTCGAGGGCAGGCCGCCGCGATCTCTTCAAGCCTCATCTTCGGGACCGAGCCAGTCCGACTCGTCGATGCCCCAAAGGCGCCGATTGTGATTTGTTCGCCCGGTCAACGTGACCCCAGGTTCAGCTCGGCCGCGAACCCGCTCGCCTGCTCAGGCAAAGAAAGGCCGCCGCCGTGTGCTCGCGCCACCAGATCGGCCAGCATCAAGCCAAGACCGGTACGACCATCGTAGTCCTGGGCATCGATTGCGGCCTGAAGCTCCCGCCGCCGCGCCGAATCGACGCCGGGCCCGTCGTCGTGCACCTGCAGCACGTTCGCGCCCGGTGTGGAGAACGTCACTGTGCGCGCGCCATGCCGCTGCGCGTTGTCCATCAGGTTGAGCACCGCCGCCGTGATGAGATCCGCGTCGGCGACCAGCGGTGTCGTGCCTTCCGCTTCGATCACCAATCCTTCGACCGGAAGTCGTGCCGCTAGCGCGGCGACGTTGATCTCGCTTCGCTGAACCTCGGCACCGCTGCGGAACATCGCGAGCAGCGCGACGACAACGCGCTGCAATCGCTCGGCTGCTGTGCGCACTCGTTGCAGGCGAGGCCGGGTCGCCGCGTTTGCTTCACGCAAGGCGACGGCGAGCTGGGCATCGATACCGGCGAGCGGTGTGCGCAAGGCATGGGCGGCATGCGAAGTGAAAGCTCTTTCGTCTGCAAGCCGTCGCGTCAGCCGGCCAGCGAGGGCATCGATGGCCGCGTGCACGGGCCGCAGCTCCTCGCGCTCGGCAGTCCCGAGGGTGGCACCTGGCTGCATCGGGTCATAGCGGGCGAGACGCTGCGAGAGGTCGCGCAGCGGCTGCAGCTCGCGGTGAACTCGTGACCTGAGCCAGAGCACCGCGAACAGCGTCATCGGCGCCCCCACGAGGAGTGCCGCTAACGCGATCTCGGTAGCGGCCTCGACGCGCTCTTCGGTGGTCTGCGCCACGTAGACCATCTGCCCGTCCTGTGCGGTCGCCTGCCCATAGACGCGCCAGCCAGGTACGTTGGAGAAGCCGGGCTTCGGGATGTCGTGCAGCGGCGAGACTGGCGCGCTGCGCGCACTAGAAACGACATGGGCAGGTCCTTGATGGCTGACGAGCTGCCAGACAAAGCGGCCGCTCGTGCTTGACGCGAGCGGCGGAACAGGCGGATCGACGTGCTCGGTCCGGCTTTGCACAAGCGGGCCGATCAGGCCCTCGGCCGCGCTCTGCAACGAGTCGTCGAGGAGCTCCGCAACCTCTTCCTGAACGATCATCCACAGCGCGCCGCCGAGCGCGGCGCACCAGATCACGGACCACAGCACCAGCGAGCGGATCAGGCGGCCGCCGATCGAGGCCGAAGGCTGCAGTCTCACGCCGGACCTCCGACTCGATAGCCCATGCCCCGCACGGTCTCCACCAGCTCGCGGCCCAGCTTTCTGCGCAGGCTGGAAACGTGCACCTCGATCGCGTTGCTCGCCAGTTCGCTCTCGAAGCCGAGTACCAGGCGCTCGAGCTCAGCCTTGGAAACGATCCGGCCGAACCGCAGCATGAGCGCTTCCAGCACCGACCACTCGCGCGACGTGAGCTCGGTCCGCTCGCTATTCAGCCATGCGCAGCGCGAAATGAGGTCAACCTCGACAGCGCCGACGCGGACGCGCGCACCGGCGCTGCCGGCGCGGCGGCGGCAGATCGCGCGTACGCGGGCCACCATCTCTTCCGGCGCGAACGGCTTCACGATGTAGTCATCCGCGCCGCTGTCGAGCCCACGCAACCTGTCCTCAAGGAGGTCGCGCGCCGTCAGCATCAGCACCGGCGTGACGTCACCGCGCTCGCGCCGCGCGCTCAGCCACTCGAGGCCCGAGCCATCAGGCAGTTGCCAGTCGAGCAAGTAGGCGTCGAACGGCTCGCCGCGGTAAGCATCGATCTCGCCGAGCTGGCGCGCCCACTCGACCACGTGGCCGTCGACCCGCAGAAAATCGCGCAAGCCGCTTCCGAGCAACTCGTCGTCTTCGATCAGCAGCAGGCGCATCGGGGATTGAACGACATCTGCGTCACAGTACCACCGGGTTGCAGTACGGCGCTTCAGGCGGGCTTCAGGTTGGGAGTCTTCAATGCGCGAATGACGTCACCTGCCGGCTCCGACCCGCGTTTCGCCGTCAGCGTCGATCAGGCCGTCCTCGCGGCGTGCGTGTTCTGGGCATTCAGCGCCAACCGTCTGTTTCTCAGCGCCTCGCTCAAGTATCACGGCGACGTCCCCGCGGCTGGATTCGCGCTCGCCCTTGTCGCGATGCTGGTCGCATTGAACTACGCGCTGATCGCCCCCTTCGCGCATCGCCGTTCCGTCAAACCGCTGCTGACGCTGCTGCTCTTCGGCACCGCGCTGGCAACTTATTACATGCGGAGCTACGGCGTCGTTCTGGACCCGGCGATGATGACCAACGTCTTTCGGACCGAGGTCGTCGAGGCGCGCGAGCTGCTCTCGTGGAGCTTGCTGACACACCTGCTTCTCTATGCGGCGCTCCCTGCGGCTCTGCTCTGGCGGGTGCGGATCACGTCGCGGCCCTGGCCGTGGGCGATTGCCTTCAGGATGGGTGGCCTGCTGGCGTCCGTGGTTGTTTTCATGGTCGCTCTGATGCCGGTGTTCAAGCCGTTCGCTTCGATGATGCGCGGCCACAAGGAAATCCGCTATCTCGCCGCGCCCGTCAATTTCCTCTGGTCGACCGGCGCCGTCGCGGCGAAGCAGGCGCGCGCTACGGCGATGCCGCGGCGGCCGCTCGGTCTGGATGCCACGCCAGGTCCCCTGGCATCGGCGCGCACCCGGCCGCTGGTCGTCGTGCTGGTCATAGGAGAGACGGCGCGCGCCGCGAACTGGGGGCTGAACGGTTACGCGCGGCAGACGACGCCGGAGTTGGCTCGCCTGCCGGTGATCAACTTCGTCGACGTGACCAGTTGCGGAACCGACACGGAAACGTCGCTGCCCTGCATGTTCGCGCCCGTGGGGCGTCGCGACTACGACGAGGCGCGCATCCGCGGCGGCGAGTCGCTGCTGCACCTGCTCGCCCATGTCGGCTTGACCGTGCATTGGCGGGACAACCAGTCCGGCTGCAAGGGTGTGTGCGCCGGGTTGGCACAGGACGAAGTGGGGTCCGTCAACCCGGCCGGCCTCTGCAGCGACGGACGCTGCCTCGACGAGGGACTGCTTGTCGGCTTGAGCGAGCGGCTCGCCGCAGCGCGGGCGTCCACCGGCAGACCGGCGACGCAGGTGCTGGTGCTGCATCAGCTTGGCAGCCACGGTCCGGCCTATTTCCGGCGCTATCCGCCTGCGTTCGCGCGCTTCACCCCCGCCTGCAACAACGACGATTTGCAGAAGTGCACGCGCGAAGAGATCGTCAACGCGTATGACAACTCGCTGCTCTACACCGACCATGTTCTCGCCAGCGTGATCGCCACACTGCAACGCAGCGCGGCCGATGTCGACTCGGCACTGATCTATGTGTCCGACCACGGCGAATCGCTCGGTGAACGAAACCTCTATTTGCACGGCCTGCCTTGGTTCATCGCCCCGAACGAGCAGAAAAAGGTGCCGATGGTCATGTGGCTGTCCCCCGGTATCGCAAGCGCGAGTGCGACCGACACCGCGTGCCTGCGCCAACGCGCGACCGCGCCGGCATCGCACGACCACCTCTTTCACACGGTGCTCGGCCTGCTCGACGTGAGGACGTCCGTCTACGCGCCCGAGTGGGATCTCGCCGCCGGCTGCCGAATCTCGCCTTGAAGACCGCTACACCGCGAGGCCGCAGCGATTTCCTTGTCGCCATCCTTCTGCTCGCGGGCCTGCTCGCATGGGATTTCAGCGGAGCTGATCTCCATGTGACGCGATGGTTCGCCGACGCCCACGGCTTCGCTTCGCGCGACAGCGCTTGGGCAAGCACCTTGCTCCACGACGGCGGCCGCTGGCTGGCTTGGACGATGGCCCTTGCGCTATTCGCAGTCGCCCTGCGCACCTCGAGCGGGGCGCGAGATGTCCCGGGTCGCCCCGAGCGCCTTGCTTGGTTAGCGGTGACGCTGCTCTGCGCGTTGGCCGTGCCTTCGATCAAGCACCACAGCGCGACCAGCTGCCCTTGGGACCTCGCCGAGTTCGGCGGCACCGCGCGCTATCTCTCACACTGGAGCCTCGACCACTTTGATGGCGGCAGCGGCCACTGCTTCCCGTCGGGGCATGCGGTCGCCGCGTTCGCCTTCTTCAGCATGTACTTTCAATGGCGCGGGCATGACCCGATGCGGGCTCGCGCCTGGCTGTTCGCAGTGCTTGCCGCTGGGCTGCTGTTGGGGATTGGCCAGTTGGCGAGGGGTGCTCACTACCCCAGCCACACCTTCTGGTCGGCGGGGGTCTGCTGGGCGATCTGCCTTGGAGCAGACCGGCTCGGCCGAAGAAGGCTACTTGGCTGTGCGCCGACGACTCACCGGGTGGTAGGGCAACGGTTGGGAGCACAGCGTCTTCCCTTGATCGCAGCGCCAAGCCCATTCCCCGCTGGACTTAAGGGCCAGCAGTTGGAAGAATTCGTCAAAGAGCCCGCACGAACAAGGAGAAACAACGAGAGGAGCGGGGCACGCAAGGGAGTTGGCTTTCACTGGTGGTGGGCTGAGTCTAGAGCGAACCCGTCTTCCGTTGCCGAATTCCCTGCAACAGCGAAAAGTACAGGGAATGTCCCGCCCTGAGGGCATGTTCATCGCGATCGCTTGCCGGGCGCCAACCCGTGAGCCGGCGTCTCACGTCGATGTCGAGTGCAGGGAGATTTCAAGCACGTATCAGGGAACTGCGGGCAGCAAAAAGCAGCCCGCTTGGCTTTCGCAAGGCGACGGGCGGCGCACCCCGACGATGCGTCCGGCCGTTGCTCGGAGGTTGCTTCTGTGCTAGCAAAGCCTTCTCGATTCGGCATCCGAGCCAACGCAACCCACTTGATAGGTAGTTCCACATTTGCTATCTGGGCCGGCCGCCTCTTCCTGCGCCGCCCCGACTGACCGAGCCAGGCAGCGCCAAAAGTCACATGCGGGGAAGGTACGTTCTGAGGATCGTCGAGGAGAAGCGGATCGCGCCACACGTTCCCGTATGGGACAGAACCGAGCGCCAAGATGGCACGCTGTCGAGCAGCGAATTCTTATGGGATGAGGAGGCCAACGAGTACCGTTGCCCGCAAGGACATGCGCTACTCAGCGATCGGCGTCAGTTCACCAAGCCGCGCGACCACATCACCAAAGCTGGCACGATCATCTACGCCGCAACCAAGCACGACTGCAACGGATGCCCCGATGAAGCAGCAGTGCTGCCCCAACACTCCGGCACGCAAGATCACTCGCAGCGTGCACGAACGCTCAAGAGACGTGGCGCGCGGCATCGCCACCACTCCACAGTACAGGCAGTCCAGACGCGATCGCAAGAAGGTCGAGATACTGTTCGCGCACCTCAAACGCGTCCTGAAGGTCGACCGGCTACGCCTACGAGGGCTGTCCGGCGCGCGCGACGAGTTCCTGCTGGCAGCAACCGCTCAGAACTTGAGGCGAATGGCGAAGCGGTTGCTCGAAGGTCGAAAGGGAATGACAGCGACAGCGGCTTAAGAACGCCCCAACCTCTACAACAGCAGTTGGCGCAAAGCTGCTGACGTTCGTGCCGGCATCATCGGCGGCACAAGCATCAAGAGCCACGCTCGCAGCAGTTGCCTGTATGCACGGTTGCCATGGAGGCCTGCGGCTCCGCGCATCACTGGGGCCGCTGGTTTGCAGCCCGAGGTCACACGGTTCGCCTCATCGCGCCCCAGTTCGTCGCAGCGTTCCGCAAGGGCGGCAAGAGACCCTCAGACGGACCATTCGTTGTCCCTCTCCTCTTGGGCCGACCGCTGCAACCCATTTTTAGGCCCGAAGCCCGGTCGCATACAACAACGTACAGCCGTCACGCCATGCGTAGTACCTCGCGAGTGGTCGTTGCGAATGCTGAAGCGAACTGCGTCGCGACCGCTGTAAGCGGCACATCGGCGCGTCTGTAGAGGCCCGTTGTGAGCAACGGCATCGGTTCGTCGGACGCAACCTCCTGGAGCAGGCCTCGGACGAAGGGCTGATCGAGCATCTGACGCGGCATCAGCGCAAGTGCGTCGCTGCCCGCCAGCAGCGCGAGTTGAATCCCGTGAGTTCCGCAATGAACGGCCGAGGCAGGAATTGTCAAACCGCGCTGAGCAAAGACCTGCTCGAGAAGACCCATGCCGCCGCGCGGCCGGATCATCAGCCATTGCGCCTGGTGCAGCCCGCGCAGCGTGCGTACATGCCTCAGCGGGTGTCCTTTCCTACCCACGACCACCAGCCGAAGCTTCGCCAGCGGCTTGACCACGAAGCCCGTTACCGGTTCGTTGTCACTGCGAAGACAAGCTGCCAGGTCCAGCGACCCCTCCCGCAGCATTGGCAGCAATGACTCCTGGGTACCTTCCACAATGCGTATCGGCACCTCGGGTCTCTTAGCCTTGAATCGCAGCAATGTTCCGGGCATCAGCAGCGCGCCGATCATTGAGGCCACTCCAATGGCGACGCTGCCGCTGCGCCTCCCGGCCAGCTCGGCAAGCTCGTCTTCAGCTCGTTTGAGCTCCTGATTGACCGTTCGCGCCCGGGCCAGGAAGATCTTCCCGGCATGCGTCAACGTCACGCCGCGGGCGCCTCGTTCCAACAGTTGGGTGTCCATCGCCTTTTCCAACAGACGCAGGCTCTTAGTGAGGCCTGGCTGGGACACACCGAGCTGCCGTGCTGCGCCCCGGATGCTGCCGCTGTCAACCACCGCCAGGAAACCCTTGATCTGCTGGAGCTGCACTGCGATAGCCGTTCGTTATCAGGAGAAAGACGGCGGCATCTTACGACCGTGCTGCCCTCGTGATCCACTCATCCGAAGAAGACATCCGTTGGCCATCTCATGATCACTGCACGACTGACATACTGGCTCTGCGCGTTGCTGATGGTACTGGGTGCGACCGCAGTAGCGCAGACGCCCGCAGCGGATGTGTCGCCACTGGTGATCTTCATCGGCTCGCCTCCCGGGACGCCCGGAGATACCGTCGCACGCATCATCGGTGGTCCGCTTGGCGTTGAGCTGGGCCGGCCCGTAGTCGTCGAGAATCGACCCGGTGCCATCGGCACGGTCGCGATGGCGGCCGTTGCGAGGAGCCGCCCGGATGGCTCGGTGCTTGGCATCCTCGGCTTGCAGGCCGTTGTCGCGCAACATATGCTGCCGGCGATACCCTACGACACCTTTCGAGATCTTGCGCCCGTGCGTCAGGTGAGCTCCGTCTCCAACGTCCTTGTCGTGCGCGGAGACGGACCGTTGGCGACGCTTGACGATGTGCTCACAGCTTCGAGAAAAGGAGGGTTGACTTATGCGTCGGGAGGCAACGGAACGCCTGCCCATCTCGCAGCGGAGCTGTTCAGACAGTCTCTGCACCTGAAAATGCTTCATGTGCCTTTTACGGGCGCTGTGGCCGGTGTCACAGCCGTGATGGGCGGCCATGTCGACATGATGTTTTCTACCGCACCGGCGGCGCTCGGACCGCTCAAGGCAGGAAAGCTCCGTGCCCTGGCAGTGTCTGCGGCCTTGAGGATCCCGACCTTGCCTGAAGTGCCGACCATGGCCGAGTTAGGCCACGCGGGCCTGAACGTGCGGGACTGGCATGGCCTCGTGGCTCCTGGTCAAACCCCGTCAGAGGTGATTGCGAAGATCGGGGCCGCCGTGGACAAGGTACTTGCTACCCCTGTGGTGGGTGAGCGGCTTGCGCAGGCCGGGCTCG
>Ga0207659_10001496_pt1 | contig 13924 bp, 12 predicted proteins | sample KBSM43metaG_FD_184330 | JGI IMG/M metagenome (GOLD analysis project Ga0207659, IMG submission 184330) | Miscanthus rhizosphere microbial communities from Kellogg Biological Station, Michigan, USA - KBS M4-3 metaG (SPAdes) (version 2) | ecosystem: Host-associated > Plants > Roots > Rhizosphere >...
CGGCATCGAAGCGCGCGGCGTGGACGCCGTCGGGACACCATGGACCATCATGGAACCACGCCGGATCGAGCGGCACCGGCGATGGCGCCGGCGAGAGGCGGGGCAGGCGCGGGCCGCCGGCGTCTGCGACCACGCAGTTCTCGCCAGGCCCCCACACGTCGCGCGCGTCGTCGACGCCTCCAGCGGGCGGCGCTGGACCATAGGACGTAGCGGGCGGCGGCGCTTCACCGGCCGCAGGTGGCAGCAGACGCGGCGGAGACGGATCGCCGAAGTACTCGACGCGGAAGTCCACCACGTTGTCCACGACCGGCCGGTCGGTGCGGACGCCGTCGTAGCGCACCAGCTGCAGCGCCGCGGTCGCCGCATCCGGCCGGACGAAGTAGGTCGGCGCTACCACTTCCGCCATCACCGCATCGCCGTCGTAGATCGACGACAGACCGGCGCCGTGCTGCACTCGCAGGCGGTCGCCGACCACCTCCGTCACCGTGGCCACATCGAACGCGCCGCGTGCATCGAAGAGGAGCACCCGCATGCCGACGGTGAATCCGCACACCTGCTCGTGGACCAGCACCCCGCAGTTGGGCGCGAGATCGACCAGCAGCTCCCGGCCGAGGTCGAACGCGTGCCGGATGTCGGCTTCGGCTCGCGTGTCCGGCACGTACACGACGCTCAGCGCGTCGGGCCGGTAGAACGTGCCGCCGCGCGCGTCATCGACCTGACCGCGCCGATACGGTGCGACCGGTGGGAAGCGGCGCGCGAGGGGGCCCGAGAGCGCCGTGGATGCCGGCCCCGCGCCGGCCATCAGCAGATCCCGGCCGATGGCGGCCGCGGCGACGCGCGCCCGCTGCTGCATGTCGGCCACTTCGGGCTGCGCCCGGAACGCGAACTGCGCGCGCACGGCCACGGTACCCGCCACGGCCGTGACCGACAGAGCACGCCGGACGCGGACGAGCAGCTCCGCCAGGCTCATGACCGCCGCCGCGACCGGACAGTCGCCACGCCGGCGAGCTCGGCGTTGCCTCCCGTCGCGAGTACCCGCACGCGCAGAATCAGCGCGTCCGGAATACCTGCGGCGGTCTCGATCGCCCAGCGCCGCCGGTAGCGCGTGCCTTTCGGGGCGCGGTCGCCCCCGCCCAACGGCTGGCTCAACGCGTCGAGGTAGTCCACATAGCCGGCGGTATCGCGGTTCAGCGCGCCCGCACCCGATGGCCGCAGCCCGGTACCCCCGAAGGCCTGCTCCGGTTGCGACGCCGTGTCGCTGGACAGGTCGGTAACCGGCCCGCCGGCGTCGTCGAACGTATAGGCGAGCGATCGCAGCTGGTCGATCTTCTGCCACGCCAGGAACGTGGCCTCGCTCACCTCGCGGGCATTCGCGGTGGCGCTGGTGGCGGCGGCCATGAGCAGCGCCACCGACAGGACCGCGCACCCCAGGATGGCTGACGCCACCATCACCTCGATCAAGGAGAAGCCGCGCGACGAATTGAGAGGCTGCATGCGGAGTCGCAATGCAAGCCGAGAGCCGACGGAGTCAGTCCCTCGTCCTTGGTGCTTCGTTCTTGGTCGTTTTGGTTTTCACAACGTCGCGACGAGCAGACGATGCAGTTTTCGCCGCTACGCCATTGCTCTGTGGACCAAGGACCAGGAACTAAGGACCAAGGACCGTTCTAGCCGATCTCGACAGCCTCGACCGTGGCGGTTTCCGCCTCGCTGGCGCGCAACGGGAACACCATCTGGAACGACGCGCCGCCGAGCGCGGAGTCACCCACGCTGACGCGGCCGTTGTGATTCACGACCAGCTTCTGCACGATGGCCAGGCCGAGCCCCGTCCCGCGGGAGCGCGTAGTGAAGAACGGCTGGAAAATCTTGCCGCGCGCCGGCTCGGGGACGCCCGGCCCGTTGTCGTCCACGCTGATGCGGCAGGTGCGCCCGTCCGCCTGCCCGCGGATTTCGACCCGCGGCACCACGCCCGAGACCTCACACGCTTCGGCCGCGTTGCGAATCAGGTTGCCGAACACCTGACGCAGCAGCACCTCGTCGCCTTCGATCTCTCCGAAGTGTCCCTGGACGTCGACGGTGGTCTGCGGCAGCTCGAGCGCGAACTCGTCGGCCGCGCGGCGGACGAGGGCGTCGAGATCGACGGCGGCGAAGATCACCTGCTCGGGCCGGGCAAACTTGAGGAAGTTCGTTACCACGTGGCCGAGCGCTTCGGTCTCCTGGCGGATGCCATCCACGTAGGGACGATAGGCCGGGGGCAGATCGTCGGGGCGAATCAGCCGGCTGTAGCCATGAATGGTCGCGAGCCCGTTGCGGAACTCGTGCGCGATGCCCGCCGTGAGCTCGCCCACGCGTGCCAGCGCTTCCTTGAGCCGCAGCTGCTCTTCGAGCTCCGACATCTGCGTCAGATCGGAGAACAGGCAGATGGCGCCCTCGCTCGTGCGGTCGGCCGCGGAGAGCGGCGACACCGAGACCGCAAGCTGCGTCACCTCGCCGCGGCTCCAGGGGATCCGCCGCCGCGACACCGGCGAGGCGGTCTCGAGACAGCGCGTGATCAGCTCCTGCAGGGCCGGCGCGTCGTTGAGGAACGCGCGATAGTCGCGTCCGACGATGTCTCCCGGCGCACGGAGCATCCGATGTCCGGCCGGGTTGAGCGTCTCGACGCGGCCCACGCGGTCCACCACCAGCAGGCCGGCCGCCAGGCTCTCGACGATCTGGCCATTCAGCTGCTCGGACGCGATGGCGCGGATGCTCATCGCGTGCTCCTGCGCTTTGAGCTTGGACACCGCATCCTGCAGCGCGACCGACAGCAGCGCCGCATCCGATCCGCTGTCGCGGAGGCGCTGGCGCGCGCCCTTGGCCGCCGACGACAGCCGCAGCACGGCAAAGATCAGCATCATCCCGACGACCACAGTGATCGCCGTGAGCCCGAGCGTCAGGATGCTGTAGTGGCTCATCGATAGAGCGACACGTACCAGCTGAAGATCTGATCACCGGCCACGGCCGCGACCACGGCGCCCACGGCGAGGAAGGTGCCGAACGGCAACGCTGCCTTCATGCCGCCCCGTCCCGACGACAGCAGCGCCACGCCGACGAGCGCGCCGGTGAACGACGCGAAGATGAGGGTCACCAGCGTCAGCCGCCAGCCGAGGAAGGCGCCGATCATCGCCAGCATCTTCACGTCGCCCATGCCCAGCCCGTCGATACCCCGCAGCCGGTAGTACGCCTCGCCGATGACGTAGAGCACGCCGCCGCCAACAACGAGCCCGATGAGCGACTCACGCCAGCCGGGCGGCAGAACCAGGCTGAGCGCGAACCCGATCGGCACGCCGGTGACGGTGATGACGTTCGGCAGGATTCGGTGCTGGAGATCGATGACGAAAAGCACGATCATCGCGCAGCCGAACGCGATGCGGACGAAGCCGAGCGGCGTCGCCCCGTACAGCAGATACGCCCCGACGAAGAGCGCGCCGGTGACGAGCTCCACGATCGGATACATCGCGCTGACGCGCGCCCTGCACGTGCGGCAGCGTCCGCCCAGCGCGACCCAGGCCAGAACCGGCACGTTCTCGTACCACGAGAGCAGCCGCTGGCAGCTCGTGCAGCGCGATGCCGGCCACACGATGGACTGCTTGAGCGGCAGCCGGTAGATGCACACGTTCAGGAAACTGCCGACGATGAGGCCGAACGCAGCAAAGAACGTGGCGACGAGCGCGGGCGGCACGTCGTTCATGGACGCCCGCCTTCCCTGGGAAGCGGCAGCAGCCTGGACGTCGGATCGAGTGAGACCGTCGAGCCCTCGAGCCGGTACGGGAGGCCGGTGGGATCGACGACCGCCCCGCGCACGTAGCCGGCCCGCGCCAGGTCCGGCCAGCCGGCGGGCGGACGGCCCTGCTCTTCGCTGAATGTCGCCACGACCCGCTGGAGCAGATCGATCTGGTCCATCGCATCGAGTTGCTTCAGCCGGCGGTCCGCCTCGGCGCGGAACCAGTCGTCGGCCGCGCTCTCCTGGATCTGGCGCCACAACAGGCGCGACGCCTTGCGGTTGCCACCCTCGGCGAGCGTCACCGCGGCCAGCGGTCCCATCCACGTGGGGGCGCCGGGCAGGCGCGACGCGCGCCCGAACCAGTCGGCGGCGGCGGCGTAGTCCTGGGTCGACCAGTAGTGCACGAACCCGATGGCCTGATAGAGCTGCCAGTCGTCGGGCTGCGCCTCGAGCCCGCGCTGCAGCAGCGCGATCGCGAGGTCGGGACGGCCCGGACCGCCCGGCGGCGCCTCGGCGAGGAACAGCGCGCCGAACTGATAGGCGACGTCGAAGTAGGGGTCGAGCGTGGTCGCGAGTTCGAGCAGCGGGTAGAGCCGCGAGTAGCTGCGGTCGGCCGTGCGTCCAAGCTTGGTGTCGCCGTACAACTGCACGGCGCGAATCCAGTACACGTCGGCCAGAATCGACTTGTACGAGAGCGCGAGGCGCTGCACCGCCCCGGGCGATCGCACGTAGAGCAGGCTGTCGGCCCCCGTGGGCAGTTCACCGCCCCGCTCGCGCAGTGCCTGGAGACCGATGGCCGACGCCATCAGCATCACGAGCACCACGGGCATGAGGAAGCGTCGGCGCATGGCTACTTGAAGTCGCGCCGTGAGAACACCGCCACCGAGGCCGCGAGCAGGAGGGCAATGTAGACGGCGCCATAGAGCGCCGTCGTGGCGAGGTAGCTCGCCGGCACTGCCTGTGCGTAGACCACCTGCTGCTTGATGTCGAACGCAGAGAAGTTCGGCAGCACGTAGTAGAGCCCGTGCGCGAACCAGGCGGCCGCGCGCGAGTCCACCACCGCTTCGAAATTCTTGAGGTCGGCGTTGAAGTGGCCGATCACCCACAGGCCGAGCGTGAGGCCGGCGGAGAGGAACGGGCTCGAAAAGGTCGAGAAGAACAGCGCGATCGCGGTCACCAGCATCAGCTCGACGAGGATGAGGCCCACGGCGCGGAGCATGCCGAGGTCGGTGGCGGGGGCAGGCCAGGCGGCCCGCACCTCGGGCGGTACCGTGGTGGCCATGTAGGCGAGCACGATGTACCAGGCCACGACCATCACGACGACGTTGACCACCAGGGTCAACCCGAGGCCGCAATACTTGCCGAGGATGAACTCGGCGCGGCTGAGCGGTTTCGACAGCAGGCTGTAGATGCTGCGGCGCTCCACCTCTTTCCACACCAGGCCGATGCCGATGAACACCGCAATCATCAGCCCGAACGTGGCAATGGCCGCCAGCCCGAGATCCTTGATGATCTTGATGTCCTGCCCGGCCGTGAGCTGGCCGATCAGATACGACGCCGCCATCAGCAGCACCGCGAACGCCACCAGGTTGTAGAGCACCTTGTCGCGCACCGACTCGCGGAACACACTCACCGCCACGGTGCCGACGGTCCGGATCGCGCTCATTCGAGCCCCCGATCCGACGTCGCGCCCGCCACCTGCCGGACGAAGAAGTCCTCGAGCGTCTCGCGCAGCGGGTTGAGCGAGACGAGCTGCGCTCCCGCGGCCGTCAGATCGCCAAGGAGCCGTTCCGGCGGCGTGCCGAGCGGCAAATCGAGCGCGTAGCGATCGGGCCCCAGCGGCAGCGCCTTCAGGACCCGCCCTTCCTTGAGCGCGCATTCCAGCGCCGGCCCCGGCACCTGGCTCATCACCAGCTCCCAGCCGTGCACCTGGAACGCGAGGATCTCCGAGAGCGGGCCCGACGCCACCAGCCGGCCGCGCGCCACGATCGCGACGCGACTGCACAGCGCCTCGGCGTCGGAGAGCACGTGCGAGCTGAAGAACACGGTGCACCCGCGATCGCGGAGCCTCAGAATCAGCTGCCGAATCTCGCGCCGGCCGAGCGGGTCGAGCCCCGACATCGGCTCGTCGAAGAACACGACCTCCGGATCGTTGAGCAGCGCCTGGGCGATGCCGACGCGCTGCAGCATCCCCTTCGAGAACTTGCGAAGCTGCAGGCGGCGCTCGGCGCCGATGCCGACCTCGTCGAGCAGCCGCGCCGCCCGCTGACGGCGCTCGGCGGCGTGGTAGCCGAAGAGGCTGGCGAAGTATTCGAGCAGCTCCTCCGCCGTGAGGTGGTCGTAGAAATAGGGGTTCTCGGGCAGGTAGCCGATGCGGCGTTTCACCTCGGCCGAGCCGGCGGGCGCGCCCAGGATGTGTGCGGTGCCCGAAGTCGGGTAGATCAGCTGCATCAGCAGCTTGAGGGTAGTGGTCTTACCGGCGCCGTTCGGGCCCAGGAAGCCGAAGACTTCACCCTGGCCGACCGAGAGCGTCAGCCCCTCGAGCGCAAGATACGGGCGCGGGCGCCAGAACCCGACGGAGTAGTGCTTGGTGAGAGCCTCGGTGCGAATGGCGTCCATAGACATGCGAGGGGAGGCCGCCGCCTCGCCTCGGCACTGCCTCGCCCGTCTCCTAGGTCTTCGCGAGCAAGTAGGCGATGGCCGCGTCGAGATATGCCGGCCGCAGACTGCCCACCTGGATTCCGTTCACGTAAAACGCGGGCGTGCCGTTCACGCCCAGCGACGTCCCGAGCTTCACGTCCGCGCGGATCGCCTCAATGGTTTTCGGATAGTCGGCGTCGAAACTGTTGACCTGTGCAATTTCGGAAAGCCCCTGTTTGATGAGGTCCCGCGAGAAGCTGTCTTGACGCTCGAACAGCCAGTTCTCGAGCTGTTTGGCGCGGGCCGGGTCTTTGGCCTTGGCGAGCCGCACCGCCACCGCCGCTTCGCACGCGAACGGGTGCGCCATGCCGACGCCGCACTTGGCGTTGAGAGGGAAGTCCCGCGTCTCGTACCGGAAGTCGTTCGAATTCGATGACTCGTACTTCGCAAAGATGTCTTTGTAGGCGAAGTAGGTCATGCGGCAGGCCGGGCACTGGTAGTCGTTGAACTTGACCACGTGCACTTTCACCCCGGCCGGGATTTGCGCGACCAGCGCGGGCACCCGCGGCTGGGCATCGATCCACTTGTGCCATTCCTCGATCTGCGCCGCGTCGAGCGTTTCCACCGGGATCGCCGGCGCCGAGGTGGCGGCCCCGGCCTCGCGAATGGGCTCGCGTGGGAAGAGCGCGACGAGCGCGAGGGAGCCAAGCAGCCACAAGGCACCGAGCCCCATCGCGTTCGGGCTGCCGACGAGACCGCTGATGTCGCTGCCGAGACCCGAAACCAGCGAGCCGAGCGGCGGTGCCATCGAGCTCGAGATCAGGAAGATGCCGATGACCGCCACGTAGACGGCCATGCACAACGGACACGCCTTCTGGAGCACGAAGAAGGACGCGTAGGCGAAATAAAAGACACTGGCCAGCCCGACGACCGAGAGCAGGAAGACATACCCGGCCGGGCGGGCCGACGCCTCGCTGCGCGGATTCCGCATGCCGTAGCCGGCCAGCAGCAGCACCAGCGCCGACCACACGACGCCTCCAGCGGCTACCGGCACGCCGGCCACGGTGCCGTACGAGCTTTTGTAGACGGCCTCGCAGCTCACCTTCTCGTTGACGTCGCAGAAACTCACATACGTGGGATCGGCGATGAGCTGGTAGTGCACGTAAAGGGAGGCCACCGAGGCGGCAAACGCCACGAGGGCCAGGACGAGGAGCGCGGGGCGACCGTACTTCGACATAGGCAAGCGGATCTTACTGCAGCCGTGAGCCGCTCTTGGCGTCGGCCAGCGGCGCGGTGCCCTGCTTGATCAGGCTGGTTTCATCGACGCCGAAAAAGCGGGTGCCCGTGGTGCCCGGCTGCGCCGGCTGGCCCGAGGCGAAGAATCCGGTCTTCGGATCGGCCGACGCCTGGTTGCAGGTCTTGGCCTTGTCGGTGACCTTCACGGAGCCCGGCGCTTCGACGATGGTGAAGTAGTAGCCGCTCTTGGCGTTTTCCGGGTCCACCGCCTCGGCGACGTCTTCACGCAGGAAGGGAGACCCGCCGGCCACCGGCACCTTGGCCAGGTCGGCCATCGTGACCGCATAACCACCGCCGCCGCAGGCCGAGGCAAACGCCGCTTCGGCGTCGGCAATCGCCTTCATCGACCCGATGGCCGAGGCCTCGTAGCCGTTCATCCGGTAGCGCTTGAGCCCGGGCACGGCAAGGGCCGCCAGCACGGCGATGATCGCGACCACGATCATCAGCTCGATGAGCGTGAACCCGTGGTCTGTGTGTCTCTTCATAGGGGCTGGCTCCAATCCAGAGACGCTCATTCTGGCACATTGGCCTTGCCCAGCTCCTCAGCCCCCTAGCCCCCAGCCCCACCCGGTTCGTACAAAAAAAGAGAGGGCCGGCATAAGCCGGCCCTCTCGTGGTCCTCCGTGCCGAAGCTACTGGAGGGGAATACCCTTGCCGATGTCCACGATAGCCGCCGTGTGCTGACGGATCATGCCGCTGTGGTCGGTCGCGAAGTAGCGGGTGCCCGTGGTGCCCGCCGTGCCCGGCTCGGTCGTCGCGAAGAACTGCGTGCTCGAGTCCGCGCCCGCCGCGTTGCACGTGTCGGCGTTGTCGAGAACCGTCGTGCCCGAGGGGCCGTCGTCAACCACGAAGAAGTAGCCGCTCTTCAGGTGGGTCGAATCCACCGCGTTGGCGAGGTCCGTCGGGATGAACGACGGGCCGCCGGCAGTCGGCTGCTTGCCGAGGTCGACGATGTCCACCGCGTAGCCGCCGCCGCCGCACGCCGAAGCGTAGGTGGCTTCCGCGCTGGCGATGGTGCGGATGGAGCCGATGGCCGACGCCTCGTTACCCGACATACGGGCACGGAGCAGACCGGGCACGGCAATCGCCGCGATAATGCCGATGATCGCGACGACGATCAGCAGCTCGATCAGCGTAAAGCCTTCGTTCTTCTGCATCTTCTTCACAGTGTCAATCTCCTTCGTAGAGCGCCCGGGTCTGGCCCGTGCGGGTCCCTGCCTAATCAACGGCGCCGCGACTCGTGCGCCTCCCGATGGCTCTTGAAAGAGCAACTGAAATGCCAACGCAGCGGAACCCCCATGGGGGGTCGCAAAGCGCGGAAGCAGAGCGACGTGCCGTGAGCGTGTGTGCAGAACGGCGGCGCTACGGCCGTGCGCAGGCGGTCGCCGCGTTGACACTAACTGTCAGGGATCGGTGCCACGAAGTGGCAGTTGCTGCGGCGCGCCCCGGAACTCCCCGGGCGCGCTCAATAGCGAAGGCGCGGCTATTCATCGCCTTCGCGAAGTTTGTACTTCTTGGCGTAGTAGCGGAACGAGCGGAAGCTCATACCGAGCATCTCGGCGGCCTTCACCTGCACACCATCGGCGCGCTCGAGGGCGAGCGCCAGGTAATGACGATAGAAGGCTTCGCCGCGTGCTTCGAGGTCGAAGCCCTCGCCCAGATCCGGCAGGCCGGCCCCGGCGACGCCCCCCGCCCCCGCGGCGCCCAGGCGTTCGGAACGTCCTGCACGCAGGTGCACCGGCAGCGATTCCGGCAACACCACTGGCGACGGCTCGAGGGCGACAGCCCGCTCGATCACGTTCTGGAGCTCGCGCACGTTGCCCGGCCAGTCATAGGCGTCGAGAAGCAGCTGCGCGTCGTGCGAGATCGACATCACCGGCTTCCCCATCTGCTCGGCGAACTTCGGCAGGAAGTGCTCGGCGAGCAGCGGGATGTCCTCGCGGCGGTCGCGCAGGGGCGGCAGATGTACTTCGATGACGTTGATGCGGTAGTAGAGGTCTTCGCGGAACTTGCCTTCGCCGACAAGCTTGGTGAGCTCCTGGTTGGTCGCCGCGACGACGCGGATGTCGGCCTGCACTTCTTCGGTGCCGCCCAGGCGCCGGAAGCGCCGATCCTGCAGGACGCGCAGCAGCTTCACCTGCATCGTGGCGTTCATCTCGCCGATCTCGTCCAGGAAGATGGTGCCGCGCTCGGCAACTTCGACGAGCCCCTTCTTCATGGTGTCCGCGCCGGTGAACGCGCCTTTCATGTGGCCGAAGAGCTCGGACTCGAGCAGCGTCTCGGGCACCGCGCCGCAGTTGAGCGCGACGAACGGATGCTCGCGGCGCAGCGAGTTCTCGTGGATAGCGCGCGCCACCATTTCCTTACCGGTCCCCGACTCGCCGGTGACGAGCACGGTGCTGTTGGTCTTGGCGATGGTGCCCACCATCTGGAAAAGCGCCAGCATCGCGGGGCTGCGGCCGATCACGTTCGACAGGCCGTGCTGCGCGTGCAGGGCCTTCTTCAGCAGGACGTTCTCTTCCTTCAGCCGGCGCGCTTCGAGGTGCTGGCGCACCTTGAGCCGCAGCTCGTCCACGTTGAACGGCTTGGTCAGGTAGTCCACGGCCCCGAGACGCATGGCCTCCACGGCACTGTCGGTGGACGCGAACGCCGTCATCATGAACACGACCATGTCGCGGTTGACGTCCTTGGCCACGCGCAGGACGTCCACGCCGTTGGCGTCGGGCATCTGGATGTCCGACAGCAGCAGGTCGAAGCTCTCCCTCCGCAGAAGCTCGATCGCGCGCTTGCCGTTCTCGGCCACCTGCACGTCGTAGCCGTCGCGCTTGAGCACGATCTTCAGCATGTCGCGCATCGACTGCTCGTCGTCCACGACCAGCAGCTTGGCTTCGACACGGGCCGGCGCGGGGCGGGCCGGCGCCCGCTGCGCCACGCTCGAGGCCATCGGGGTCACGAGGCCGCCCCCGCGAGCTCGTGCTCGCGCTCGGTGGCACCCGTCTCGCCCTGCGTGGCGGGCAGGACCACGCGCATCGACGTGCCCTCACCCACGCGGGAGGCCACGTGAATCGTGCCCTTCGCGTCGGTGACGATGCGATGCACCGTCGCCAGGCCAAGCCCGGTGCCGCGGTCGAAGGAACTGCGGAACGGCTGGAAGATGCGATCGATGTCGGCAGGGGCGATGCCGCATCCCTGATCTTCGACGCGAAGGCCGACCGTCTGGCCGTCTGAGGCCTCGGCCACCAGGCGGAGGCGTCCGCCATCGGCCATGGCGCGCAGGCCGTTGGTGGCGAGGTTCCAGACGATCTGGCGCATCTGGTTCTCGTCAAACTCGAGCCACACCGGATCGGCCGGCACGTCCACGTCCACCGCATGGTCGTCGCGCACGTCGGCGCCGTTACGCAGCAGGCGTGCCGTGTCGCTGACGAGCTGCGCCAGGTCGAACCGCGTGATCGTGGCGCGCTGCGGCCGCGCGTAGGCCAGGAACGAGCGGATCGTCTGGTTCAGCCGATCGGACTCGCGCAGCACGATGTCCATCAGCTGTTCCTGGTCGTCGGTCAACGGCAGCTCGGAGCGGAGCACCTGCAGCGAGCCGGACATCGACGCCAGCGGATTGCGTATTTCGTGCGCGATGCCGGCGGCCATCTCGCCCACCGCGGCGAGCCGCTGGCGCATGCCCGACTCCCGCTCGAGGCGTTTGACGTCGGTCACGTCCTGAAAGGTGAAGAGATAGCCGGTGCGGCCGTCGGGAAACGACAGGCGCGCCGCGGTGACGCCGAGCTCGATGTCGCGGCCGTCCTCGGTGCGGACGGTGAAATCACCGCGCTGGCTGCGGGTGCGCCCCAGCGTGCTCAAGCGGTTCACGAAGTGCGGCGGCAGTCCAAGCACCGATGCGGCGTTGCGGCCGATCGCCTGCGCCCCCGCGACCCCGGTGATCGTCGAGGCCGCGCGGTTGAAGGTGAGGATGCGGCAGTCGGTGTCGGCAGTCACGAGACCGCTCACCAGGCTGTTGATCACGTGCTCGTTGAACGCTCGCAGGTCCTCGATCGTCTCGGACGCGGTGGCGAGGCGGCTTCCCGCCGAGCGGAGACGGTCGGCCAGCGCGCCGGCGAGCGAGCCGACGGCCAGGAACCCGAACAGGTTGGTGGCCAGAACATACTGCGCAAAGCGCGGAGCCGGCAGCCCCGACTCGAGGCCCACCGTCCAGTGTGGGAAGGTGTCGAGCGTCGTGTACTGACTGAGCACGATCACCAGGTAGAGCACCGCGCTCACCGCCGCCACCTGCAGCGCCCCGCGCCGGTGGCGCAGCGTACTGGCCGCGAGGATCGGCAGGAGGTACAGCGAAGAGAAGTCGCTCAGGATGCCGCCGGTGACGAAGATGAACGCGGACACCAGGGCAGCGTCCACCGTGAGCTGCAGGTCCACCAGCCACGGGTTGTCGTCCACGTAGCGCAGCGTGGCCAGATAGACGACGCTCAGCCCGTAGGTGAGGCCGATCAGAAAGTAGAACGGGTTGATGGGGAAGGCGCCCGGCGTCGCCAGCTGCACCAGCGTGGCGGTGCCGAGGATGATCGTGGAGATCACCACCCGGCCGGCGACGAACGGCGACACGCGTGACCGCAAGGTCACTCGCGGCGCGCCGTTCTCGCTCACGCTCTGCGCCAGGCTCACGAACTTACCCGCCAGTGAGCTTGCTGATCAGGCTGAAGATCGGCATGTACATCGCGATGACGATGCCGCCGACCACGCCGCCAAGCACTGCGATCATCAGAGGCTCGAGCAGCGTCAGCAGGCCTGCCACCGCCACGTCGACTTCTTCCTCGTAAAAATCCGCGATCTTGCCGAGCATGGTGTCGAGCGCACCGGTCGTCTCACCGACGCTGATCATCTGCACCACCATCGGCGGGAAGACCGCGGTCTCCTTGAGCGGCGCCGCGATGGTCTCGCCGCCCTCGATGCTCTTGCGCGTGGCGTAGAGCGCCTGCTCCACGACGGCGTTGCCCGCCGTCTTGGCCGTGATGTCGAGCGCCTCCAGAATCGAGACGCCGGAGGCCAGCAGCGTTGCCAGCGTGCGGCAGAAGCGCGCCACGGCGATCTTGCGGAACATGGATCCGAAGACCGGCGCTTTGAGCATGAGCCGGTCGATGGCCATGCGGCCGTTGGGCGTGTTGTAGTACGTGCGCAGGCCGAACACGAACCCGGCGATCCCCGTCAGCACGAACGGCATGTAGCGGACCAGGCCGTTGCTGAGGGCGATGACGACGCGGGTCGGCAGCGGCAGCTCGGCGCCGAGGCCCGCGAACAGGTTGGCGAAGGTCGGAATGACCTTCCACAGAATGACGCCGACGACCACGGTGGCGATGACGACGATGGCGACGGGATAGACCATCGCCGACTGCACCTGGTTCTTCAGCTTGACGGCTTTTTCAATGTAGGTCGCCAGGCGCTTGAGAATCGTGTCGAGGATACCGCCGGCCTCGCCCGCCGCAATCATGTTGGTATAGAGCGGGTCGAACACCTTCGGATTCTTCTTCATCGCGTCGGCAAGCGATGCACCGCCTTCGACCTCGGCGCGCGTCTCGAGGATCACGGCGCCGAAGTTCTTGTCCTCTTCCTGCGTGCCGAGAATCTCGAGGCACTGCACGAGCGGCAGGCCGGCGTCGATCATCACGGAGAACTGGCGCGTGAACACCGCCAGGCTCTTCGGCGACACTTTCTTCTTCCGCTTGATGACGGTCTTCCCGGCGGCCTCGGCCTTCTCCTTCACCGGGTTGATCTTGGTGACCATCACCTGGTCGCGGCGCAGTGCCGCGATGGCGGCCTCCATGGAGTCAGCCGCCCGTTCGCCGGTGACGTTCTGCCCCGCCCGGGTCCGTCCGCTGTATGCAAATGTGGCCATAGTCCCTACCTACCCACTCCGCCTACTCTGCCTACTCCGCCCACTCTGCCTACCGTGTGGGCGCGCCTACGGGCCGGGGACGCTGCAAGCCGGCTCCGGCCACAACGCCGACGCCGCGGTTGATGAGATCCTGCAGTTCGTCGCGATTCGACGACTTTTCCAGCGCGTGCTCGAGCGTCACCTGCTTGCGCTGGTAGAGCGTCGCCAGGCTCTGGTTCATGGTCTGCATACCGACCTTCTCCTGACCGGTCTGCATCGACGAGTAGATCTGGTGGATCTTGTCCTCGCGAATCAGGTTCCGGATGGCCGGGGTCGGAATCATGATCTCGAGC
>Ga0207659_10001498_pt1 | contig 13921 bp, 12 predicted proteins | sample KBSM43metaG_FD_184330 | JGI IMG/M metagenome (GOLD analysis project Ga0207659, IMG submission 184330) | Miscanthus rhizosphere microbial communities from Kellogg Biological Station, Michigan, USA - KBS M4-3 metaG (SPAdes) (version 2) | ecosystem: Host-associated > Plants > Roots > Rhizosphere >...
CAGGCCGCGACTTAACACGATCGTGTGGCCGACCGTGAACGACTCGAGCGGCGAGGTCAGCAGGATCCGGGCGTGCGGCGGCCGTTCGAGGTTCAATTTGTTGGTGACGACGAGGTTGTTGAGGACGGTGTCGAGGACCTTGTCCGCTTCGCCCGCCGGCGCGAGCAGGCCGATGGCCTCGAGTCTTTCGAGGACGTTCGCCTCGGCCTCCTGCTCCCATCGGCGCTGACTGAGCACGGGCGACAGCTGCGCGGCCCCGTCGGTGGTGTCGGCGACATTGGGCTCGTCGATCCGGATCGTCGTCAACGAGCCGGTCCGGTCGGTGTTCTGAGCCTGGTATCCCCAGATGCGGGTCTGGCTCTTGAACCGGGCTTGGGGCTTTGACTTGGAGGACGACTTGGAAGACGACGCCGTGCTCAGATCCGTTTCTTCCGAGTAGACGTACGACGGCACCCACACGCCGGGCGCGGCGTTCACCCGCCAGCCGTCCATGTGGAACGACAGCGCCCGCTTGAGCCAGCCTGACAACGTCCGTTCCGATCCGCCGATTGCGCCGTTGAAGCGGACGAGGTTGTAGTCACGGTCCTCGATCCAGATCCGGCCGACGAAACCCTCCCTGCTGTTGCGAAGTGGCCGGACGTCGAAGACGAAGCAGCGGGACTCGCCGAGGAACTCCCGGCGGACGTACGTGAACTCGTAGCGCTTTCGCTCGAGCACCTGCCAGTCGGGCGCCACCATCGCGGCGAAGGCGTCTCCCACGTTAGGCGGGCTGGAGAGGGTGTCAACCTTGACGCCGCTCTGTTCCCTTGGTGCCTTTTGTCCGAACGGACGCAGCGTCGGCCCGTCATCGACCTGGAGTTGGCCGAGGAAGTAGTTGTCGTCGACGGGTACCCAGCCGCGCGCCTCGTCCGGCGCCACGCTCTGGATGTAGACCTCCATCAGCGGACGGGATGTTCGCAACCGCTCGAGCACCGCGCGTTCCGCTTTGCTCATCCGGTCGACGATGTCGTCGGCTGCGACCTGTCCTGCGCGGCTCGGCGTCTGGGCGGTTGGAACCTTCTTGTCTTTTGCCTCTGCATGTGTAATCGACGCCGTAAGGGCGGGCGTTATCAGTGCAGCGAGCAGCAAGGGGAGACGTGCAAGTCGCATAGGTTGCCTCTGGCTAGGACAAGCGGAACGAGATGTGAACCGTGGCGCGGGAATCGACGGGCCCGGCGTCCGACTGCGCGGGCTTGAAACGAATGCGAAGCGCCGCCCGCTGGGCCGCCTCGTCGAGGCCGTGGCCGAGTCCGCGCACGATGCGCAGCACGCGGACGTCGCCGGCCGCGGTGAATTCGAGCTCGAGCGACACGGTGCCTTCGATCCGGGCGCTGCGCGCTTCGTCGGTGTACTCGGGCGTGGGCTTGAAGACGATCTCGACCGGCCGATCGATGGACTTCGTCACCGCCACGGAGGGCTGGACGGGCGCACTCGCCCGTTGATCGAACCCTGCCGTCTGCACCTCGCCGGACCCGTTTGCGGCCCCACGCGGCGCGCGGGCCCCGCTGCTGAATCCACCTGTCGTGACGGCGCCGGGTCCGTTCGTAGCGTCGCGCGGCGAGGCCGCCACAGTTCCGAATCCGCCGGTCGTGACGGCAGCTGCGGCCTGGCTGGGTCGCGCACCGTTCGTCCGCTCGAACAGGCCGACCTCAGGAGGACGCTGGACCTCTGGCTTTTCGATGGGCCGTTCGACCGCCGGGGCCGCCGCGGTCACGAGCGGTTGAGGGGGCGGCTCGACCGGCTTGGCGACGATTGGCGCGACAGGAAGCGGCTTCGGCGCTTCGGCTCTGGCGAGTTCGTGCGTCGGCCGCGGCGGGGCCGGCGGAGCCGGAAGGCGCGGGGCCACGAGAGGAGCCGAAGGCAGCTTCACCGGTGAGATGAACACCGTAAGCGGTCGCATGCGCGGTGTCGGCGGTTTCTCGGGCGCACCAATCGTGGCGGCGATCAGGACGACGACCATGGTGTGCAAAACGACACTGAGCCACAGGCCGCTGGTCGAACGGCCGCGCGGGCGCGTGCTCAATCGTGCGTCGTCGAACAGAACTGACATGTGTCGTCCACAACCGAAATGCCGAAGCGTGCAGCTCCGGCGGCGATGCTGTTGGGGGAGTTCTCAGAGCAAGCGAAGTGCCGCCGCGATCGTGGACATTGATGGAGGCGAGGGTGGCCAACTACTTGCCTTGTTCGGTTCGACTGTGGTAACAAAACCCCGCCGCCGAATACCGCCCGCGCTGGTCACATGGTCCTGCACGCGTTTATTGGGCGCGTGCACGGTCGACAGGAAGTGGCGAAATCGCCGCGCATCCGCTTAGCCAGCAACAGCCAAGAGCACGCAGGGCGGCGTACGAACGCGCCCGGAAGCGAAGGTACAGCCCAAGTGAACAAGCAATTAGGAAAGCGCCTGAAGAGGATCAGCAAGAGAATTCTGGGACCGAATCTCGACCGGGTCGTCCTCGAGAAAGAAACGAGGCTTCTGATTGAAAAGCTCGATGTCACGAGCCTGTCTGTGCTCGAGATTTCTGGCCAGAGATGGCGCAAGTTCGGGTTCCGCAGCTATCGCAGTGTCGAATATCCTGAATTTGATATCACCGCCGACCTCGTGCTCAGCGAGACCTTCGATCTGGTGATCGCCGAACAGGTCTTTGAGCACGTGGCGTATCCGTACAGGGCCGGCAAGAACGTCTATCAGTTGTTGAATGCAGGCGGCTACTTCTTGATTAGCACGCCGTTTCTCCAGAAGGTCCACAACTTTCCAATTGACTGCTGCCGTTGGACGGAGACGGGAATGAAGTACTTCTTGTCTGAGTGCGGCTTCGAACCACAGCAGATCGAGACGGGTTCTTGGGGCAACAGGCACGCAGCGAGAGCGAACCTGAGGTTCCGCGAAAGCTTTCCGCGCCGGAATCTATTCTTTGGTTCCTGGAAGAACGATCCGACTTTCCCGGTTCAGGTGTGGGCCCTGGCGAGAAAGTGAGCCTTGAACGCGCGAGACCTCGTCACCCACCCTGTCCCATTTGTCCTAGAATCCCGGCATGACGAACTACATCCGCGGGCTCGTGGTCCTCACAATCCTGCTGGCGCCAACCCAGATGCTGGCGCAGGCGCGCTACACCCCGGCCAAGACGCCGTGGGGCCATCCCGATATCAGTGGCGACTACACCAACAAGGACGAGGCGAACACGCCACTCGAGCGGCCCGACGAATTCAAGGGGCGCGATCCCAGGAGCTTCACGCAGGCCGAGCTCGACGAGCTCGTAAAGAAGCGTCAGACGCAAGCGGCTGCCATCGCCGGCGGGATTGGCGGCGCCGAAACCGGTGCCGGGCCGACGCACTGGTACGAGCACCTGCGCGGCACAGGGAACCGCCCCTGGTTCATCACCGACCCGGCCGACGGCAAGCTCCCGCCGATGACGCCGCAGGCGCTCAAGCACGAAGCGGCGGTGGCGGCGTTGAACGACGCGCGCAACGGCGAAGGGCGCGCCGACTCGTGGCTCGATCGCAGCACCTACGACCGCTGCATCACGCGCGGGCTGCCAGGCTCGATGATGCCCGCTATCTACGGCAACGCCTATCAGATCTTGCAGACGCCCGACTCGGTCGTCATTCGCTACGAGATGATCCACGAGACTCGCGTGATCCCGCTCGACGGCCGTCCGCACGTCTCGAAGGCGATCCGCGGCTATCTCGGGGACGCGCGCGGCCACTGGGAGGGCAACACGCTCGTCGTCGAGACCACCAACTTCACCAACCGCACCCACTTCGGCTACAACAACCGCTACAACAGCGAGTCGTTCACGCTCAACGAGCGCTTCACGCCGATGGCGGCCGGCCGCTTGCAGTGGGAGGTCACCTTCAACGACCCCGAAGTATGGACGCGGCCCTTCACGTTGGCGATGCCGCTGACCCGCGACGATACGCAGGAGATCTTCGAATATGCCTGCCACGAGGGGAATCTGGGCCTCGAGCACATCCTCGCCGCCGCGCGCGCCGAGGAGAAGCGGTGAGGACGACGGTCACCGCGTCGGCCCGCCAATTGAACCGACCCATGCGGTCATCGTGACCGGTCCGGAGAGGCGGTGATCGCAGGGCTGGTTGTCTATCGCAGATGCGACGGCACAGGGCTGAAGCTGTCGTCGAACCCACGCGCACGCTCACGGCGATCGAGCGGGTCTGGTGCCGGCGACAGGATGCCGAGCCGCACGAGCTGCGGACGGAACTCGTAGCGGATGTTCAGTGCCTGCGACGGTGTGTCCTCGAGGTCGAGCCAGACCTGCGTCACAGCGTGATCGGTTCGGCGTCCCATACCGGTTGCCGCGTATTCGTCCGCCGCTCTCATGCGGCTCGACTCCGCGCCAGCTTCTTGAGCCGGTGCGGCGGGCGCCGCACCCACCCGCGGTGCCTGATCCTGCGTGCGCTTCGCCTCGTTCGACGAATACGGCACAGGAACAGGCACGCGCTCCTTGAAGAACACCGCGCTGATCATCCCGAGGTTCTCGGTCTTTCCGAGTGCGGCCCCGTACGATCGCGCCTCCGTCGTGAACTCGAATCGGCGCGCCTCGCGCTGGCTCGTCTGCCATCCACTGATGGTCACTATTTCATAAGGACCGAGCACCCACTTGCGCGCATCGCCGGCGGTCGTCTCGCGGGCATCGATCGTGTTGAGCCCGTCGACGGACAACGCCACCGCTACGCGGACCGGGTAGGGATTCCGCAGCCGGATGGCATATTCCCGCCCCTTGAGGGCCTCGACATAAAGGCGGCCGTTGTGGGCGAACTTGGGCTGCGATATCCCTTTCACCATGATCTCGACGCCCGCGCTCGGACGATCGGACGATGCCCGGAGCACGACGGGAATGGCAGCGGCACAGCCCAGGACGGCAACCAGCAGACAGGCACGACGATGATGCATAAGTCCTCCTGGTCTTGGAACGGAGGAGTCCAAAAACCTTGCGCTCGGCCACAATGGGCCTGATCTGCCATACTTTTGGGCGCTGGGTGCCCGTGACCAGGCCCCGATGCAGGAGTCGAAATGCGGATATCGAACGCAGGAATCGTTGCAGCCGTCGTTTTGGCCACCGCGGCCCATCTCAGCGGCCAGGCCGCGCGGTCCGAACCGTACGTCGCCCCGCGCACGGTCAACGGGCAGCCCGACATGCAGGGCGTGTGGGCCAACAACACCGTGACTCCGCTCCAGCGTCCCGAACAGTTCGGAAACCGGGCGACCATGACCGACGCGGAACTGGCAAAGATGAAGGCCACGGCCAAGCAGCTGCAGGACGGCGGCGATGCCTTCTTCGGCGACGAGCTGTTCAGCGCGGCCCTCGCAGGCAAGGATAAATTCAGCTCCTCCGACACTCAGACCGGCAACTACGACCAGTCGTGGCTGTCCGAACGGATCTGGGACAACCGCACGTCACTCATCATCGATCCGCCGGATGGACGCATTCCGCCGACGGTACCGGGCTACGCGGAGCGGGCGCGGGCCGAGCGCGCGGCAGCGCAGCGGGGGAAGGGGCCGGCCGACGCCGCGCAGGACCTGGGCCTCGGCACCCGCTGCATCCACTTCGGCACCCCGCTGTTGATGGCCGGCTACCAGAGCTACTTCTCGCTCGTGCAGTCGCCGGATGCAGTGGTGGTCCGCACCGAGATGATTCACGACGCGCGCGTGATACCGCTCGACAAACGCCCGCACCTGTCCAAGACCATCACGGCGTATCACGGCGACTCGCGCGGCCACTGGGAAGGCGACACCCTGGTCATCGACACAACCAACTTCTCGCCGAACACCAGTTTTCGGGGTGCGAGCACCAACCTGCACCTCATCGAAAAGTTTCGCCGGGTCTCGGAAGACTCGCTCGAGTACTACGTGACGATCGAAGACCCCACGGTGTGGATGAAGCCGTGGACGCTGATGGTTCCCTTGAAGAAGACCGGCGAGGAGATGTTCGAATACGCCTGCCACGAGGGTAACTACGGGCTGCCCGCCATCCTCCGGGGCGCACGGGCGCAGGAGGCCGCTGCCAGGTAGCGAGCGGCGGGCTTGCCGCCGCTCTCGCCTGAGCTACCTCTGGCGAAAGGCCCTCGCGAGCGCGCTCGCTTGCGATTCGTCGACTCGTCCGGACCAGACGCCGCCGTGCTTGATCGATGACCCGACCAGGAGTGCGTCAGCGTCGCGGTAGTCGTGAACATTGCTGAGCGAGACGCCGGACCCGACGAGTGTCGGCACGCCGACGGCTCGCGCGACCGATTGAACCTCCGAGGCGTCGGCCGGGCGACCTGTCGCGATGCCCGACACGATCACGCCATCGACGAGAAAGAACTCGGCGGCCTTGGCCGTCTCCTCGAGGCTCATGTCGGCGGTGATCGCGTGCGCCGAATGCTTCTTCTTGATGTCGGCAAACACGCGGATGCGATCGGCGCCGATGGCGCGGCGGTAGCGAAGCAGACTTCCCGCGCTCGATTCGATGATCCCCTCGTCAGCTACATGCGCGAAGACAAACCCCTCGACGCGGACGAAGGTCGCGCCGCACGCCATAGCAACGGCCACAGCAGACTGATTCGCTCCGGCAAGCACCTGCACGCCGAGCGGCAGCGTCGTAGCGCGCCGCACCTCGTGACCGATGACCGCGAGCGCCGCGACGATTTCCGGGCCAACCGAGCCCTTGAGATACGGCCGATCGTGCGTGTTCTCGATCATGATGCCGTCGAAGCCGGCTGACGCGTAGGCGCGCGCCTCGGCCACCGCGGCGGCGGCAATCTCGTCGATGCCCTGATTGCCGGCCGGTGTACCAGGAAGCCCGCCCGTGTGCACGACGCCGACGAGCGCGCGCGAAACGCCAAAGAGAGATGGGATGACGCCTTGTGTATCCATGGCCCGAACAGTGTAGGCCACCGCTGTCCGGTCTCTTCCTTCACTGGCCGCCTTCGATAATCGCTTCCCATGGGAACAAACATCACCAAGGGCCCGACAGTGGCTCAGCAGCTTGCGCGATTCGTGACCAATGCCTCGAAGGGAGACATCCCTTCGAGGCATCTCGATCTGGCCAAGATGGTCGTGGCGAGCACGCTGGCGAGCGCCGCGCGCGGCTACCGGATCGGCTGTGTCGAGGCGTTTCGCACGCTCGCGCTGGAAAGCGGCGGCACGCCCGAGGCCACGCTGTGGTTCAACGGGATCAAGGTCCCCGCGGCAGCCGCGGCCGGCGTGAACAACGCAAGCAGCGACGCACCGGGGATGGACGACACTTGCCTGCTCCTCATCGGGCACTTCGGCGGACCCTCCACGGCCGCTGCTCTCGCCACGTGGGAGCATCTGGCTCGCAAGTCCGTGCCGGTGCCCGCGAGCCAGGTTCTCAAGGCGATCGTCCTCGGCTACGAGGTCGGTAGCCGTCTCGATCTCGCCCTCACACCCGGACGGATGGATCAGGGCTTCCACAGCCGAGTCACCACCGTTCAGAGCGCTGTTGTCGCGGCGGGTCTCGTCCTGGGTCTGACCGAGGAACAGATGGTGCATGCGATAGCGCTCGCCACCTCGGACGCGGGGGGCATGGCGATCGGAGCCGACCATGCATCGGACCACCGGCCGTACCATGCACACCAGTCTGCGCTCGAAGGTACCCGGCTCGCGCGGTTGGCACAGCTAGGTGTCACGGGGCGGCCCGACGTCATGGAAGCGCCTCGTGGCTACCTGTCGGCATTCGGAGGTCAGGAGATCTCCGACGTCACGAAGGACCTTGGTACGCGCTGGAACTTTGTCGACTACATGGCGATCAAGCTGATCCCCGGGGCGCACCCGTTCCACGTCTTCGCAGAGGCGGCAACCGCGGCAGTGCTCGAGAACGACATCGATCTCGATGCCGTGGCCAGGGTCATCATCTCGGGCGAGCAACTCACGGGCGTGCAGATGAAGGATTGGATCGACATCCGTCACCCCAAGAACCTGAGCGATGCCGCTCACAGCATCGTGTACTTCGTTGCGGCAGCCGCGGCGGACGCGAAGTCCGGCGGCTTTACATGGGAGCACATGAACGCCGCGAAGATGGCGGATCCGCGCATCGCCAAGCTGCAGGACCTTGTAGAGGTCGACCCCAACCCGCTGCCGCTCACCAACCCTCGCTTCGTCCACCTCGATGGGGGGCGCGTCTCCATCGTGACCAAGTCTGCAGCGGTCTTCACCAAGCACGTGCAGCTCCCGAGCGGCTCGGCGCGCGTCGTCCAGTGGCCGGCAGTGCGGGAGAAGTTTCGGCGGCTGGTGGGCAACGCGGGCATGCCCGAGGACCAGATGGAGGAGATTCTCGGCAGGATCGAGAGCTTCGAAGGCCTGGCGAGTCCGACCGAACTGACGGAGTTGCTCCAACTCCCTGCCAGCAAGTAGGCGAAACGATCTGAACGCGGATAGCCGGCAGGCCGGTCAGGCGCATCGGCCCGGCCAGACCCAGCGAGTGACCTATTTTTCGCTCGTGTCGCGCCCGTCGCGCGGAGCGCCGGTGCCAGACGACCCCATGAACAGCTTTCGCCCGTCTGGGAACATCACGTCACGTCCGTTGGCGCGATTGGTCCCGTTCTTGGCCCGATAGCCATCCACGACGATTTCAGTACCCGGCGGCAGGGTTTCCCGGGTCAATCCACGCCGCAACAGCGTGTTGGGCGTGCCGCCCTCGATCATCCACCGTTCGACGCTGCCATCGGGCTGCTTCACGTCGATGTGGATCCAGGTGTGAGGATTGATCCATTCCACCTTGACCACGGCACCCTTCAGCTCCACAGGCTTGCTGGAGTCGAACTCCGCCGCGAACGAGTGATGTGCCTGCGCCGCGCCGCCGAGCAGAACTCCGAGCGCTGCGACTCCTGCGGCGATACCAAACCGGCTCATAGTCCCCCCCTCACTTGCGCGACGCTGCGGCGCGTTCTTCTTCACGAGCGCCGCTCAAGATACCTTCCATGCCGTAGTTACCTTCGTGGCAGGCGTACTCGAACATGTCCTCGCCCGTATTCACGAAGGGGATGACCAGCGTCCACGGCTTCGAGAACGTCGTCGGGTCGTCGATGGTGACGCGGTACTCGATTTCCTCCGGACCCACTCTGGTGAAGCGCTCAACCAGATGGAGGTTTTCGGCGGCGCCCCGGTAGAGGATCTTGTCGGTGAAGTTGGTCGTATCGACAACCAACGTATCGCCTTCCCAGCGACCGACCGAATCACCCATCCAATTCCGGATGGCCGGGGGAACGTGCGACCGGCCGTCGGTTGGAATGACGCGCGTGCCGCCCAGCATCTCGATCTGAATGGCCACGTAGCCCGGCGCCTGCGTAAAACGATAGTTGTTGTTGTAGGCGGTCGGCGACATCGCGGCCGGCATGCCCCGGGTAATGCAGCGTTCGAACGTGCTGCGGTCCAGCCAGGTGTCGGTCCCGCGGCCAGTGGCCCCGGCGCCACGGAACGCCGGCCGCTTCGGTTCGTCGGCCGCGCGTTTCGTCGCGGCCTCGGTCAACGCCGGCACCTTCCCGTCGGCAGGATCCACCACGAGCGACGTTCGCGGCGTCGTGACCTTCGTGCCGCGGTCCCACCAAAAATCGTTGTACGCGCGCTCGACGTCGGCGCGAGTTCCCTTGTTGCGCCCTTCGTCTCCACCGCCCTGCTGGGCGCGCGTCTCCAGCGCGGCCACTTCCTCTTTCGTGAAGAACTCCCGCCCGCCGACGTTCGCCGGCCGCTCGAACGGCGTAATGGTGCGGTTCGAAAACGTGCCTTGCAGGTCGGGTTCGCCCCACGGCGTACGTGGAGCGGTCCACTTCCGCGGGCCGGCGCCAGCTGTCGGGTCCGGAGCCGCCGTGCGCGTCTGCTGCGCTGACGCGACTGTGCCGGCCATGGACACCACCGTGAACATCGCAACGGTCAGCCGGAATGCCTTCATAGCCATCTCCTCCCCTTTCGCGAATCGCGCCGACAGGATCCTACCAGACCCCCACCAGTCGCAGCGCGGCGACGGCGGCAAACGCCAGCAAGAGCCCATCGAACAGGCGCTGCGGCACACGCCGGGTCAGCCAACGGCCGAGCGCGATGCCCGTGAACACGGCCGGCAGGAGCACCAGGTTGAGCGACAGCGTGTCCACGCGGATCAGTCCGAGGGCGACGCTGAAGGGCAGCTTCACCAGGTTGACGATGAGAAAAAACCAGGCGCCGGTGCCCACCAGCTCGAACTTCGGCAGCGACACCGACAGCGCGTAGAGAGTGAAGATCGGGCCAGCCGCGTTGGCCATCATCGTCGTCACCCCCGCCAGCAGACCCATGGTCCACGCGAACGCACGCGAGTGCGGCACAGCACCGAACAGCTCAGGCCTCGCCATCCGCACGAGCTGCATCGCCGTCAGCACGAGGACGATGACGCCGACGATCGGTGCGAACGCGGCGTCGTCGAGGCGGCCCATCATCACGACGCCGGTCAGAATCCCGACGACGGTGGCCGGCAGCATCCGGCGGATGTAGAGCCATTGGGCATGCTGGTGGAAGGCACGCACCGCCAGGACGTCGGCGGCGACGAGCATCGGCAGAATGATCCCGGTCGAGTTCCGCGCGCCGAAGATGAGCGCGAAGACCATCACGTGCACCAGGCTCATACCCGGAAAGCCGGCCTTGGAGATGCCGATACCGAGCGCCGCCGCGACGGCGAGCATCCATTGGGCCGCGGTCAGGGTGGGCAAGGACATCGTCGGCGTGCTCAAGCCTATCGCGGGCAGCCGTCGCGTGAATGGCGAGTAAAGGTCGAGACCGCACGTCACGACAAGTACTTGACCGCCGGACCGCTCGAGCACCATCCTCATGCGGCATGGTGCCGGTAGAGCGGGAACTCGCCGCGCTCAAATTCATCGACGACCTGTCCGTGCATCTGCGGGACGTCCGCGAGCCGTACAAGGCATTGCGTCATGCCCTTCGCGACACGTGCGACTTCTTTCAGGCGGCTCACGGCTGCGTCGCCGAGCTCCGTCCAGGGCGTCAGAACGCCGACCTTCTCTTCGCACTACCAAAGCAGACCGACTGGGATCTCGACGTCCTGACGCGCTACATCCGACACACGCATTTTCCCGCTCAGCGAGACATGCTGATCGGATCGGTACGACGCCGTGGCGGCGCATGGGGCGCGATTGCCGTCGTGCGTCCGGGTCATTCGTTCGATCGGGACGATCGACACCTCATTGCACGGATCACCACGGTTGTGTCGGCCGCCGTTCACCGGATCGATCGCGACCGGCTCCTCGGCGTGCGGGATCGGATCGACAGAAAGATGATGGAGCAACTCCATCCGAAGGATCTCTTCTACCAGATCCTGGATGGCATCCGGTCATTGACGCTCTACGACCATTCGTCCGCGCTCCTCATCCGCGAGGAGAACGAAGCGTCGCTGCGCGTCGTGGCGGAACAGATCGCCTGGACGAAGGCCAAGAGCGAACGGATCGGACTGCGCATTCCAATCACGGATGACGCGGCGGCGCTCCTGCAGTCGGCGCAGGTCTATGGCTTCGATCGTCACGGTGATCGCTGGAGGGAGTGGCGGGATCAACCGGCGGACGGGCTCGCCACTCTGCTCGATTACAACGGCCGCGACGCCCCCGACGGCGAGAGCCTCCGTGAAGCGTCGATGCTGTGTGCACCGTTGGTCACGCGTGACAGCCTCGTCGGCGTGCTGAAGATCGCGGCCTGCCACCCTGAGCAGCTCAAGCCGTTCGATGCGGAAATGGTCGAGCATTTCCGAGCGCAGGCGGCGGTCGCCATCCAGAATCTCCACCGCACGGAGTCGCTCCGCGCCCGCGTGGTGACCGCAGAGCGGAAACACGCCATGGCGGATCTGGCCCGGAGCGTGTCACACGACGTCAACAACGCCCTCGGGTCGATGCTGCCACTGATCCAGCAGATGCAGGTCGATCTGCGCAGCGGGACGTTCATGCCAGACGTGTTTGCCGAGGACCTGGAACACGCGCAGAAGTCGCTTCAGGTCTGCCGCCGGATCTTCGGCGGCATGCTGACATTCTCGCGCAACGCCGCGCGGCAGAGCCGCGACGGACAGGTGCGGCGCGCGATTGAGACGGCCTCGGCCATCCTGAGATACGGCATGAGCCGCAGTGCCATCGAGCTGCACGTCGATATCCGCGATGACGTCCCGGCAGTCGCCTGCAGCCAGAGCGATCTCGAACAGGTATTTCTCAATCTGCTCACCAACGCGCGGGAGGCCACGCCGCATGGAGGACGCATTGCGGTCACCGTCCGTTCGGGGGATGGCAGGGTCAACATCACCATCGCCGATACCGGATGTGGGATCCCACGGGAGCATCTTCCGCGGGTGCTCGAGCCGTTCTTCACCACCAAGCCGCACGGCAACGGCCTGGGCTTGTCGATCTGCCGCTCGGTGCTGTGGGAAGTCGACGGCACCATCACGATTCAGAGCGAGCCCGGCAACGGCACGCACGTCCATGTACGCATCCCGCAGGCGGGCGGGCAGCCGCATCTACAGGGCTCATGAGAACGGCGCGTATCCTCGTCGTGGACGACGAACCAGGCATGCTTCGTGCGGTTGACCGTGTGCTGAGCAAGGACTACCACGTCGTCGGAACCCGCCTGTCGCGTGATGCGCTGTCGGTCGCCAGCGAGTTTCAGCCCGATTTGGCGATCGTGGACATCCGGATGCCGGATCTGGACGGCTTCGAGCTGATGGCACAGCTGAAAGCGCGCTTTTCGGGGCTGGACGTGATCCTGATGACTGGCAGCGTCGATGATCTCGACGAGAAGCTGGTTCGGGCCATCCGCAGTACTGCGTTCTATTTCATCCAGAAACCATTCGATCGCGAGGTCCTCAGGACGCTGGTGGAGCGATGCCTCGAGCTGCGATGGCGACGTGAGGAACATCGTCTGAACCTGAAGCGGCTGGAAACGGAGATGGCCGAGGCGCGGGCCTTCCAGCAGAGCCTGTTGCCCGATCGGGAGACGGTCGTGAACGGCGTGGCGGTCTGCTGCCGCTACACGCCGTCTTCGGCGCTTGGCGGCGACCTGTACGACTATGCTGCCAGCGCGGGCCGCACCGCATTGCTCATTGCCGATGTGTCCGGGCACGGCGTGTCGGCGGCGATGCTCACCGGCATCGTGAAGAGCGCGTTCCATGCGTCGCACGTCGACGGATTCGACCCCGGTGCCGTCGTGCAGCGCGTCTCGGCGGGACTCGCGGCCTTCAGTCCAGACCGATTCGTCACGCTGGTCGCCGCGCTGATCTCTCCGGACGAACGCCAGTTGCGATATGTGAATGCCGGTCATCCACCGGTCGCGCTGTGGGGACCCGGGCGCGAACCGCTCTGGCTCTCGAGCACCGGGCCGCTGGTCTCGCCGGTGCTGACGGCCTCAATGTGGGATGCGCCGGTCGTGCCGATGGGCGAAGGCGATCACGTTCTGCTGTACACCGACGGCATCTCTGACGCGTTGGCAGACCAGGACGGTCGAGCGGAAGAGCGGTTCACGCGCATCATCGACCGTGCTTCCGGAGCCGGCGCCCCACTGCTCGACACGATTCTCGCCGACGTCCATCATGAACTGGCGGGCCGGCCGCAACCCGACGACCTCACGCTATTGACGGCGACAGTGCTTGCTCCCGCCACGCGTACGGCATAGATTACGCGGGTCGTTGTCCGTTCCGCGCATTCCTTCATTCCTCAAGGGGGCGCTATGAGCATCGTCGGCCGAGTCGCGTTCGCGGTGTGTTTCCTGCTGGTCGCCGCAGCGACCGGTTGGGCCCAGGACGGCGTGATCACAGGGCGCGTCACGGATCCGTCGGGTGGTGCCTTACCGGGCGTTGACGTGGCCCTCACCAGCCCGGCCCTGTTGGGAGGGCGGTCGACGGTCAGCGACGAG
>Ga0207659_10001502_pt1 | contig 13896 bp, 10 predicted proteins | sample KBSM43metaG_FD_184330 | JGI IMG/M metagenome (GOLD analysis project Ga0207659, IMG submission 184330) | Miscanthus rhizosphere microbial communities from Kellogg Biological Station, Michigan, USA - KBS M4-3 metaG (SPAdes) (version 2) | ecosystem: Host-associated > Plants > Roots > Rhizosphere >...
ATTTCGCGGTACATTGGCAGCGACCAGCCGGCTTTTTCCAACTCATCGAGACTCTTCTTCACGCGATCCACATAAGTCTTCTTGTTGGTGTAAAGCTTCTGCAGTTGTTCCTTCGAGAAGGCGACCTGAAAGCCTGCAAGCCCGCACATTTGTCCTGCAGAGTTTGCGTGTGCCGCAATCCACGGGCTCGGATTGGGAATCGGCGGATTGGCCGCTGTGTTGCGTACGCCGTATGCTGCTGCAGGGACGTCAACGTAAGGATTGCGGATGCCGCCCTTGGCGTTCTTGTGTTCGTCGAGCTCCATGGGGGATCCGTCGTCATTGTTGCCATCCACCTTGATTCTCTCTGCGCGTGGCGCAACCTTGCCCTTGTCGACCCAGTCATACAGATTGCGCAATGCAACCGACATGTAGGCCTGTTCGGGGAACTGGCTTGCATCCTGGGCGCACATATTCGGCTTGAAGCGAACGCTGTCGCGGCTGTCCACATGGGCCATTCCGGCAAATTCATAGACGCGGAACTGATCTCCGGGTTCGTCTCCATCCGGACGCGCGGTCAGTTGTTGCCCGACGACTTCCGTCATCGTGGGAACCTGAATCAAAGGAACGTCGATCTTGCGAATCGTCGCGCCCGTTGACATCGGCAGAAACCCGTCGTAGATGCGCTGCATATCCGGCGTGCGAAACACCATATGGCCGGGCAGGTAATTGATCAGAATGCCCGCTGTCGCCGAAGTGCCCGCCATGACAATTTTTCGCGGCGCGAGATTTCCAAATGCCGGCCCGCTTGGCTTTCGTTTGATCAGTGCGCCAACCTGCGCGAGTACTTCAGGCACCTGATCGTTCGTGATCTTCATGTCCTTGTAGCGCTCGGGATTTTGAGCATTGGGTTCGTCGAAGCTCGTCACGACTTCGACGGCGATATGCCCCGAGTTCATCGTGTAGTCTGAGGTGAACTCAAACATGTGGGCTGCGCCGCTGGGGTGCATCGCCTCGACCATTGCCAGGCCGCTGAACTTGCCGTTGCTGGCTGGCTTGCGGACCACGATCCGCGTGGTGTAAGGCTTTCCATTCGCCGTACCCGAGATGAAGTATTCCTTCGCCTCGTACTTGTAGTGCGCAAGGTCCCTTCCCGGTGGAAGCGAGGTTGCGGAGTCAAACATCTTGCCCGGGGAAGTGATCTCTGCCGAAACCGTTGGGAGCGTAACAGCAGTCGGCTGCTCGGGAAGGACGGTGGGAGTGCCTCCACCACCGCGACCGCCTCCACCACCGCGACCGCCTCCGCCTCTGGCGTCTCCACCTTGAGCCGGTCCGCCTTGACCGGCACCTCCGCGCTGCGCGGCTACCGACAAGACCATTGCGCTGATTGCGATGACGAGCGCGATCATATTGACCAAGCGAGTACGTGTCATGACTCTCTCTCCTTGACGGGTGATACGTTCAATGGGGTGGCATTTTAGGCGGACTCCCCTCGCGAACACAAACAGGAACGGGGGAGATTCTTCCTAGTCGTCGTGTGAATGAAGCTGCTTGTGATACTCGTGCTCTTTGTCGCGGTGTGCCGCCTTGGCCTGAGCGCGAGCGCCCTTCATGTTGAGCTCTCGAGTGTGTTCCGAACTGACCGAGCACAGGGAAAGCAACCGTTCGAGGTCTTCTCCACTGCACTTCGGACAGGCGGGGATATCGCCCTTACGGATCAGCTGTTCGAACGCATGTCCACATTTTCGACAGGAGTATTCGTAAATCGGCATAGTGCCGCTAGCATACCTCGACACGGATGCCGAGAAAAAGGTGCACTTGCCCTATTTTCGACCCATGAACTCCAGGCGGAATTCCTCCGGGGATTGTTGGCAGGAAAACCTTCCCCGAACTATACTTGCGCCGCAGCTTTAGATCGGATCTGGAGGGAGGGATCAGCTTGTTAACGAGAGCAATCACATTCGCGCTGGCTTTGTGCCTGACCGCGGTCCTTTTGGGGCCGTTACGGGCCCAGCAGAAGCCTTCTGCTCCCTCAACTCCTGCCGCTGCTGCACCTTCCGCCATCCTTAATACTTATTGTGTGACGTGCCATAACGACCAGGCAAAGACGGGCGGTTTGTCTCTGGAAAAGGCGGATTTATCCAGGGTGGCCGGCAATGTAGAGACCTGGGAAAAGGTGATCCGCAAGCTTCGCGTGGGGATGATGCCACCGCCGGGAATGCCGCGTCCCGACAAGCCTGCCCTGGACGGCTTTGCATCGTTTTTTGAAACCTCGATCGATCGTGCCGCCGCCGCAAAACCAAATCCCGGCCACGTCGTGATGCATCGCCTGAACCGCGCGGAGTATGAAAACGTCATTCACGATCTTCTGGCTCTCGACATCGATTCGACGGCGCTTCTTCCACCTGATGATGAGAGCAGCGGATTCGACAACATCGCGGATGTGCTGAAGGTCTCGCCCTCACTGATGGAGCGGTATCTTTCGGCGTCGTGGAACATCAGCCGCATGGCGGTTGGCAACACCGGAATTACCCCGACCACATCGACCTATCGCGTGCGTCCGGATCTTTCGCAGGATCAGCATATTGATGGTTTGCCGCTCGGAACGCGCGGAGGAATAGTCGTCACACACACGTTTCCGCTCGACGGGGAATACGTTATTAAGGTCCGTCTGTGGCGCAATACATTCGACCTGATGCGAGGCATGGAGGATGCGCATCAGATTGAGATTGCCATGGACGGCCAGCGTCTTCAGATGGTCTCGGCCGGTGGCCAGGAAGATTTCGCGGCGATGGCAGAAAACCCGGGAACGTTCGGGGCCGATCTCGACAAGCGGCTCACCGTCAGGATTCCAGTCAAGGCCGGCAACCATACGATTACCGCCGCCACGATCCTTCGCAGTCATGCGCAGCGGGACAATCTCATCAAGCCGTTCATGAAGACAACGATTGACGGACTTGATATTACGGGTGATCCGTCGGTGGACCGTCTCACGGTGGAAGGTCCTTATGGACATACCAGTCCTGGGGATACTCCTTCTCGACGCAAAATTTTCACCTGCAAACCGGCAGCTGCAGCCGACGAAGAGCCCTGCGCGCGCAAGATTCTTTCATCCCTCGCACGTCTCGCGTATCGCCGTCCGCTGGAAGACGCGGATGTCGATATGCTCATGGATTTCTATCGAAAGGGGAGAGCCGGACACAGCTTTGACAGCGGCGTGGAATCCGCTCTCCAGTATGTGCTTGCGAGTCCCGAATTCCTGTTCCGTTTTGAAAGTGATCCCGCAGGGGCCGCGCCGGGAACGGTCTATCGCCTGAAGGATCTCGCGCTCGCGTCGCGGCTCTCGTTCTTCCTGTGGAGCAGCATTCCCGACGACCAACTGCTGACGCTCGCGTCGCAAAACAAGCTGAAGGATCCCGCAGTCCTCGAGCAGCAGGTCAAGCGCATGCTGGCGGATCCGCGCTCCAATGCCGTGATCGCCAACTTCGCAGAGCAGTGGCTGCATCTGCGCAACCTCAAGAGCTCCGCACCCGATTTGGAAGCCTTCCCCGATTTCGATGACAACCTCAGGCAGGCGATGAAGCAGGAAACAACACTGCTATTCGACAGCATCCTCCGCGAAGATCGAAGCGTGATGGATCTCCTTAACGCCGACTATACGTTCGTGAATGAACGTCTCGCGCGGCACTACGGGATGCCCAATATCTACGGGAGCCAGTTCCGCCGCGTCAAGGTCCCCAGCGATGCGCGTCGTGGGATGCTGGGGCACGCAAGCATCCTGACTGTGACGTCTTATCCCAATCGCACGTCTCCAGTCGAACGCGGGAAGTGGATCCTGACGAATCTTCTCGGTGTTCCACCGCAACCACCGCCGCCCAATGTACCTCCTCTCAAAGAAGAGACTGCGGAGGGCAAGCCGCGTTCCCTGAGGGAGAGCATGGAAGCGCATCGCGCCAATCCGGTTTGTGCGGGTTGTCATAAGGTGATGGACCCCATCGGGTTTTCCATGGAAAACTTCGACGGCGTCGGCCATTGGCGGACAAACGATCACGGATCGCCGATTGACGCATCGGGAACGCTGTTCAACGGAGCCGCTGTGAACGGGATTACAGGACTTCGCCAGATGCTGACCGGCAATCCGGATGTTTTTGTCGGAGTAATGACGGAGAAGATGCTGACCTACGCTCTGGGACGAGGTATTACGTATAACGACATGCCGGCCGTTAGAAAGATCGTGCAGGACTCCCGGGCGGGGAACTTCCGGTTTTCGGCGCTCGTGACCGGAGTCGTGAAGAGCACACCATTTCAGTTCAAGGAGGCCAAATGAGGATCATCACCAAAACGCACCTCTCGCGCCGCACATTTATTCGAGGCATGGGAGTGACGATGGCGTTGCCGTTCCTGGAATCCATGGTACCGGCGCAGACTCCTCTGGCTCGGACCGCAGCGAATCCGCAAATCCGGCTCGGGATGTGCTTCATCCCGCATGGTGCGGTGATGGCCAACTGGACTCCATCAGAAGTTGGCGCGCTCAAACTCTCGCGAACGCTGTTGCCGCTGGAGCCTTATCAGGATCAGGTCGTCGTTCTCAGCAACCTTGCCCATAAGATGGCGGGCCCGCAGGGGCCTGGTGATAACGGTGGAGACCACACGCGTTGTCCAGCCGTCTTCCTCAACGGCGTTCATCCCAAGCGCACGGACGGAGCAGATATTTTTGCGGGCGTGACGATCGATCAGATGGCAGCGCAGCAGATCGGCCAGGACACGCTGCTTCCGTCACTCGAACTTGCCACGGAAGACTACAGCGGCCTTGTGGGCTCGTGCGATGTCGGGTTCAGCTGCACCTACATGAACACAATTTCCTGGAGTTCACCGACAACTCCGATGCCCATGGAGATCAATCCACGTGTTGTGTTCGATCGAATGTTCGGCGATGGCGCAACGTCTGAAGAAAGACTGGAACGGATCGAACGTCAGCGCAGCATTCTCGATGCTGTTACCGGTCAGATTCGCCGTCTGCAGGGTAACCTTGGCCCGAACGACCGTAATCGCGTTTCCGAGTATCTGGACACTGTCCGGGAGATCGAACGGCGGATTCAGCTTGCGGAAAAGCAACACGGGGACTCGAGCCTGAATGTTCCCGCTTCACCGACCGGCATTCCGGATGACCATCAGGAGCATTCGAAGCTGATGTTCGACCTCATGGCCCTCGCCTTCCAGGCGGATATCACGCGCGTTTCTACATTCATGATGGCCCGGGAGGTCAGCTATCGCACGTTCCCCATGCTGGGCATTTCGGAAGGTTTCCATCCGGCGTCCCATCATCAGAACAATGCAGCAAAGCTCGAGGCATTGACGAAGATCAATTCCTATCACGTGTCCCTGCTCTCTCATCTGCTCGAGAGGCTGAAAGCGACGCCGGACGGAGACGGCAATTTGCTCGACCACTCGCTGATCTTGTACGGAAGCGCGATGAGCAACAGTAACGTCCACGACCACGCGCCGCTGCCGGTTCTTATGGCGGGCGGTGCGAACGGAAGGTTGAAGGGTGGGCGCCATCTCAAATATACGGAAGGGACGCCGATGGCGAATCTCCTGTTGACCATTCTGGACAAAGCGGGCGTTCGTCGCGACAGCGTCGGAGACAGCACCGGATTGCTCGTCGAGGTCTAAGGCAAGGCAATGAAGATGAAATCGAGACAATGGAATGGGATGTGGCTGACGATAGTTCTACTCTCCGGTTTTGTCGGCGGTCTTGCCGGCGCTCCGGCAGCTGAAGTGGCGGATGCCGTGCGAACTCGGAACACAGGGGCGCTGCAGACCCTGCTTAAACAGCGCGCGGACGTCAATGCGGCTCAAGCCGATGGAACTACCGCACTCCACTGGGCTGCCCACTGGAACGATCTTGAGACGGTGAACCTGCTGCTTCGCGCCGGCGCCAACGCAAAGGCCGTCAATCGCTACGGAGCCACGCCACTGTCAGAGGCCGTCACTTCAGGAAGCCCTGCGATGATTCAGGCATTGTTAACCGCCGGGGCAGATCCGAAAACGCTCACGACGGAAGATGGAGAGACTGTGCTGATGACCGCGGCACGAGCGGGCAATATCGAAGCCGTACGGATTCTCGTCGATCGCGGCGCAGACGTAAACGCGAGAGAAAAATACAAAGGCCAGACGGCGCTGATGTGGGCCGCCGCCGAACGCCACGCTGACATCGTCAAACTGCTTCTCGATCGCGGTGCAGACTGGAAGGTCCGCTCTTCCGACAAAGAGACGCGACTGCCCCGGCTGAGTGCCGCCTCCTCCGTGTCACCGATGGCCCGTGGTGGATTTCCTGCGCTTCTGTATGCGGCACGCGAGGGCGATGTCGAGTCGGCCCAGGTCATGGCCGACAAGGGTGTCGATCTCAACTATGGCGACGTGGATAACACGACTGCTTTAACCGTTTCGATTCTCAACAAGAGATACACCTTCGCGAAATTTCTTCTGGATCGTGGAGCGGACCCCAATATTGTCGATGCCAGCGGGCGAACAGCGCTCTACGCAGTTGTAGAAGCCCGCAATGAGGACTGGACCACTCTGCCGGAACGGCGGACGGACGACACGCTGCCGAGTGTTGAAATCGTCAAACTGCTGCTCGCTCATAAGGCGGATCCTAATGCCGCGCTGACCAAACCTCTTCCCGGCAAGAGTGGAATGGACAGCGGCGACACTGCGCTCGGCGCTGGAGCAACGCCTCTGATGAGAGCGGCGAGATCGGGTGATGCGACAAGCATGCGCCTGCTCCTGGCTGCCGGTGCGGATCCAAAACTCGCAACCAGAGATGGCTCGAATGCGTTAATGTTTGCGGCCGGTGTCGGATACCGCGACAAGAACACGAAGGGCACCGACAGCGAGGCTCTCGATGCTCTCAAGGTTGCGATCGGCGCGGGGCTGGACTTCAACGAAGCGAATTCGAAGGGCGAGATGGCTATTCATGGTGCTGCATTGCGCGGCGCCGATTCGATCGTGCAGTTTCTTATCGACAGTGGCGCGAAAATCAACGCCAAGACAAGACAGGGATTTACTCCTTTGGATGTCGCACTGGGGAAGAGCATCGTGGGGCAATTGCCGGTTCCAAAGGACAGTACCGTTGCGCTTTTGCGCAAACTGGGTGGACTTGAAGGCAAAGATGTTAACTGACAGAACTCGGAGGAATTCATGAGACTTGCTCGCTGGAGCTTCTTGATGGCAGCTCTTTTGGTGTTTTCACTGACCGCTATGGTCGTTGCTCAGGGTCAGGCCGGCCAGCAAGGCGGACAGCCTGCCGGTCCAGGTGCCGGCGCCGCCGCACCAGCGCAAGGTGGTGCAGCGCCTGCTGCCGGTGGCGGTGGTCGTGGTCAGGGCCGTGGCGGCGGTGGCGGCGGAGGAAACCGTGGCGGTGGTGGAGGCGGTGGTGGTGCAGCAGCTGCTGCCGAGCCGGCGCCTCGCTGGCCGGATGGAAGGCCACGACTGGGTACGGAACCCGGGAAAAAGGGGCTTTGGCATGGAGGGTTCACGATTACCGCGACCAATATCCCATACCAGGAATGGGCTCGCGGAATCGCGGCAGTGCGTCAACGCGATAAGCTGGAACCCCATGCGCGATGCAAACCCTCCGGCGCGGTTCGCCAGTTCCAGACACCTTACGGGGCCGACTTCGTTGAGGTCCCCGAGCTGAAAGTGGTTTACATAATCGATGTTGGCGGTCCGCACACGTTCCGCGTTATTTACACCGATGGCCGCGAACACCCAAAGGATCTTTCTCCGAGTTACTACGGACATTCCATCGGAAAGTGGGAAGGCGATACCTTTGTGGTGGACACTGTAGGCTACAACGAAAAGTTCTGGATCGACCGTGGCGACAGCGCGAACACCGGATTCGTCCACACGACCCAGCTCCGTACGATCGAAAAGTTCACCCGGACCTCGGCCACTCAAATGAGGTATGAATTGACGGTCGATGACCCGGGCGCTTACACGGCGCCCTGGACCGCTAACCCCTACACCTTGACCTTGCAGACGGCTGAGGAACTCTTCGAATACATCTGTCAGGACAACAACCTTGGCAGTGAACTGATGGTGGGTGGCGCCGAGTTCGTCGACCGAAGCAGCCGAATCGTTCCGTAGGAGCTTTGATAACTTCGCCTCCAGCAACGGAACCGGCATGTGCCGGTTCCGTTGTTGTGTTTAAAGCACCTTCTCCCTCCGGGAGAAGGTGGCCCGAAGGGCCGGATGAGGGATTTTCATGGTCTGCAAATCCCTCACCCGCCGCTTCGCGGCTCCCTCTCCCGGAGGGAGAGGGAGTCTAACCCATGCGATTCCTTGTCACCGGCGGCGCGGGCTTCGTAGGCTCCCACATCGTCGAGGAACTTCTTCGCAGGCACCACCGAGTTCGAGTACTCGACAACTTCACTACCGGAAAACGAGAGAACCTCAGCTTTGCTGCGAATTCAGATTCGCTGGAAATCATTGACGGCGACATTCGTGATGCGGAAGTCGTCGCGCGGGCTGTCGATGACGTCGAGGGCATTTTCCACGAGGCAGCTCTCGTTTCGGTTCCCGCGACAGTTGAACAGCCTCGTCTCAGTTTCGACATCAATGCGGGTGGGTCGTTTAACGTTTTTGAAGCTGCGCGGCAGGCGCGAGTTCGCCGTGTGGTGTACGCGAGTTCCGCGGCTGTTTACGGCGATAGTGCCGAACTTCCTCTCGCGGAGACCGTCCGGCCGCGGCCTCTATCGCCTTATGGACTCGACAAGCTCTACACCGAATATCTGGGCGCGCTTTATCAATCTCTCTATGGCCTCGAAACGGTGGCACTGCGTTACTTCAACGTGTTTGGGCCGCGGCAAGATCCGAACTCTCCTTATTCGGGAGTCATCTCGATCTTCGTAAATCTTCTTCGGGCAGGGCGCACGCCAACGATTTTTGGTGATGGCGAGCAGACGCGAGATTTTGTGTATGTCGGAGATGTGGTTGACGCGAATCTTCGAGCGATGCTTGCGGAGTATCGTGGCTTTCGAGTCTTCAATGTTGGCGCAGGACGTCAGACCAGCCTGAATCAACTCCTGTCGGAACTCCAGCAGCGGACCGGCACATCGGTTGTGCCGAAATTCGCGGAGGCCCGTCCCGGAGACATCCGGCATTCGCTGGCAGACATTTCCCTGATTGAGCGAGAGCTTGGTTACTCATCTTCACGAACTCTGGCTGAGGGACTGAGTTTGCTGCTGGACTCGGTGCGGTAAGGGAGGATCTTTGCTTTGGTAATCGATAATTCTTTCATGAGCGTTCGTGGTCTGATGTTCGCGACGTTTGCTGCCGTCATGCTATTGACGGGGTGCTCGGGTGGCTCGGCCCTCGGTTCGATACAGGAAGTTGCTGTCCCGGCCAGCGGCGAAAGCGGACAGCCCAATCTCGCCGTCGGGCCAAAGGGAGACATGTATCTGAGCTGGATCGAAGTGAACAATGCAGGATCAAGGAACCTGAGGTTCTCAAAGAAATCAGGCGAGGGATGGTCTGAGCCGCGAACTATTGCAAGCAGCGAAGCTCTGTTCGTCAATTGGGCGGACTTTCCATCTCTCCTCGAACTCGCGGACGGAACGCTCGCCGCTCACTGGCCCTCCACAGTGCCCGCTCGAGGTGGATACGACGTCAGCGTTGCCATTTCTCGGGATAAAGGTGAAACATGGAGCGCTCCGGTCACACCACATCGCGATGGAACCCCCACTGAGCACGGATTCGTGTCTCTGGCTCCGACGAGCGATGGTGTTGCCGTTATCTGGCTGGATAGCCGCAAACTGGACAAAGGAGCCGACGACGTCTCGCTCATGTCCACCAGCGTGAGCCTGGATGGGAAGATCGGGACGGAGACTGAGATCGATCCCCGTGTTTGCGAATGCTGTCAGCCGTCATCGGTCCCTGTGCCTGGTGGATTTCTCACGGTCTACAGAGATCGGTCAGACGAAGAAATCCGAGATATCGTCATCACTCGATTTGACGGCAAGGAGTGGTCTGCCCCAAAGACAGTCTTCGATGATCATTGGACAATCTCTGCTTGTCCGATCCAGGGTCCCGCAATTTCCGTTGCCGGAGACCATATTGCCGTGGCGTGGTTCACGGGAGCCAACAACACGCCGAAGGTGCAGACGGCGTTGTCGTCTGATGGCGGCAAGACTTTTCGCTCTCCCATTCAAATCGATGAAGGCAATCCTGTCGGTCGGGTGGATGTGGTGGCGCTCGACGATGGCGGCGCTGTTGTCACCTGGATTGAGCATTCAAAACGTGGTGGCGAAGTGCGCGCGCGCCAGGTCACCGCGGGAGGCAAGGCGATGGAACCGGTCACCGTGGGAATGACCAGTATCGGCAATGCCAGCGGCTTCCCGCGCGTCGAGCGTGCCGGAGATGCGATCGTCTTTGCGTGGACTGACACCGACAAGCGGCAGATCCGAACTGCCATGGCTCGATGAGAAAATCGGCGTCTGGCCACTCGGTTCCTATTTTCTTGCCGTAAATCTGCTCAAATCCGAGTCTTCTTCAGCCAGGAAAATAGGAACCGAGTAGCCAGACCCCGATTTACCAGTAGTGAGTCTTGTGGCGTTTGTAGTATTCGACGGTTTTCACAAGCCCGTCTTCCAGTGATGTCGTGGGCTTCCAGCCTGTGGCGAAGTTGAACTTCATGAAAGAAGAAAAGGCGCTTCCGATGTCGATACTCTTTCGCTCTTCGGGGAAGGGAACAAGGCGGTAAGATCCCGTTCCCGCAGCCCGAAGCAAAGTCTGCACGAGGACTTCCAGCGTGACCGGCTGCATGCCTCCAAGATTGAAATAGTCGCCAATAACGTTGTTGTTGCAGCCTGCTGTGAGCAGAGCGGTGACAACATCGTCGATGTAATTGAATCCTCGGAATTGCTGGCCGTCGCCGTAGATCTGAATTTCCTCGCCGTCGATCGACTGGCGGATAAACCAGCCAATGAAACCCTGGCGCGCATGCTTTACGAGTTGCCTTGGGCCGAATGTGTTCACCATGCGAAGCGATACGGTCGGCATTCCATAGGCCTTGTGATAGACCATGTGAAACGCCTCGCCGGCCATCTTGCTCACTCCGTTTACATCGACCGGCTTCAGTAGAAGGTTCTCGACCACCGGAAGGATGTCCGGCTTGCCGTAGGACTGGCGGGTACCCGCATACACAACACAGGCTTCGCGGTTTTGCTTTCTGCACGCTTCAAGGACGGTCAGGGGACCCGTGGCATTCATGCGAAGATCACTGAAAGGATCCTGCATGGACTCGATATGGCTGACCCGTCCGGCAAGGTTGAAGACGTGACTGCATCCGGGAACGAGTCGTTCCATGAGTGCGAGATCGGTTGAATCACCTTCGACGATTTCTAGGTCATTCCTGACGGGATCGAGATTGAAGTAGTTTGCTCCTCCGGCGGGATCGAGATTGTCCGCGACCACAACGTTCGCGCCGAGTTTGACGAGCTCGATTGCGAGGTTGCTTCCGATGAAGCCGAGACCGCCTGTGACTAGGACTTTCTTGCCGCGGTAGTGGTCCATACCGGTAGCCAGCGGGATATGACGAGACTCCACCAGATTCGAAGCAGTCCCTTGAGGGTGTGTGAGAGGTGGTGAAGACGGAAGAACTGGCTTCGGCCGTGAAGACGAGGATAGTGACTGACCGGTACTTCCACCATGCGGAAGCCGGCTTCGTCGAATTTTCGGGCCATCTCCACGCAGATCACACCACTGGTCGATTCGAGATTGATCACGTCGAATACTTGTCTGCGAATGAGACGGAAATCGCAATCCACATCGCTGATCGAGAGCGCAAACGCAAATCGCATGGCGCGCCGATATGTGGCGCCGATCAGGATGCGGTACCAGGCGTCGGAGCGCTTGACCTTGTAGCCATTGACGAGGTCGATATTCGGTCGCAGCTGGGCGAGCAGATTATGGACTTCACGGACATCGTACTGGCCGTCCCCATCCGTATAAAAGATCAGCTCTTTGCGGGCGTTCTTGAATCCGGAAATGAGAGCGGCGCCATACCCCTGATTGTGCGGATGGTGGATGGCGCGTACAAAGGGAAGTTCTCCAGCGAGCCGGTCAGCAATGGCCCCTGTCTGGTCCTTGCTCCCGTCGTCGATGACGAGTATTTCGAAGTTATCAGTAACCTTCTGTATCTCTCCCGCCGCCGCCCGCACGATCTGTTCGATCGTGTGCTCGTCATTGTAGGCGGGGAAGAAAGCTGTTAGAGAAATCCTTTCCATGCGTTACGCGCAGGTATCCGTCCCGTCCCCCCCATCTGAAGTGGCGCCATCGTAGTCTCGCCGGCTTCCGGTGTCAACGCGGAAACAGGGTTTCTGGAGAAATTCTTGGAGGTAAGTCCTTGCGTTTATTAGCCAGGAAGACATGCTTTCCACGAAGTTGACGTTTCGCGTCAATGGATTGACCAAGTTTGTCATTAGTTGTCATATTAAGTTGTTGAATTTAAAAGGTACAGACTTTGGCGAGAGGATTGCTTTAATGAAGACATCTGCTGATTTCCCTCTCCAGAATCCCCAAAGGGAGTCTCGAAAACGGATTTCGAGGCTCCCTTCTCCTCCCCTCTACAGTTGTGAAAGTAGCTTCAATCTGGAATCAACTTGGTAGGACCTCCACGATCCAAGATATTGAAATCAAAGGCGACGGCCAGTTGGCCCCCGATTTGCAGCATCCAGGAAGTCTAGTGCTGATTCCTTTGGGTGCCTACTAGGGAGTCTCGAAAGAAGTTTCGAGCCTCCCTTGTTTTTTGTAGGGCTATACTCGCTGCCGCATGGCAGCTTTCCTTCTGCGCCGTCTGACGCTGACGATTCCCGTAATCTGGCTGGTGGTGACGCTTGTTTTCGGGCTGATCCACCTCGTCCCTGGGGATCCGGTCGCGCAGATGCTCGGCGAAGGTGCTCCCCAGCCTGAAATCCAGCGAGTCCGACACGACCTTGGTCTGGATCGCCCCCTGCTGGATCAGTACAAGGCCTATGTGCTTGGGTTGCTCAAAGGGGACCTCGGCACGTCGTATCGCAATCAGGAACCGGTCCTGCATTCCATCGCTGCGCGCTATCCCGCCACAATCGAGCTCACCCTGGCTGCGATCCTGGTTTCCCTGGCTCTGGCGCTTCCGGCAGGCGTGATCGGCGCGGTCAAGCGGGGAACGCTGGTTGACAAGGCGATCGGTGTATTCAGTCTCTTTGGTGTCTCCCTGCCGAATTTTGCGCTCGGACCTCTGTTGATCCTGTTGTTTTCGATTTTCCTGGGCATCCTGCCGGTATCCGGGCGGGGAGGCATCTCGCATCTCATCCTGCCTGCGGTCACGATGGGCGGGGCGCTGGCAGCAATCACAACTCGGATGGTCCGCTCGTCCATGCTCGAGGAGATTCATCAGGATTACATTCGGACGGCACGTGCCAAGGGACTTCCGGAGAGGATCGTCCTTTTCAAACATGCGCTGAGGAATGGGCTTCTACCCATTATTACGATACTTGGCCTTCAGGCTGGTGCACTGCTGGCGGGCGCGATCATTACGGAAACGATTTTCGCATGGCCTGGGTTGGGGCGGTTGACGGTTCAGGCGATCAATGCCAGGGATTACCCCCTGCTTCAGGGCTGTATTCTCACGATCTCGCTCAGTTATATCCTCATCAACCTCCTGACCGACGCCCTCTATTCTGTCGTGGATCCACGCATACGGTATGACTAGCTTCTTTGGGAAGAACAAACTGGCATTCCTGGGCTTCGTCATCATTACGACTCTGACTTTGGTCGCATTGTTTGCTCCATGGATCTTGCCGTACGATCCGTCGGTGCAGGATCTGGAAGGGAGACTGCAGGGGCCCTCCTGGGATCATCCTTTTGGTAACGATG
>Ga0207659_10001504_pt1 | contig 13879 bp, 11 predicted proteins | sample KBSM43metaG_FD_184330 | JGI IMG/M metagenome (GOLD analysis project Ga0207659, IMG submission 184330) | Miscanthus rhizosphere microbial communities from Kellogg Biological Station, Michigan, USA - KBS M4-3 metaG (SPAdes) (version 2) | ecosystem: Host-associated > Plants > Roots > Rhizosphere >...
GGGCATGCGCACGCGATTGCGACCTTCGAGCGGAGAGCCCCGCGGACCCTCGCCGGGGTTTCGCGATCCGAAAGTTCGGATCGCGGAGATTCAAATCGCCGGATTCGACGAGGGGCCAACCCCCCCCTGAATTGGTGAAAGACGGGGGTTTCGTGCGCCCGCCGGCGGGCACGAGTCGTGCTCATGACAACGGCAACCGCCGACACCGCGCTCTGACAGGTTGGGGTGAAAGCGGACGTTGCCTCGGAGGGGCGGGCTTTGCCGCGCGCGAGTTGTTCGCGCCTGGATCACAGAGTCCGCCCCGACGTTTTCCCACCAAGTCTTCAGGAACTCTTCAGGCGCCGCCAGAGTGCGATGGCGTAGCATGCCCGTCGCGCCGTGGATCCCTTCTTCACCGCCATCGAGTCGACGGCCCTGAGCATCTGGCTCCGCGAGTCGCCCTCGCTGTGGGCGTTTCCGTTCGTGCTCATCCTTCACACCGTCGGCCTGGCGTTCCTGGTCGGCGCCAACGTGGCGCTCGACGCCAGGGTGCTTGGATTGGCTGCGGATGTGCCGCCGACGACACTGCGCCGTTACGACGTCGTCATGTGGGCGGGCTTCTGGGTGAACGCCGTGTCGGGGGTCCTGCTGCTCATCGCCTATCCGACCAAGGCGCTCACCAACCCGCTCTTCTACGGGAAGCTGGCCCTCATTGCCGCCGGATTGGTGCTGGCCCAGGCGCTCCGCCGTCAACTCCGCGACAGTAGCCCGTTGTTGCCGCTGGCGCGTCGGATGGCGATCGCGTCGCTCGTGATCTGGGCCGCGGGCATCACCGCCGGACGCCTGCTGGCCTACACCTATTCGCGGCTCACCGTGGATCTCGTGGGATGACGCTCGATTCCGTCCTGCAGATGGTCGAACCGGTGCTGCGCACCACGCCGGTGGGCGCGTGGGTGCGCCATTCGCAGTGGGCGTGGCCGGCGCTCGAGTCGCTGCACTTCATCGGCATGTCGGTGCTCATCGGCACAATCGGGCTGTTCGACCTGCGGCTCCTGGGCTTTGCCCGCGGGGTCCCGTATGCGGCGCTGCACCGGCTCATTCCGCTCGGGATTGCCGGCTACACCCTGAACCTGGTAACCGGTTTCTGCTTCCTCTCGGGCACGCCGGATCAGTACCTGTTCAACCTCGCCTTCCGGGTGAAGCTGACGTGCATGGCGATTGCGGGACTGAACGTCGTCTTCTTCTACACCCGCGTGTTCCGGCGGCTGGAGGCGTTGGGGCCCGACACCCCGCCGCCGTTCGGCGCCCGCGTGGCCGGTGCCGTGTCGCTCACGATGTGGATCGGGGTGATGTCGGCAGGGCGCCTGCTGACGTTCTTCAGGCCGCCCTACGTGTGACAGTGGGGTTGCCGGCGCTCCTACGAAGACCTGCGGAAACGTAGAGGGCGGTCTTCAGACCGCCCTCAAGCCCTAAGCCTGAGGCCCTTCAAGAACTCCGCGCCGGTTCGGGTACCACGCGGGGGGGCGGCTGGGCGCCAAGTGCGTCCGGATCGGCCTGTTTCAGCGCCGGCAGCGTGATCGAGAAGAAGCGGTAGAGCAGATAGGTGTCGAGCACGCCGACGCCAGCCAAGAGGAGATACGCCGCGTTGCTCTCGACCAGTTTCAGACTCTGGAGCAGCGCCGAGAGGCCGAAGCCCACAACCCACGCGTCGAAGCTCATGCAGACGCGGCGGAACGTCTCGGGCCGAATCTTCTGAATCAGGACGGCGCCAATCGGCACGCCGATGGCGATGCTCGGGAGGATGTACGGGATGAGGCCGAAGCTCTCGACGGTGTAGAGGCCCGCGTAGTAGTAGGCGATCGCGGTGAACGAGGATTCGGCGAGGCGAATGAACCCGAGCGCGGCGCGGAAGTCCTTCTTCGTCAACCCCTGATTGCTGAGCACGACTGCCAGTGGCGGCCCCGAGATGGTGGTGACCGCGTAGAGCACACCGAGCGCGCCGCCAAACACAAAAAAGCCTGACTTTTCAGAGCGGACCGGGCGGCGGTAGCCGGCCGCCTGCAGCAGGATGAGCGGCAGCAGGACGATGAACGTCACGAACTTCAGCCAGCCCGGATTCACCTGTGACACGAGCACCGTGCCGAGCGCCACGCCCGGCGCCAGCGCGATCACGATCGGCAATACACGCCGCCATACTGTGGCCAGCGCTTCCCGGTTCACCCACAGCACGTACGCGTTGAGCACCACCTCGATCGGGATCAGCGCCGGGTTGAGCACCCGGTTGGTCATGAACAGGAGCGCCAGCGGCACGGTGATCGACGAGAACCCGTAGCCGAGCGCGCCGTTCACGATGGCGGCGCCGAGAGTGATGACCGCGAGCGCAATCTGCTGATCCGTCACGAACTGCTCCTAGAAAGCGAAAAGCCCGGTGCGGTCTGGTTACCGCCCCCGGGCTTCGATTCGTTTCCGATGTGTGACTGCTAGTGCATGTCTGCGAAGGCTGTCACACGGACGACGTCTCGGCGCGGAGGCAGAATGTGCCTGCACAACAACAACAACACGCCGGACAGCTCTTGAAACGCATCGCTCCTTGGGAATCCTACGCCCGGCCCTCCAGCCTGTCAACGTCGGACGCCGCCCGATTCGAGCACGCCTGGCCCGTGAATGCGCAGTCCGACGAGCGCCAGGGATGGCGGCGCCGGCCCCAAGCCCAGGAATAGTGCAGCGGTGGGAAGGCGCGGATTATAGTGGTCGCCTCACGTTCCCGGGCCAGGAAATGCTGCCGGATGGCGAGGCGGAGCCTCGCCGTGTGAGAGAGGGAGCCATGCGCCGAGTCATCCTGCTGCTGTCAGCCACCTTGTCGTGGGCCTGCTCGTCGGCCGAGGCTCCACCCGGTCCGGCGGCGTCGCCGGCGCCCGGCGCGTCGACGCCGGCGCTCGGGCGCCTGTTCGTCACCAACGAGAGCGGCGGCGACATCAGCGTGGTCGACGTCGGCGCGCAGCGCACCGTCGCGACGATTCCGGTCGGCAAGCGTCCCCGCGGCATCCGCGTGAGCCCCGACGGGACGCTGCTCTACGTGGCCCTGAGCGGGTCGCCGATTGCGCCGCCCGGCGTCGACGAGAGCACGCTGCCGCCCGCCGACAAGAAGGCGGACGGCATCGGCGTGGTCAGCGTCAAGGACCTGAAGCTGCTGCGCGTGTTGCAGGCCGGTTCCGATCCCGAGCAGATGGCGGTGACCGGCGATGGCCAGCGCATGTTCGTCGCCAACGAGGACACGGGGCTGGCGACCGCGCTCTCGGTGGCCGACGGGCACGAGCTGGCCACTTTCAAGGTCGGCGGCGAGCCCGAGGGCGTGGAGATGCGGCCCGATGGCGCCGTCGTTTACGTGACGTCCGAAGAGGACGGGCAGGTCGCCGTCATCGACGTCGCGAGCTTGAAGCTGGTCACTACGTTCAAGGTCGGTCCCCGGCCACGGTCCACGACGTTCCTGCCCGACAGCAGCCGCGCTTACGTGACGTCGGAGAACGGCGGATCGGTGGCCGTCGTCAATGCGAAGACGCACAAGGTGCTCGAAACGATTCAACTGACCGGCGAGCTCATTCGCCCGATGGGGGGCGCTGCCTCGCCGGACGGCTCGCAGGTGTTCATCTCGACCGGCCGCGGCAAGAACGTCGTGGTGATCGATACCGCCACCAACAAGCCGGTCGCCTTTATCGAGGTCGGCGACCGACCCTGGGGCATCGCGGCGTCGAGCGACGGCAAGCTGGTGTTCACCGCCAACGGTCCGTCGAACGACGTGTCGATCGTGGATCTCGCCACGCGCACGGTGAAGGCCAAGGTGCCGGTGGGCAACCGGCCGTGGGGGGTCGTGTACGTTCCCTGAGGCAGGTAGGCAGGTAGGCAGGTGGCAGATGGGAAGGATGAGACCCGCGGAGAGCGAATACCCCGACTACTTCAGGAAGTACGTGTCGCTCGTGCCGGAGGACGACGTGCTGGCGGCGCTCGAGCCGCAGGCGGCGCTCGTGGACGGGCTGCCCGATCGCGTGGGGCCGACGCGCGAGGATTATGCGTACGCCCCCGGCAAGTGGTCGGTTCGAGTACTGCTCGGCCATGTCACCGACGTCGAGCGCGTGTTCGCCTATCGCGCGCTCACCTTCAGCCGCTTCGACGAGGTGTCACTGCCGGGATTCGACGAGGTGACGTGGACGCCGCACGGCCACTTCGCCGACGTGCCGCTGCGGCGGCTCGCGGACGAGTTCGTCCTGCTCAGGCGCGCCAACCTCGAGATGCTGGGCCGGCTCGACGACGCGCAGTGGCGCGCCGGCGGCAAGGCCGACAACAAGCCCATCACGGTGCGCGCGCTGGCGTACGTGATGGCCGGGCACGTCCGCCATCACCTGAACGTGCTTCGCGACCGCTACGCGATCGCCTAGAGACTGGTGGGACTGGTAGGACTGGTAAGACAGGTAGGCAGGAGCCTTCCCACCTGTCCCACAATTCGCTCTTCTGATAACCAACATCATCAAACGGGAAACGCCCGCGGCGGTAGACAACCCCGCGTCGTCACACTAAGATTCCGCTTCGCCTCGCGAATCCGGCTCGCCGGAGGGGAGGGCCTATGCGGCGTTTCTCTGTGACACTCATGGCGGCGTGGGCAATCTTCGCGGGCCTGCCCGCGACCGCTTCGGCGCAGGCCGATCTCGTCGGCATCTGGGCGCCGATCTTCCACGAAGATCAGATCGAGCGTATCCCCGGACCCGATGTGGGGGACTACAGCGGGCTGCCGATTACGGATGCTGAGCGCCTCCGGGCCGATTCGTGGGACGCCTCGCTGCTCACGCTGCCCGAGCACCAGTGCAAGCCGCATCCTTCCACATACGGCTTCCGCGGCGTCGGCAACCTGCGCATCACCCCCGTCTACAACGACGCCACCCAGCAACTGGTCAAGCTGATCACCCACATTCAGTGGCAGGAGCAGGAGCGCGAGGTGTGGATGGATGGCCGCCCGCATCCGCCCGAGTTCGCTGCCCACACGTGGCAGGGCTTTTCGACCGGGGAATGGGACAACAACGTGCTGGTGGTGAAGACGACCCACCTCAAGGCGGGCTGGATCCGCCGCAACGGTCTGGCCCTGAGCGACAAGGCCACGATGACCGAGCGCTTCATCCGCCACGGCAACTACCTCACGCACGTCTACATCATCGAGGACCCGTATTACCTGAGCGAGCCGCTCATCAAGACCAACGGTTTCCAGTTCACCGACCAGGTGACGATGGCGCCCTACCCGTGCAGCCCTGCGGTGGAGGTGCCGCGCGAGGCCGGCGAGGTGCCGCACCACCTGCCGGGCCAGAACCCGTTCCTGAACGACTACGCGAAGAAGTTCAAGATCCCGCTCGAAGCCGCGCGCGGGGGCGCCGAGACCGCCTTGCCCGAGTTCATGAAGAAGGCCGGAGGCCAGTAGCGTGCGCACCGGGGCGGCAGTGGGGGCAGGGCGGCGCGCCGCGTGCCTGGCGGCGTTCGCCGCCTGCGCGGCCGCGGCCGTGGCGGCGCAGGGGCGCGGCGGCGCCAGCGGCACCGGGAGCAGTGGTGCGAGCGGCAGCGTGCCGGCCGTGCAGTCGCTGCACGTGCAGGGCAACGTCTGGATGTTGTCGGGCGGCTTCGTCAACGCCGCGGTGCAGATCGGCAGCGACGGCGTACTGGTCGTGGACACGATGACCGACGCGCTGGCCGAGCCGATGATTGCCGAAGTCAAGCGGCTCGCGGGCGACAAGCCGATCCGATGGATCGTCAACACGCACGCGCACCCCGATCATACGGGCGGCAACGCCAAGGTGGCCGCGGCCGGCCGCTCGATCATCGCCGGCAACTTCGCGGGCCAGGCGGGGCAGGCGGCGGCCAACTTCGCGCAGATCATCGCCCACGAGAACGCCGGCAACCGGCTGGCGGAAGTGCAGCCGCCGTTGCCGGTTCAGGCCACGCCGGCCGAGACCTTCTTCGGCCTGCAGCACGAGCTGTTCTTCAACGACGAGGCCGTGCAGCTGATTCACGTGCCCAACGCGCACAGCGACGGCGACGTGATGGTGTTCTTCCGCAAGTCGGACGTCCTCGTGGCGGGCGATCTCTACGTCAACACGACGTTTCCGGTGATCAACACCGCGCAGGGCGGCTCCATCAAGGGCATCGTGGCGGCGCTCAACCGCATCATCGACGTCACCGTGCCGCGCAGGAAGCAGGAGGGCGGCACCTTCGTCATTCCCGGGCACGGCCGGCTGGCCGACGAGGCCGATGTGGTGGAATACCGCGACATGTCCACGATCATCCGCGACCGGTTCGCGGACGCGGCGAAGAAGAAGCAGACGCTCGCCCAGGTGAAGGCGGCGGGTCTCGTGCGCGACTACGAGGGGCGCTACGGCGCGGCACAGGGGTTCTGGACGACGGACGCGTTCGTCGAGGCGGTCTACCGCACGCTGAACGGGCCGGCGGCCAAGGAGGAACGGTAATGATCACGGGGTTCATGGCCAGGCGCGGCGCCGCGCCGGCGGGGGTGGTACTGGCGCTCGTGCTCGCGGGCGGAGCGTCGTTGGCGGCGCAGGGCGGCCAGCAGCCGGCGGCGCCGCAGCCTCCCGCCACGCCGCGCGCCCGCGCGCCCATCGACCTCACCGGCTACTGGGTGTCGATCGTCAACGAAGACTGGCGCTGGCGGATGGTGACGCCGCCCAAGGGTGACGTGGCCAGCGTGCCGCTGAATCCCGAGGGCACGAAGGTGGCCAATGCGTGGGACCCCGCGACCGACGGATCCTGTCTCGCCTACGGCGCCGCCGGGTTGATGCGGATGCCCACCCGCCTCAACATCACGTGGCAAGATGACCGCACGATCAAGATCGAGACCGACGCCGGGCAGCAGACGCGCCTGCTGCGGTTCGACGCCGGCGCGGCGCCGGCGCAGCGCTCGCTGCAGGGCCATTCGGCGGCGCAGTGGGAGCCGGCGCCGCAGCCCGGACGCGGCGGCGGCCCGCCGCAGATCCCCCGCTTCGGCAACCTGAAGGTGACGACGACCAACCTGACCGCCGGGTGGCTGCGCAAGAACGGCGTGCCCTACAGCGAGAACGCGACCGTGACCGAGTATTTCGATCGCTTCAAGGCGCCGAACGACGACGAATGGCTGGTCGTCACCACCATCGTCTCGGACTCGAAGTACCTGAATCAGGACTTCGTCACCAGCACCCACTTCAAGAAGGAGCCGAATGGTTCCAAGTGGAGCCCGAGTCCGTGTAAGCCGGTTTAAGGTGTAGGGGCCGCCTTCAGGCGGCCGGCCGGCTGAAGCCGGCCCCTACGACCGCATGAAACGACGATCATTCCTCCACGCGTCATCGCTCGCGGCCGCGGGCGCGGTGCTGCATCCCTCGCTCGCGGCGGCGCAGAGCACGCGCGCGGGCGGGCCCAGCAACATCGTCGAGACGACCTCCGGCCGGGTGCGCGGGCTCTTCTTCCAGGGCGTCAACACCTTCCGCGGCATTCCCTACGGGGCCTCCACCGCGGGCGCCAACCGGTTCATGCCGCCGCGCAACCCGCAGTCATGGACGGGCGTCCGCGACGTCAACACGATCGGCCTGCGCGCACCCCAGCTCGAGAACCCGCGCGTGCCGGAGTGGTTCGTCTTCGATCGCAGTGAGCCCCAGAGCGAAGACTGCCTGGTGCTGAACGTCTACACGCCGTCGCTCGCCGATGGGCGTAAGCGGCCGGTGATGGTATGGCTGCACGGCGGCGGCTTCGTCGGCGGATCGTCCGGCTTTACGGTCTACGAAGGGCAGAACCTGGTGGGGATGCGCGACCTCGTGCTCGTGCATCTCAATCACCGGCTCAACCTGTTCGGGTTCCTCTACCTCGGCGACGCCGGCGGCGAACGCTACGCCGACGCCAACGCCGGCATGCTCGACATCGTCGCGGCGCTCGGGTGGGTGCGCGACAACATCGCCAACTTCGGCGGCGACCCGACCAACGTCACGGTGTTCGGCCAGTCGGGCGGCGGCAGCAAGGTGAGTACGCTGCTCGGGATGCCGGCGGCCAAGGGGCTGTTTCACAAGGCCATCGCCATGAGCGGCTCGCAGGTGCGGAGTATCACGCGCGATCAGGCCGCGGCGACGACGGACCGCGTGTTGTCGGCGCTCGGTATTTCTCGCTCGCGGATCGACGACCTGCACGCGCTGCCGATGCGGCGGCTCCGCGAGGCGCTCAGCGGCGGCGGCCCCCAGGGGTTTGCGTTCGGGCCGGTGGTGGATGGCCGCACGCTGCCCGCGCACCCGTTCGATCCCGCGGCCAGTCCGATCGGCGCCGAGGTGCCGCTCTTGATCGGATCGACCGAGACCGAAGCCACGTGGAACGAGTCGCAGATCTACGATCCGCTCACCGACGCGGAGCTGCGCGAGGACGTCATGCGCACCGCGCGTACCGATGCCGCCGGTGCGGACCGGGTGATTGCCGCCTACCGCGCCAGGCGTCCGAAGGCCAGCAACCTCGATCTGTATCTGATCATCGCCACCGACGGGTCGAACTTCCGTACCGGCACCGATACGCAAGCCGATCGAAAGGCGGCGCAGCGAAGCGCCCCGCTGTTCAAGTACTACTTTCAGTGGTATTCGCCGGTGCGTGGCGGCGCCCTGCGCGCGATGCACACGATGGACATCCCGTTCGTGTTCGAGAACTACGAGATGGCGACGCCGCTCGTCGGATCGGGGCCCGAGCTGAAGCCGCTCGGCGACCGGATGGCCGCCGCGTGGGTCGCGTTTGCGCAGACGGGCAACCCCAGTCACGCGCTCATCCCGCGCTGGCCGGCCTACGACACGGCCACGCGGGCCACCATGGTGATCAACAACGACTGGTCGATGGTGAACGATCCGTACGGGGAAGAAAAGGCGGTGCTTGCGGCGGTGACCGCCAGAGCCGCTGCGGCTACACGCTGACCGCCGTTCCCGGGGGCAGGTCTTTCAGACCTGCCCGACCACGCCTTAAGCCTTGACACTCAGCCCGCCCGCTAGAGCCCTCCCTTGACGGAGGGGTCAGGAGGCCGTGTCGCCGTCTACGAAACCCGTCGTATTGACATCTACGACAACGTTCGTAGATACTCGCGGGAATGAAAGAACGGAAGAAGCCCACCGAAGCCGAGCTCGGGATTCTGCGCGTGCTCTGGGCGCGCGGGCCGAGCACCGTGCGTGAAGTGGCCGAGACGATGGGCCGCGAGGGCGCGTACACCACCGTACTCAAGCTGCTGCAGATCATGACCGACAAGGGGCTCGTGGTCCGCGACGAGCGGGCGCGCACGCACGTCTACGAAGCGGCCGGGTCCGAAGCGCAAACGCAGAAGCAGCTCGTGACCGATCTGCTCGACCGGGTGTTCGACGGGTCGGCCGCGAAGCTGGTGCTCCACGCACTGTCGGCAGGCAAGGCCACGCCGGCGGAGCTCACCGAAATCCGCAAGCTGCTCGACAAACACCGGGGAGGCCGCAAATGACCGCTTGCATCGACGCCGCCGGCTGGACCCTGTTGCATGCCCGAGGCGCTCGAGGATCAGCTGGGCCTGCGGCTGGTGCCCGCCCCGCCGACGCTCCGGCGATCGTCATCGACCGCATCGAGATGCCCATGCCGTGAGGGCAACGGAAACAGGCCGAAACGCGTCGGCAAGGCACCAACCAAACGCCAGCCGCCGGTGTCTAATGGTCCGACAGCCCGGCGGTGGCGCGAACCGGTTCGAGTGAACCAGCATCCGTGACGTTCGTAACCACTTTCGCGGACCTGTCGCTGGCGGGTCCGGCGCAGAACGAGGGTTTCGTATGAAAGCGTCTTTCCTGGCCGCCGCCATCTTCGCCGGAGCGCTCGCCATCCCGCACGCGGGACTCGATGCGCAGGGCCCCGCCACTCCGCTCGGGGCCGACGGCAAGCCACCGTCGTTCGAGGTGGCCGCCGTCAAGCAGAACAAATCAGGCGAGGGCTTCATTCGCTTCGGAATGCTCCCGGGCGGGCGGTTCACGGCCGACAACGTGCCGCTGCGCGAGCTCCTGCGCTTCGCCTTCCAGGTGCAGCCGTTCCAGATCGAGGGGCTCCCGTCGTGGGCGAACTCCGATCGATTCGACATCACCGCGAAAGCCGAAGGCGACATTGCGCCGACGCAGCCGGGCCAGGCGGGCCCGATCCAGTTCATGATGCGGACGCTCCTCGCCGAACGTTTCGGTCTCGTCTATCACGAGGAGGCGCGCGAGATGCCGATCTCGGTGCTCGTGCTCGCACGCCCGGACGGGAAGCTCGGGGCCAAGCTCGAGAAATCGACCACCGACTGTCAGGCCATGTTCGCGGCACGGCGCGGCGGCGGCCCGCCACCCCCGCCGCCGGCCTTCGGCGAGAAGATGCAGTGCGGCTTCCGCGTCGGCCCTGGCACCATCGCGGGCGGCGCGTCGCAGTTGTCCCAGCTCGCGCAGTTCCTGTCGCAGAACATGGGCCGCATCGTCCTCGACAAGACCGGGCTGACCGGCAACTACGATTTCGAGATCACCTACACGCCGGACCAGATGCCGAATTTCAACGGACAGCCGGGAACGCCGCCCGGCTTTCCGGCAATCGATCCGAACGGGCCCTCGCTCGCCACGGCTATCCAGGAGCAGCTCGGGCTGAAGCTCGATTCGCAGCGCGGTCCGGTCACGATGTTCATCATCGACAAGGTTTCGCAGCCGACGCCCGACTAGCCGCGAATGCACCAAGGGGAGCGACGGATAGCCGGGGCAGTTCACAGGAGGGGGATGACCGCGTGGACCCTGCGCGCCGTCGGCGCGCTCGTGTGGCTGCTCGCGGTGGCGCCGCCGGCATGGGCGGCCGACTTCCTTGGACAGGTGCTCTTCAACGGCCAGCCGGTGCCGGGCGCCACCGTCACCGCCACCCGGCAGTCAACGGCCGTGGACGCGGCGGGCGAGAAGAAGGTGACCCTCTCCGACGCGCAGGGCGTCTACCGCTTTCCCGATCTCGCCGAAGGCATGTGGACGGTGCAGGTGGAGATGTTCGGGTTCGCGCCCGCGAGCCGCGATGTACGGATTCCGCCGGAAGGGGCGCCGCCGGTGGTCGAGCTCACCTTGCTGCCGCTGGCCGAGATGACCCGCGGGCTGCCGCCGCCCGGGCCGGTCGCCCCCGCCGCCGCAACCGCGCCCGCCGCGCCGGCGCCGAACACGTCGTCTGCTGCGCGCGGAAGCGGTCAGGCAGGGTCCGGGTCCGCCCGCGGGCGCGGAGCCGGGCCGGGAGGAGGCGGTTTTCAACGCGCCGCCGCCAATCCCAATGCCGCGCCGGCGGCGTCGATTCCGGCCGCCGCGAGCGCCTTCCGTGACGACGACAACGATGCGCGCAACGACGGCGGCATGGGCGCGGCCGACGGTCTGCTGATCAACGGCAGCGTCAACAACGGCGCCGCGTCGCCCTTTGCGCAGGCGCGCGCCTTCGGCAACAACCGGCCCGGCGGCCGCGGGCTGTACAACGGCGGCTTCGGCCTGCTGACGAGCAATTCGGCGTTCGACGGACGTCCGCCGTCGTTCACGGCGCAGGCCGCGCCGAAGCCGGAGTACAACGACGTGCACTTCGTCGCCAACTTCGGCGGGCCGATCCGGATCCCGCGCCTGATGCGCCGCGGGCCCAACTTCTTCGGCGGCTACCAGCGGATCCAGGATCACACGTCGACCGGCGAGGCGGCGCTGATGCCGACGCTGCTCGAGCGCACGGGCGACTTCTCGCAATCGCGCAACGCGTTCGGCCAGCCCGTCCAGGTGGTCGATCCAGGCACCGGCCAGCCGTTTCCCGGCAATGTCATCCCCGCGGACCGGATTACCCCGGAGGCGGCCTCGCTCCTGGGCTACTACCCGCGGCCGAACGCGGCGGGCGTCGGCTCCAACTACCAGACCCCGATCACCGTGAAGACGCGGCAGGACAGCGGCCAGACGCGCCTGACGCACCAGTTCCGGAACGGGCGCGAACAGTTCCAGGGCGCGATGCAGTATCAGCGCACGACCCTCGAGGCCGCCAATCTCTTCTCGTTCGTCGACACCACGCAGACCACCAATCTCAACCTGGACGTCAACCACTCGCACCGCCTCAATCAGTTCATGTTCCTGCGGTCGCGCTATCAGCTGGTGCGCCAGACCAACGACGTGACGCCGTTCTTCGCCAACGTCACCAACGTGTCGGGGAACGCCGGCATCATCGGCAACAATCAGAGCCCGCCCAACTGGGGGCCGCCGGCGCTCAGCTTCTCGAGCGGACTCGCCGGCCTCGGCACCGGGCAGTACGCCGAGAACACGAACCTCACCAACGGCGCCTCGGCCGAGCTGTTCTGGTTTCGTGGCCGCCACAGCCTGACGATGGGCGGCGGCGTGCGGCGCCAGGCCTTCGACGTGCTGTCGCAACAGGACGCGCGCGGCAGGTTCGGCTTCACCGGGTCGGCCACCGGTTCCGATTTCGGCGACTTCCTCCTCGGCCTGCCGCAAACGAGCGCGATCGCGTTCGGCAACCCCGACAAGGCGCTGCGGCAGAACGTCATCGAGCTCTTCGTCAACGACGACTACCGGGTGTCGCCGGTGCTGACGCTGAACCTCGGCGTGCGCTGGGAGTACGAGTCGCCCATCACCGAGGCCCAGGGACGGCTGGTAAACCTCGATGTCGCGACGGGTTTCACCGGAGCGGAACCGGTCGTGGCCACCGATCCGACCGGGTCCGTGACGGGCACCGAGTACCCGTCGTCGCTGCTCTATCGCGACTTCCGCGGCATTCAGCCGCGCCTCAGCCTCGCGTGGCGGCCGGTGCCGGGGTCGTCGCTGGTGGTGCGGGGCGGCTACGGCATTTACCGCAACCAGTCGGTGTACCAGTCGATCGCCATGCTGCTCGCCCAGCAGCCGCCGCTCTCGACCACCGCCAGCGCCCAGACGTCGGCGGCGCTGCCGCTCACGCTGGCGACGGGGTTTCAGACGCTGTCGTCGTCGCCCATCAACACCTTCGCGGTGGACCCGGCGTTCCGCCTCGGCTCGGCCCACAACTGGCAGGGGTCGGTGCAGCGCGACCTGCCGTCGTCGCTCACGGTCATCGCCACCTACCTGGGCTCGCGCGGGACGCACCTGATGCAACAGTTCCTGCCGAACACGTATCCGGTGGGGGCCGTGAATCCGTGCCCGACGTGCCCAGCGGGGTTCGCCTACCTGACCTCGAACGGCACCTCGCTGCGCAATGCCGGCCAGGTGCAGCTGCGCCGCCGCCTGCGCAACGGGTTCACCGCGTCGGTGCAATACACCTTCTCGCGCGCCAGCGATGACGCCGCGACGTTCCTGAGCGGCGCAGTGTCGTCGTCGTCGCTCGCCGTCGCGCAGGATTGGCGAGACCTGGGCGCCGAGCGCGGGCCGTCGTCTTTCGATCAGCCGCATCTGACGACGATCGAGTTTCAGTACACGACCGGCGTCGGCGTCACCGGTGGCACGCTGACCACCGGCGCGTGGGCGTCGCTGTACAAGGACTGGACGTTCACAAGCCAGCTTCGCGCGGGCAGCGGGTTGCCGTCCACGCCGATCTACTTCGCGCCGGTGACCGGCACTGGTGTCGTCGGCGTTCGCCCGCGTCTGACCGGCGTATCGACCGCGCCGCCAAGCTCGGACGCCTACGCGAATCCGGATGCGTACGCGGCGCCGGAGCCGGGCTACTGGGGCGAAGTATCCTCGGTACTGGCCTTGCATCCTTTGGATCCGATCCCGCTTCGTCCCCCGCGGGCCAGGTCCAGGAGGACTCCCATGAATCGATTGACCATGATCGCGTTGGCAGCTGCATTGACGATCGCGCCGGCTTCGGCGATGACGCCGCCGGCGACGCCGCCGGATGGCGCCGCCCAGCT
>Ga0207659_10001507_pt1 | contig 13859 bp, 15 predicted proteins | sample KBSM43metaG_FD_184330 | JGI IMG/M metagenome (GOLD analysis project Ga0207659, IMG submission 184330) | Miscanthus rhizosphere microbial communities from Kellogg Biological Station, Michigan, USA - KBS M4-3 metaG (SPAdes) (version 2) | ecosystem: Host-associated > Plants > Roots > Rhizosphere >...
TCGGCTGAGGTCATTCCGAACAGATCGACTGCTCCCGCATCGAAGTCGGCCAGTACGCCGTCGCAGTCGAGGAAGAGATGCGGCTGCTTCTTCGGCACGATCAGAAGCGGCCCGGTTCGAGCTTCACTGCGATGGGCTGGTCGAGCTCTTCCCATCCGCGCTTCTTCAGCACGTCGTTGCTTTCACGGGCCCGGCGGCCGTCCCCAAGCGACCAGGTGATGTGATACGTCGATCCATCGGGTCGCTCCGTTGTCCCGTCGATGGCGACGACCATTGCCTGCACGCCTTTGCCGTCATCCGTGAACCCGACGACCTGTCCACGGACTTCTGCCGGCAGTGGGTCGCTCGCCGCATCCGTCTTGAAAGTCACGTGATGCGCGACGGTTTTTTCGTACTTCGGCTTGAATTGCTCGAGCAGCTTTTCGCGATCCTCCTTCGCGAGGAGCCAGCCGATGACTGTGCCAGGCTCTGCCATGGCGGTCCGACGCCGAAGAGCTCGTTCAGTTCCGTGCGGCGATGCGCTCGAGCAGTTCCGCCGCGAACTCGCTCAAGGAATCGTCGCGCGCGCCCATGATGACGATACGGTCGCCTTCCCGCGCTTCGGCGAGAAGGGCCTCGCCGATCGCAGCGCGCTCAGGAATATGCTCGGCTCCTCCGCCCTTTGCGCGAACCTGCTCCGCGAGCCAGTCGGACCCGCGGGTCCGTTCGACCGTGCCACCCTGATAGACGGGATCCGGAAGATAGAGCTTGTCACCGGGCGCCATGCCCTTGGCGAAGCTTGCCGCAAGCTCCTCGCCCATCTTGGCAAGAGGCCCGTAGCCGTGCGGCTGGAACATGATGAGAAGCCGCCCATCGCACTGGCGGAGCGTGGCCAGCGTCGCGTCGATCTTGTCGGGATTGTGAGCGAAATCGTCGATGACTGTCACGCCAGCCGCTTTTCCAACGGTCTCGAGCCGGCGCTTGAGGCCCTCGAACCGCTCCAGAGCTGCGGCGGCTTCTTCGAGCGAGACACCAAGCTGGCGCGTTGATGCAATGGCAGCGAGGGCATTGGAGGCGTTGTGGCGCCCGGGGACGTTCAATCGCACCTCCTGGCTCTCTTCACCCGCGATGACCGTAAAGCTGCTGCCGTCGGCAGCGAGCTCGAGGTTCTTGCCCATGAAGGTCGCGCCGGGGCTGTCGAAGCCGTAACCCACGCATTGCTCCGCCGAGACGACGTCGCCGATGGCGCGCGTCTCGGGATCGTCGAGGTTCAGCACCGCCTTTCGCGACCGCAGCAGGAAGGCGGCGAAAAGGCTGCGAAGCTCGGCCATCTCCTTGTGGTCCAGGCTGATGTTGGTGAGCACTGCGACCTCAGGCTTGTAAAGGGCGATAGAGCCGTCGCTCTCGTCCACCTCGCTTATGAACAGTTCCGGATCGCCGACGAGGGCGCTTGCGAACGGCGCTGACGGGGTAACGAAATTCTTCATAACGGCGCCATTCATGACCGTCGGCTGCCGGTGCGCATGGTGGAGGATCCAGCCAATCATCCCGGTGACGGTCGACTTGCCGCTCGTCCCCCCAACCGCGACGCTGCGCTGGGCGTGGTTCAGCAGCTGGGCGAGGAATTGCGGTCTCGTCAGATGCAGGAGGTCAAGCTCACGAGCGCGGACGACGTCTGGAACGGTTTCCTCGACCGCGGCCGAGGTGACTAGCGTCATCCCCGGCTTAAGGCCGGAGCCATCCTGCGGAAACAGACCAATCCCGAGCGAGCGAAGATAGGCAAACTTGTTGGCGACACGGCCGGCGTCGAGCGATCGGTCGGAGCCCGAAACCCTTGCGCCGGTCGCGCGAACGATCGAGGCGAGCGGGAGCATGCCACTGCCGCCGATGCCGCAAAAGAAGATGGTCGATTCAGTCATTGATCTCAGGCCCTATTGGGCGCTGGCTTATTTGCAAGCGCCGCCGTCCGGCCACCCCGTCCATCCCGGCCCGTGGACGAAACGTCCCGGCTTGGCGCCGGTGTGTTTGCCATCTTGAAGGACTTGGCCGCCGTTGACGAAGACGTCGCGGACGCCGGTCGCGAGCTGCATCGGCTTTTGGAAGGTGGCGTGATCCTCGATCTTCGCCGGATCGAAGACGACAACGTCGGCATAATAGCCGTCGCGAAGGACGCCGCGCCCCCTGATGCCGAGGTTTGTCGCCGGGAAGCTCGTCATCCTGCGGATCACGTCGGCGAGCGGCGCAGCCTTCTCGTCGCGTGAATATTTGCCCAGCGCGCGGATGAAATTGCCGTACGCACGCGGATGCGTTGAGGATTTCAGGAAGACGCCTTCCGGAGCGGATGATTCCGCGTCCGAGCCGAAGGCGACCCAGGGAAGCCCGACCTGCCGCCGCACATTGTCCTCGCTCATCAGGAAATAGACCGTGCCGACACGACTGCCGTCCTCGATCACGAGGTCCATGGCAGTCTCTTCCGGGCTCTTGCCGCGCATCTTCGCGACTTCGCCCAGGGTCTTGCCGGTGAGCGGCTTCAGCTTCGGGTTCTTGAAGGAAATGAGGAGGACATTTTCGGGAGTGCCGGCGCCGTAGAGCAAATTCTCCCAGTCCTTCCCCGGAGCCCGCATTTCCTGGACAAGCTTGGCCCGGACCTCCGGGTCCTTCATCCGCTTGATCCATTCCTCTAGCCCGCCCGACTGAACCCAGGTCGGCATGGACGCATCCAGGCCCGTGGCGCCTGCGGTATAGGTGTACATGTCCGCCGTAATCCGCTGGCCCGAAGCGCGAGCCGCCTCGACGTGGCGGATCACCTCGTCGAGCTTGCCCCAATTCGCCTTTCCGGCCTGCTTCAGATGGTAGATTTCGGCTGGCGCACCGGACTCCTTGCTGATGGTAATCAGCTCGTCGACGGACTCGACGAGGCGATCGGCCTCGGACCGCATGTGGCTGATGTACATGCCGCCGCATTTGCCGGCCTCGCTGGTGATGGCGACGAGCTCGGGAGTCTCTGCGTAACTGGCGGGCGCATAGATGAGGGATGAGCCGACGCCGAGCGCGCCTTCCTTCATCGCGCCGCGGACGAGGGCTCGCATGCGGTCGAGCTGTTCGGGGGTCGGATCGACGTCCTTCTCGCCGAGCTCATGCACTCGGACGGTCGTGGCACCGATGAAGGAGGCCACGTTCGGCGTGATGCCTTTGCGGGTTATATAGGTCAGATACTCGCCAAGCGTCGTCCACAAAATCGGATATTTGATGTCGCCCTGCCGTTTGACCGCGAGCTTCTTCATCTGCGGGTTGAGCGGGCCCATGGAGTCGCCTTCGCCGAAGACTTCGAGCGTCACGCCCTGCATTGTGTCGCTCAAGCCGCGGCCGTCGGCGATGAGGCTTTCGACGGCCCAGCTCAGCATGTTGATGAAGCCGGGGGACACGGCCATTCCGGCCGCGTCGACGGTTTTCTTCGCAGTGCCGGGGGCTTGCGGTCCAACGTAGACGATCTTGTCGCCGCGAATGGCGACGTCGCCTGTGAACGGCTCTCCGCCCATTCCGTCGTAGATCGTGCCGTTGTCGATCAGCAGGTCGTAGGTCTCTGGCGCCTGCGCCATTGCCGAGGTTGAAAGCAATGCCGCCCCCGCGGCAGCGAATACCGAGCGCTTGATCATGAACTCCCCCTTCCGACCAGGCCGGCGAAGCTGCCCCATTGCGTGCGGCGGCGCCATGCTAAATGTATCGGCGCATGAAGATTGCGGTCGTCGCCCCCAGCTGCACCTTGACACGCCAGTCCGCGGACCGGCTTGAGGCACTCGTTCAGAAGCGCGGGGACTGCGAAGTCGCCGTCCATCCGCAATGCTTCTTATCCGAAGGGCACTTCGCCGGACCGGACGAGGTACGGCTCTCGGCGCTTCGCGAAGTCATGGCTGATCCGTCGGTAGATGCCGTCTGGTTCGCTCGCGGAGGATACGGCTCCAACCGCATCGCCGAGGCCGCCTCAGCTGATCTGCCTGAAGCTGCGCGGTCAAAGGTCTATGTTGGCTACAGCGACGCGGGCTTCCTGCATGCGGCATTTCACAAAGCCGGCCTGGAGGTCGCCTGGGGTCCAATGCCGACGGATTTCCACCGCCAGGACGGAGATGCGGCGGTGAGTCGCGTGCTAGACTGGATGATCAGGCGTGACCCCGCGGCCCTGGAGCCGTCGCTCGAGGCGCCTGCAATGGCGTTTAACCTGACCGTTCTGGCGACATTGCTGGGAACGGTGCTGGAACCGGACTTCTCCGGCGTCGACCTGCTCATCGAGGATGTCAGCGAGCATCACTATCGCATCGATCGGACTATGTTCCACGTCGCCTCGAGCTCGAACGTCCGGAAAGTATCTCGACTAAGGCTCGGAAGGGTAGGGGATATTCCCGCCAACGACCCGGATTTCGGACGCGACGAGGCCGCCATCGTTCAGGAGTGGTGCGACCGCTCCGGCATCCGCTTCGGCGGCCGCGCGGACATCGGTCACGACGTGCACAACCGGGTCGTTCCGTTTACGAGATAATTTTCAGCGGTTTTCCCTCTGAAAACGGCATTGCCAAGAGCAGTACTTTGCGCTCTATCAACAAGTGAGAACAACAGGAGGGCCAAAATGGCATCTAAATCGGGGACGGGCAGGAAAGCGGGCGGAGGACTGGCACGCCCGGTTCAGCCTTCGGCAGATCTCGCAGCGATCACCGGCAATGCGCCTCTGCCGCGTAGCCAGGTCGTTTCGAAAGTGTGGGATCACATTCGCAAGAACAACCTGCAAAACCCTCAGAACAAAAGGGAAATCTTGGCTGACGACAAGCTGAAGAAAGTCTTTGGCGGTAAGGATCGCGTCAGCATGTTCGAGATGAACAAGCATCTCTCGAACCACCTGAAGTAAATCGCGTCGCCGCAAGGCGAACAGGGGGACTCGCAGCGATGCGGGTCCCCTTTTTCATGTCCTCAAGAGGCGACTCGCAACGATTCAGTCGCGATCAGCCACGCCAGAGGCCGTCGAGCCGTTCGCGCGTCACGGGATATCCAATTCCTTCGGGGATGGTGATGAACCGCTCCCCGTCTTTCTCTTCGAGCCATGGGCTGATCGGTTGGATCGCATGCGCAGAAGCGTCGGCAAAAATTTCATCGAAGCTGGAATGCTGAGCGAGCCTCTCCAGCGTGCGGCGCGTGGGAAAGATCAATTGCACTTCGCCCGCTCGGTCGCGCTCCAGCATTTCGGCGGCGGTGACCCACGAGGCGCCGGTGCACTCGCCTTCGACTATACGTGGCTTCCAGTCGCCCTCGGGAGCACGCGAAACGAAGAACAGAGTGTCGAACCGCCGTTTGGCGTGGAAACGAGGCACCCAGCGCGCGAAAGGAGTCAGCGCGTCGAGGTTGAGTCGGAGCCCGCAACTCGCCGCGACATCTGCGAACCGCGTTCCGGCCAGCAACTGCTGTTGCACTTCTTGAACTGTGCCGGACCAGGTCATCGGCGCGAGTCCTGCGGGAATGGCTGTCTCTTCGATCGTTTCACGGATTGCGGCGACGCGCGCGGCGGCATGATCAACGTCAAAGGACCGACCGAGAATTTCGTCCTCTTCGTCGATCCGACCACCAGGGAACACCCAAGCGCCAGCTGCGAACGCCATCCCTGCAGCACGCTCAACCATCAGAAGCTGGGGCGGCTCATCTGAGCGATCCCGGACGAGGATCAACGTAGCGGCGGGGATCGCTTCATCATTCATCGGCTGTCGACCTAGGCGCACGGCGGACAAAGAAAAAGGCCGCCGGTCATCGACGCGGCGGCCCTTATCGGTTCACGAACGTGCGGGTAATTACATGCCTTGGACGTCGTCCTCGACCTGCTTCGGATCGGTCGTGTTGGCGGCGGGCTCCTCGACAGCCGCCGGAGCCTCATTGGTCTCGGCATTGAGCTGCTGCTCCTGAGTGCCGAGCGCCTCGACCTCCGCGTTGGCGGCATTGTCGGCCAGATCGTTGAGGACGTTCGCCTCGACATTCTGCGCCTCACCCTCGTTGAGCTGGTCGGCATTCTTGCTGCCGCACGCGGCAAGCGCGAGAGCGGCTGACCCGACGACGACAAACCCAAGCTTCTTCATTGACTTACCCCTATTCGCAAGCTGCAACAGTCACCCCTTAGCAACACTGTGCCGTTCCGCGCCAGTCCTTGCCGCAACAGCCATGAAACTTGTTCTTTAACCGCCAAATGCCTATCTTGGTCCCTGTCGGGGCAACCCGGCTATGTCGGTAGATTATCGGGTGGAATAGGCATTTCGGACCCGGGGGGCAGTACCCCGGCGCCTCCACCACCAGCAGCGGGCGGGTTTCCGCCAAGCGAGGAATTCGCTGCTGCTGATGGGGGCGAAATAGGATCGACGAGTGCAATAATGGCCTGGTTGCCGGTCGGATTGAGCCACCGTGACGGCTCATTCACACAAGTGCCAACGATAACGAGGCGCTCGCAATTGCTGCGTAACTGACGGCCTAACGGTCTAAGTTACAAAGACAAAAGCGCGGTCGGACCCCACCGGGCAACAGAAGGGGATTCCAGCGGCCTCCGAGGGAGCCGGGCAACAGAATCCCTCGGACTCTTCAAAGTCGCGGAGCACCGGGCAACAGAAGCTCCCCACTTTCCCTATTTTGAGCTGTCACGTCCCTGCGGTAGCATCGCCGGCAAGGGGGATCTCATGCACCAATTCGCCAAGCGCATCTTCGTAGGCGCGGCGCCGCTGCTGCTCACCGGCTGCCTGTGGGGTCCGGGCAAGTTCACGTCCGACCTAACGCTAAAGAAGAACGGCAGCTTTGTGCTCGACTATCGCGGCGAGATCGTCCTTCAGACGCCGCCGGATGCCGAAGTGAAGCCGGAGCCATGGAGCACCGACAAGGCGCGCTGCAGGAAGGATGGTGGCGTCGAACTTCAGCCCTGGGTTGGAACTGTAGATGCGGATGACGAGAATCCTGTGAGGCCCTGCACGCCAGCCGAGCTCGCAAAAGCGAAGACGGATTACGAGGCTCAGTCGGCCGCCCGCGCAAAATCCAAGCGCGAGGAGAATGAGCAGATGGCGAAGATGTTCGGCATTGCGGGGCTAGACGAGGCGTCGGGACGGGAATTTGCGGCCAAGCTCAGCAAATATGCGGGCTATCGCTCCGTACAGTATCGCGGGAAAGGCGTGTTCGACGTCGACTATCATTTCGAAGGCAGCGCGAGGCAGGACTTCATCTTTCCGGCTCTCCCCGACAATGACTTCCTGATACCCTTCGTAGCAATCCGCCGCCGGGCTGACGGCTCGGTGCTCGTGACGGCTCCCGCCTTTACAGGAGGTTCGGGGCCGATGGGCGTCCGCGCAGGCGCCGCGGCCACGAGCGCCATGAAAGAAGGCCAAGGACCCGTTTCGCACGCCCAGGGCCGCTTCACCGTTATCACTGACGGCGAGTTCCTGACCAACAATAGTGAGGATGGCCCCGCATCCAGTCCGGCCGGAAAGCAGGTCCACTGGGACGTCGGATCAACCTCTTCAAAGATTCCGGAAACGCTCGTCCGGTTGCAATAGGTTTACGTTCGTAGAAGTGGCGGTTGCCACCTGAGGTTCGTGCCGCCACGGTGCACCCCTTCAAAAGGGGGAGCTTAAACCGTGCGCCACACGATTCTCGCCGCATTGTTTGCCGCCGCGGCGCCTGCCGCCATCGCAGCTCCGGTGCCGAAGGAACAGCTGCTGGTGCCGCCGAAGGACGCGACCCATTACGTCGTCGTCTCGACTGCGGGGAAGCATGGCGACGAATATATGTGGTCTCTCCCGGACGGGCGGCTGGCATTTCGCCAATCGATCCTGCTGCGCGGCCTGATCTTCGAGGTGGATGAGACGATCAAGCTCGGTGCCGACAAGATGCCGAGCGACATCGTGGTGCGCGGCGTGACTCCCAGCGGTGATGCTGGCGAAGAATTCCACCTCCGTGGACACGAGGCGACCTGGGTAAGTTCCGTCGACAAGGGTAGCGCGGCTTACACCAGCCCGGCCTGGTATACCTCGCAGAGCGGCACCTACCTCGGAGGGGTGTCGCCATATGTCGGCGCTCCACAGATTGGGCAACTTCTCGTAGCCGGGAGTGCTGGAATGGCCCTTCTGCCTTCCGGGAGGGCTAGCCTGACAAAGATCACGCAAGTCGATGTCGACGGACCGCAAGGCAAGAAGACGGTCGAGCTTCAGCTTCTCCGCGGGACGGCACAGACGCCGCAGCCGATCTGGACCTCCGACGGCAAGTTCTTCGGCGCGCTTGTCGGCCTGAACGTCCTGCCTGCGGGCTACGAAGGCAATATGGGCAAGATGCAGGCGGCGCAGGACGCCGCTCTTGCGGCGCTCGCGCCCGCGACTGCCGCCAAATTCCTGACGGCCGATGCCAAGCGTCCAGTCCTGTTCAAGGACGTGCAGATCTACGACGCCGACAACGAGAAGTTTGTCGCGAAGCAGAACGTGTTGGTGGCCGACGGCAAGATCGTCAGCGTGGGTGCCGCGCCGTCCACGTTGCCCGCCGGAACGCGCACCATACCCGGTGCGGGGAAGACGTTGGTTCCAGGCCTGTGGGACAGCCACATGCATATTTCCGACGACTTCACGACCGTGAGCGAGCTGGCGCTGGGCGTCACCTCATGCCGCAATCCGGGCGGTCCGATGGAGCTGGAGGTCTCGCAGCGCGAACGGCGCGCAGAAGGCACCTTGCTCGCCCCTGAGTGCTTCAGCTCCGTCATTATCGACCAGAAAGGACCGCTGGTCGCCCAGGGCAGCATCGCCGTCGGCAGCCTCGAGGAGACGCTCGCGGCTGTCCGAAAGATCCATGAGGCAGGGCTGACGGGCGTGAAATTCTACACGTCGATGAATCCGGCCTGGATTCCGCCTGCCGCGAAGCTGGCGCACGAGCTTGGCCTGCACGTTCACGGGCATATCCCGGCCGGAATGCGGACGCTCGACGCGATCAATGCCGGGTATGACGAGATCACGCACATCTATTTCGCGACGATGCAGGCGATGCCCGCGGAAATCGTCGCCAAGGCGAACACCACGGCCCGGCTCACCGGTCCTGGCAAGTATTTCAAGGACGTGGACCTGGATGCCGAGCCGATGCGCACAGTCATCAAGACGATGGCGGAGAAAAAGATCGCGCTCGATCCGACTTTGGTCGTGGTCGAGGGGACGTTGCTTGCCAATGCCGGAACAGTGCAGCCGTCCTATACAGCCTATGTCGGCACGCTCCCGGCGGCGACGGAGCGCGGCTTCAAGGCCGGCCCGATTCCCTACCCGGCGGGCATGACCCGCGCGGATGCCGAGGCCAGCTTCAAGAAGATGGGCCAATATGTGAACAAGCTCCGCGCAGCCGGTGTCCCGATCGTTGCCGGAACAGACGGGTTCGGGATGGAGATCGTGCGCGAGCTTGAGCTCTACGTCGACGGCGGAATGACGCCCGCCCAGGCGCTGGCAACGGCGACGATCGATGCCGCGCGCAACGTCAAGGCGGACAAGCGCACCGGCTCCATCGCCGTTGGTAAGGAAGCTGACCTGGTGCTCGTCGATGGAGACCCGTCGAAGCGCATCGGTGACTTGAGGCACGTCGACCAGGTGATGAGCGACGGCGTCTTGATGGATGGTGATGCCCTCCGCACGGAGGCGGGCTTCAGCGGCAAGCCGAAATGATCAGGCGTATTTCCGGTTGAGCTCGGGCGTGATCTTTCGCCCGGACTCGCCCAGCGCCTGATCGATGAGAACGGCGGCGACCTCGCGACCCTTGCACGTGTCGATCGCGGCCAGGACGGGCTGCGGCAGGCGATCAACCGCTTCGCGCGAGACGTCCGCTGTCAGAGACGTCGTTTCCGCCTCTCCGTGCTGGATCGACCATTGCATCAGCTCGCCAAGATCGGACGTGCCCGTGCGGCCGTGAATCTGGAGCAGGATCCAGTCGAAGAGCATGCGCAGCTCCGCCTCCCCGAGCACGCCGTCGAGGCCGGGGCACGCGGCGACAAGCCGAAGCCGCGCGATGTGAGGAAACTCTCGCCGCAGGCCCGTCAGAGCCTCGCGCTGCTTTGCCTTACGGTCGAGCGACGCCAGCCAGAAGAGAGCCGCAGCCGCAAGGATGAGAAGCAGCCAACCCATGAGTTAGCGCCGCTTGAGCTCGTCCCGGATTTCGGTGAGCAGCTCGACTTCGCTCGGACCGGCAGGCGCTTCGTCCCTCCTTCGCATGGCCTTGGTCGCCGCGCGGATGAGCAGGAAGATGATGAAGGCGAGGATCAGGAAGTTGATCACCACGGTGATGAACTCGCCCCAGCCGAGCACCGGCGCGCCGGCGGCCTTGAGCGCAGCATAATCCTTCATGCTGCCGTGGTAGCCTTCGGGCACCGGGCCGAGGAGTGTGAAGTAGCTGGAGAAATCGAGACCGCCGAAGATCGCGCCGATGACCGGCATGATGATGTCTTCTGTGAGGCTGGTGGCAATCTTGGCGAAGGCCGCGCCGATGATCACCGCAACGGCCAGGTCGAGAACGTTCCCGCGAGCAATGAAGTCGCGAAATTCCTTGAGCATGATTCCCCCTTTCGCGTCGCTTCGAGGAACCTAGCTTCTTATGGCTGATTGGAACAGCGGGGCGCACGGTAAGTGTGTGTTGCCCTTGTAAAACAGCTTGGCCGTCTCTATCTGGCGCGCCGTTCGTTCTTCAGGGGAAACGACCATGACTGCACTTCGTCGAGTTGGCCTTCTTGCTCCGCTTGCAGCTATCAGCCTGGCCGGATGCGGTCTCAACAGCGTTCCCACCGCCGAGGAGAATGTGAACGCCAAGTGGGGCGACCTGCAGGCGGACTATCAGCGTCGTGCGGACCTCATTCCCAATCTGGTGGCAACGGTGAAGGGCTACGCAAAGCAGGAGAGCAGCGTGCTTGTCGCTGTGACGCAGGCTCGCGCCGATGCCGGCAGAGTCCAGCTCAATGCGAGTGATCTGGACGATCCCGCCAAGGTGAAGGCGTTCAACGATGCGCAAGGCCGCCTCAGCCAGGCGATCATTCCCCTGCAGCGACTGCAGGAGGCCTATCCGGACCTCAAGTCGAACCAGAACTTCCTCGCGCTTCAGGATCAATTGGAAGGCACCGAGAACCGCATCAACGCGTCGCGCCGCGATTATAACGAGGCGGTCCAGGACTATAATGTCCGCATTCGGACCTTCCCGGACGCGATCGGCGCCAAGATTTTCTACGGTGCCAAGCCGAAGGTGCCGTTCGAGGCGGCGGCAGCGGCGCAGCAGGCGCCGACCGTCGACTTCAACGCGAGCTGACGTGAAGCTCTACTTCGCTGCCTTGCTGCTGGCGTTTCTCGCGCTAGTGGCGGCACCTGCGTCGGCGCAGACCTTTCCAGACAACAACGGCTCTCCCATTGTCGACCAGGCCGGCATCTTGCGGCCTGAGCAGGTGATAGACCTCAAGTCGAAGTCGCAGGCCCTTTATGCCCAGTCCGGGCGCGCCTTCGCAGTGGCGACGGTCAAAAGCCTCGAGGGCTATCCGATCGAGGACTATGCGTATCGCCTCGGCCGGTACTGGAAGCTCGGCAGCGCCAAGAACGACGACGGCGTCCTGCTTCTCGTTGCACCGAACGAGCGCAAAGTCTGGATCGCGACGGGATATGGAGCCGGCGCCTACATGACCGACGCCATGTCGGGCGTGATCATCCGGGAAAAGATCCTGCCCGAGTTCAAGAAGAGCCCGCCCGACTATGGCGCGGGGATCACGGCTGGTGCCGATGCAATCATCAAGCAAATGTCCTTGCCGGCAGACCAGGCGAAGACCAATGCGGAGCAGGCGCAGCAACAGCAGGCGCGGCGCGGTTCCGGCGGCAGCGCGCTCCCAGCCATTTTCTGGATCATGATCGTCGCCTTCGTACTCCTGTCGATGCTCAGGCGCGCCGGCGGCAGGCGCTATCGCGCTCGCCGCGGGGGAATCAGCCCGTGGGTCGTGCTCTGGGGCCTCAACGAGCTTAATCGCGGCTCGCGTGGCGGCGGCTGGAGCAACGGCGGCTGGGGCGGTGGAGGCGGAGGCTTTGGCGGCGGCGGAGGCGGCGGTTTCGGGGGTTTCGGCGGTGGCTCGTTCGGCGGCGGCGGAGCCGGGGGGAGCTGGTGATGCTGCGCTTGACGGCGGAAGATCACGACAAGGTCAGCGCTGCCATTGCAGAAGCAGAAGGCAAGAGCTCGGCCGAAATCGTCGCGGTCGTATCCGAACTCAGCGATCCGTATCACGATGTAGCGCTGCACTGGGCGGTGTTGGCGCTCATCGCCGTACTCGCCTGGGCTGCGGCGTGCCCCACCTGCCTCAACTGGTGGATGGACCTGTTCCTCGGCGGCTGGCGGCCTGAGCCCAGCCTTCGCGAGACTTTGACTTTCCTCCTGATCCTGGCGGTTCTGAAGTTCACGGCCGTGCTCCTGATCCTGAAGTACATGCCGCTGCGACTCGCGCTCACGCCGGGCGCGACCAAGACGCGGCGTGTTCGGCGGAGGGCGGTCGCCTTGTTCCGGACTGGGGCGGAGCAAAGGACCGTCGGCCGGACCGGCGTCCTCATCTACCTTTCGCTTCGTGAGCGCCGCGCCGAGATCGTCGGCGACGAGGCCATCACCAAGATTACGACGCCGGAGACTTGGGGCGAGGCGATGGCCGCACTGATCGTCGAGGTGAGGGCCGGCCGACCCGGTGACGGGATCGTCGCGGCAGTTCAGCGGGTCGGCGCGGTGTGTGCTGAGCACTTCCCGCGCTCCGACGAGGACATCAACGAGATCCCGGACAAATTGATCGAGCTATGACCGTCGACAAGGACGCCCCGCTGGAGACCGTCTGGCAGGGCAAGTACATCAGCGCCCTGAAGCGCGGCCGCTGGGAATATGTCTCCCGCACCGGAAGCACCAATGCCGTCGTCATCCTCGCCGAACATGACGGCAAGGTCATCCTGATCGAGCAGTATCGCGTTCCGGTCGGCGGCATCTGCCTCGAGCTTCCCGCGGGCCTTGTCGGCGACGAGGACGAGCATGCGACGATCGAGGACACCGCGGTCAAGGAGCTCGAAGAGGAGACCGGCTTCACCTGCGATCGGGTCGAGCGGCTCGGCGAATTCCACAGCTCGCCCGGAATGGTCGCGGAGAGCTTCACTCTGGTGCGCGCGCACGGCGTCCGGAAGATCGGGGAGGGCGGCGGTAATCACGAAGAGGACATCACTGTGTTTCTCGTCGCTCGCGAGGATATTCCCGACTTCATCGCCCAGCGCCGCGCCGCCGGCAGCGCCGTGGACGTAAAGCTGCTGCTGTTCGCGAACTATTGAAGCTCGGCCTTCTCCGCTTCGGACCACGCCAGATCCGCCAGAGGGTCCAGTCTCTCGACCATTTGAGCCGCATGCGCCGACGACGCGTTTCCGCGCGCGAGGCGGCCCTTGATGCCGTGGAGGATCGCCGCCAGCCGGAACAGGCAAAAGACGATCAGATAATCCTTGTTCGGCAAATGATCGCGGCCCGTGCGGCGGCAGTAGGCGGCGACATATTCCTCCTCTGAGGGGATGCCGAGGGCTTCCAGATCCTGGCCGGCGAGCCCGCTGAAGTTCGGCCCGCCGGGCATCCGGTACATCAGTAGGTGGTAGGTGAAATCCGCGGCCGGATCGCCGAGGGTCGACAACTCCCAGTCGAGCACGGCGCGAACGACCGGCGTTCCCAAGTCGAAGATCATATTGTCGCAGCGGTAGTCGCCATGGACGACGCTGGAGCGCCCGCTGTCGGGCGGAAGATGCTTGCCGAGCCAGTCGACCAGCCGGTCCATCGCGGCGACGCGCCCTGCGTCCGTGTCGGTCAAATATTGCTTCGACCAG
>Ga0207659_10001508_pt1 | contig 13858 bp, 15 predicted proteins | sample KBSM43metaG_FD_184330 | JGI IMG/M metagenome (GOLD analysis project Ga0207659, IMG submission 184330) | Miscanthus rhizosphere microbial communities from Kellogg Biological Station, Michigan, USA - KBS M4-3 metaG (SPAdes) (version 2) | ecosystem: Host-associated > Plants > Roots > Rhizosphere >...
TGGCTCAAGGGCAAGACGGTCGATCAGGCGCTGGCGATCAAGAACACCGACATCGTCGCCGAGCTGGCGCTGCCGCCGGTGAAGATCCACTGCTCGGTGCTCGCCGAAGACGCCATCAAGGCGGCGATTGCCGACTACAAGAAGAAGCAGGACGACAAGAGGGGAACGGTGCAGCCGGCGGCGCAGACGACCGCGTAATCGGCGCGTCTGGGCCAATAGTTGCACGCAGAGAATCGATGATCGAGATCACCGATGTCGCCGCGCAGAAGATCCAGTCGCTGATGGCCAAGCAGGGCATCCGCGAGGGCGGTCTTCGTGTCGGCGTCAAGGGTGGCGGGTGCTCCGGCCTCAGCTACACGTTCGCGTGGGAGAAAGAGGCGCGCCTCGGCGACGAGGTGTTCGAGGGGCACGGCGCCAAACTGTTCGTGGACAAGAAGAGCTACCTGTTCCTCAACGGTACGACGCTCGACTACGACACCGCCCTGCTGGGCAAAGGCTTCGTGTTCAACAACCCCAACGCGAAGCAGTCGTGCGGGTGCGGTAGTTCGTTCGGCGCCTAGTCCGAGGGACGAACGCGCCGCCGCCGTTTCATCGAAGCCATGACACCGGAGCCGCTGACCGTCCGTTCCATCACGCCGCCTGAGTGCCGCAACTGCAGCGCCAGTGTGCCGGTGGACGAACACTTCTGCCCGCAGTGCAGCCGCATCCAGTCGCTCGGGCGGCACGGGGACTACTTTGCGTTCCTGGGCCTGCCGCGCCGGCTCGAACTGGACTCGCAGGAGCTCGATCGCCGGTTCCGCGATCTGAGCCGCCAGTTCCACCCCGACTTCTACTACAACGCCACCCCCTCCGAACGCCTGGCCAGCCTCGAGCGCTCGTCGTACCTCAACGACGCATACCGCGCGCTGAAACAGCCGGTGTCGCGCATCGAGCACCTGCTGTCGATCGAGGGGCTGCCGCTCGGCACCAGCGATCAGGGCAACGCCAAGGTACCGCCCAGCCTGCTCGAAGAGGTGTTCGCGCTGAACGAGGAACTGGACGAGATCCGCGACGCGCGCGAATCGGGCGCCGACCCGTCGGTGCTCGCCGAGCGGCTGGCGGCCGCCCGCCGGCCTATCGAAGCCAAGCGCGACGAGCACGAGCGCGCCCTGGCCGAGGCGAGCGCGCAGTGGGACCGCGAAGCGTCGGCTGGCGCCGCCGAACGCCGCGCCGCCCTGGAGACGCTGCGGCAGCTGCTGCTCGAACGCAACTACATCGTCAATTTGCTCGCCACGATCGAGCGCGAGGCCGCCGCCCATGGGTAAGGTGGTGGGCATCGATCTCGGCACGACCAACAGCCTCGTGGCCTATGTGGGCGAACGCGGGCCGGTCGTGATCCGCGACGCCTCGGGCGACGCGCTCCTCCCCTCGGTGGTGTCGGTGGACGCCGGCGGCACCGTGTTCGTGGGCCGGGAGGCGCAGCGCCGGCTGCTCACGGACTCGTCGCGCACGGTGTACTCCGTGAAGCGCTTCATGGGCCGCGGCGTCGACGACGTGCGCGACGAAGCGCACCTGCTGCCGTTCCGTGTGGGCGGCGAAGCGGGCGGCGTGGTGCGCATCGGCGTCGGCGGCCAGGAGTTCGCGCCGCCGGAAATCTCGGCCTTCGTGCTGCGCGAGCTGAAGCGCCGCGCCGAGGAGCATTTCCGCGAGCAGGGCGAGTTCGATTTCGAAGTGGACCGCGCGGTCATCACCGTGCCGGCCTACTTCAACGACGCCCAGCGCACCGCCACGCGCGATGCCGGACGGCTCGCCGGTCTCGAGGTGCTGCGCATCATCAACGAGCCGACGGCCGCCTCGCTGGCCTACGGGCTCGACCAGAAGAACCGCGGCACGATTGCCGTGTACGACTTGGGCGGGGGCACCTTCGACATCTCGATCCTCAAAGTCGAGGACGGCGTGTTCCAGGTGCTGGCGACCAACGGCGACACGCACCTCGGCGGCGACGACATCGATCGGCTCCTGACCGAGCTGGTGATCACCGAGCTCGGTACCGCCGGGCACGGGCTGCCCGCCGAAACCGTGCAGGCGATTCGCAAGGCCGCCATCCAGGCGAAGATCGATCTCTCGACCGCCGACGAAGCCGACATCCTCGTCGATCGGTCGCCGTCGTTGCCGGACGGCTTCACGAGGCGCATCACGCGGGCCGAGTTCGACGCGCTGATCCGGCCGCTCGTGGACCGGACGCTGGCGCCGGTGCGGCAGGCGCTCGAGGACGCGGGTCTCGAGCCGCACGACGTCGACGAGGTGGTGCTGGTGGGCGGCTCGACGCGCGTGCCGCTGGTGCGCCGGCTCGTCGAGGAGCTGTTCGGCCGCGCGCCTCACAGCGACGTGAACCCGGACGAGGTGGTGGCGGTGGGCGCCGCCGTGCAGGCCGACATCCTGATCAGCGGCCGCCGCGAGATGCTGCTGCTCGACGTGACGCCCCTCTCGCTCGGCATCGAGACGATCGGCGGCGTGACCTCGAAGATCATCCTGCGCAACTCCACTATTCCGGCGAGCGGCCGCGAGATGTACTCGACCTCGGTGGACGGCCAGACCGCGGTGGACATCCACGTGGTGCAGGGCGAGCGCGAGCTTGTGGCCGACTGCCGCTCGCTGGCCCGTTTCCGCCTGCGGGGGATTCCGCCGATGCCGGCCGGCCTGCCGCGCATCGAAGTGCGGTTCCAGATCGACGCCAACGGCATCCTCAGCGTGAGCGCGAAAGAACTGCGCACCGACGTCGAGCAGACGATCGACGTGAAGCCGTCGTACGGCCTCACCGACGCCGAAGTGGAGCAGATGCTGATCGATTCGTTCGAGCACGCCGAGGCCGACTTCGAGGCGCGGCTGCTGATCGAGGCGCGCAACGAGGCCGAGAGCGTGGTGCACGCGACCGGGAAGTCGCTGCGCCGGCCCGACTTCGCGCAGCTCGCCGGGCGCGAGATCCCCCCGTCGGAAGTGGCGGTCATCGAACGGGCGCTCGCCGCGCTCAAAGAGGCGATTGGCGGCAGCGATCGCGAGCTGATTCACCACCGCACGCACGAGCTCAACGACGTCACCAAGCACCTCGCGGAGGTGATGATGAACAAGAGCCTGCGCGAGGCGCTGGCCGGCAGGAGCGTCGACGACGTGTAAGGCCCGAAGACCAGGCCCTACGAAGACTGCGAAAGGGACGATGCCCAAGGTCACCTTCATCAAGGACGGCAAGGAAACCACCGTCGAGTTCGAGTCCGGCAAGCTGCCGTATGACGGTCACGGCCTGCCTGAATCGTTCCTCGACCTCTCCATGAACAGGGAGGGCGTCGGGCTCGAGCACGCCTGCGGCGGCAGTTGCGCCTGCACGACGTGCCACCTCATCGTCCGCAAGGGGATGGAGAACCTGAGCGAAATGTCCGACGCCGAGGCCGATCGCCTCGACACCGCGTGGGACCTCACGACGACGTCGCGCCTGGGCTGTCAAGCGGTCATCAAGGGCGACGTGACGGTGGAGTTTCCGATGTACACGCGCAACTACGTCCAGGAGGGCGGCGGCATACAGCTGGGCAAATCCGACCAGAAGGACGAGCAGAAAGCGGAGGTGCGCCCTTGACCTGGACCGACGCCGAGGACATCGGCATCGCCCTGTTCGAGCAGTTTCCTGCCGTCGATCCCTTGACGGTGCGCTTCACCGACTTGCGCGACAAAGTGCTGGCGCTGAAGGGGTTCGACGGTGATCCGAAGACGTCGAACGAGCCCAAGCTCGAGGCCATCCAGATGGCTTGGTACGAAGAATGGAAGGATAATCAATAGGCCGCCCCCGGGCGGCCAGAGGAGTCGCACCAGCGTCTGACTGAACATGCGGACGAGAACCATCGTCTCATCGGCGCTCCTCGTGCTCGGCCTGGTAGCCGGGGCCGCTGCACAATCGCCCGCCCCGGCTGAGACGCAGCCCCAGGCTCCCGCTTCCGCGCATGCTCCCGCTCCGGTCAACGCCGATCAGCTGGGGCTGAACCTCTCGCGGATTCAGCGCGAGCTGCGGCGCTCGGCCGAGCGGCAGGACTACGACGGCCTCAACCTGCGCTACTACGTCAACGTCTACGCACCGGCCCCGCCGATCCGGCTCTTCACGCCGCTCGACAACCTGCTTTACGGCCCGGCGCCCTACGGCGGTCCGACCCATCGCGAGACGATGAACATGATCACTCCGCAGGAGTTCAGAGCTCCTGCGGCTGATCTCACCGGCATCGGCCGCTGGTTCGCGAACAAGGCGAAGAAGTAATCGGAAGGCTCAGGGCTCAGGGCTCAAGGCGTGGAACGACTGACGCTCCCACGAGTACGCTCGTCGCGAGCGGCGCGTTCGTAGGGCGGGCCTTCGCCGATGTTCTCGTAGGGGCGGGTCTTTAGACCCGCCCGACAAGCCCCTGAGCCTTGAGCCCTGAGCCTGAAGTACACTCGTCCTTCTGTATGAAGATCACGGTTGCCCACAGTCCGGACTCCGACGACGCGTTCATGTTCTACGGCCTCGCCAGTGGCAAGGTGCCCACCCACGGCCTCGAGGTCGATCATCTGCTGGCGGATATCGAGACGCTGAACCGGGCGGCGTTCGAGGGCAAGTACGAGGTGAGCGCGGTGTCGTTCAACGCCTACACCCATCTCACCGAGAAGTACCTGCTGCTTCCGCACGGCTCGAGCATGGGCGACAAGTACGGACCGGTGGTCGTGGCGCGCGCGGACGGTCCCTCGACGACGAAGGGCGTCAAGATCGCCGTCGCCGGCACGCTCACCACGTCGTTCCTCGCGCTCAAGCTCTACGATCCGGACGCCGACTATGTCGTGATGCCGTTCGATGAGATACAGGACGCGGTGAAGGACGGCAGGGTGGAAGCCGGCCTGCTGATCCACGAGGGGCAGCTCACGTATCAGGACGAAGGGCTGAAGAAGATCGTCGATCTGGGCGAGTGGTGGGCGGACCTTACAGAGGGCCTGCCGCTGCCGCTCGGCGGCAACGTCATCCGCCGCGATCTCGGGCCGGCGCTGATCCAGCAGGTGTCCACGATGCTGCACGACAGCATCGCCTATGCCTTGGACCACCGTCAGGAAGCGCTCGACTATGCGCTGCAGTTCGGCCGTGGCCTCGACCGCAAGAAGGCGGATCGCTTCGTCGGGATGTACGTGAACGAGCTGACGCTCGACTACGGCGATCGCGGGCGCGCGGCGGTGCAGCGCCTGATGGACGAAGCGTGGAAGCATCGCCTCATCCCCAAGCCGATCACCGTCGAATTCAGCGCCTGACCGACTGAGGTTTCCTCATCATCACGATTGCGGCCAGCCGCGCCTCGTTTCAGGACGCCAACGAGGCAGCGCTGATGACTTTGTGCAGTTGTGCCAGCCCGTCGGTGAGCGCCGCCGGTCCGGGTTGAAGGATGAGTGCGGACTTGATCTCGTGGATGCGGCCGAGCCGCACCGCCGGCAGCTGGTCCCACCCCGGACGGGCGCGGATGCGTTCGCTGCGCACGGCCTTGCCGCACCACGACGCGACGATGACATCCGGCACGCGACGCGCGACGTCGTCCGGGTCGACGATCCGGTCCTTGGCCAGCTTCGCGTCGCGCAGCTCCGGAAACACCGGTTCGCCACCGGCAATCTCCACCAGTTCCTCGACCCAGCGGATGCCGGAGATGAGTGGCGTGTCCCATTCTTCGAAGAACACGCGCGGCCGGCGGGGCAGCGCAGCGGCCTGCGCGCGCACGGCGTCGAGGCCGTGTTCGAGCTCGGCCACCAGGCTGGCAGCGCGATCGGTGCGGCCGACGAGTGCGCCGACGATGCGGATCATCTGCAGGATCTCGACGACGCTGCGCTGGTTGAACACCACCACGGGGTAGCCGCGTCTCACGAGCTCGGCGGCGATGTCGGCCTGCAGGTCGGAGAACCCGAGGATCAGATCGGGCTGAAGGGCCTCGATCTTCTCGTATCGGGCGTGGATGAACGCCGAGACCCGGGGCTTCTGCCGCGCCTCGGGCGGCCGCACCGTATAGCCGGAGACGCCCGCTACGCGGTCGCCTTCGCCAAGCAGGTACAGCGTCTCGGTCGTTTCTTCGGTCAGGCAGACGATGCGCCGCGGGTAGGGATCCGGTGTCATGCGCCGGCCGTGACGGCGTCGCCGCGGCCCGCGAGTGGCGCGGTGAAGTCGCGCCACGCGAACGGCGGCTTCGTGACCGCGACGCCGGTGTCGATGGCGAGCGGCGCGGCGAACATCGGCCCATCGTAGACGCAGGTGTGGAACTCGCCGTTCTCGCCGCAGGGGTCCACGCCCGGCGGCAGGTCGGCCAGCAGCGACGCGTCGAACTCGCGCCCGGCGAAGGAGGCATCGAGTACGCGCATGTCCACGCACGACAGCCGCGCCCTCAGGCCGCCGTCGATCATCTGGCGGGCGAGCTCGCGCGTGGGGATGCGCCACAGGGGAAAAAATGGCGTCAAGCCGGTGCCGGCGAGATGGGTTTCACGATAGCGCCGCACGTCCTCGAGAAAGAGGTCGCCGAAGGCCACGTGCGTGAAGCCCTCGCCGGCCACCTCGTCGACGCAGCGCCGCATGCGGATCTCGTATTCCTCGTTCGAGCAGGGATCCGGAATCGGCACGATGCGAAGCGGCAGCCCGGCGGCGCGCGCCTGGGCCTCGAGTACATCGCGCCGCACGGCGTGCATCGCCACGCGCTGCACCGATTCGTTGATCGTCGTGAGCAGGCCCGCGACGCCGCCGGGGTGCGTCTGGCGCAGCACGTGGAGCGCCCAGGCGCTGTCCTTGCCGGAACTCCACGACAGCAGGATCTTCATTTGAACGCCTCGGGGTGCAGCACCCGCGCCATGGCTTCGGCGCCTTCGACGAGCCGGGGGCCGGCGACCACCACGAAGTCGCCGACCACCGAATACACTCGACGGTTGCGGACGGCGGGGACCGACGCCAGCGTGTCCCAGGCGGCCAGGTCTGCCGCCGGATAGTCGCCCGCGGGCGCTCGTGCGCGAAGTTCGAGCAGCACGTCCGGCGCCCGCGCCAGCAGGGTTTCGCTGGAGGGCTGGACCGACTCCCGCTTGATGTCCTTGAAAACGTTGTCGCCGCCGGCCACGGCGAGCATCTCGTGCAGGAAGCCGGCGCCCCCGGCGGCGTAGATGCCCTGCAGCGTGCCCGGCTGGCGCCCCATCACGAGCAGCGTGCGCGGGCGATCGAGCCTCGAGACGCGCGCTCGTACTGCCTCGAGCCCGGACGTCATGCGCGTGACCACCTCGCGGGCCTGGGCGTCGTGGCCGGTGACGGCGCCCAGCGCGGTAATGGTGTCGAGCGTCGCCAGGATGGCGCCCTCGGCGCCATGGCGATAGTTGAACGTGCGGATCCCAGCCTTCTTGAAGCGCGCTTCGATCTCGGTCTGCGATCCGTAGACGACGACCAGGTTGGGCCGCAGCGAGAGAATACGCTCGGTGTCGGGATCGAGGAGCGCACCCACTTTGGGCAGCACTTCGACCTCGGGCGGGAAGTGGTCGTAGCTGCTCACGCCCACCACTTGCGGCCCGGCACCGATGGCGAAGAGCATCTCGGTCACCGCCGGCACCAGCGAAACGATCCGCTGCGCCTTTTCGGGCGGCGGGGCGGCCGGGCCGCAGCCCGCGGCCGCCACCAGCAGCACGAGGATGGCGAGGGCGGCGCGGCGCACGGGCCAAGAGATGATCGTCGCTAGTTTTCGCGGACGAGCAACCATAGAAAGAACGGCCCTCCGATGATGGCCGTGACCACCCCGACCGGCATTTCCACCGGGGCGAGGAGCGTCCGCGCGACCAGGTCGCAGGCGACGAGGAACGACGCGCCGAACAGCGCCGACGCCGGCAGGACGATTCGGTGATCGACGCCGACGAGCAGGCGGACGAGGTGCGGCACGACGATGCCGACAAAGCCGATCGGCCCGGCCAGCGCCACCGCCGCGCTCGTGGCCATCGACGCGCTGACGAACGCCCAGCGCTGCGTCGCCGCCACGTCGACCCCGCGCGCCGAGGCCGAATCGGCATCGACGCCCAGGAGATTGAGGGACGACGGCAGCACGGCGAAGATCGCGCCGCTCGCGAGGATCAGCGGCAGGGACCCGGCGATCGGGCCGAAGCCCCCGACGTCGAGGTCGCCCATCAGCCACCGGGTGGCGCGATAGACCTCGGCGAAGTCGGCGAGGTACTGGACGAACAGGATCAGTGCCGAAAAGAACGAGTTCAGCGTGACGCCGGCAAGCAGCAGCACCGTGGTGGACATCGCCCGGCGCGGGCCGTTGGCCAGGCCATACACGATCGCCGCTGCGACGGTCGCGCCGGCCAGGCTGGCGAGTGGTACGGGCGACCACGGGCCGACGGCGATCGTGCCCCCGAGGATGATGACCAGCATCGCCCCGAGCGACGCGCCGGCCGAGACGCCCAGCGTGAAGGGCGTGGCGAGCGGGTTGCGCAACAGCGCCTGGAACACGACGCCGGACGAGGCCAGCGCCGCGCCGACCAGCGCGCCGGCCAGCACCCGCGGCAACCGCGCGATGAACAGGATCTGCGCGTCGACATTGCTGGCAAAGGGCAGAGACGGATCGAGCGCCCGGCCGAGGTCGATGGGCGTGCTGCCCACGAGCGGCGCCAGCGCGCACGTCATCACGGTGAGCAGTCCAAACCCCGACACCGTGAGCGCAAGGCGGGCGCGGATCGGCCGGGCCGCCGCGACGGCGTCATGGACCGCGGCGTGCGAGGACCCCTCGATCATCCGACCCGCCGGACCGGCGTTACGGTGAGGTGGCCCGCGCCTTCGTGCAGGCGCACGTCGGCCTCGACGTCGTAGAGCTGACGCACCATTGCGGCCGTCAGCACCTCGGCGGTCGGGCCGTGCCCGAGCAGCCGCCCGTCGCGAATGAGCGCCAGCGTGTCGCAAATCGACGCCGCCAGATTGAGGTCGTGCGTGGCCATCACCATCGTGACGTCGTGCTCACGGCTCAACCGGCGCAGCAGCGACGCCACTTCGAACTGGTAGCCGAGGTCGAGCGACGCGGTCGGCTCGTCGAGCAGCAGCACGTCGGGGCGCTGCGCCAGGGCGCTGGCGATCACCACGCGCTGGCGCTCGCCGCCGCTGAGCGATGTGAACAGACGCGGCGCAAGGTGCAACGTGCCGGTGGCCTCGAGGGACTCGTGGGCGATTGCGAGGTCGCCAGGCCCCTCGAGCTGCATCGTGCGCAAATGCGGGTGACGCCCCATCAGCACGATCTCGAGCGCGGTGTAGTCGAACGCCGGATGCGTGTCCTGGGGCACCACGGCCACGTGCCGCGCCGCGACGCGCCGCGGCAGGTCGGCGAGCACGCGACCCTCGAGCGTGATCGTCCCTGCGTCGGCCCGCAGGACGCCGGCCATCAGCTTCAGCAGCGTGGTCTTGCCGCACCCGTTCGGTCCGAGCAGGCCCGTGAACGAGCCTTTCGGGATGGCCAGGCTGACGCCCGAGAGCGCGTTCACCGCGGCCGTGCGGCCGCGCCGCGAGTAGGCGTACGAAACCTCGTGCGCGACGAGATACGTCGAGGGGTTGGGTGCCATGTCTCCTCCCAGCGTCCTTCGCGCTGGAGCAAGGAATGGAACGCCGGTTGAGAGGTCTCCTGGCTCGCGGAGCGTTCGAGCGGCCCGGCCGGTCTTCCCGCGCCAGACGGCGCCAGGCCGGTGGAGCGCAGTGACGAGGATGGCCGAACCTCTCCGCTTACAGTGGCGGGACCGCGTGGGCTTTCCACCCACTTCCCTGTTCACCCGGCGGTGTCGGTTACAGGCCGGAGTATACCGCGGCGGCCCAGCTGCCCGCCCGTCGCCCCGCCCCAAGGGCGAGCCATCAGACACTGCGGGCGGGAATCAACGCCGGCCCGGAAACGGATAAAATCGAAGTTCCGTGCTGTCACGTCTCCGCGCGGCCGGACTGGCCGATATCGACGAGAAACTTCGCAGCTCCGAGCGCCTGACGCTCGAGGACGGCGTCCGCCTGTTCGAGAGTCCGGACCTGCTGGCCGTGGGCTACCTCGCCAATCGCGAGCGCGAGAAGCGCCATGGCGCGCGCACCTACTTCAACTACAACCTGCGGCTCGAGCCGACCAACGTGTGCGAGGCCACGTGCCTCTTCTGCTCGTTCTCGCGGCTGCAGGAGGGCATGCCCGAGGCCTACACGATGTCGCTCGAGCAGGCCTGGGACAAGCTGCGGCAGCGCGCCAACCAGCCGCTCACCGAGGTGCACGTCGTCAACGGCCTCAACCCGCATCTTCCGTTCAGCTACTACACGGAGCTGCTGCGCGGTTTCAAGCGGATCCGGCCGTCGATTCATCTGAAGTGCTTCACCGCGGTCGAGATCGCGTACTTCTCCGGCCTCTACGGCATGAGCGACGAGCAGGTGCTGCGCGAGCTGAAGGAAGCCGGGCTCGATTCGCTGCCCGGCGGCGGCGCCGAGATCTTCGCCGAGCGCGTGCGCCGGAAGATCTGCCACGACAAGGCCGACGCGGACCGGTATCTGTCGATTCATCGCATCGCGCATCGCATGGGCCTGCGCACCAACGTCACGATGCTTTATGGGCACATCGAGACGATGGAGGAGCGCGTCGATCACATGCTGCGCGCGCGCGCGCTGCAGGACGAGACGGCAGGCTTCCAGGCGTTCATCCCGCTGGCGTTCCACCCCGACAACAACCAGATGCGGAAGCTGCCGGCGCCTACCGGCACGGATACGCTGCGCGTGCACGCGGTGTCGCGGCTGATGTGCGACAACATTCCGCACATCAAGGCCTTCTGGATTGCCACCGGGCTCGAGCTGGCGCAGACCGCGTTGTGGTTCGGCGTGGACGATCTCGACGGGACCGTGCAGGAAGAGAAGATCTACCACATGGCCGGATCGCCCACGCCCGAGGGTATGACCACCACGGGGCTCACGCGCCTGGTCCGCGCCGCCGGCCGCGAGCCCTACGAGCGCGACACCCTCTACAACATCGTCAACGTGCCACCACTCGAGTCCTCCGAGCCAGCTGCTCAGGCCGTCTAGTCACTATCGTCGCTCGACGAACTCTTTGCCTCCCTTCCGCACCGCGCCTTTCGCGGCGAACTCTCGCCGGCAGGGCTGAAGCGCCGCCCTACGTCAGGCTGCAGCTACAAGGCTCGTGTCCGCGAAATACATCGATCACGTACGCAAGGTCGAACCGGGTTCCATCCCAGCACCGCAGCGAGTTGGCGCTCACCGTTGCAGCAAGCCCGGTCGCGATGCGACACGCCAGCGGGGGTGACCCGTCGATCCGTCGTCCATCCGGCCGGATGAACGTGACCGCATCGCCCGATCCCAGCTCCACTTGATATCCCCCTTCGTGCACGAGCCGGTGGTGCCGGCGGCACAGCAGGACCAGATTGTCGAGCGACGTGCGGCCGCCATCGGCCCAATGCGTGATGTGGTGGGCGTCGCAGCGGCGTGACGTGCAGTTGGGGAAACGGCACCGCTTCGCGAGCGCTCAACGCGCGCCGGATAGCCGGTGAGCTCATGGGCCTCCACCTCGACGTGGACGACTACCTGGTAGCGGTCGGCTGTGGCGCCGCGGTCCAGGTCGGCGTCGAGCGCGCACTCGGCGAGCAGGCCAAGCGCATCAGCACGACGCTGGGTAGAAGTGACCTCCTCTGCTTGGCCGAGCAGATCGAGCGCGCAAAGGTCGAGGCGCAAGGGCCCGGAGCGGTCGCGTGAGGCGCGGGTCCGCAGGATCCGGCCCATCCGGGGGATTTCCCCCGACGGTCACACGATCGTATAATTGAGCCAGTCCAAATCCTCCAGGCGAGAGCCGCCGAGGGTTTGGGCTTTTTAACATCCGGAGATTGCGAAAAGTTTCACAAGGGCACGAGCCACAGCATCAGCCCCAGTAGACGAGGATGCCCGCGATGCCGTCCATCATTCCGCTGCTGACCGAATACGAGAAGCAGCATCTCTCCGAGCGCCAGGCGCTGCCGGAGAAGTATCTCGGCCTCTCTGACGCCGAGATGGAAGCGCGCATTGCCGCCGCGCGGGAGACGCTCGGCAGCCGTCTCGTGATCCTCGGCCACCACTACCAGCGCGACGAGGTGATCCGGTTCGCCGACTACACCGGCGACTCGTTCCGGCTGGCGCGCCAGATTGCCAACCGCCCCGAGGCCGACTACATCGTCTTCTGCGGCGTGCACTTCATGGCCGAAAGCGCCGACGTGCTGTGCGCGCCGCACCAGCAGGTGATCCTGCCGGACTTGGCGGCCGGTTGCTCGATGGCCGACATGGCCGAGCCGGGCCAGCTCGAGACCGCGTGGGAAGAGCTGACGCAGATGGGCATCACCGGCGTCGTGCCCGTCACCTACATCAACTCGGCGGCGTCGATTAAGGCGTTCGTGGGTGAACGAGGCGGCACGGTGTGCACGTCGTCGAACGCGGCGGCCACGCTGAAATGGGCCTTCGCCCGCGGCGAGCGCGTGCTCTTCCTGCCCGACCAGCACCTGGGGCGGAACACCGCCTACAAGATGGGCATGCCGCTCGACCAGATGCAGGTGTGGGACCCGCACGAGATCTTCGGCGGTCTGACGCCCGAGCAGGCGCAAGGCGCGAAGATGCTGCTGTGGAAGGGGCACTGCTCGGTGCATACGCGCTTCACCGCGAAGCAGATCGAAGGCGTGCGCAAGCAGAATCCCGGCATCCGCGTCATCGTGCACCCCGAGGTGCCGTGGGACGTGGTGCAGGCGGCCGACGACAGCGGCAGCACCGAGTACATCATCAAGACCGTCTCCAACAGCCCGAAGGGGTCGGTGTGGGCAGTGGGCACCGAGGTGCACCTGGTGAACCGGCTGGCGCACGACATGGCGCCGGACCGCACCGTCATCTCGCTCGATCAGTTCGGGTGCCTGTGCTCGACGATGTTCCGCGTGTCGCCGAACCACCTGCTGTGGATCCTCGAAGAGCTGATCGAGGGCCGGGTGCCCAACCGCGTCGTCGTGCCGGACGAGCAGAAGCACTGGAACAAGGTCGCGCTGGAGCGCATGCTGTCGATTGTCTAGGGCGGGTAAGGGAGATAAGGCGGGTAGGGCGGGTAGGTCAGAACGCTCGCTGAGATAGCGAGAAAGCCTTTACCCGCCTGACCGCGCGCGCAGCGCGCGGCCCCACACGCCTTACACGCCTTTGTGAACTACGATGGGTGGGTTGCGCGGATCCCCGAGGGTCCGCACCATGCGGCGGCCGGGCTGGCCCCGGCGCCAGGAGGACCCATGGCTCACGAACTTCCGACGCTCCCGTACGACTTCGCCGCGCTCGAGCCGCACATCGACGCGCAGACGATGCAGATTCACCACGGGAAGCATCACCAGACCTACGTCACCAATCTGAACAACGCGCTCGCCAATCACGCCGATCTCCAGGGTAAAAGCGTCGAGGATCTGTGCAAGGGCCTCAGCAGCCTGCCGCAGGACATCCAGACGGCGGTGCGCAACAACGGCGGCGGCCACTGGAACCACAGCATGTTCTGGAAGTGGATGGCGCCCAACGCAGGCGGCGCGCCGACCGGCAAGGTGGCCGACGGCATCAACGCGGCGTTCGGCAGCTTCGACGCGTTCAAGGAGCAGTGGGGGAAGGCCGGGGCGGGGCGTTTTGGCAGCGGCTGGGTCTGGCTGCTGAAGGACGGCGGCAAGCTCTCGATTTCGAGCACGCCCAACCAGGACAACCCGCTGATGGAAGGCAAGACAGCGGTGCTCGGGCTCGACGTCTGGGAGCACGCGTATTACCTGAAGTATCAGAACCGCCGGCCCGACTACATCGGCGCGTGGTGGAACGTGGTGAACTGGGCCG
>Ga0207659_10001518_pt1 | contig 13790 bp, 11 predicted proteins | sample KBSM43metaG_FD_184330 | JGI IMG/M metagenome (GOLD analysis project Ga0207659, IMG submission 184330) | Miscanthus rhizosphere microbial communities from Kellogg Biological Station, Michigan, USA - KBS M4-3 metaG (SPAdes) (version 2) | ecosystem: Host-associated > Plants > Roots > Rhizosphere >...
CAGTATGTTATCGCGAAACCCTCCTCCCAGCGCAGCGTAGGAGCCCTCGTGAAGCAGGTCGGTTTCCGCGCCCGTCTGTTCCTCATCCTTCTCGGCTTCGCGCTCATTCCGACGATCGTGCTCGCGGCCGCGTGGGAGCTGACGGTGGTCCGCGCGCTTCCCCTGCTCGGCACCACGCCGGCGATGGAGCGGATCGCGTCGACGGGCCGCGGAGCGATGTCGGCGGCACGCGCCGCCGCGTTGACGCCGGCTCAGCGGGCACTGCTGGACGAGCATCAGCGTGCGCTCGACGAAGGGCTGCTCCGAGCACGACAGATGGAGTTCCTCATGACGCGGCGCGCGCCGGCCGTTGCCGCGCTGGCGGCGTTGAGCGCCGCGCTGCTGTTCGGCGTCGTGGCATCGCGCGTAGCCGGTCATCTGAGCCGCAACCTGAGCCGCCCGCTCAGCGAGTTGGTCGGATGGACGGAGACGATCGGGCGCGGCGAGCCGCTGCCGGAGGGCCCGCCACGCAAGGGAGCACCGGAGTTCGTGGTGCTGCGCAATCGAATGCGGGAGATGGCCACCGAGCTGCGACTCGGCCGCACGCGCGCGCTGGAGGCCGAGCGTGCGACGGCACTGCGCGAGTCGGCGCGCCAGGTGGCCCACGAGCTGAAGAATCCTCTCACGCCGATCCGATTCGCGATCGCGCGGCTGCGGCGCGAGGCGCCGGACTCGCTCGGCGAGACGATCGAAGTGCTCGAGGTGGAGACGAAGCGGCTCGAGGAGATGGCGCGCAACTTCGCGCTGTTCGGCCGGCTGCCCGAGGGTCCTCGTGCGGCGGTGGACGTGGGGGAGCTGGTGCGCGCGGCGACCCGCAGCGTGCTGCCGGCGGAGACGCCGGTCGTCGTCAACGTCGCGGACGACGTGCCGATGGTGCCCGGGCACGTGGATGCGCTGGGCCGCGCGTTGACGAACGTGCTGCTGAATGCGGTGGAGGCGAGCGCGCCGGGGTCGCCGGTGGAGGTTTCCGCGCGGCGCGCGGCACTGAACGGACGGCCGATGGTGGAAGTGTCGGTGCGCGACAGCGGTGTCGGCATCCCGCAGGAGCGGCTGTCGCGCATCTGGGAGCCGTACTTCACGCACAAGCCCGGCGGAACGGGGCTGGGACTGGCGATCGTGCAGCAGACGCTGCTCGCGCACGACGGCGCGGTGGCGGCGGAGAGCGCTACGGGTGCCGGAACGACGATCAGACTTTTTCTCCCGGTGGAAGCGCCGGGTGTACCGGGGTAGGCATGCTAATCGGTGGAGAATGGATTCCGATCATGGCGATGGCGATCGTGCCGATCACGGCGATCGGATTCCCGATCGCTCGCGCGTACGCGAAGCGAGTCGAGCACGGTGAGACGAGCAATCGCATCCCGACCGAGGTGACGGCGCGGCTGGAGCGCATGGAGCAGGCGATCGACTCGATCGCGGTCGAGGTGGAGCGCATCTCCGAAGGGCAGCGATTCACGACGAAGCTCCTCGCGGAGCGCACGGCAGCGCCGCCGTCGGGGCCGGGCAGCGCACCGCAGGGCGGTTGAGCGACGTGACCCGGCGCGCGCTCGAGGCGTAGGCGATCGTGTCGACCGTACTGATCGTCGACGACGAGCCCAACATCCGGCGGATGGTGGGCGCGCTGCTCGCGAGCGAGGGCTACGAGGTGCGCGACGCGGCGGACGGCACGACCGGTCTGGCGCGCGCGTCGGAGAGCATGCCGGACGTCGTGCTGCTCGATCTCATGATGCCGGGAGAGCTCGACGGGTTGGGGACGCTGGCGCGGCTGCGCGACAGCGCGCCCGACGTGCCCGTGATCATGATGAGCGGCAAGGCGGGGCTGAGCGACGCGGTGAAGGCGACGAAGCTCGGCGCGTTCAACTTCCTCGAGAAGCCGCTCTCGCCGGAGGGAGTGCTGCTCGCGCTCGCGTCGGCGCTCGAGCTGCGACGCGTGCGGCGCGAGGCGCGCTCGCTGCGCGAGGACCTCGGCCTGGCGGGGGAGATGATCGGCGCGAGCCCGGCGATGGCGCGAGTGCGCGAGCTGATCGCGCGCGTCGCGCCGACCGACGCCCGCGTGCTGGTGACGGGCGAGTCGGGGACGGGCAAGGAGCTCGTCGCATCGGCGATCCACGCGCAGAGCCCACGGCGCGACCGGCCGTTCGTGCGCGTGAACTGCGCGGCGATCCCGCGCGACCTCGTGGAGAGCGAGATGTTCGGCCACGAGAAGGGCGCGTTCACGGGCGCGACGGATCGCCGGATCGGCCGGTTCGAGCTGGCGCACACAGGGACGCTGTTCCTCGACGAGGTGGGCGATCTCGGCGCCGAGGCGCAGGCCAAGCTGCTGCGCGCGATCGAGGCGAAGGAGATCGAGCGGGTGGGCGGCGCGAAATCCATCCGCGTCGACGTGCGCATCGTCGCGGCGACGAACCGCGACCTCACGCGCGCGGCGGCGGAGGGCGGGTTCCGCGAGGATCTGCTGTTTCGCCTCAACGTGATCCCGATCGAGGTACCGCCGCTGCGCGAGCGGCCGGACGACATTCCTTCACTGGTAGCCCACTTCGCCGCGCTGTACCGCGCGCGAACGGGACGCCGCGCGCCGCGCTTCCCCGATGGCGCGCTGTCGCTCATGGTGCGGTATCGATGGCCGGGGAACGTGCGCGAGCTGGCGAACATCGTGGAGCGGCTGGCGATCCTGCACGCGGGCGGCGACGTGACCGAGCAGGACGTGCGCGCGGTGCTTCCCGTTGACGGCGGCGTCCGGCGCGCGGAGCCGCTGCCGGATCCGACGGCGCTCGACAGCTCGCTCAGCGACACGCTGGACGAGCACGAACGCACGCTGATCGTACGCGCGCTGTCGGCGGCCGGTGGGAACGTGGCCGAGGCATCGCGGCGGTTGAAGACGGACCGGGCGAACCTGTACCGCCGGATGCGCCGGCTGGGGATCCCGGTCGGCGACGAATGATCGGAGGCGGGGTACGACCCCGGACCCATCGTCTGTGAGCACAATGCGCACTCTCCTGCTCTCCCTCGCGGGCGCCTGCATCCCTCTGGCGCTGCACGCACAGCAGCGCGACACGGTGCTCGCGCGCAATCAGCTGCCGCGTGAGGTCGCGCGCGAGGTCGTCTCCCTGTTCAATGCGACGACCGCGCTGCGCACCACCGACCGCACGGAGATCGAAGCGGGGCGCGAGGTGGCGGGCAACGTCGCCGTGCTGAACGGACCGCTGACCGTCGCCGGCCGCGTGCACGGGCGCGTGCTGGCGATCAACAGCGACGTGATCCTGCAGCGCGGGGCGCGGATCGACGGCGACCTGCTCGTCGTCGGAGGCGAGGTGGAGGGGAGCGAAGGCGCCGCGATCGGGGGCGAGCTGCGCATCTATCACCCACCGCTGCGGTACACGCAGGAGGGCGACCAGCTCGTGGCGCAGGTCGAAGGCGCGAGCGTGGAGGAACAGTGGTGGCGCCGCCTCGAGCGCCGTGGGCGGCGGAACTTCAACCGGCTCGAGATCGCGAACGCGGGAGTCTACAACCGCGTGGAAGGGCTGCCGGTGCGCATCGGTCCCGTGCTGTACCGGGACCAGGGGTGGGGACATCTCAGGCTCGACGCGACGGCGGTGCTGCGGACGGAGAGCAGCTTCTCCGGCGCGACGCCCGACGTCGGTCACGACGTGACGGGCGAAGCGCGGGTCGGGCGTCAGTTCGGCGTGAGTGCCGGCGGACGGCTGTACGACGTCGTGAGCGGCGTGGAGGAGTGGCAGCTGAGCAACGCCGAGGTGGCGCTCGCGTCGTTCTTCTTCCATCGCGACTACCGCGACTACTACGGACGGCACGGGGCACAACTGTTCGCCGCGCTGCGGGCGACGGAGGACGCCGATCTCACGCTGTCGTACGGCGACGAGCGGTGGCGCGCACGCGCGACGCGCGACCCGTTCGCGCTGGCGTGGAACGAGATGGCGTGGCGCGAGAACCCGCAGATGGACGCGGGCCGGTTCCATCTCGTGAACGTCACGCTGCGAATCGACACGCGGAACGACGAGCTGAATCCGTGGGCGGGCTGGTACGTCTTCGCCGACTTCGAGCGGGGCGCGGGCCGGATCGACGCCGCGGGCCCGACGTCGGCCAGCGTGCGCACCGTCCCGGTGGGACCGACGCGCTATCACCGCGGGTTCCTCGACGTGCGCCGGTACAACCGCGTGTCGCCGAGTGCGCAGCTCAACCTGCGACTCGTGCTCGGCGGCTGGTTGAGCGGAGATCCCCTGCCCCTGCAGCGCAGGCTCTCGATCGACGGACCCGGGACGATCCCCGGCTTCGATTTCCGAAGCACCGAGAACTTCGACGTGGCCACGTGCAGCGAGGGTCCGGCGCCGCCGGGACGACCAGCGCAGTGCGAGCGCGTCGCGCTGACGCAGCTCGAGTATCGGAACGATCTGCACATCTCCATCGCGCGCGGACGCGCTGCCGCGCGCCGGACGCCGATCCGGCTCGACGGGGCGTGGGTATTCTTCGCGGACGCGGGTCGCGGCTGGCTGGTGAACGCTCCGGACAGCCCGCTCAACATCGGACGCCACGACCTTCCGGCGCTGTCGTCGTATCGCACGGACATCGGCGCCGGGCTCGCGTTCGAGCACTTCGGCATCTACCTGGCGAAGGCGCTCTCGGTGCCGAACGAAGAGGTGAACCTGTTCGTCCGAGTTCGGCACCGGTTCTAGCGCGTGCACCGAATGGCGCGGCCGATCCTGCTCGCGATCACGCTCCTCGTCGTGGGGAGCGTTCCGGCGCATGCGCAGCGGCGCGTGCAGCTCGACGCGAGCGTGCCGACCGCGGGGAATCCCGGCACGGTGACGACCGTCGGGCTGTTCGGCGACCCCGACATGCGGGATCTGGTGCGCAGCGGATTCCCGCTCTCGCTCCGCTTCCGGCTGGAGCTCTGGCGCTCGGGTGGGCTGTTCGACGATCTCGAGGGCAGCCAGGAGTGGGAGCTGATCGTGCAGTACGATCCCTCGGGCCAGCGCTATCGCGTGGTCCGGCGCCAGAGCGGCCACATGGAGGATCTCGGCAGCTTCGCGACGCTGTCGACGGCGCAGAACGTTCTCGAGCGCCCGCTGCGCATCACGCTGCTCCCGCGGCGCGAAGGACGCCGGTACTACTACAACTACGCGCTGGACATCACGGCGCTCTCGGTGAGCGACATGGATCAGCTGGAGCGCTGGCTGCGCGGCGTCCGCGGTTCGACGGCGGCGAGCGCGGTGGGCTCAGGAGTACGGACGCTGATGCTGCGCATGCTCGGCGGAGAGAACCGGCACTACGAGAAGCGGAGTGAGGGGTTCGTCGCTGATAAATAGGCCGCGGCTGTGCCACTCGTGCTGATAGGCAGGGCACTGCCGTACGACTTCGTACCTCGTATTTGGCCGTACCTGGACCCGCGCGAATACCCCGACGAATGCACGGACGCCGCTCTACCGGGATGGTCTGATCGAGCGTTTCAGTTTCAAGGGGTCAGAGTCGTTGATCCGATCAACGACTCTGACCCCCTTGAAACTGCTTGTTGGTAGAGCGGCGTCCAAGCATTCGTGGGACCAGTATGCCAGTCCAGGTACGGCGTCGTACGAAGTACTCAGTACGGCACTGCCGTACCCCAACGAAGAGGGGCGCCAGCTAGTCCGCTGCCGCCCCTGATCTGTCTCCGTGCTCGTGCCCGTGATGGGTCCCCGCGTGGCCTCGATGAGGGTGCGTGCGGTGCTCGAGGGCCTCGAGCTGGTGCAGGATCGCGTCGCCGTAGAAGGTGCGGATGTAGCGCGCCTGCGTCTGCGTCAGCCGGCGGACGGCCCACGAGAGGTGCACGAAGTGCGGCTCCACCGGGCGCGTGAGTGGGACCATCCCGATCTCGGCCGGCAGACGGTTGCCCTTGCGCGTGTTGCAGGGCGAGCACGCCGCCACGACGTTCGTCCAGTCGTTGGTGCCGCCGCGGGAGATCGGGATCACGTGATCGCGCGTGAGCGCCTCACGCGGCTTGAGCTCCGCGGCGGGACGACCGCAGTACTGGCACCGGTAATGATCGCGCGCGAACAGGAAGGTGTTCGTGACCTGACGGCGGAACCGGCGCGGGACGTGGATGAACTTCGTGAGCCGGATCACAGCTGGCCGCGGCATCGTGAGGCGCTCGGAGCGCACGACACGATCCTGCTCGGCCTCGACGATCTCGGCCTTGCCATCGATGACGAGACGGAGCGCCCGACGCATGGGGACCATCGTCAGCGGCTCGAACGACGCATTCAGTGCCAGACAACCGAGGATCACGCGATCCCTCCAGGCGTTCTGCGACTCACCTCAAAAGTACGCCCGTGCAACAGCCCCAACAAGAGATCGCGCTCGGTGACGCCATGGGAACCGCGTCGTCAGCGATTCGCCGTCGGCTGCGGATTCGAGGTCGCGCGCGCGCCATCGGCGCTCGCGAGCCACAGCTGCAGGCGATCGGCGCTCTCCTGTACACGACGCGCGAGCGACGAATCGGCATCGAGCAGCCGGCCGTCGCGCACGAGGGGCCGGCCGGCCACGGCGACGAACGACGCGGGGGTCCCCGCCAGCGCGAGCACGGCGGCGGATGCCGGGTCGTGCGTGGGCCCGCGGGCGCGAGCGCCCAACGGAAACGCGGCGAGGTCGGCCGCCTTGCCCACCTCGAGCGACCCGATCTCGCCGTCCAGCCGGAGCGCGCGGGCGCCGCCAAGTGTCGCGAGCTCCAGTGCTTCCGCGCTGGAGAGGGTATTGGGTGATCGCGAGCGTGCCGTGGCGAACAGGAGCGCCTGGCGAGCCTCGTCGAGCAGGTCCATGCGGTCGTTGCTCGCCACCGAATCGGATCCGAGCCCGACGTGCACCCCGGCCGCCAACAGCTCGGCGAGCGGGGCGATGCCGTGCGCGAGCCGCGCGTTTGAGGCGGGACAGTGCGCGACGCCACAGCGATGGTCGGCGATCGTGCGGATGTCGTCCTCGTCGACGCGGAGGCAGTGGATGAGGAGCGGATCGACGGCGAGGACGCCGAGCGCGTCGAGCAGCGCGATCGGCGACCGCGCGCGCGGCGCGGTGGCGATGCCGCGCTTGCGAAGCCCATCGGCGAACGCACCCGCGGCAGCGACCACCAGCTCGGTCTCCGGTTCACTCTCGGCGATGTGAACCGCCACCGGAGCCGCGAGCTCGCGCGCGAGCGCTGCCGTGGCCCGATACAGCAGATCCGAAACGGTGTACGGCGCATGGGGTGAGAGACCCGCGCGCACGAGCTGCGTCTCACGCGAGCGCATCCGCTCGAACTTCTCGCGCAGCTCGGCGATGGCGCGCTCGCACTGCGCCGGATCGGGGCCGAACACCTCGCGATAGCAGATCCCGCGCACGCCACGCTCGAGCATGGCGTCGAACCCGGTGCCCGAGTCGCCCGTGTCGGCGAACGTCGTGATGCCGGCGCGCACCCCCTCCTCCACGCCCAATCGCGCGGCGTCGAGCAGCGCAGCCTGATCGAGCACGGCACGGCGCGCGGCGGTGAGGCGCAGCACCCATTCGCGGAACGCGAGACCGTCGAGGAAGCCGCGCATCGCGGTGAGCTCGAGGTGGCAGTGCGCGTTGACGAGACCGGGGAGCAGCACCGCGTCACCGAGGTCGACGTGCTCATCCCCACGCTCGGAGGCGGGAGCGGCGTCTCGCGCCCCGAGCCAGGTGATGCGACCCGCGCGCTCGATCAGCGTGCCGTGCGCGATGGGCGGCGCCGCCACGGGGACGATCCATCGCGCGTGATAGCGCGTCATTACTCGAAGGCGCCGGTGCGGGAGCCGTGACGCGTGGGATCGTACAGGTCCTCGTCGCGCACGCCGAGAGAGCGCGCGAGGGCGAGCGGATGTGCCACGTCGGCGACCTGCTCTCGCGAATGACCGTCGGAGCCGAGGGAGAGCCGAACACCCGCCTCGGCGGCGCGACGGACGATGCGTGGATGCGGGCGGTAGCGGTTCGAGATCTCGAACGCGATTCCCGCGTCCCGCAGCGCGCGCACGACCCGCTCCTCGTGCGCCTCGCTCCAGAACTCGTGCGGATCGATGTGGCGCAGCGACGGGGAGATCAGCGTCGGATGCGCGAAGACATCGATCGGCATCTCACCGGCGAGCGTCTCGAGCGACGAGACGTGCGCCTCCACGTAGGCCGCCGGCGTGAGGTCGTCGGGGAGCTCGCGGTGGAAGACGCGAAACCAATCGCCGTTGGCGAGCCGGATCGAGTGCAGGGAGCCAACGCGGTGTGTGAAACGACTTACCGTTTCGGGGGGCAGCTCGCGCCAGAGCGCATCGTGCCAGCAGAACTCGCCGCTGCGCAGCACGTCGTAGCCCTCGAGGTCGTCGAGGTACCGCGCGACGGTGCGCGGCGAGTCGACCGTCGTGGGGGCGTCGCGCGAGATGTGATCGGCGATGGTCGGGCGCACGCCGACCGAGCGGGCCTTCTCCACCACGTCGGCCACGCTGAGCGCGCCGTCGGAATAGGTGGAGTGAGCGTGGCAGTCGACGGGCTGCCACGTCATCGGCGCTGTGTCGGGGGAAGCGTGAACGGGTTGCTCGTATCGCGCGGGGTCGACGTGCCGGCGGTGGTGTCGCGCGATGGACGCGGACGCGACGGGCGCGGGATCGGCGCGGCACCCGGAGAGAAGACGGTGCCCCCCGACGTGCGGATGCGCGTCAGCGTCGACGTGTCCGGATGCGGCGCAGGCGTGGTGGGTGCGGGTGTGGTGGGCGCAGGGAAGCCGAACGACGTGTCGACGGGACTCGCGCCCGGCTCACCCGGTGCGCCCGGGGTCGTCGGATAGGGAGCCGCGACCGGGATGCACGTTCCGATCGGGTCGGTGCCGGCGAGGAAGTAGTCGGAGACCGCGGGCCCGCATCCGGGCGCCCAGAGCTGGCCGCTCGCGAGATCGATCTGCCGCTCAACGACGCCGTCGGGCTGCGGCCAGTCGGGCGACGCCGGCTTGCGGCGATAGACCTCGCGCATGAACGCCGTCCACGCCGGCGCGGCGAGCACGCCGCCCTGCGCGTTCCCCTTGATCTTGCGCGGCTTGTCGAGCCCCATCCAGACGCCGGCGACGAGATCGGAGGTGTAGCCGATGTACCAGACGTCGGTCCCGTCGTTCGTCGTGCCCGTCTTGCCGCCGGCGGGAATGTGGAACTGGCTGCCGACCGAGCCCGCCGCGGTGCCGCGCTGCACGACGTCCTTCATCATGCTGACCATGATCCACGCTTCCTCGGGCGTCATCACCGGCGTGCGTACGGGGGTCGGCTCCCACAGGACATCGCCCTTGGAATTCTCGACGCGCACGATGCCGTTCGGCGACGCGCGCGTGCCGAGCGTGGCGAACGCGCTGTAGGCGGCGACCATCTCGATCGGATAGACGTCGGCGGCGCCGATGTAGATCGACGGATAGGGCGGGATCGGCGTGGTGAGGCCGAACTTCCGCGCCATCTCGGTGACGGTGGACGGACCCAGCTCCATCCCGACCTTGATCGCGACGATGTTGCGCGACTGGTAGAGCCCGCGCCGCATCGGCATCGGCCCTTCGAACTTCCCATCGTAGTTCTGCGGCGTCCAGTCGCCGCCGCCCGACTGCGGCACCGCGAGGGGCGAGTCGTCGACGATGTACGACGGCGGCCGGCCGTTCTGGACGGCCGCGGCGTAGACGATCGGCTTGAAGGTCGATCCCGGCTGACGGAGCGCCTGCGTGGCGCGATTGAACTTGGAGTCGTCGAAGTCGCGGCCGCCGACGAGCGCGCGGACGGCGCCGGTGCGCGGGTCCATGGCGACGAACGCGCCCTGCAGGTACGGCGAGTTGGGCGACGCCTGCTCGCCCGTGCGCTCCGAGGCGCTCGCCATGTGCGCCTCGTACGAGCGATACGGATACGCGCCGAACTTGCCCGCCTCGATGGCGCGGAGCTGGTTCTCCAGCGCGCGCTCGGCGGCGGACTGGAGGTCGACGTCGAGCGTGGTGTAGACCTTGAGCCCCTGCTCGTAGAGGCGCTGGCCGAACTGCTGCTCGAGCTGCTGGCGAATCCACTCGACGTAGTACGGCGCGACGTCGCCCGCCTCGGAGCGGCGCGCGAGCTGGAGCGGGTAGGCCTTGGCGAGGCTCGCGTCCGCGTCGCTCACCGCCTTCTGCTCGCGCATGATCTCGAGCACGGTGTTGCGACGCTGGATGGCGCGCTCCGGAGAGCGACGCGGGTTGTAGCGCTCGGGTGCCTTGGGCAGGCCGGCGAGCGTCGCCGCCTCGGCGATGTTCAGGTCGCGCGCCGACTTGCCGAAGTAGCGCTGCGCCGCGGTCTCGATGCCGTACGCGCCGTTCCCCAGCGCGATCTGGTTGAGGTAGAGCTCGAGGATGCGGTCCTTCGAATACTTCCGCTCGATCGCGCGCGCGACCTTGATCTCCTTGAGCTTTCGCACGGGCGACTTGTCGCGCGTGAGCCGCTCGGGGAAGATGTTCCGCGCGAGCTGCATCGTGATGGTCGAGAACCCTTCGGCGAAGCTGCGGCGCTTGAGGTCCGTCCACAGCGCGCCGGGCACGCGGTACCAGTCGACGCCGGAATGCTGGTAGAAGCGCTTGTCCTCGGTCATCACGAAGGCGTTGCGCACCAGCGGCGGGATCTGGTCGATCTTCAGCAGCGTGCGGCGCTCGAGCCCGAGCTCGGCGATGAACCGGCCGTCGGCGGCGTACAGCTTCGACGTCTGGCGCGGCTGGTACTGGTCCAGCACGTCGACCGACGGACACGCTCCCGCCCTGCAGACGAGCGCCCAGCCCGAGAACGCGAGCCCGACGACGAACGACACGAGGAAGGTGGCGCCGACGGCAAGCACACGGGTGAGCTGCGGATGGCGTTGCCGGAACTTCTTTGAGAACGGAAGGTCCATCGAGCGCGGAAGATGAGCCGTCGGTCCAGCGGGCGGACGCCGCGGGAACGTTGAGGGGAAGGTTAATGCGCGCATCGGGAGACCGCACCGATGTCGCCGGGTCCGGTCGCCTGCCAATCGGACACCCCAGCGTCTACTTTTGTGCCATGCAGACGACTGGAGGAGTGCTCGACGAGCTTCGGTGGCGCGGCCTGGTCTACCAGCACACCGACGGCGTGCCCGACGCGCTCGCCGCCGGCGCCCTCTCGGCGTACATCGGCTTCGATCCGACGGGGAGCAGCCTCCATGTCGGCAGCCTCGTCCCAATCATGGTCCTGGTCCACCTGCAGCGGCACGGGCATCGCCCGGTAGCGCTGGTGGGCGGCGGCACGGGAATGATCGGCGACCCGAGCGGGAAGACGTCGGAGCGCCAGCTCCTCACGACGGAGCAGGTGGCCGAGAACGCGCGCGGCATTCACGCGCAGCTCGAGCGCTTCCTGGAGTTCACCGGACCCAGCGCGGCACGGATGCGCGACAACGCCGCGTGGCTGACGCCGCTGCATCTCGTGGACTTCCTGCGAGACGTCGGGAAGCACTTCACGGTGAACTACATGCTGCAGAAGGAGTCGGTGCGCTCGCGGATGGACGCGGGGATCTCGTTCACCGAGTTCACCTACATGCTCCTGCAAGCCTACGATTTCCTCGAGCTGCGGCGGCGCGACGGCGTCACGCTGCAACTGGGCGGAAGCGACCAGTGGGGGAACATCACGGCGGGAATCGAGCTGATCCGCCGCGTCGACGCGGCCGACGCTCACGCGCTCACGATGCCGCTCGTCACGACGTCGAGCGGCGCGAAGTTCGGGAAGACGGAGGCTGGCGCCGTGTGGCTCGACGCGGAGCGCACGTCACCCTATGCGTTCTACCAGTTCTGGCTCGGGACGGAGGATGCCGACGTCGGACGGTACCTGCGCTACTACACGCTGCTCGCGCGCGCGGAGATCGAGTCGCTCGACGCCGAGACGGCGGCGGCGCCGGAGAAGCGCACCGCGCAGCAGGCGCTGGCACGCGACGTCACGCGTCGCGTGCACGGCGAAGGGGCGCTCGCGGCGGCCGAGCAGGTGTCGACGTTCTTCTTCGGGAGCCTCGAGGCGACCGCGCTGAGCGACGATGCGCTCGGGCTCCTGCGCGCGGAGGCACCGTTCGCCGAGGTGGCGCGCGATGCGCTGGCGAGCGAGGCGGATCCCTCGCGGTTCGACGCGTTCAAGCTGCTCGTCGCGTCGGGGCTCGCGGCGTCGAACGGCGCGGCGAAGCGGCTGCTCGAGCAGGGCGGCGTGTCGGTGAACAAGCGCAAGCTGGCGGCGGCCGACCGGCACATCCCGGCGAGCGACGTGCTGCTCCGCGGCGGGCACGTCGTGGTCGGGAAGGGCAAGCGCGACTACGCGCTGCTCCGCGTGAGGGACTGAGTCCTGGAGCGCGGCTTGGCCTGACCATCCGTCGCGGCGACCGAGCCCCTGAGGCTCGGCACCGCGATGCGCGCGTGTATCGATGAGCGACGTCTTTCCACCCGTGCGCGGGTGACGGCGGATGATGACCGGTCGTCTCCTTCCCGGCAGCCGCAGCGCATGCTGCCGAGACGACTCCACACGCCCAATCGATGCGCGTCCTCGCCGTCCCTTCGTGGTTCCCATCACCGGAAAAGCCGCTCTTCGGGATCTTCTTCGCCGAACAGACGGAGTTGCTGGCGAAGCACGCGCCGTCTGCGGAGGTGCACGTCTTCGCGGTGCCACGCCGCACGCTCGAGATCCCGTTCAAGCGTCCTCTGACCGCCGCGCGGACGCTTGGCAAGTGGTGGCGCGCACCGAAGCATGAAGTCCGCACCGAATCCGGCAACTACGTCGTGCACGCGTTCGAGTCCCTGACCTGGTCGGAGAGGGTAGCGCACGGTGGGCTCGTATACGAGGCGCGCCGGATGCTCGAGGTGGCGCGCGGGATCGAGGCATCACGCGGCCCGTTCGACGTCGTTCACGCACACGTGACGCACCCGGCCGGGTTCGTCGCAGAACAGCTGGCGCGATGGCTCGACGTGCCACTCGTCGTCACCGAGCAGATGAGCCCATTTCCGTTCGACGACATGTACGACGGGAACGGCAGGCCGCGTCCCGACGTCATGTCGGCGATCGAGGCGGCGACGCGCGTGACCGCCGTGAGTCGCGCCCACGCCCGCTCGATCGAGAAGTTCACCGATCGCGCGATCGATGTGATGTCCAACTTCATCGACGAGACACGGTTCGCTCCCGGCGTGCGAAGGCAGTCGTCTCCCTACGAGTTTCTCAGCGTGGGGCACCTCTGTGAGCAGAAGGGCTTCGACGTGTTGCTTCGCGCGATGCGCGTCCTTCTCGACCGCGGACTGGCGCCGCGGCTGACGATCGTCGGCAAGGGATACCTCGAGCAACCACTCAAGGCGCTCGCGGCCGAGCTGCAGCTGGATCAGCACGTCGTCTGGCTCGGCGCGCCGGATCGCTCGACGATGCCGGACGTCTACCGCAGCGCGGATGCGTTCGTGCTCGCCAGCAGACACGAGAGCTTCGGCATCGTCGTCATCGAAGCGCTGGCGTCAGGCCTCCCGGTGGTCGCGACCGAGTGCGGCGGCCCCGAGGAGACCGTCACGCCGGAGTGCGGTGCGCTCGTGCCTCCCGAAGATCCTGTCGCCCTTGCGGACGCCATGGCGGCAACCATGCACCGGCAGTTCGATTCGCAGGAGATCCGGCGGTACTTCGAATCGAAGTACTCTGCCGCTGCCGCGATTCCTCGCATCGTCCAGATGTACCGCGAGGCGATCGAGCAGCACTCGGCCGGTCGGCAACGGCGCTCGGCCTGAG
>Ga0207659_10001526_pt1 | contig 13744 bp, 16 predicted proteins | sample KBSM43metaG_FD_184330 | JGI IMG/M metagenome (GOLD analysis project Ga0207659, IMG submission 184330) | Miscanthus rhizosphere microbial communities from Kellogg Biological Station, Michigan, USA - KBS M4-3 metaG (SPAdes) (version 2) | ecosystem: Host-associated > Plants > Roots > Rhizosphere >...
TGGCAGGCTGGCCGTCGGCAGGCCGTAGGTGATGCAGCGCTCCTGGTTGCCGCGATCGAGCCACGACGTGATCGCGGCGCCGCTCGCGGCGCGGTTCGGCTGCCGCGCCACGCGGGCTTTGCCCTCGTCGGTCAGCGCGGGAATGCGGCCGTCGGGGGGATCGACGATGAGCGACGTGCGCCGTCCGTCGGCCAGCAGGCGGCCGGGGTCGGTCAGGTACTGCGCATGGTTGAGGCCGGGCTGAATCGACTCGGGCGGGCCGTCCATGCGGCGTCCGGCGCGCCCCTCGAGCTTCGCGGCTTCTTCTTCGGTGTAGAACTCACGACCGTTGAGTTCACGCGGACGCTCGAGCGGGGTGATCGTGCGGTAGTCCCAGGTCCCCTGGAGGTCGGGATGCCCCCATGGCGTGCGGGGCACGGCGGCGGGCTTCGCCTCCGTTGCGTTCTTCGCAGCCGGCGCCTGGGCATTCACCAGACCGGCCGCCAGCAGAACGGCAGCGACGAACGAGGCTGCACCGAGGGCTCGCCTGAACATGGGGTCTCTCCTCCTCCGGCGGGGCATCGCGGCCCCGGTCTGTCCGCGGCGATCGTAACCCAAATGATATAAGTCGGCCGATCCGGCTCGAGCGGTCCGCTACTGCGGTGGCGGTGCCCCCCGGCCCGCCGGGGGCGCGGCCCCGCGACCCGCCGGAGGCGGCGCGCCCCGGCCCGCCGCCGGCGGTCCGCCGCACTGCGACGAGCACTTCTCCGGCGCCTTGTAGGTGTCCTTCAGCTTCTTCCGGTACTCCGGGTAAATCGTCTCCGGACCGCCCAGCACCGCCTCGAGCGGTATGCCCTTCTTCTGGGTCATCTCGTTGATGAACGGATTCTTGCCCGGGAGGTAATGGGGTACGAGCGCCGGGTTCTCGTGGAGGGACGGCAGTTCCTCGATCGGTTCGCACGCCGTGAGCGGGAAGAAACTGGTGTCGCTCGAGCGCTGGAAGATCTCGGTGAGGACGAACGGCTCGGCGAGATACACCGGGTCGTCGAGAATCCCCGTCACCGTCAGGATGTCGTCGTGCCGCGTCAACGTGTACGTCATCGTGGCGCGGTCGCTCGAGATGGCGCGATGCCGCTTCATGTCGCCCATCTTGAAGTGCGTCGTGACGACCTTGAGGCTGTTGCCCTCCCACGTGCCGGTGGAGAACCCGCCGTGGGTGTGCGGCGCGTTCGGCGACGGGTGCGGACGGCCGTCCATCCACACCATCTGCTCGCCCTTGTCGCCCCAGCCCGCGATCCGGTAGGCCATGAGCTTTAGCGTCACCGGATCCTGCTCCGGGATGATCTGCAGAGGGAACGGTCCAAACACGATGTACCACGGCGTATACATCTGGCACTGGCGCTCGGTGGCCGACAGCGCCGCGATGTTGTAACTCAGCGCCTTGGCGCGGCCGTCGGCGCTGACGGGAATACCGATCAGATCGACCGGCTCGTTCGCGTAGCCGTTGTCGTTCTGTGACTGCCGCGCCCACCATCCCGACAGATCCGTCTGCGCCAGCGCCGGCGCCGTGGCGGTGAGAGAGCACAACAGGACCAGAGTGAAGAGACGTCTCGACATGGCGCTCACCAGCGGGCCGAGCAGGGAGTGGGATCCCACTTGTCCCCGTTCGCCTCCTTCTTGAAGGGATACGCAATCAGACGGCGGGTGCGCAGATACGTCGGGTCGTCGACGATTTGCGTCACCGTGAGCAGCGTGTCGTTGCCGGCCTTCGTCAGATCCCAGTACTCCGTGAGCACGGCGCCGGCGCTGTACGGCACGCCGTTCTTACGCAGATAGCCGGCCCGCAGGTTGGTTGTCGTCACCTTCAGCGTGCCGCCTCGCACGGCTGCGGGCGCGGGCACGTCGGCCGCGCGCTCCTGCGGCCGCAGCATCAGCGGCAGCCCAGCGGCCGACGTCTGCCACTGCGCCACGGAAGTCCCCTGCCAATTGGGCGGCGCCTTGGCTGCCGGAGCCGCCGGTGCGCCGAACTTCAAGAGACGCGTCTGCTGGCCGGCGTCGGTCTCGACCTTCAGCGTGCTGTCGTCCTGCCAGGTGATGCGGAGTCGTCCCGGCACGCTCATGATGGCGGGGGCGCCATACGACTTGCACTGTTCTCCAGCCGCTTCGTCCTTCGCCGGATCCCATGCATCCGCCACGGTCTTCGACGCGGCGTTCATCGGGATCCCCGCATAGTCGCCCTTGGCGGGCGTGACCATCCGCCAGCGCCAGTCCATCGAGACGATCGACACCCAGTAGCCGGTGAGATCGATCGGCGCGACGGTTCGGGGCGGACCAGCCGGAGGCCCGCCGCCCCGCTGCGCCTGGAGAGGAACGATGGCCGCCAGGAGCGCGACTGCGAAAATCGTCCGCGCGCGCATCAGTTCACCCTCGCAGTACGGGGCGCAGCGCCGGGCTTCTGCGCGCTCAGCTCATTGAAGATCGTCTCGACGAACTTGTCGGTGGTCCACTCACCGCGGTCCGTGCCGTATTGGCTGCGATACCCGAGGGTGGGATTGGCCGCCTTCACCTGCTGCAGGTTTTTTCCCTCTTTGATCAAGTCCTCCACGCGGTCGCGTACGATCGTGACGGCGTCACGGTACTCGAGGAGATCGAGCTTGTCGTAGACGCGCCCGTGCCCCGGTACCAGCAGCGTACGATCGTCGTTCCACTGGATCGGCAGGTTGAAGATCGTCATGTCCATCAGCCGGTTGAGGGCGTCGAGCGTCCCCTGCACGCTGCCGCCGCGAGCCGTGTCGATCACCGGCCAGCGGGTGGTGTCCACCAGATCGCCCGTCGCGATGACGTCATTGCGACGGAACTCCACCACCACGTCGCCGTCGGTGTGGGCGGCCGGCTGGTGAATCACCCGGTAGCCTTCGCCGTTGAGATACATCGCGTAGGAGTGGAACGCGAACGTCTTCGTGGGCCACAGCGAGAAGGGATACGCGTTGGCGCCCGTGGCCTCCGACATGCGCGTCTGCACGTTCTCGTGCGCGAGGACACTGGCCTTGCCAGCGTTGCTCACCAGGGTGTCGCTGAGGCCGGCGCCCGCCGCAACCGCGCCGGGGAGGATCGAGAGACCCGACGACGTGAGCAGGTCGTTGCCGCCCACGTGGTCGCGCTCCATGCTGGTGTTGATGATGTAGCGCACTGGCAGCGGCGTCAGGCGGCGGAGGGCGGCCAGCACCCGGGGCGCCGCCTCGGTGGTGCCCGAATCCACCAGGACGACGCCGATCGGCCCGATCTGCGCCACGATGTTGCCGCCGGCGCCGGCAATCAGATACACGTTCGGGCGGAGCTGCTGCACGTCGAGGCCGTTCGCCGGCCCCGCCTCCTGCGCGGCCACGCGTCCCGACCAGCCGAGCGCGCTGGACAGCACGATCAGAAGCAGCGCCCCGCCCGCCATCGGGTTTTTCCAGGGTTTCGTGGGTCGTTTCATCGTCACCTCTCCGGGCGGGCGGCTCACACCGCCCGGTGACTATATACGCCAACGAGGCTCCGCTCAGAGTACCCAAGCTCCGCCTCGCGCGGGCACTATCTCTGGCGCGCCGTCAGGGCGTAACGCTCGAAGTGCAGGCGACACTTCGGTATGCGAACTCGACGCGGCGGGCGCGGCCGCCCGCGGTCCCTTCGATCCAGGCCAGCAACTCGCCGGGGCGGGTGCTCCGGTAGCCGACGCGCTGCGGGAAGTCGTGGGTCGGATCCTCGAAGACGACTTCCCGTCCCGAGAGAGGCCGCGAAAGGAACGTGGCCGTGGGCTGGCCGGACGGGTGCGCCTCGTACGCCAGCCGTCCTTCACGCTCGGTCAGCAGGATGAACTCGTGCTCGACCAGCTTCTCGCCGCGCGTGGTCCGACCCACGCCCAGCATGCTGCCCGCCCGCGGTGGCGTCCAGCGCTCCTCCACTACCCGCTCGCCGTCCCGCCGCTCCCAGCATCCCTGGAGCCACGCCACATCCTGGATGGAAGCTGTTTGTGCCCCCGCGCTCGATACGCGCACAAACATCAACGGGAGAATCATCCGTTTCATGCGGTTCCAGGAGCGACGTGATGCTTGGTCGTCATCGAGGTTCTCACTGCCAGGAAGGGTCCGCCGAACGCTCCGCTTCAGCCGCGGCGGCTCAGGATCGCACCAGCCGGCGCCGGCTGCAACCCGGTGGCTAGCCTCGTTCGGCCGTGAACATCAGTGTCGAAGCGCGGCGAGTTCATGGGCGACCATCGGCACACTATGGCGATTGATGCTCTCCACGACCGCGCACCACTGCTGATTGACCGTCGCCGGATACATGGCGCCGAGTATTCCACCCGCGATCGAGGCCACGGAATCGCTGTCGCCGCCGATGTTCGCAGCCACGAGGATGGCGTCCTCCGCCGACTGCAGGAGCGTAGCGAGCCCCAACGCCAACGGGACAATCGTCAGCGGCCCATCCGGAAAGCAGCGCGCCGCCACGTGGTCCGGCCGGAGAACCGGCAGCGACGCAAGCTCGTCATGGACGGTGCGGACGGCGGTCGCGAACAACGGGACCGACCGGCTCGGCCACCGGCTCTCGGCCCTTGCTGCCGCTCGTTCGGCGAGCGCCAACACCTGCTCGGCAGGGGCCGCGTCGATCGCAGCCGACACCGCCGCCGCCGTCGCTGCCGCTGCGGCGATGGCCAACGAGCCAGCGTGGGTCGAAATCGATGCCTCGCGCGCGTCGTTCACCAGTTCCTCCAGCGAATCCGGTGAGTGGAGAATGCCGACGGGAGCGACACGTATCGCGGCTCCACAGCCGTCATGCCCCACCGCAATGCGCGTCGGGTCGGCGGCCTGGTGGAATTCCCACAGTGACTTGACGCCCGGATGGACACACTTGACGCATCCGAGCAGTTCTCTACCGATGCTGACGTGGGAGACTTCTCGTTCCGTCAGGATGGCGCGAGCGACCGCGAGGGTCCGCTCCGTGTCATCCGTCGTTTCGCCAATCCGCCATTGACGTTTGGAATTGGCAGCGTATCGAGGAATGACGGCGCCGGGAATTCCTTCGAAACCGCGAACACCGTTCGGATACCAACGCTGCACGCCGCCCTGTGAGAGCCCCTCGGTCTGCTTGCCGACAGCGTCGCCGGTGGCGATGCCCTGCAGGCACGCCGCGATCCGATCCGCGATTCTGACCATCACGTCCGAATTGGCCGACTGCGCGCTACCCGCCCTGCACAATCAGGACTACCGCGACCAAGGCGCCAATCATTCCCACCACCTGCAGACGGCTGAGCCGCTCCTTCAGCACGACGCGTGCGAGCACCACCGTGCTGGCGGGATAGAGCGACACGAGCGTCACCGCCACCGCTAGACTGCCGTATCGGGTGGCCAACAAGTACAGCACGTTGGCCAGCATGTCCAGCGCGCCGCCGCCGATGACCAACCATCTCAGCTCGCGTGGCAGCCGGAACGAGGCGCCGGTGGCCACGACGATGCCGGCAAAAAACGGAATGCCCGCGACACGCGCGGCGACAAGCGGCCACAGGCCCGCCTCGGAGCGCGCGTTCGCCAGCAGCAGGAAGAAGAAGCCGATCGCCACGCCCGAGGCGAGCGCGTGCCACATGCCCGACGGCAGGCCGTACTGTGGAGGCCGCGGCGCCGGATGATCCGGATGCGCACTTTCCTGCCCAAGCAGCATGATGGCAACCACGGCGAGAGCGATGCCGGACAGCACGAGCGCCGGCAACTCTTCTCCTCGCAGCAGGCTCGCGAGCACCGGGATGAGGACGGCGCACACCGACGTGGTCGGCGCCACCACGCCCATCGTGCCGATGGCGAGCGCGCGGTACAGCAACCCGACGCCGAAGCCACCCGCAAGACCGCTGGCAGCGCCCCACGCGTAGTCGGCACCGATTGGCGACGCCGGCCCCAGCAGCGGCAACACGGGCAGCAGGCTGAGCAGTCCGGCCAACTGCGAGATCGTGACCACGCTGAACATCGGCGCGCGGCGCGACGCGAAGCCGCCGGTAAAGTCGGCGGCGCCGTAGAAAGCGGCCGACAGCAACGCCAGCAGGTAGACCATAACGAATGGGCCGCCTAAAGCCGGCCCCAACAAGGCGGCCCCCTACGTCCTACGATCCGCGTTCGACGTTGAACTCGATCACGTTGCCGTCGGGATCGCAGCAGTAGACCTGCGCCCAGGGCGTCAGGTTGTCGGGCAGGTCGAGCACTTTGATGCCGTGCGCCAGCAGCCGGTCGAGCACCTCCTGGCGGTCGCGGACGCGCAGCGCCAGGTGCCCGTCGCGGGGCCCGATCTCCATCGAGCCGCGCAGCGTGCGGGTGGGCGGGTGCACGATGAGGTGCAGCTGGCGATCGCCGAGTTGGTACCAGGCGCCGCCGAAGTCGAACGGCGGGCGCGGAATTTCCTGCAGCCCCAGCACGGTGCCGTAGAACCACGCCGCGCGGTCCATGTCGGTGACCGACAGCGCGACGTGGTGCAGCGCTTCCCTGGCGAACACGCCCTGAGCGGCTAGCGCAGCTCGACGAGCAGGCCGTCGAGCGACATGCCGAGGTGGAACTCGGCGTAGTGGAACTCGGACGCCAGCATCTTCGAGATCTCGTCCTTCGACTTCTTCTGGACGATCATCTCGTGCACGCGCGTCCGCAGGCGAGCGGCGATGTCGCGGAACTTCCGCATCTCGGCCTTCGCCACCACGGTGCCGTGGCCGGGCACGACCTGATCGAAGTCGAGCCCCAGCACGCCGTCGAGCGTCGTCGGCCACTCCTTGGCGCTGCCGCCGCCGGCGTAATCGACCAGTTGCGGGGTGGCGTCGCCGACCGTGAACAGGTCGCCCGCCGCCAGCACGCGCTGCGCCGGAAAGAGCGCGACGATGTCACCGTTGGTGTGCCCGCGGCCGAAGTGGAAGAGGTCGACGCGCTTCCCGCCCAGGTGCAGCGTCGCCTTGCCGTCGAAGGTGATGTTCGACAGACCGGGCTGGCTGCCATCCACCATGTTCTGGCGTGCCTGCCACGACGTCACGACCTGCGCGCCCATGGCCTGGAGCTTGGCGTTGTCGCCGCTGTGATCGCCGTGATGGTGCGTGTTGATCACGTACTTCACCGGCTGGTTGGTAAAGGTCTTGAGCTGCGCCAGGATGTTGGCGTGATCGATCTCGAACTTGTCGTCCACGAGGATCAGTCCCTCGTTGGTGACGAGCACGGTGGTGTTCCCGGGCACGTACTCGTTGTGGATGACGAAGAGGTCGTCTTTCAGCTTCACCACGCTCAGCTTGGCCGGCTCCTGCCCGAACTGGGCGCGCACGTACGCGCCGCCGCCGAGGGCCACGCCGAGGACCGTGAGCAGAATCAATCGGTTTTTCATAGGGCGGAAAGTATATCAGCCGGGCCGGGCGCGCCGGACGATGTGGCCGTGGCGTTCGAGGTCGGCCGCGGTGTCGAGGACCGTGTCGCGCGTCGGCCGCATCGTGAGCCCGAGCCCCAGGCGGGCCTTGCTCGTGTCGTAGCGAGGCGTCCGGCCGATGTGCGTGCGCAGGTAGCTGCCGACGCCGGCCGGCTGCACGTAGGAGTTGAGCCGGACGAGCAGGTCGCCGACGGCGTTGTCCATCGCCCGCGACGGCAGACGCGTGCCCTCGCCGTAGCCGGCTTCGCGCAGCCACCCCACGAGTGTGCGCATGGTCACCGCCTCCTGCGCCAGCAGGTAGCGGCCGTGCGCGCCGGGCAGGTCCGCGGCACGCACGTGGGCGTGGGCGACGTCGCGCACGTCGACGATGCCCCAGCTCAAGCTGACGATGCCGGGATAGACGCCGTTCACGACGTCGGCGACGATCTTGTTCGACACGTTGAGGCCGGGCCCGAGCGACGGGCCCATGATCATGAACGGGTTCATCGCCACGAGATCGAACTTCGGGCGCTCGTGCTCGACGAACGACCAGGCCTCGCGCTCGGCGAGCGTCTTCGACAGGTAGTAGGGATTCCGCCGCAAAGTGGACTTCTCGTTCCAGTCCGCTTCGCTGAGGACGCGCGCGTCGTCGGGCTCGTCGGTGACGGCCGCCATCGACGACGTGAGCACGACGCGCCGCACGTCCGGCGCTTTCGCGCACGCCTCGAGCACCGCGAGCGTGCCGTCGACCGCCGGATCGATGAGGTCGCGCTGCGGGTCGTCGACCTGAATCGCGTAGGGGCTGGCGGTGTGGAAGACAGTGGAGCAGCCGCGCACCGCCGCGTCGAAGGACGACGGCTCCAGCAGGTCGGCCTCCACGAGCTCGAGCCGGTCCGCGGCGCCCGGCAGGGCCTGCAGATGTGGCACGGCGGGCCGGCGCGCCGTGCCGCGCACGTGCAGCCCGCGCTCGAGCAGCTCGCGTACGAGCCACGAGGCCACGAACCCCGAGGCGCCGGTGACGCAGACGGGCGCGTCAGGGGACAGTGGCGGCACCTCAGAGATCCACGCGATCGCCGTGCGACCGCGGGGCCGAGATCACGAGCATCTCGACGTCGGCCGCCGACCGGTTGAAGAACTGGTGCGGGGCGCCGGGCGGCACCTCCACGCCCTGCCCCGCCGTGAGCGCGACGGCGGTGCCGTCGATCTCCAGCGTGGCCTCGCCCGCCACGACGTAGAAGAACTGCCGCGCACGCCCGTGCCGGTGGCGATGCTCCTGGTCACCCGGTGGCACCCGCTCCTGGATGACGCTCAGGTCCGGGCGATCGAGCAGATGCCAGCCGTCGCTGGCCTTGCCCCATCGATAGTGCTGCGCCGACGACACGTCCACTGCGCGCATGACGCCCCCCGCAAGGGCACGCGCGCCACGCCTCCTACTTCTTTGGCGTCAGGCGGACGAGATCAGTGCCCAGGAAGATGTACAGGTTGCCGTCCGGCCCCTGCCGGACTTCGCGGATGCGCTGCTTCCGATCGAGGAGCAGCTTCTCCTCCGCGACCACCCGATTGTCGTTCAAGACGAGGCGCACGAGGTGCTGCCCCGCCATCGCGCCGACGAAGAGGTTGCCCTTCCAGTCGGGGAACTGGTCTCCAGTGTAGAAGGTCATCCCCGACGGCGCGATCGACGGCACCCAGTAATAGATCGGCTCCTCGACGCCCTTCATGGAGGTGTTGCCGGTGCCCACCTTGACGTTCTTCCGGCCATCGCTCTGTCGCGCGTCGTACTGGCGGCCGTAGGTGACGTCGGGCCAGCCGTAGTCGCGGCCGGCGCGGATGATGTCGATCTCGTCGCCGCCCTGCGGGCCATGGTCCACCACCCACAGATCGCCCGTCACGGGGTGGATGGCGGCGCCCTCCGGGTCTTTCAGGCCGAACGCGTAGACCCACGGCGACACGTTGGCACGCCCCAGAAACGGGTTGTCCTTCGGAATCGAGCCGTCGCGTCCGACGCGCAGCACGCCGCCCGCGAAGTTGCGGCGCTCGTCCGGGTCGAGGACCGCGTTGCGCTCGTTGCCGTCGAGATCGGAGTCGTAGAAGCGGAAGCGATCGGAGCCGGTGACGAGGAGATTGCCGTCGCGCCCGATCTGGATGCGTCGTTCGGCACCATCGGCCAGATCGCGCACGTTCTCGAGCCGCTGGTTGTCCTCGCTCAGGCGGGCGCTCGCCACCTTCTCCATGCCGATGTTCAGCAGACGGCGCTCGGCGAGCGACTTGGTCCACACGTCCTCGTAGAGGAAGTGCAGCGGCCAGGCGCCCGGCGCCTCGCCCGGCGGCGGCGCGAAGTAGGTGAAGTACAGCGTGCGGTTGCGCGCGAAGTCCGGGTCGAGCAGCAGATCGTGCAGCCCTTGCGCGCCGATCGTCTTGACGCCGGGTACGCCGGCAATCGGCGCGGACACGAAGCCGTTCGGCTTCACCAGCCGCATCGTGCCGCCGTTCTCGGTGATGAGGAAGTTGCCGTCGGGCAGGAAGGCCACGGCCCACGCGCCGGTGAGCCCGGTCGCAATCGTCTCGACGTTGAACGGCGGCGACGGGCGCGACGGCGGCGGCGCGTCGGTCTGGCCCGGGAAGGCCGGCGTCGGCTCCGGCGATTGCGCGGCCACGGAGATCGTGAGGGCGGCGAAGAGCACAGCGGCAAGGCGAGCAGGCTTTCTCATGGACGGGATCCTACGATGATTCCTGCCGGGATGTAGGGCGGCGCTTGAGCGCCGCCGCGCGAGGCGGGGCTGGAAGCCCCGCCCTACATACTCCGCTCAGGCGGCCGTCAGGAGCACCGGCCGGCCGCGCGTGACGATGAGCGTGTGCTCGTGGTGCGCGGCCAGGCTGCCGTCGCGCGTGCGGATGGTCCAGCCGTCGTCGTCCTGCGTCACCGCCGCGCGTCCGGCACAGATAATCGGCTCGATGGTCAGCACCAGGCCATCGGTGAGCACGTCCTCCTGCCACGGATCGAAGTGATTCGGCACCGAGGGCGGCTCGTGGATGGTACGGCCGATGCCGTGGCCGGTGAGGCCGCGAATGACGGAAAACCCCTCGCCGCGCACAGTGCGCTCGACCGCGCGCCCGATCTCGCGCACCTTGCGGCCGGCCGTCGCCACGGCGAGCGCCGCCACGAACGCGCGCTCAGCGCAGCCCGTCAGCCGCACCGCCTCGGCCGTCCCACCCTCCACCACGACCGTGCGCGCCGCATCGGCCATGTAGCCGGCGCGCTCTACGGTGACGTCGAGCTTCACCACGTCGCCGCGCGCGATCCGCCGGTTGCCGGGAATGCCGTGTACGACCTCGTCGTTGATGCTGATGAGCACAGTGCCCGGGAATCCGTACACCAGCGCCGGGGCCGAGCGGGCGCCGTGCGCCTGGAAGACGCCAGCCGCCACGCGATCGAGCTCCGCCGTCGTCACGCCCGGCCGTACGGCGCCGGCCAGCGCGTCGAGGGCGAGGCGGACCACCCGGCCCGCGGCTTCCAGTCCCCGCCGATCGGCGGCGCTTTGAATGGACACGTGGTCCTCCTCGGCAGGTCTGACGCCCTGCCCCTACGTACCCGCGTCCGGCGTCTTGCGCAGCCGGAGCTCCACCTCGCGCTCCACGAAGCCCCACTCGGGCGTCTCGCGAAGCCGGCGCAACAGCTCGTCGAAAGCCAGGGCGTCGGGCGGCGCGAACTCGAACCACGTCAGAAAGTCGAACGGCGCGCCCTCGGCCAGGTCGCGGCAGTGATGGAGGCGCCGCGCCACCGCCGGCAGGTAGTCGAGCCCGATTCGAATGTGCGCCGACGTCTCCTCGAAAATCGCCCGCCGCTCGTCCTGCGTGAGAGCCCACCATGCCGCCGACTTCCTGATGGGAATGAGTGCGGCCGCCGTGGCCGCGGGGCGGCCCAGATCCGGCTGCGCCGCGGCCAGCCTCGTCTTCTCCTCCCGGGTGACGTAGCGCTCGTGGCTCGTCACGCCGCGCAGCGCCCACCCGCTGCCGTTTTCCTCGGGCACCTCCCCGGCGACAATGCGCAGCCGCTCCACCGCTTCGAGGCCGTCGCCGATCACGGCACGCTGCGACACCACTTCCCACGGTCCGGCGTCACCGCCGACGAACGTGAACAGCCGCCCATGGTTCATCACCCTAGTATCGTGCGAGGAACGCCAGCAGCGTCCGGTTGAACAAGTCTGTCTCCTCCCAGAAGACGGAATGCCCCGCCTCCGGCACGACGAACGTTTCGGCACCCTTGATGCGGGCAGCAAAGAGACGCAGCACCGGCGGCGGCGCGTAGAGGTCCGCGCCGCCGGTGACGAGCAGCACCGGCACGCGTATCGATTCGAGCCGCTCCCACGTGACCCGGTTGCGCGGTGTCTGCGGCGACGGGAGCGGACGGGCGCTGCGGCTCTGCTGCGACAGCGCGAGCCAGCGCGCGGTGCCGTCGGGATTGGTCGCACGATACGACGGGCCGAGCTCGCGCACGTCCACCGGCAGCGCGTCGAACTGCGGCGACGGCCGGAGCCGGCGGCTGAGGGCGAGATAGTCGGCGTCCTGCACGCCGCCGACCGTGTTGGCCGCCGTGACGCTGCGCAGCCGCTCAGGGTGCGACAGGGTGTAGTCGATCGCGACGATGGCTCCGGCGGCGGTGCCGACGAGATGAAACCGCTCCAGGCGCAGGAGCGTGACGAGCGCGTGCAGATCGTCGGAAGCGCTGCCCGGCTCGGCGCCTGCGTCGAGCTCCGAGCGTCCCCATCCGATTCGGTCGTAAGCGATGACGCGGTATCCCGCGGCCCGCAACGCGGACACCTGACGCTCCCACAGGGCACTGCTGCCGCTGGCCGCGTGCAGGAGCACGACCGGCGTACCCGTGCCGCCGGTGTCCACGTACCACAGGCGCCGCCCGGGCAGCGCAGCGTGGGTGCCTTGCGGCTCGGCCAGCGCCGGTGCTTGTGCGCGCGCGACAGTGCCGCCGGTCAGGCTGGCCGCCGTTGCCATTGCCAGCGCCAGCGCGCCGGCGCGGAGACTGGTCATCGATCGAGACCCAACTGATCTCCGGAGAACTCGACGATGAGCGGCGGCGCCTGCGTGTAGTCGCTGAAGCGGATCCAGCGCGGCCGCACCCGCACGTAAGTCAGGCCAGGCCAGCTGAGCCGGCTCGGCCCATCCGGATAGACGGCGTAGTAGATCTGCGTGAGCCGTTCGAGCTCGCTGCCGGAGGGCTCGTCGGCCACGCCTTCGTATTGCGCGGTCCGTTCCTCGCCCGGGAGCAGGCCGCCAATGACGAGGGCGAGCGCGGGGTTCTGACGCAGGTTGGCCGCCTTCCGCGACGAGCCCAGCGTGTCGAACACGATCTCGAACTGATCGGATACGGCGATGCCGACGACGGCCGCTTGCGCCGCGCCTGCCGCCGTGACCGACGCTTCGACCGCGACGCGGTGTTCGCGCAGGAAGGCCAGCAGCGATGCGGGCGTCATGTTCGCGCCCGCGGTGGCCGGACCGTCCTGCGCGTGGGCACCGCCAGTCCGCGCCGGCGGAACTCGGCGGCCACGGTGGCCGGAATCGCGCGGCAGCCGCAGTGGCGCGCGTGGGCCACGTGCCAGCGAACGCGGGTGGTCAGCGTGGCCCCACGGGGCAACACGTGTGCGGTATGCCAACGCGCGTTCATGCGACGACTCCGCGCGGGATTCCGACTCCGATGCGTCTCAGCACGCCCTGCTCCCCTTCCACGAACGCGCGGCCGCTCGCGGTTCGCGGCCGCAGCTTACAGGTGAAGTTGCGCGTCGCGCCAGAGCGCCGCCACCAGCTCGCCCGCCGGGACCGGCCGCGCCATCGCGGCGGCCTGCCCTGCCCACGCCTGCATACGGTGGTGGTCGTGCGCGGCGGCGCCGGCTTCCTTCATCGCCGCCGTGAGGCCCCGTTGCACGGGATAGGGCGCCGGACGCGGCGCGTCGGCGGCCGCGGCGGCCACCACGAAGTCGGTGGCGATGGCGCGCGCCAGGCGTCCGGTGAGCGCCCTGGTGGGAATGGTGTTCTCCGGCTCGAGATTCTCGAGCGCGTTGGCCCAGGCCGGATGCGTCTGCGCCTCCGGACAGCGCAAGAAGACGGTGCCCATCGAGACCGCGCTGGCACCGAGCGTGAGCGCAGCCGCGATGCCGCGCCCGTCACCGATGCCGCCGGCCGCGATCACCGGCACCTGCAGGTGATCGGCGAACCGCGGCAGGAGCGCGAACAGGCCGACGGTCTGCCGCTCGGCCGCGGCGGCGTCGAACGCGCCGCGGTGGCCGCCGGCCTCGAAGCCCTGCGCTACGATCGCGTCGGCGCCCGCCGTCTGCGCGGCCCGGGCCTCGGCGAGCGTGGT
>Ga0207659_10001527_pt1 | contig 13736 bp, 9 predicted proteins | sample KBSM43metaG_FD_184330 | JGI IMG/M metagenome (GOLD analysis project Ga0207659, IMG submission 184330) | Miscanthus rhizosphere microbial communities from Kellogg Biological Station, Michigan, USA - KBS M4-3 metaG (SPAdes) (version 2) | ecosystem: Host-associated > Plants > Roots > Rhizosphere >...
GCGAACGGCGAGTTGATCCTTCCACAGGATCAACGCGTCTTCCTGCGGGTTGGTGTAGTAGTCGCGGCGAATGCCCGCGACCGTAAACCCATAGCGTTCGTACAACATCAAGGCGGGCGTATTCGACCGCCGCACTTCCAGTGTCGCCCGTAAGGCACCCAATCGGGCACCTTCGTTCAACAAAAACGCTAACAATTCCGCGCCGACTCCCCGATGGCGGAAATCAGGCAAAACCGCCAGGTTGTTGATATGCAACTCGTCGAGGACGCGCCAAAACGAGCAAAATCCGATCGCCGGGCCGTTGTCGAAACTCGCGAGAAAACAGTACGACACGTTGCGGTTTTCCAGTTCCGAGAGATACATCTCCCGCGTCCACGGGCTGGTGAACGACGCCGCTTCAATTTCCAGCACTGAAGGTATCTGGTCAGCCGACGTCAGTTGAGTGATTTGCAGTGGCATTACCGGCCGGTGCGGCTTTTCTCGCGCGCCAGTTCCGCATCGGGCCGCCGGACGTAAAGCGGCTGCAAGCCGGCTGGATGCGGTGATTCGCCGCGGGCGAAACGCGCCGCGGCGAGCGAGCCAAGAGCGGCGGCAAGGGGTGGCGCCGCGGCCACGCGTGCCGACGGAAAGATCGATGCAATTCCGGCTGCGTACAGCGTCGCACCGGTGCCAATGAATCCGGCCGGCAGAAAACCCGCGGCCCTCCACCGCGTCAGCGTTGCCAACGGATCATCGACGCGTGGACCGTCCTGTTCAATCAACGCCCCGTCCGGCTGACTGCGATAGAGGCTCGAGAATACGTCGCGGCGATACGCGTCAATCCATGCGGCGACCGTCGTGCCGGCTTCCTTGTCGGCCGGCCTCGTCACGCGGTCGCTGAGGCTCGCCGATCGGGCCAGGGCTTCGAGCGCGGACACACCGATCAGCGGACGTCCGGTCGCAAGCGCAAATCCCTGCATCGTCGCGATGCCGATCCGCAGTCCGGTGAACGATCCCGGACCGGAAGCAACGGCAAACAGATCGACGTCGGCGACCGACAGGTGGTGCGCCGCGAGCAGGTCGGTCAACTCTGACGGCAACCGCTCGGCATGCGTGCGCGCCGAATCGCCAAGCCGTTCGTCGACCAGCGTCACCGCGCCATCAGTCGCGCTCACGTCGAGCAGCGCGACGCTTCCATCGCGCGTCGTCGAATCCAGTGCAAGCACACGCATGCGTTAGACTTAAGCATATGTCAGCGACGGCGACACCCGCGATGCGTCAGTACCTCGACGCCAAGCAACAACATCGCGACGCCATCCTGCTCTTCCGCATGGGCGACTTCTACGAAATGTTCTACGAAGACGCTCTGGTCGCAGCGCGAGCGCTCGAGTTGACGCTCACCTCGCGCTCGAAAGACGCCAACGGCGGCGGTATCCCGATGTGCGGCGTGCCGTTTCACGCGATCGACGGTTACATTGCGCGGCTGGTCAAGAAAGGCTTTCGGGTCGCGATCTGCGACCAGGTTGAAGACCCGCGTAAGGCGAAAGGCATCGTCAAGCGCGAGGTGGTCCGCGTGGTCTCGCCCGGCACGCTTACCGATGTGAACTACCTGGATGCGCGCGAGCCGGCGTTCATCATGGCGATCGCCCCGCAGGCAGCGCAACTCGGGGTTGCGCTGATCGATTTGTCGACTGGTGAATTCACGGCGGCCGAGTATGCCGGCGCGGACGGACTTCAGGCGCTGGTCGACGAACTCGCGGTGCTGCGGCCGCGCGAAATCGTCGTGCCGGTGAGCGAGAACGGCAGCCGACTGCCCCACGCGATCAGCACATCGGGCGTGCCGCTGACCTCGATCGACGAGTGGGCATTCGACTGCGAATCGGCGCGACGCACCCTGCTGACACAACTTCAGGTAGGCGGGCTCGAAGGATTCGGGCTGGACGGTCATCCGGCCGCAGTTGCGGCAGCCGGCGGCCTGGTTCACCACCTGCGCGGCACGCAAAAAGTTGATTTGGTGCATGTGCGTTCGATCAGCTACCGCCAGCGTGCCGACACGCTGCTGCTCGATCCGACCACGCTCAAGCATCTCGAAATCGTCGAAGGCTCCGAGGGCGGACGCGACGGTTCCCTGCTCGACGAGCTCGACCGAACGATGACGTCGATCGGCAGCCGGCTGCTGCGATCGTGGGTGCTGCGGCCGCTGGTCTCGCTCGAACCGATTCGTGATCGGCTCGACGCCGTCGAAGAACTCGCGTTCCGGACGACCGATCGTGGAAAGTTTCGCGACGCGGTCAAGGCGGTCCAGGATCTCGAGCGGTTGGTCGCGCGCGCTGCCCTTGGCACCGCTGGCCCGCGCGACCTCGTTGGATTGAAATGCTCGTTGGCGATAGTGCCGCGGGTGCGCGCGGTTCTCGCCGAATTGCAGGCACCGCTCGTGCGGTCGCTGCTCGCCGGGCTCGACGACCTGGCGGACATTCGAACGCTGATTGAATCGACATTGCTCGACGAACCGCCGGCGCTTGCCCGCGACGGCGGGTTCACGCGCGACGGCGTCGAGCGCGAGCTCGACGAACTGCGGAACATCAGCCGCGGCGGCAAACAGGTGATCGCTGAACTGGAAGACCGCGAGCGAGCGCGGACCGGAATCAATTCGTTGAAGGTCCGCTATAACCGCGTATTCGGCTATTACATCGAGATTTCGAAGTCGAATTTACACGCGGTTCCGGCTGATTACCATCGCAAGCAGACGATCGCCGGCGGGGAGCGGTTTATCACGCCGGCGCTGAAAGAGTACGAAGAAAAAGTGCTCGGCGCCGACGAACGCATTCTCGAGCGCGAGCTCGAGATCTTCGAACGGTTGCGTGCTGCGGTGGCGGCCGAATCGCCGCGGATTCAGGCCACTGCACGCGCGCTCGCCACGCTGGACGTTCTCGCAGCACTGGCGGAAGACGCCGCGCTCAACAATTACAGCAAACCGCACGTGCACGACGGCGACGAGATGACCGTCGTCGATGCGCGCCATCCTGTCGTGGAACGCCGCACCGGCGCCGATCCATTTGTGCCCAACGACATCACCCTGAATGCGACGACGCACCAGTTGGTGATATTGACCGGCCCGAACATGGGCGGAAAATCGACCTACCTGCGACAGACGGCGTTGTTGTGCGTCATGGCCCAGGCCGGTTCGTTCGTGCCGGCCCGCGAAGCCAAGCTGCCGCTGGTCGACCGCATCTTCGCGCGCGTTGGCGCATCCGATAACATCGCCCGCGGCCATTCGACCTTCATGGTCGAAATGCAGGAGACCGCCAACATTCTCAACTGCGCCACCAGCCGCAGCCTGGTGGTCCTCGACGAAATCGGCCGCGGCACCGCGACCTTCGACGGTTTGAGTATTGCGTGGGCGGTGGCTGAACATCTCGCGGCGAACGCCAAGGTGCGTCCCAAGACACTGTTCGCGACGCACTACCATGAACTGACGGACCTCGCCGACGCGACCCCCGGGGTGGTCAACTTTCACGTCTCGGCGCGTGAATGGAAGGACGACATCATCTTTTTGCGGAAAATCGTTCCTGGCCGTTCCGATCGTTCGTATGGTATCCAGGTGGCACGCCTCGCCGGCCTGCCGAAGGCAGTGATCGCACGCGCCGGCGAGATTCTGGCGGCGCTCGAGCGTGACGAGCTGACGCGCGGCGGTCGCCCGTCGGTCAGCGGTACGCCGTCCGAACCGCAACGCCAGCTCGGGCTGTTCCAGGCGGCATCGCCGGCCGACACGGTTCTGCGCGACAGACTGGCAGCAGTCGATGTCGATCACATGACGCCAGTCGAAGCGCTGACCCTGCTAGCGGAGCTGAAGAAGGAGCTGTGAGCAGACCCACCATCTGGTCATTTGGTCATTTGGTCATCTGGTCATTGATTGGGTTATTGACCTCCGGATGCCTTCATCGGCCGACCGCGAATCCGAATGTGCTGGTCGTCGGCGTGACCAGCGGTCCCAACAATCTCGATCCGCGCATCGGCACCGACGACGTCTCGGGCAAAACCGCGCAGCTGATTTTCAACAACCTGATGACGCTCGACGAGCGGTTGCGAGTATCGCCGGATCTGGCCGAGCGGCTCGACAATCCCGACCCGCTGACTTACGTCGTGACGCTGAAGCGGGGCGTATCGTTTCATGACGGCCACGAGCTGACGTCGGCTGACGTTGTTTACACCTTCCGCAGCCTGCTCGATCCGGCGTTCGTGTCGCCGCGTAAGGGCGCGTTCCGGATGCTGAACGCGATCGAGGCGCGCGATCGCTACACCGTCGTGTTCTCGCTGAAGGAGCCGTTCGGATCGTTTCCGGTGAATCTGGTCATTCCGATTGTGCCTGACGGCGCAGGGCCGTCGTTTCGCGATCATCCGATCGGCACCGGACCGTATCGGTTTGTCAGCTATGCGACCGACGATCGGATCGAGTTGGCGCGCTTCGACGACTACTTCGGCGGCCGGCCGCAGAATGACGGTCTGATCCTGCGGATCGTGCCGGACGACATCATGCGCGGCCTCGAGTTGCGCAAGGGAACGATGGACATCGTCGTCAACGATCTTGCGCCGGACATCGTCTATCAGCTCGGGCACGATCCTGATCTGCAGCTGGTGAAGGCACCGGGCGTGGACTACCAGTACATCGGCGTCAACCTTCGCGACCCGATTCTGCAGAACAAGCTGGTGCGCCAGGCGATTGCTTCCGCCATCGATCGCGACGCAATCATCGAGCATCTGCGTCGCGGTCTCGCGATTCACGCGACCGGCATTCTGCCCCCAGTGTCGTGGGCATTCTCGCCGGCTGTGGCTGAATTCAAGTACGACCCGGCGCGCGCCCGCGAACTGCTCGACCAGGCCGGTTATCGCGACAGCGACGGCGATGGGCCGGCGCCGCGGCTGCACCTGTCGCTGAAGATGTCGAATATCGAGTTCAATCGGCTGCAGGCGTCGGTCATCCAGGAGAATCTCCGCACCGTCGGCATCGCGCTCGATGTCCGGACCTACGAATTCGCGACGCTCTACGCCGACGTACTGAAAGGCAACTTTCAACTCTACTTTTTGCAATGGGTCGGTGGCGCCGTCGCCGACCCGGACATCCTGCGGCGGGTGTTTCACTCGACACAGGTTCCTCCTTCGGGATTCAACCGCGGTTACTTCAAGAACGCGCAGGTTGACGGCTTGCTCGACCAGGCGGCTGCCGCAACAAACGAATTGCAGCGGCGGGATTTCTATGGCGCCGTCCAGCGCATTGTCGCCGATGAGCAGCCCTACATCAGTCTGTGGTGCAAGACGAACGTCGCCGTTGCTCGACGGTCGCTCGCCGGGTTTCACATCCTGCCGACCGCCGATTTCACGTTTCTGAAAGATGTTGCGCGCACGACGACTGACGCGGCCGCTCACTAGCGCGACCGTCGCCCTGGTCTGTGCGGTCACGGCGACAAGCGCGCGCGGCGCAAGCTTGTTCGATCCGGCACTCAAATTCCGCGTTCTCCGCACCGCGCACTTCCGAATCTACTTTCATCAAGGCGAGGATCAGTTGGCGAGCCGGTTGTCGGCCATCGCCGAGGACGCCTGGCGCGCACTCGAACGGCCGCTCGGCGTCCGGCCGCCTCGGCTCACCCACGTGGTCATTGCCGATCAGACCGAACAGGCCAATGGCTATGCCACGCCGCTGCCCTACGACACGATTGTGATCTACCCCACCTGGCCGCGTGGTGCCGAATTCGCGACTGACGACTGGCTCCGCCTGGTGATGACCCACGAGTTCACGCACATCGTGCACCTGGATCGGTCGGAAAGCTGGGCGCGGATCGTGCGAAACATCTTCGGACGAACCGTTATCGCTTTTCCGAATCTCTTCTTGCCGACGTGGCAAATCGAGGGGCTGGCGACCTACGAAGAGAGCGCGATTACCGGCGAAGGACGGCTGCACGCTGGCGATTTTCGCGTGATCGTCGACGAAGCGACACGCCAGAACGCACTCGAGCCGCTCGACCGCGTAAACGGGGGGCTCACCGATTGGCCCACCGGGCAGGCTCCGTACGCCTACGGCGTTGGCTTCCACCAGTACCTCGCGGACCGATTCGGTGCCGAAAAGCTGGCGGAACTGGCTAACGCGACCGCTCGACGCGTCCCATACACCGCGCCGCCGGTGTTTCGTCGCGTCTTCGGAGAATCGTTGGGCTCGCTGTGGGGCGACTACCAGCACGCTTTATCTGCCACAGTCGAGCCACCCGCTCTCGATGTCGGCATAACCCAACTGACCCATCACGGCTTCGTTGCCGGCGGTCCTCGGTTCGACCGGACCTCTGGCGGAATCGTCTATTCAAAGCGGACACCCAACGCGTTTCCCAGCCTCGAACGCCTCGGCGCCGAGGGATCGACGAGGACTCTGGCTACCCGCTATTTCGGACTCACGGCCGGACTGGCCCGCACGGCGATTTACTTCGATCAGTTGGAATACGAACGAAATGTGGCCTTGCTTTCCGATCTCTATCGACTCGATCGGACATCCGGCCGCGTCGAGCGCACCACCCACGGCGCCCGGCTTCGCGATCCGGACGTCTCACCGGACGGCGCCACTATCGCCGCGGTTCGAGAAGCAGTTGGGCAACGAGATCTTGTGACGCTGAACCTGACGGGAGCGGTCGCCGCTAAATCCGACACTACCGTACTCGCTTCTTCGCCAGACATACAGTTCAACTCGCCACGCTGGTCGCCCGACGGCAGTCAGATCGTCGCCGAACGCCATCGGCTCGGCTTCGACCCCGACATCGTCATCGTCGACATTCACACCAGCGAACTCCGGGTGATCGCCGCGGCGGCGGACACGCGAATCGTCATGCCGACGTGGCGGCCGGATGGACGCGCGATTGTGGCGGCGCTGGCCAAAGGCGATCAGGTCTTCAATTTGTATGAGTTTCCGCTCGATGAATCGCGAGCCGCTCGGCAGTTGACGCATACCAGCAGCGGCGCCACCTGGCCCGACGTGTCGTCGGATGGCCGCACGATCGTGTTTGTCGGCTACACCACTTCCGGTTACGACCTGTTTTCGATGCCGTACCCGGTCGCGCCGGCGCCCGCGCGAACGCTCGTCGCCCCGGCTGCCGAATCAAGCGCCACGCCGGTTTCGATGCAGGTTTCGTCGCCATCGACGAGCTATTCACCCCTGGGCACGCTGCGGCCAACCTCGTGGTCACCAGAAATCGCAGCGGACAGCGATCAGGTTCGCCTGGGCGCCGCAGTCTTCGGAAGCGACGTGCTCGGCTACCACTGGTACGCGGCGTCGGCAACGTGGTTGGTCGCGTCGCCGTCCGATGCGCCAACCCCCGCCGGCGCAGCGCCCGACTGGTTCGTTTCGTACGCCTACAATCGATGGCGGCCGACGCTATTCGCCACGGCGTCGCTCGAGACGTCGTTCTTCGTTGGACCCGCAACCGACCGCGGGACGCCGTCGGCTGCAACTCGCCGTGAGCGTGAAGTGCAAGCGGGATTGGTGTTGCCGTTCGTCAAGGCCCGAACGCGGCATACTGCGTCGCTGAGTATCTTCCGATCGGTCGACGAATTCATGCTCGTCAATCGAAGCTTCGATCGAGAGCGTACGGCGCTCCGGACCGCCTGGCGCAGCAGCACCGCGAGAACCTACGGCTACTCGATCAGCCCGGAAGATGGCGTGACGGTGGGCGCGACCGCTGAATTCGTCCGGCGCGCTCTGGGCGCTTCGGAAGACGCCACCATCATCACTGGCGATGCGCGAGCCTACCTCCGCGGCGTGCGCCCGCATCACGTGATTGCTGTGCGGGCCGCCGGCGGTGTTTCGTCCGGAGATCCGACGGTCGGCCGGACGTTTTTGCTGGGCGGCGCCGGTCCCGACCTCAGCGTCACCAATTTCAGTAACGACGCCATCAGCCTGCTGCGGGGCTTTGCCGCCGACAGTTTCGCCGGTTCGCACGTCGCTGTGATCAACGCCGACTATCGTTGGCCGCTGGCGCGGCCGCAGCGCGGCCACGGGACGTGGCCGTTCTTTCTGCACACCCTGCATGCGGCAGCGTTCGTCGACGCCGGCAATACCTGGATGCGATCGTTCGATGCGGAGTCGATCAAGACGTCGATCGGCGCCGAATTCTCCGGCAATCTGATCGTCGGATTCTATTTTCCGTTGACTGCAACCGCCGGCGTTGCGTGGGGACACGACGGCAGTGGCGTCGTGCGCGATGGCGCGATCGGCTACTTCCGAGTCGGAATATCGTTCTGATGTGATTTAATTGTCACACGCATGAAAAAGAAGTCGCGTTTCCTGAAAACGCCGATCCAGCCGTTTGCCGTCGAAGCAGGTCTGACGGCGGACGATGTAGTCGGGCGAATGGAGCGGATTTCGTTTCAAGGGCGCAACCTCGCCACCGCGCGCCGCATCTGGGAAAAGATGCTGCGCGACGATGTGACGATTCTGATGGGAATGGCCGGCGCCCTCTCGGCCGGCGGACTTCGGTTGGTCGTCGCACACCTGATCCGCAATCGCTACGTCGACGTGCTGGTGTCGACGGGCGCCAATCTCTATCACGATCTCCATGAAACCCGCGGCCAGCATCATTACGTCGGGTCGGCGCACGCCGACGATGCAGCGCTGGCCGAAGACCGGATCGATCGTGTTTACGACACCTATGCCAGCGAAGAGGAATTCATCGGCAACGACAACTGGATTGCCGGCTTCGCGGCGACCCTCGAAAAGCGACCGTACACCAGTCGCGAACTTCTGTATCAGCTTGGCGGCCACCTCTGGAAAACCACGAAGCAGGACGGAATTCTCACCGCCGCCTATCGTGCGAACGTCCCGATTTTTTGTCCGGCGATTGCCGATTCGTCCATCGGCATGGGCTTGTCGCAGGCACGGCAAAACACACCAGGATCGGGTTATATCGACATCATCGGCGACATCGTCGAGTCGGCCAACCTGATCATTCAGCGGCCCAGGACCGCGTCGGTCGTACTAGGCGGCGGCACCCCCAAGAACTTCATCAACCAGGCGAGCGTGCAGGCCGAGTTCTACAGCGACGAAGTCGGGGGGCACACTTATGCGCTGCAAATCGTGACCGACGTTCCGCATTTCGGCGGCGCGTCGGGTTCGAGTCTTGAAGAGGCGCAGAGTTGGGGCAAACTGTCGGTTGAATCGGATAAGGTGTCGGTTCAGGCCGACGCCACCATTGCGCTGCCGATTCTCGCGTCGGCGCTGGCGACCAGCGCGGCGAAGCTTCTGCCTAAGCGCAAAAAACCGATATTCGATATGACCGGGCGGGTCATGACCATCGACGGCAAGCCGGTCCCGAGCGAGCGTTTCGAGGAGTGATGAACCAGCCACAGCCGTTCACTATCGGGATCATTCAGGATCACGCCACTGGCGACCGCGCGGCGAATGTGGTCCGCGCGGAACGGCTGGTTCGCGACGCCGCCGAACAGGGCGCGCAGATCGTCTGCCTGAAGGAATTGTTCAACTCGCCCTACTTCTGCAAATCGCAGCAATCCGAGCGGTTCGATCTGGCAGAACCGATTCCGGGTCCATCAACCGAAGCGATGCAGCGTCTCGCGCGCGAGCTGGCCGTCGTTATTGTCGTGCCCGTGTTCGAGCGCCAGGGGCCAGGTGTGTATCGCAATTCGGCAGCAGTCATTGATGCCGACGGAGCGTTGCTCGGTGTGTATCGCAAGATGCACATCCCCGACGACCCGCTCTTCAACGAGAAGTACTACTTTGCGCCGGGAGACTCTGCCGGCTTTCGTGTCTGGAAAACCCGCTACGCAACGATTGGTGTGCTGATTTGCTGGGACCAGTGGTATCCGGAAGCGGCGCGAATTACCAGTTTGATGGGCGCACAGGTCCTCTTCTATCCCACCGCGATTGGCTGGCACCCGTCGGAAAAAGCGGAGTGGGGCGCGGCGCAGGTAGACGCCTGGCGGACGATTCAGCGCAGCCACGCGATCGCCAATGGTGTCTACGTCGCCTCGCCGAATCGCATCGGCCACGAAGATGAACCGGGCACCGACGGGATCACGTTCTTCGGCCATTCGTTCATCGCCGATCCGTTTGGCCGTTACGTGGCGGAAGCGGGCGAACGCGAGCAGATTCTGGTCGCGCGCTGCGAGCCGTCGCTGATCGAAACCGTCCGGCGTAACTGGCCATTCCTGCGCGATCGCCGCATCGACGCCTACGCTCCGATTCTCGAACGCTACCTCGCTGGATGACAACGCCGCCTTTGCCCAGTCGCTGGCGGATGCCAGCCGAATGGGAACCGCATCGAGCCACCTGGATCGCCTGGCCGCACTTCGAACCGGACTGGCCGGGCAAACTGGCGCCGATCCCCTGGGTCTACGGCGAAATCGCGCGAGTGCTGGCGGACTTTGAGACGGTTGAGATTCTCTGTCATTCCGACGAAGTTCGCGAGAGCGCGCGATCGATTCTCGCGGCCCATGCCGTCCGCTTCGATCGCATTCGCCTGCATCTCGTAGAGACCGATCGCACATGGCTGCGCGACAGCGCGCCGACCGCGTTGATGGATGCCGGCGGCAGTCTGACGCTGGCCAACTGGGCGTTCAATGCCTGGGCGAAATATCCGAACTATTCGCTCGACGCCAAGGTTGGCATTGCAATCGCGAACCTGACCGGGCTGCGGCGCGTCGAGCCAGTGCGTGGCGACACCGGCGGTCGCGTCGTCCTCGAAGGCGGCGGCATCGAGGTGAACGGCGACGGATTGCTGCTGGTCACCGAAGAATGGCTGCTCAGCAACGTGCAGGTGCGCAATCCCGGACTGACGCGCGCGGATTACGAAGCGATATTCGCCGAATGGCTCGGCATCCGGCAAACGATCTGGCTGGGCGACGGCTGTGCCGGCGACGACACGCACGGCCACGTCGACGACATCGCGCGGTTCGTCACGCGCGATACGGTGGTGCTCGCGGTCGAAGACGATCCGTCCGACGACAACCACCGCAAGTCGATGGACAACCTCCGCCGGCTCGAACTCGCCGGGCGTGACGCGTCGATTGGTCCGCTGCGCGTGGTGCGACTGCCCTTCCCACGGAAGGTGATGATGACCGGTGAACGCCTGCCGGCCAGCTACGCGAACTTCTATATCGCCAACGGCGTCGTCATCGTCCCGACGTTCAACGACGTGAACGATCGCTTCGCGCTGAACACACTCGCCGAGTTAATGCCGCGGCATCAGATTATCGGGCTGCACGCGGTCGATCTGGTGTGGGGGCTCGGTACGCTGCACTGCCTGACGCAGCAAGAACCGCAAAGTCTGAAGTACGAAGGGTGAAGTCTGCAGACTTCAGACTTCAAACTTCAGACTTCTTACGTTTTTTTCAGCGTTTCCAACTCGCGACGAGCGTCGCCCGAAAACGGCGAATCGGGAAACTCGTCGACGAGGCGCGTCAACGTCTGCTGCGCTTCGGTGCGCTTCCCTGCTTCGAGGTAGGTTTTCGCGAGCTGCATCAGGATGCCGTCGACCGGCAACGGGCCGTCCTTGCGTTGCGACAGTTCCTGGAACGTCTTGATCGCCTGATCGAACTGGCCGGCCTGCGCCTGAGCCGACGCGAGGCCGAGGCGCGCCATCTGAGCGTAGATCTCGCTGCCGCCCCTGTCGACAACCTGCTGATACGCCGCAACGGCGCCGGACGGATTGCCGAGGGTCATTTGCGTGGCGCCTTCCTGATACCGCGCGTAAAGGCCGGCATCGGTCGATGGATAGGCGTCGGCAGCAACTTTCAGTTTGGTGAGCGCGGCCTGGGCGCGCTCGCGCTCTGTCGCGAAACGCAGCCCTTGTTCCGGCTGGCCGGGCGCCGGCGGCGGTCCAATTCGTGCGTCCTGAACGGCCAACGCGTCGGCGAGCAACACGTGCGCGCGGTTCTGGACCATTTCGCGCCAGGCGAAGTAGCCGATCGCCACCGCCGCGACGACCGCAACCGCAATCAGAATATAGGTGGTTTCCTGCTTTTTGGCCTCATAGGTTTCCCGCGCGCTTTTCGCGAGGGTACGAAGCTCGTTTTCTTTCAGGTGATGTCGTTCAGCTCGTTTCATGTTGGTTGATCAGCCTATTATACCGTTGCCGGGCGTCGCGCGACGCTCCCGCCACCGCTCGAATCCGGTGGTCAGCGCTGCCCCGAAACCGGTTGTCCAGGCGACGTATTCGATCATGAACGCTGCGGATGCGACTGCAAACGCCCCGAGCCGGAACGGTCCGCCGACGATGCCGAAGAACCTGGCCAGGAGGAGCGGCGCCAGAACAATCAAAACTCCAATCCACACACGCAGGAACGGTTGATCGTCAGCTATTCCAGCGCGCGCCGCGCCCCATCCGCCAACGACGTAGGCGACTGCCGTGAAACCACCGAGAAACACCAGCAGCATCGTCAGAATCACGAACGGAATCAGCAGCAGTAGAGGGATGCCGATGATCGAAACGGCGAGAATCACCGTCGTCAAGAACAGCAGCGGGAAGAACAGCAACTGTGCCAGGAGACCGATCAGCGCCATCTTCACCGGTTCGCTGCTGACCCGCTGACTGATTCGTTCGACCGGTTGCCGTACCAGCAGCAGCACCAGACAGCCGAACAGCCCCAGCAGAAACAACCGGAATGCCGTTCCGACGAGTCGAGCGGTTCCATCAAATGGATTGAATGAAAACGGAACCGCCCACAATGGCGACCACGAGACGCCCATTTCGGGCGAGCGAAAACTCACTTCGCGAATGTCGCCTTTGACACGAGCGCCGTCGGCGACGATCACCCGACCACCGACCGCGACGACGTCGCCATCGACCTGGGCCTCCGGACCGAGCGACACCGAACCAAGAACGGCGACGACCTGGTCCGACACATGACCGTCGACGCGGACCGATCCAAAAACCGCCACGACCTGGCCGGCGACCGATTCGTCGCGGGGGACCGTGACACCGCCGAAGACGTGCACACGCTCGCCAACCCGGCGCCGTTCCACACCCGATGGCGATGACGAGGATTCGGCAGGTCGAGGCGCCGGAGGTTCGCGCGGTTGCTCGGGCGGCGGCTCGACCGTCGGATTCAGAAATGCGCGCCGCTGCTCTGCGTCGTAGTACGACAGCGAAATAATCGCGTCGGCGTCGGCCCCCAGCCGGTCACGCAGTTCGCGTCCGCTGACGGTGTTTCCGTCGATTGCGATGCTGCCGTCGGTCACCTCGATCATCCGGATCCGGCTGGCGCGATCTTTCGGACGAAGCCCAATGCCCTCCCGGAGGGGAATAACTTCGTAACGCGCATCGATGCGGCTGCGCATCGTCGCGGTGTCCGAGTTGCGCTGCTGTGCGCCATCGATCGGTGCGCCGGCGGTGATCAGCGCGAGCACCATCATCAGGACGATCATGATGAAGACCTCTCTTCTAATTCGAGCACGCGATTCAATCCGTACAAGGCAGCGATGGCAACCAGCGCGAGTGCCATCAGCAACAGCGTCACCTGAGGCGTGACGATGATTGCCGCTGACACGCGGGCCATGCGTCCGAGCAAGGTCCAGACATCAATGCCTCGATCAACCGCTGCCAGAGACCACACCAGACCGCTGATACCGGCGTTGAACATCGGCCGGAACAGCCGCGGTAATTGCCAGAGGACGACGACCGACACGATGACGGCTGCGGCGCTCGCTCCGAACAGGGTCAAGCGCATCAGTCGCGCGCGACGCCGGGAGTCTCGGGCTATAGCCTCCG
>Ga0207659_10001530_pt1 | contig 13715 bp, 10 predicted proteins | sample KBSM43metaG_FD_184330 | JGI IMG/M metagenome (GOLD analysis project Ga0207659, IMG submission 184330) | Miscanthus rhizosphere microbial communities from Kellogg Biological Station, Michigan, USA - KBS M4-3 metaG (SPAdes) (version 2) | ecosystem: Host-associated > Plants > Roots > Rhizosphere >...
GGATCGCGCGTCACACCTTCCAGACCCGTCTGCGCCGCGAAGTCAACGCCGCGGTTCTCGCTCACCTGTCCGCCGCTGACGCGCAGCCAGCCACCCCGCAGCTCGTTCATCACCTTCGAGCCGAAGACGTGGGTATGACTGATGCCGATATTTCGCGCGCTCGTGCGAACCTCGCGTCCAAACCCAGGCACGAGCGTCTCCTGCAGGGTGCTCGTCCCAAACGGCTGTCGATCCTTTGCGTCGAACGTGCTGAACCGAGCGAACAGCTGGTCAGCCATCGCAAGACGTCGATCGAGTCGAAAACTCACCTGATCGACGTTGTTTCTCTGCGTGCCGGTCGCGGTCAGATTCTGAAAGGCCGCATCAGCGGTCGGCAGCGGCACATGACTGAGAAACGCCGCCGCAATCGGATCAATCCGTGCTGCGGGGATCCGATTCTGCGGGAACGGCACGCACCCCCCGGCCGCCGTGGGATCGCAGATTGGACCGAGCGACGAGAAATCTCCTGTCCGTACCGCCGCCGATGGAACCGAGAACGTCCGCGTCAGCGCGCGCCGGATGCGCTGCCCTTCGTAGCTGGCGAAAAAGAACGTGGAGTTGCGAACAAGAGGGCCGCCGACCGTGCCGCCAAACTGGTTCTGCCGCAGCGGCGGCACCGGCTGATCCTTCGGGGCGAAATAGTTATGGGCATCGAACCGATCGTGGCGCCCGAAGTCGAACACGTTCGCGTGAAACGCGTTGGTGCCGGTTCGCGTGGCGACATTGATCAACGCCGACGCCTTGCCGCCGAACTCCGCCGGGTACTGCGACTTCTGAATCTTGAACTCCTGGATCGAGTCCACCGACGGATTGATCACGAGGTTGTTGAAGAGTTCGTCGGTGACCTTGAAGCCATCGAGCAGATAAATGTTGTGCCCCGATCGCTGTCCGCCGACGTTCGGCAGCGGTCCGGCCTGCTGCAGCGCGTCGCCGCGCGTGCCGCCAGGCGGCAGCACCACGCCATCGCTCAGTTGTGCGAGCGTCAGGAAGTTGCGGCCGTTCAGCGGAATCTGAACGACCTGACGATTTTCGATGACATCGCTGATCTCCGCGTTCGTGCGGAGCAACGGCGGATCGCCGGTGACGACGACGTCCTCGGTGAGCCCGCCGGGTTCGAGCTCGAAATCGATCGCGACCGTCTGGCCGAGCCGAAGCATCAAACCGGAACGAATGATGCGCCGGAACCCGGTCAGGTCGGCCGTCAGGTTGTAGGTGCCGGTTCGCAGCGACGGGAAGAAATAGCGTCCCTCGCCATCGGTGACATGCTCGATGCGCGTACCACTGTCGAGGTGCTCGGCCACAATCGTCACGCCGGGCAGCACGCCGCCCTGCGTGTCGCGCACCACGCCAGAGATTTCGCCGGTGTCGGTCTGCGCGGCAGCCGGCTGCACCAGTACCGCCAGCAGAACCGCCGCAAGCACCAAACGCATGAGCCCAGACATTTTAGAACGACGTCCAAGTACACTGGCGGGTGGGTCTGGTACGAGGAGGTTGTCATGCGCCACTGGCTCGCACTGGTTCTTTTCGTTCTTCCGCCCTCCGCCTTCGCACAGCCCGCCATGCCCGCCGATTACCAGGCGGTCCTCACCACACTGGGCAAGCAGGGCGACTTCAAGGAAAACGTGCTCCGGGTCAATATCCCCCGCAACGATTTGCACGTGGTCATCGATGGCGTTGCTACGCCGACGCCATTCGGCTTCGGTGGATGGCTGGCGCTGACCAAGGGAAGCGGTGGCATGGACGTCATGATGGGTGACCTCGTCCTCACCGAGGACGAAGTGAATCCGATCATGTCTGCGCTGCTGACGAACGGGCTCGACGTCACGGCGCTCCACAATCACTTCTTCTTTGATACTCCCCGCATCTACTACATGCACGTGCACGGGCACGGAACGGCGGCGGACCTTGCCGCGAAAGTGAAACCCGCACTCGGGTTGATTGGGATCAATTCGACCGCTGATCGTCGAGGCGGCCCATCGGGGCCAATTGCGAATGGCCGTGAGATCACGGGGCCCCTCGACAGCGCGGCGCTGGCGAGGATCGTGGGTTATCAAGGTGAACTAAACGGCGCCGTTTACAAAATCACGATCGGACGGCCGGATATCTCATTGAAAGACAAAGATGCCGCGATCACGTCGCGCATGGGACTCAATACATGGGCAGCTTTCTACGGCAACAATTCCGATGCGGTAATCGCCGGCGACGTGGCGATGCTCGACTACGAAGTGACGCCGGTGCTCAGAGCGCTTCGCGCGAACGGCATTGATGTCGTCGCCATCCACCACCACATGACGGGAACCGATCCGCCAGTCTTCTTTCTGCATTACTGGGGAAAAGGCACCGCGCAAAAGCTGGCGACCGCGTTCCGCGCAGCGTTGGACCGGACCGGCGCCCGTCCGAAGGCGACCGCCGCGCAACGTTAGTGCCCCGTGACGCCGGGCTGATCTACGCGGCGGCATTCCTCCGATCGTCATCCGTCGGTCTCATCGGCGTCGTTCTCGCTATCGCGCTAACGGAAGCCGGTGTGTCGGTAGCCGGCGCGGGCGCGGTGATCGGCGCGGGCCTCGCCGGAATCGCGACGATGACACTCGTCGTGACGGTTGCGGCGGATCGACTCGGACGGCGGCGGGCGCTGATCGCTCTCTCGCTGCTTACCGGCTTCGGCTATTGCGCGGCTGCAGTCTCCGCGAACCTGGTCTGGCTGATTCCCACCGCATTTGCCGGAATGCTCAACGGCATGGGGCGCGACCGCGGTCCTGCGGGCACGTTGGAGCAAGCCATTCTTCCGGAGACGACGGACGCGGAACATCGCACGTGGACGCTCGCCTGGTACAACCTCGTGCTCGACGCCGGCCACGCGCTCGGCGGTCTCGCCGCGCTCGCATTTGCCGGCGAGCATCGGCTGATCTTCTTCGTGTGCGGAGCCGCGGCGCTGGCATGCGTCGCGCCGTATTCGGCACTATCAGCGCGCGTGGAGATGCTCCAATCACCCGTGGCGCGAGCCTTTAAGGCTCGCGCCGTTGGCGACTCGGATGACGAAGGACCAACGAGACGCGCTGTTGGAAAGCTTGCGCTGCTCTTCGGCATCGACAGCATCGGCGGCGGGTTCCTCAGCTCGGCCTTAATCGCCTACTGGTTCTTCGAGCGATACGGTTTCTCGGAGAGCCAGCTGGCGGTGCTGTTCTTCGCGGCGCGCGCCCTGAACGCCGTCTCACACGTTGGCGCCGCATGGCTCGCGCGGCGCATCGGCCTGCTGAACACGATGGTGCTCACGCACCTTCCATCGAGTCTGCTGCTGATGATAGCGCCTGCGGCGCCATCAGGTGGTGTCGCGGCGATGTTGTTCCTGGGACGCGAATCGCTGGTCGAAATGGACGTGCCCACACGCCAGTCGTACGTGATGGCCATCGTGCCGCCGCACCGACGCACGTACGCCAGCGGCGTCACCAACTTCACACGGACGATCGGCTGGGCGATCGGGCCGCCAATCGCCGGCTTCGTCATGCAGAATGTGGTCCTCGCCGCACCACTCTTCATCGGCGGCGGAATGAAGATCCTCTACGACATCGTTCTCTACCGATCGTTCCGCCACGTGCGTCCACCGGAAGAACAGGACGCCCGCCAAATCGCAAGACTATAATCGGCCCTTTCCAGGAGTTCGGTTATGCGAAGGGTCGCTCTCATAGGACTATTTTTTGCGCTCGCAGTTGCAGCCGTTCATCTTCACGCACAGTCGCCGGCGGTACCGGTCAGGCAGGTCGCGTTCCTCAAAGCATCCAATCCGCAAGTCGGTGCGCACTTCGGGTGCGGCGGCGCACTCGACGGACACGCCGGAGTCGGCGTCGCCATCAGCAGCGACGGCAACACGATTGCCGTCGGCGCGCCGCATGAAAGCAGCGCGTCGAAAGGAATCAACGGCAATCAGAACGACACGTCGCTCTTCGATTCCGGCGCGGTTTACGTGTTCACACGGAGAGGCACGGCCTGGGAACAACAGGCCTACATCAAGGCGTCGAACCCGGACACCGGCGCGGAGTTCGGCCACACGGTCGCCCTGAGTGCCGACGGGAACACGCTTGCGGTGGCAGCCATCTGGGAGTCGAGCGGCGCCAAGGGGATCAACGGCAATCAGAACGACAAGTCGGTGCCGCAGTCCGGCGCCGTCTACGTGTTCACGCGACAGAACAATCGGTGGACGCAGCAGGCCTACATCAAGGCCTCCAATGCCGGCGAAGGGCCCGCGGCCGGCGAGGATTACGGTGACGGCGACCAGTTCGGCTTCTCACTGACACTCAGCAAGGACGGCAACACGATTGCCGTCGGCGCCGTGTCGGAAGACAGTGATGCGAAAGGGATCAACGGGAACCAGAGCGACAACTCGATGATGTCGAGCGGCGCGGTGTACGTCTTCGCGCGCACGCGCGGCACGTGGACCCAGCAGGCATACGTGAAGGCTTCCAACACTGCCGCCGGCGTCCAGTTCGGTTATTCGGTGTCGTTGAATGCTGACGGAACCGTCCTGGCCGTGGGCGCCTACGACGAGGGGGGCGGCTCGAACGAGGTTGACGGTTCACAGGAGCCGACGCGGACGCCGAACCCCAACGCACGCGGAGGCTTCACCGGCAGCAATGGAAGGGGCGCGGTCTACATCTTCGCCCGCGCCGCGGGCGACTGGAAGCAGACCAACTATCTGAAAGCCTCCAACATCGAGAACGGAGACTCGTTCGGCGTCTCCAACATGTTGAGCGACGATGGCAATACGATCCTCGTCGGATCGCTCGATGAGGATTGTCTCTGCACAGGGATCGTGCAGGGGCGCACCACCATCGGCAACAACGATCAGCCGTCCGATACGTCCAGCGGCGCGGCCTACGTCTTCGTGCGCAGTGGAGCAACCTGGGTGCAGCAGGCCTACATCAAGCCGACGACCATTCATGCGGGTGACTGGTTCGGCGACCGGCTCGCATTGAGTGGCGACGGCAATACCGCATTGATTGGGGCACCACTCGAGGACAACAGCGCGCAGGGCATCAATGGTAACGAACGCGCCGGGATGGCCGACGAAGCCGGCGCCGCGTGGCTGTTCAGCCGGTCTGGCGATCGATGGACCCAGCGCGCCTATATCAAGGGCGACAACACCAGACGGCGGGACGAGTTCGGCAGCTCGCTCGCGGTCAGCAGGGACGGCCGAACGCTGGTCGTCGGCTCGCGCCTGCAGGGCGATCGCGCGGACGGCGCGGGTGCCGTGTACGTGTTCGCGTTCGACAATCGCAGCGGTACGTTCTAATCGGCGCGCGTTCCGGACAATTCTGCCGATCTTTGGTATCCTGCGCGCGTTGATGCGCGATCCGGTCGAACGGGAGTTTCTCCTCGGCTTCTGGAAGATTCACATCCTGCACCATGCGGAAAAGCACGGTGTGTACGGACAGTGGATGCTCGAAGAACTTCGCCATCACGGCTATCACGTGAGTCCGGGAACGATGTATCCGATTCTGAACCGGATGGCGCAACACGGGTGGATTCGCGCGGCCGAACCCGATCGAACGAAAGCGGCGCGCGTCTACCGCATCACCCCACGTGGCGCCGAAGTACTGCGCCGCATCCGCGAGTCACTTGGCGAGCTGTCCGGTGAAGTCGGCAGCGCTCGTGCGCCCAGACGTGCAGACCGCGAGGACGCACCGGCCCCACGCACACAACGCGCAGCCGTTCGCCGCACGATCCCTTCGCGTCGATAGAGGCGACTCTGCGTTGCGTTGACGACCGTCTATTACGATCGTATATTACGACCGTCGTAAACGGTTGGCGTCAATTCTCCAGGATCGATCCCATCTCGTCGCGGTGGTTGCGACATTGCTGGCTCTCGGCAGCGCCGGTGTTGCGGCACAAGCGGCGACTCAACCTGCGGCAGCACCGCTCGTCCTCACGCTCGATCAGGCAATGCAGTACGCGGTCGACCACTATCCAACCGTTCGCGCTGCGCTCGAGCAGGTCACCGCGTCAACTGCCGGCGTGAACGTCGCAAGGTCGGCGTACCTTCCGCGGCTCGATTCGCTCTGGCAATCGAATCGCGCAACCACGAACAACGTGTTTGGACAGGTCCTGCCGCAGGGCGTCATCCCCGCACTGACTGGACCAGTTCTGCCGTCGGTGTCGAGCCAGAGCGTCTGGGGAAGCGCAACCGGCACGCTCTTCTCCTGGGAACCGTTCGACTTCGGCTTGCGCCATGCCGGCGTCGTGAGCGCCGAAGCGGCATTGACGCAGGCGCGCGCGGGCGAACTGCTGACGCGCCTCGACGTGCAGAACGCGGTCGCGCAGGCGTTCCTAAATGTGCTGGCGGCCCAGCGGGCGCTGACGGCGGCGCAGGCCGACCTCGATCGGCGAAGCGTGCTCCTGCAGTCCGTGCAGGTGCTCGTTAATAACCAGCTCCGGCCCGGCGCCGAGGCGTCCCGCGCCGACGCGGAGCGGGCCGCCGCTCAGACGCGTCTGAGTCAGGCTCAGCAGACGCTCACGATCGCACAGACGACGTTGACGCGCGTGCTCGGCCTTACTGAAGCCGGCGTGACAATTGCCGGTGACCCGCTCCTAGCGCGACTTCCGCCGTTCGATATTCCGCCCTCGACCACGAGCGCGCACCCGCTCGCGCAGGTGCGTCAAGCGACGATCGACCAAGGGCGGGCGCTCGAAAACGCCCTCGCTCGAATCGATTACCCCCGCGTGTTCGTCCAGACCAGCGTGTTCGCCCGCGGCAGCGGCGCAAATCCGAACGGCGCTTTCGGGGGTGGCGTCGATGGTCTCGGGCTCGATCGGGCGAACTGGGCGGCGGGGATCGAGATTCTCTTCCCGAATCTCTTTGACTTCTCCGCGCTGCGTGCACGGAAGGCGGCGGCCGCGGCATCGACGCGGACCAGCATGGCGCTGTACGACGAAGCCCTCCTCACGATCACCAGTCAGCAGCAGACGGCGTCGGCGTTGCTCCAGACGACGCGCGCCATTGCAGCCAATACGCCCGTCGAACTCGCGGCGGCTCAGCAGAGCGAGACACAGGCGCGCGCCCGTTACGACGCTGGCCTGGCCAGCATCGTCGAAGTGGCTGACGCGCAAAGTCTGCTCGCGCAGGCGGAAGTCCAGGACCAGCTCGCGCGCGTGGATGTCTGGCGTGCGCTCCTAGCCGCGGCGTCCGCGCAAGGCGATCTCGCGGCGTTCGTGAATGCGGTTCGTCAACCTTAAAGGGCGACCATTTGCGAATCCGTCAATTCGTACCTTCGTAAACTTCGTAAATCTCGAGAGGCTGCCATGTGGCTGATTCGCACTGCCCTCCGCGCCCCCATCACGATTCTCGTGGCCGTGATGGCGGTGGCGCTGACCGCGGGCTTCGCCGTCAGCCGGATGCGGATCGACATCTTTCCCGACTTGGACCTGCCGGTCATCTACGTCGCGCAGCCGTATGGCGGCATGAGTCCCGGGCAGATGGAGGCGTACCTCGTCTACTACTACGAGTACCACTTTCTCTACATCGACGGCATTCAAGGCGTCGAATCGAAATCGATCCAGAACACCGGGCTCCTGAAATTGACGTTCTATCCGGGCACCGACATGGCGCAGGCGCTCGCGCAGACGATCAGCTATGTCAATCGCGCCCGGTCGTTCATGCCGCCGGGTACCGTTTCACCGTTCGTGGTCCGGTTCGACGCGGGCACGCTGCCCGTTGGCTATCTCGTGTTCTCGAGCGAGACGCGCAGCCTCGGTGAAATTCAGGATCTCGCGCTCAACCGGGTACGGCCGCAATTTGCGACGCTGCCTGGTCTGACGTCGCCCCCGCCATTTGGCGGCAGCCAGCGGACGATCGTTATTCGCGTCGATCCCGACCGCCTCCAGTCGTACGGCATGGGACCCGACGAAGTCATCCACGCAGTCAGTACCGGCAACGTCATCATGCCGTCGGGCAGCGTGAACATCGGCGATCAGACGCGCATCTCGCCGGTGAACTCGGTCGTCTCGAACATCAACGACCTGCTCGAGCTGCCTATTCGCTCGGGCGCCGGGCCAACCGTCTACATGCGCGACGTCGGTTCAGTAAGCGACAGCACCGACATTCCCACCGCGTATGCCCTCGTCAACGGCCGCCGTGCGGTGTACATCCCGGTGACCAAGCGGCCCAACGCCTCGACGGTCACGGTCGTCAACGAGGTCAAGGCCAACCTCGGTCGCTTCCGGGCGCTGGTGCCCGATGACATCACGGTCAGCTACGAGATGGACCAGTCAGGCAACGTGACGGGCGCGCTCCAGTCAGTGCTCCGCGAAGCGATCCTCGGCGCGCTGCTGACCGGATTGATGGTCCTGCTGTTTCTGCGCGACTGGCGCAGTGCGGGCATCGTCGTCGTCACGATCCCGTTTGCACTGCTGGCGGCCGTTGTCGCGCTGTGGGGCGCCGGCCACACCATCAACATCATGACGCTGGGCGGCCTGGCGCTGGCGGTCGGCATCCTCGTCGACGAAGGGACGGTCGCCATCGAGAACATCCACACACATCTGGCGCGCGGCACGCCGCTCGCGCGAAGCGTGCTCGACGCGTGCAGCGAGGTCATCGTGCCGCAGCTGCTCGCGATGCTGTCGGTCGTTGCGGTGTTCGTCCCGTCGTTCTTCATGACCGGCGTGTCGCGATCGCTGTTCGTACCGCTATCACTGGCAGTCGGCTTCGCGATGGTCGCCTCGTTCCTGCTGTCGAATTCGCTCGTTCCGGTGCTGGCGGTGTGGTGGCTGGGTGTTCGTCGTCACGTCACGAGTGGCCCGCCTGCAGCTGGCGACTGGGTCGATCGGCTGCGCGCGCGCCTGACCAGTGCGCTGCAGCGGTTGGCCCCGAGGCAGGGTGTGCTGGTGGCGGCCTATTCCGTCGTCACGATCGGAATCGTTGCGGGTGTCGGCCTGACGGTTGGGCGAGAAATCTTTCCAACCGGCCGTGCGCATCAGTTCCAACTGCGCTTCCGTGGGCCGGCGGGCATGAAGTTCGAGTCAACCGAACGACTCGCCGACGCGGTGCTCGACGAGATTTCAGAGGCGGCCGGACCTGGCAACGTTGATATCACGCTGGGATATGTGGGCGTGCAGCCCTCGTCCTATCCGATCAACACAATCTTCCTCTGGACCGGCGGATCGCAGGAGGGCGTCCTGCAGGTCGCACTCAACCAACGCGCCGGCATCCGTTTGGCCGGTTTCGAAGAAACCCTCCGGCAGCGCTTTGCGAAGCGATTTCCCGATGCGCAGTTCTCATTCGAACCCGGGGATCTCGTCGGACGCATCATGAACTTCGGTGCGCCAACGCCCGTAGAGGTTGCCGTCAACGGTCCTGACTTCGCGGCCACCCGCGCCTACGCGGCCAGAATCCAGCGGGAGCTGGCAAGGATCCCGACGCTGCGCGACCTGCAGGTCGAGCAGGCGCTCGACTACCCGGCCATCAACGTCAACATCGATCGACAGCTTGCCGGACAGCTCGGGGTAACCGTGAACCAAATCGGGCAGTCGTTCGCCGCGGCGACGTCATCGAGCAGGTTCGTGGCGCCGAATTTCTGGGCCGATCCCCGCAGCGGTATCGCGTTCCAGGTGCAAATCGAGGTCCCGCAGCCGCGGGTAACAAGCCTCGACGATCTCCGCGTCGTTCCGGTGGCCAACGGCGCGCCGCACCCGTTGCTGGGCGACGTGGCCAGGATCGAGAACGGCACAATCGTCGGCGAATACGACCGCGTCAACGGCCAGCGTATGGTGACGCTGTCCGCCAACGTCGCCGGCGAGGATCTTGGCCGAGCCGCCACGCGGGTCGATCAGGCAATCGCGCTGGCCGGTGCGCCGCCGCGCGGCACGACGGTCGCGGTGCGCGGCGAGATTGCGCCGATGCGCGAGACGTTCACCAATATCGCGTCCGGCCTCGCGGTCGCGGTGATCGTCATCTTTTTGCTGCTCGCCGCGAACTTCCAGTCGCTGCGCCTCGCGCTCGTTGTGATCTCCACCGTGCCGGCGGTGCTCGCGGGTGTGGTCCTCATGCTGGTTGCTACCGGTACGACCGTCAATGTGCAGTCATTCATGGGCGGCATCATGGCCATCGGGATCGCGGTCGCAAACGCGATTCTGCTCGTGACGTTCGCCGAGCAGACGCGACGACAAGGCGGCTCGCCGCTAGCACCAGCCATTCACGCAGCGGCAGCACGCATGCGGCCGGTGCTCATGACGAGCGCCGCGATGATCGCCGGCATGATCCCGATGGCGCTCGCGATCGGCGAGGGTGCTGACGCAACCGCGCCGCTCGGCCGCGCCGTCATTGGCGGTCTTGCCGCATCGACGCTTGCGACGCTGGTCGTACTGCCGTCTGTGTACTCCCTCGTGCAGCGGTCGGCGGGCGCCGTGTCGGTTTCGTTGGATCCGGACGATCCGGAAAGCGCGCACCACACGCAGGGGCATCTATGAGAAGGCAGCACGCGTCTGCACGCATCGCCACGCTCGGCGCGGGATGGGTACTTGTCGCTGTCGGCCTCACCGGGTGCGGCGGCAGCGACAACTCGACGCAGACCCCGGCGACCCGCGCAGCCGCCCCTCGGACCATCGAAGTGACGCGCGTGATTCAGCAGCCCGTGGACGTTACGCTATCGATGCCTGGCCAGTTGGATCCGTACCAGACCGTCGCGATCTATCCAAAAATCACAGCGTTTGTGAAAGCCATCCGCGTCGATCGTGGTTCGCGCGTGCGTGCGGGAGAGTTGATAGCCGAGCTCGAGGCGCCGGAAGTCGTGGCGCAACGAGCCGAAGCGCAGTCCAAGCTTCAGGCCGCCGACGCGCAGCTTGCCGTCGCACGGTCGAAGGCCGAAGCCGACACGAGCACGTTCGACAGGCTCAAGGCGGCATCTGCGACGCCCGGGGTGGTAGCAGGCAACGATCTGGTGCTGGCGCAAAAGGCAGTCGAGGTGGATCAGAACCAGATCACGGCAGCGCAGCAGACCGCCGAAGCCGCACGTCAGGCGCTGCAGGCCGTCGTGGAGATGGAAGGGTACCTGCGCGTCACCGCGCCGTTTTCGGGCATCGTGACCGAGCGTAACGTCCATCCCGGTGCGCTCGTCGGGTCCAATAGCGGTCCAGCGGCGGCGATACCGATGGTCCGCCTCGTACAGAACGACCGACTGCGGCTCGTTGTGCCGGTGCCCGAAGCGTACGTCGCGGGCATTCGAGACGGCGTGACGATTTCTTTCACGGTTCCCGCGTATCCTGGCCGCGCGTTCGCAGGCAGAATTGCCCGCATCGCGCATGACGTCGACGTCAAGACGCGCACGATGGCTGTCGAGCTCGACGTGATTAACACGGATGGCAGCCTGGTGCCCGGCGCGTTCTGTCAGGTTGCGTGGCCGGTCCACCGGCCGGAGCCGTCGCTCTTCGTGCCGGCGGGCAGCATCGCGAGCACAACGGATCGCACATTTGTGGTGCGCGTTCGCAACGGCAGCACCGAGTGGGTGGATGTCCGCACCGGCTTGAGCTCGGGACCGCTCACCGAGGTATTCGGCGATCTGCGGCCAGGCGATGCGGTCGCGACACGCGGCACCGACGAGATCCAGCCGGGGACCGCGGTGCGGACTCGAGAAGCAAGAGCCGCCACCTGATGTCCACGATCGTAATATGAGGGGCGGCATGCACTCGCGCGTCCCTCGCGCTGCGCACCTGTCCCGTCGAAGCCTGCTGCTCGCTTCACTCGCCATTCCATTGACGATCGCGCGATGCGAGCGGAAGAGGGCGTCTATACAGCAAGTCGTCGATCTGCTCATCGAATCCGATGGCGACTTCCTCGCGTTCAAACCTGACACCCTGACGTGCCCGACGGGGGCACTCATTCGACTGACCTTTCATCACAGGGGAAAGTTCCTGAGCGCCCGTCACGACTGGGTGCTCGTCTTGCCCGGTCAAATGGAGGCAGTCGACAAGGACGTCGAGCAGAACGAGGGCATCATCCCGCAAAACGATTCCCGCGTCATCGCCTGGACACCGATGTGCGATAAAGGCGGGATGGTGATGGCGCAGTTCACCGCGCCTGCGCCTGGGGATTATCCGTTTTTCTGTTCTACTCCCGGCCATGGGGAATGCATGAACGGGATATTGCACGTCACGGCTTAGGTGTGGGCCGGCTACAGCGGGCCCCTACGTACGGAAAGGAATTCATATGAACGGCATTTGGAAGACTCTCGCATCCGTCGGATTGATCCTGACCATCGCGGCGCCTGCGTTCGCGCAGCAATTAAAGGCCACGGAGGACGTCCGAACGGCGCTCAAGCTGCTCGTTCAGGTGTCCAACGACTTCAAGCGGCAGATCAGCAACAAGAACTTCGCGCGCATCCCACACGAGTACATGGAGTACACCGAAGCGGCCGATGCCCTGCGCGCGGCAGTGAAAGACGAGCCCGCCGACTTCAAGGCGAAAGTCGAGACCAGGCTCAAGGCGGCCGTTGCCGCCTACCAGAAGGTGTCCGACATGAGCGGCAAAGAGACCGACGTCGACAAGCTGATGGCCGAGCACGCCAAAGCCGTGACAGCGATGAACTCGCTCTTCGATCTGTTTCCCGCGGCGCTGAGGCCCGATCCAAACCTGCCGCCTCCGGGACGCGGCGGACGCCGAGGCTGACGTAGCTGCTCTTCGATCTCGTGCTCGTCGCCTCCGGTGTACTTGCCGGCGCCATTGCCGCGGTGACCGGGTTCGGCATCGGTAGTCTGCTCACGCCGGTGCTGGCGCTGCAGGTGGATACGAGACTGGCCGTCGCGGCCGTCTCGATCCCTCACCTGATCGGCACCTCTCTCCGCTTCGCGCTGATGCATGGCGGCGTGGATCGCCGCGTGCTCTGGAGCTTCGGGATTACGAGCGCTGCCGGCGGTCTCGCCGGCGCGCTTCTCAACAGCGCCGCGACGAGCACCAGGTGGCTCACGATTCTGTTCGGGATGCTGCTGCTGTTTGCCGCAGTGAGCGAGATGACCGGACTCGCCCGCCGCATGCGGTTCCGCGGCTGGGTGACATGGGTCGCTGGTGCGCTGTCAGGGATGCTGGGTGGCCTCGTCGGGAACCAGGGTGGCATCCGCTCGGCCGCGCTCATCGGCTTCGAACTCCGCAAGGAGCTGTTTGTCGGAACCGCCACCGCGATCGCGCTGTTCGTGGATGGCGCGCGCGTGCCGATCTATCTCTACGCGCAGCACGACGAGCTCAGCACGCATCTCGCATGGATCCTGCTGGCCATCGCCGGCGTGGTTGCCGGCACGATCGTCGGAAGCCGCGCGCTCGGGCGCATCCCCGAGGTGTGGTTCAGGCGCGTGCTTGCACTGGTGCTCGCCGTCCTCGGTATCGCGATGCTGTTGCGCGCGGGCGCCTACTGAATCAGCCACAGCCACACGGACCCGAACAGCAACGTCGAGATTGTGATGGGGATACCAATGCGGAGGTAGTCCTCGAAACCGACGTGGACGCCCTCCCCGGCGGCGCGCTCCACGACGATGATGTTCGCCACCGACCCGGTGATGGTCAGATTTCCGGCAAGGGTGGATGACATGGCGAGTGCGAGCCATCCAGCATGCGGATCCGGAAGACCCGACACCACAGTGCGCAGCAGCATGACGGCAGGCACGTTGCTCACGACGTTGGACAGCAGTGCGGCCACCGAAAC
>Ga0207659_10001531_pt1 | contig 13714 bp, 15 predicted proteins | sample KBSM43metaG_FD_184330 | JGI IMG/M metagenome (GOLD analysis project Ga0207659, IMG submission 184330) | Miscanthus rhizosphere microbial communities from Kellogg Biological Station, Michigan, USA - KBS M4-3 metaG (SPAdes) (version 2) | ecosystem: Host-associated > Plants > Roots > Rhizosphere >...
TGCATCGGGTCGATCTCGCGCGGGGCCCAGAGGTTGAGATAATCCGAGGCGCTTCGCACGACGTCGTCCTCGGTCTTCGCCTTGTCGATCTCGTGATGCCAGCAGTCCATTGCGCGGTCCTTTCGGTGGAGTGCGAAGCGATGCCCGGATATGAAGCCACGGTGCGAGCCACGCCGCAGTCGGCGCGGCGAGGTTGTTGCTGTCGGACGACGCCGACGGGCCCGTTTCGCGAATAAGCGCAAAAATCCGGAGAAATCCCGGTACTGTCCTACAGGGACGCCAGATTTGTCCTACACGCATGTAGCTGCCGCCCGTGTAACTTGGAGGCATGGAAAACCAACAACACCACGACGATCTGCAAGAGCGCCTCGAGGCCGCAGACTGTCTTCCCTCCGAGCCGATGCCCGCCGGCTGGTCCCGCCGCAACTGGGTCCAGCGCGACGCGATCGCGTTCGCTGCCGCCGCCCTCTCGCTCGCGCAAAGGGATCTCGCGTCGGAGTAGGCGCGGGAATTTCCGGTCCGGGCGCGTGTTGACGCCTCGGCACACTCTTCACAAATCCACCAAGGAGACTCCATGAGGCACGCAACCGTTGCGATGCTAGCCGCCGCCGTCGTTTTTGCCGCAGGCTGTTCCCAGATGCACGACATGATGCGTTCCGACAGCAAGTCGACGAGCGAGAACGTCGCGCTCACCGGCAGCAACGAGGTGCCGCCGGTCACCTCGCCCGCATCGGGCAGCGGCAACGTGAGCGTCAGTTCCGATCGCATGGTCACCGCGCGCATCACGGTGACCGGAATGACGGGCACCGCCGCCCACATCCACCAGGGCGCGCCAGGATCGAACGGCCCGGTGATCGTGCCCTTCGTGAAGGAAGGCGAGAACACGTTCGTCGCCGCGCCCGGCGCGAAGATGACGGAAGAGCAGTACCGCAAGTACAAGGACGGCGAAACCTACGTGAACGTCCACAGCGCCAAGAACCCGGGCGGCGAGGTGCGCGCGCAGCTGAAGGGCAAGTAAGCGCGGCGCCGTGCAACAATGAAAGGGGAGGCCGTGTGCCTCCCCTTTTTCATTGCACATGCGCCTCCTCCTCGTAGAAGACGATTCGATGATCGGCGAAGCCGCGCGCCAGGGCTTGCGCCAGGAGGGCCACACCGTCGATTGGGTGCGCGACGGCCGTGAGGCCGACGCCGCGGTAGCCGCCGCGCCGTACGACGCGGTGCTTCTCGACCTGGGCCTGCCGCGCCGCGACGGCCTGTCGCTGCTCAAGTCGTGGCGCGCGCACAACGTGACGGTGCCTGTTCTCATCATCACGGCCCGCGACGCCGTGAGCGATCGCGTCTCCGGGCTCGACGCGGGCGCCGACGACTACCTGGTAAAGCCGTTCGACCTGGACGAGCTGTCGGCGCGAGTTCGCGCCGTGGCGCGCCGGCGCTCCGGGCGCGCCGAGTCGGTGATCCGCATCGGCGAGCTCGAGATCGAATCCTCCACGAAGCACGTGCGCTGGAAGGGCGCCGACGTCACGCTTTCGCCGCGCGAATACGCGTTGCTCGAGGCGCTGGCCAATCGTCCCGGCGCGTACCTCACGCGCGCGCAGCTCGAGGAACGCCTCTATGGGTGGGACGAGGAGATCGCGAGCAACGCCGTGGAGGTCCACATCCACGGGCTGCGTCGCAAGCTCGATCCCGAGCTCATCCGCAACGTGCGCGGCATGGGCTACACGCTGGCGAAGGCCACCTGAATGTCGATTCGCCGCCGGCTGCTGGTGTGGCTGCTCACCGGCATGCTGCTCGCAGGGCTCGGCGTCACGTTCCTGGTCTTCTGGCAGGCACGCAACACCGCCAACGAGATGTTCGACTACCAGCTTCGGCAGATCGCCCTGGCGCTGCGCGACCGCGCCTACCTGCCGGGCGATCTCGCGGAAACGCTCCAGGCGGCCGAAGGCCTCGACTTCGTGATCCAGGCGTGGACACCCGACGGGCGTCTCGTCTACGAATCGCACCCGCAGATCCAGATGCCGGCCACGGGCGTCGAAGGTTTCTCGGACGTGAAGACGAAGCTGGGCACATGGCGCGTGTTCGCCACGTGGCATCGCGGCCTCTCAATCCAGGTGGCCCAGCATCGCCTCGCGCGCGACGCGCTTGCCTTCAACGCCGCGTGGCGCACGCTGCTGCCGTTCCTCGTCGCGCTGCCCTTCATGGGCTGGCTCATCTGGGTGCTGGTGGGGCGCGAGGTGAAGGTGCTCGCCCGCACCGCGAAGGACGTGGCGCGCCGCACGCCGGAATCGCTCGAGCCCATCGCGAGCAAGGCGGTGCCGGACGAAGTGCAGCCGCTGGTGGGCGCACTGAACGGCCTGATGGCGCGACTGGGCGATGCGCTCGGCCAGCAGCGCACCTTCATCGCCGATGCCGCGCACGAGCTGCGCACGCCGCTCACCGCGCTCAGGCTGCAGCTGCAGCTCGCCGAGCGCGCGCGCGACGACGCCGAGCGTGAGCGCGCCCACGCCATGCTGCGCGAAGGGATCGCGCGCGCGACGCACGTGGTCGAGCAGCTGCTGGCGCTCGCGCGCGCCGACCCGCAGGTCGCGAGCACCGCAGCCACGCGTTTCGACCTGGCCGAGCTCGCGCGCACCGTGGCGGATGTGCAGCGTCCGGCCGCGGAAGCCAGGGGTCTCGCTCTCGAGGTCGTGGCCGATCGTCCCGTCGAGACTTCGGGCGATCGTGCCGCGATCCGCTCGATGCTGGAGAACCTCGTCGACAATGCCATTCGCTACACGCCCGCCGGCAGCGTGAGCCTGCGTTGCTACGCCGGCATCGACACGGCGGTCCTCGAAGTGGAGGACACCGGCCCGGGTATCGCCGCCGGGGAGCGCGAGCGCGTGTTCGACCGCTTCTACCGCAGCGAGAGCGCCACGGAAGGCGGCTCGGGCCTGGGCCTCGCGATCGTGCGCCGCATCGCCGAGCGTCACGGGGGAAAGGTCGAGCTTCTCGACCGCGCCGGATCCCCCGGGTTGCTGGTCCGCGTCACGCTGAGAACCCCTTAAGTCTCCCTTAAGCGGGCGGCGCGACACTGCCTCATCGCCCCCGGATGGGGGCAGCAACCTTCCGACCGGAGTAACGCAACATGAGACCGAATCTTCTCGTAGGCGCGCTCGTCGCCGCCGGCGTGATCGGCACCGGCGCCGCCGCATTCAAGGGTTACATCGATGCGCCTGTCGCGCATGCAAACGCGGCGATTCCCGCCGTGACCGCCGCGGGCGTTGCAGCGCCCGCGGCCAACCCCTCCGCAACGACGCTTCCCCTGAACGGCTTCACCGACCTGGTGAAGCGCTACGGCCCCGCCGTCGTGAACGTGAGCGTGGAAGGCACGCGGCGCGTGAGCGCCGACATGCCCGACATGCCCGATATCCCCGGCATGGAGGACAACCCGGCGCTGCGCGATTTCTTCAGGAATTTCCGCGGCCGGTCCCCGATGCCGCGCGGCGAACAGCCGTTGCGGGGCCTGGGCTCGGGCTTCATCGTGAGCGAGGACGGCTACATCATCACCAACGCGCACGTCGTCGAGAACGCCGACGTCGTGACGGTGCGCCTCACCGATCGCCGCGAGTTCAAGGCCAAGGTGGTGGGCAAGGACAAGCAGACCGACATCGCCGTGCTGAAGGTGGACGCCAGCCGGCTTCCGATCGTGAAGCTCGGCAAGTCCGCCGACGCGAACGTGGGCGAATGGGTCGCCGCGATCGGCTCGCCGTTCGGCTTCGAGAACTCGGTGAGCGCGGGCATCGTGAGCGCGAAGGGCCGCTCGCTTCCCGACTCGTCGTACGTGAACTTCATCCAGACCGACGTCGCCGTGAACCCGGGCAACTCGGGCGGCCCGCTCTTCAACCTGGCGGGCGAGGTGATCGGCATCAACTCGCAGATCTACTCGAGGAGCGGCGGCTTCCAGGGCATCTCGTTCGCGATCCCGATCGAAGTGGCGCTGAACGTGAAGGACCAGCTGGTGAAGACCGGCAAGGTCTCGCGCGGGCGCATCGGCGTCACCGTGCAGGAAGTGAACGCGACGCTCGCCGAATCGTTCGGCCTCGACCGTCCGCGCGGCGCGCTGGTCTCGTCGGTCGAATCCGGCGCCGCGGGCGAGAAGGCGGGCCTCCAGGTGGGCGACATCATCCTCAAGTACGACGGCAAGACCATCGATCGCTCCGCGGACCTGCCGCTGCTCGTGGCCGATACGCCGGCCGGCAAGAGCGCTTCCGTCGAGGTGTGGCGCAGCCGCGGCACGAAGACGCTTTCGGTGGCGCCTGTCGCGGGCAACCCGGAGAAGCAAGCCGTTGCCGAGAACGACAAGGCCTCGCACGGGCGCCTGGGCGTCGCGGTGCGGGCGCTCACCGCCGACGAACGCCAGGAAAACGGCGGCAAGGGCGGGCTCGTGGTGGAACAGGTCTCGGGCGCCGCAGCGCGCGCGGGAATCCAGCGGGGCGACGTGCTGTTGTCTTTCAACGGGACTCCCCTCAAGTCCTCGGAAGAGCTTCGCAACCTCGTGGCCAAGGCGGGCAAGAGCGCTGCCGTCCTCGTGCAGCGGGAAGATCGCCAGCTGTTCGTGCCGATCGAGCTGGGCTGAAGAAATTTGGTGTAGTTGCAGCAGGCTGTAGACGTTGAGCAGGCAGTAGACGTTGAGCAGTGGCAGCACGCAGCAGAAGCACGCAGTTGCAACAGCAGCAAACGCAATACCGCAAGTGCAGGTGAGTTCGTAGTGGGTTAGCAACGCAGCAGAGGTGCAGTAACGGGAGAGGTGATGACTCTCCCGGGCAGTAGCCACCGTCGTTCCGGTCGGTGGGCCGGTGCGCCTCGCAACGGGACTCCCGATTCCCGTTGCGGGGAAGTACCGGTTTGTCCTCCGGGGTGCGCGGGCTTAAACTGCGCGCATGAACCGGGTCTGCCTTGCCGCCATCCTCGCGCTCGCGTCCGTGCAAGCGGGCGCGCAGATCTACCGCTGCAAGGATGCCGCCGGCGCAGTGACCTACCAGGAAGTGGCGTGCGCCGGGACGGAACAGGGCGGCACGACCAAGATCCCTTCCGTTTTCCCCGATGTGAACACGAGCGAGCGCAATCGCCTGTTGCAGCGCGAAGCAGCGCTCGACGCGCGTCTGCTCGAGCGCGCGCGCATCGAGTCGGCCGAGCGCGTCGCGCAGTCCGAGCTCGCCACCCGCGAGAAGGAAGCGAAGGCGATGCGGGAAGCCGCCGAGCTCGCCGCCCAGCAACCCGTGTATCCGGCTTACGTGGCCGGCCCCGTCTACCGCGGGCCCCGGGTCCGCCATCACCAGGCGCCGTTCCTCCCGCCCCGGCGTTTGTAACGAATCCTCCTCCGGCCGGAGGGGGCTTGAAATTCCCGAACCGCTCCCTAGATTCCGTGGCAGGCGGGCCGCCGGCTCGCCACTATTCTGGAGAGAGCGGACATGTATGCATCGCTGACCCGTTTTCCTGGCGATATGTTTGCCGACTTCGAGGCGCTCCAACGCCAGGTGGAGCAGGTACTCGGCAATCGCGGCTGGCCATCCAGCATCCGCGCCGCGGAGCGCGGGGCTTTTCCCCCCATCAACATGGGCGTGACCCAGGACGCCGTCGAGATTTACGCCTTCGCCCCGGGCATCGACCCGGCGAAGCTGGAAGTGAACGTGGACCGAGGCGTCCTCACCATCGCCGGCGAGCGCGCGGGCGACCTTCCGCAGGAATCGGAGAAGGTGAGCGTCTACGCCGACGAGCGCTTCGCGGGCCCCTTCCGGCGCGCCATCAGCCTGCCCGACGACGCCGACTCGTCGCGCATAGACGCGAATTATCGCGACGGCATCCTGCGCATCAGCGTGCCCAAGCGCGAGAACGCGAAGCCGCGCCGCATCGAAATCAGGGAATGATCGAAAGGAGACTGGACATGGACATGACGCAACCCAACGCGAAACGCGAAACCGCCGCGGCCGACGCGCCCGCGATGATTCCCGCCGTTGACGTCCTCGAGAACGAGGCCGGGATCACGGTGAAGGCGGACCTGCCGGGCGTCTCGAAGGACGACCTGCACATCCGCGTCGATGGCGAGACCCTCACCATCGAGGGCCAGGTGAACCTGGGCGGCATGAGCGGCCTGGAGCCGATCTACGCCGAGGTCCGCACCGCCCAGTACCGGCGCAGCTTCGTGCTGAGCCGGGACCTGGACACCTCGAAGATCGACGCCTCGATGAAGAACGGCGTGCTCACCCTCACCGTGGCCAAGCTCGAGCAGGCGAAGCCGCGGCGCATCCCGGTGCGGGTGGAATGAGGCGCTAGCGCTTCCAGCGCGTGAGGAAGTCGTTCACCGACTTCGGATCCATGGAGCGCATGGACTCGAACTCGCCGTTCTTCTGCGCGTAGACGACGCGGCCGTCGCTTTCCACGACGGCCAGCGCCGGCACGCCCTTCTTGAGCGGGATGCCGAAGCGCTCGGCGACGTCGAAGTTGTCGCTGATGCCCTTGTCGCCGACGTTCACGTGCACCATCACGAAGCTCTTCTCGAGGAGCGCGGCGTTCTCCGGCTTCTTGAGGTTGATGTCGAGGATCCTGCAGTCGGTGCACCAGTTGCCGCCGAAGTCCACGAGCACGCGCTTCTTCGCCTTCGCGGCGTCCTTCAACGCTGCTTCGAGGTCGGCCTTGGCGCGCTCGACGGGCGGGTACATTGGCTCGGCGGCGAAGCCGAGCAACGGGGCGCACGCCAGCAGGGCGGCGAGGAATCGGCGGGTCGTGTTCATGGCTTCCATTATGAGCTTGGAATAACATCCCGCGATGCGCCGTTCACAGCGCACACCCCGGGAGGATTCCAATGAAAACGCTCATCCGCATCTCCGCAGCGCTCGCCCTTGCCATCCCCGCCGCCCAGGCCGCCCCCGACATCGAGGCCGGGAAGGCGAAGGTCGCCGGCCTTTGCGCCGCCTGCCATGGCGCCTCGGGCGTGAGCGTTTCCGACACCATCCCGAACCTCGCGGCGCAGCGCGCGGGCTACATCGAGAACCAGTTGAAGGCGTTCAAGGATGGCTCCCGCCGGGCCGGCAGCACGACGAGCCCGGCCGCGACGATGGCCGCCATCGCCTCGCAGCTGACGCCCGAGGAAATCTCGAACGTCGCGGCGTACTTCGCCTCGCTGCCGGGACCGTCGAGCGGCACCAAGTCGGAATTCCTGCCGCACATCGCCAAGAGCCGCGTGGTGTTCCCCGAGAATTACCAGCAGACGTTCGTGAAGTACCACACGATCAGCTTCCCCGCGACGAAGCAGGTGCGCTACTACTTCGCGAATCCCGCGGCGATCAAGGCTGCCCGCGATGGAAAGTCGTTGCCCGACGGCTCGGTGCTGTTCGCCGAGGTGTATTCGGCGAAGCTCGATGCCAGCGGCAAGCCGGTGATGGGCGCCGACGGCCAGTTCGAGGCCGACAAGCTGGTGGCCTACACCGCGATGCAGCGCGACGCCGGCTGGGGCGCGGACTTCCCCGCCGAGCTGCGTAACGAGGACTGGAACTACGCCGTCTACTCCCCCGAGAAGAAGGCCCGGCCGGTGAACCAGGCCGAGTGCCTCGCCTGCCATAAGCCGCTCGACAAAGTGAGCTACACCTTCACGCTGAAGGAGCTCTCGGCCAAGCGTTGAGGCGCTCCCGCACCTTCGGGTAGTTGCCGCGGCTCGCGCGGCGGGTGGAGACTGGCCCTTCCAGAGAGGAGGGGGCCATGACCACGAAACGCAAAGCTCGCGCCGGCGAAGCCGCCGCCGCGACAAAGCCGGTGCTGGATGCGCGCCGCGACACGCTGGATTTCCGCGACCTCATGTACGAGCCGACGCTCGTGGAAGTGCCGGCGTACCGCACGCTCGACGACTACCGCCGCGCCGAAATCCCGATCCTCGACCAGGGGAGCGAGGGCGCGTGCACGGGCTTCGGCCTCGCGACCGTCGCGCATTACCTCATGCGCACGCACCGGGTGGGCCGCGACGCGAGCGTCATCAGTCCCTACATGCTCTACGACCTCGCGCGCCGCTACGACGAGTGGTCGGGCGAGGACTATGAAGGCTCGAGCTGCCGCGGCGCCATGAAGGGCTGGCAAAAGCACGGCGTATGCGCGCAGGCGTTGTGGCCGAAGTCGGAGAAGGCCGCGGTGCTCGACCATGGCCGCGTCGAGGATGCGGCGCGCCGCCCGCTGGGCGCGTACTTCCGCGTGAACCACGCGAGCCTCGTCGCGATGCATTCCGCCATCACCGAGTCCGGGATCCTGTACGCGAGCGCGCGCGTGCATTCGGGATGGCAGGCCACCGGCAAGGACGGAATGATCGTGCGCACCGACACCAACATCGGCGGCCACGCGTTCGCGATCGTCGCCTACGATGCCGACGGCTTCTGGATCCAGAACTCGTGGGGCCCGGGCTGGGGCAGGCAGGGCTTCGGCCACATCAGCTACGACGACTGGCTCGAGAACGGCGACGACGTCTGGGTCGCGCGCCTGGGCGTGCCCGTGCGCCTCATGGCCGCGGACGGCACGGCGCGCGTTTCCTACGCCGGCACGGTACGCGCGAAGAACTGGTCGTATTCGGATGTCCGCCCGCACGTGGTGAGCATCGGCAGTCACGGCCTGCTCGATCCGCACGGCGACATCGGCACGACGCCGGAGTTGGTGCGCGAGATCGTGCGCAACGACATTCCGCGCATCACCGCATCGTGGAAGAAGAAGCGCATCGTGATCTACGCGCACGGCGGGCTCGTGAAGCAGGACGACGCGTTGCAGCGCGTGAACGAATACCGCGACGCGATGCTGGGGAAGGAGTGCTATCCGCTCGCCTTCATCTGGCACACGGACTTCTGGACGACCGTGAAGGACCTGCTCAGCGACGCCGCCGCGCAGCGCAGGCCCGAAGGCTTCCTCGGTCCGGCCAAGGACTTCATGCTCGACCGCCTGGACGACATGCTCGAGCCGCTCGCGCGCCTGCTCGGCGGCCGCGACATCTGGTCGAAGATGAAGGGCAAGGCGATGGAGGCCACGGGACGTCCCGACGGCGGCGCGCGCCTCGTGGCGGACGAGCTCGCGGCGCTGGCGCTCGCCGACCCGAAGGTGGAGATCCACTTCGCCGCGCACAGCGCGGGCAGCATCTTTCTCGCGCCGCTCATCGCCTACCTCGCCGGGAAAGGCGTGCCCATCAAGACGTGCACGCTGTGGGCGCCGGCGATCACCACGGCGCTCTTCCGCGCGACCTACCTGCCGCTCGTGAAGTCCGGCGACATCGGCCGCTTCGCGCTGTTCCAGCTGGACGATCGCACGGAGCGCGACGACAACTGCGCGGGCATCTACCACAAGTCGCTGCTCTACCTCGTCTCCAACGCCTTCGAGGATCGCCGCGGCGAGCCGCTGCTCGGCATGCAGAAGCATGTCGATGCCGACAGTGCGATCCGGACCCTCTTCGCCAATACCGCCGATCGCGTCATCGCGCCCACGGCCGGCCTGCCGCACGGCAATCCCGCCGCTTCCGAAGCCAAGCACCACGTGGATTTCGACGACGACGAGGCGACGGTGATGGCGACCCTCGCGAGAATCCTCGGGAGCGCCAGGTCCGCGGCCGACGCGACGGTTGAATTCACCGCGGGCAATGCCAGCCGGCGCGAGGCGCGCAGGCGCATCGACAAGATGCCGGACTTCGCGGCGACGCGGTGAGGCGCCCCAAACGCGGGCGTTCAGCGCACCGAAAGGAAGCCGCAATGGGGAAAATTACGCGGGGAACGGCCCGAAAGTGCCGTTCCCACGCGGCACGGCGGTTGCTAGATTGAAGTCATGACACGACTCATCCTGATTGTCCTCGTTGCCTGGCTCACCGGCGGATGCGTGTCGGTGGCCAAGGTCCGGGTGGCGTCCTACACGCCCACCCAGGCCGCGATGGAGCTCGAGTGCATGGGCGATTGCCTGGAAGAGCCCGACGTGGATTGCGAGGAATGCGCGGTGCGCTGCTTCGCGCCGCCGACCGGAGTGCTGCTCGGCCTTTCGCGCTGACGCTTCGCCCGGTGCAGAATGACGCGGTGCATGCCCTGCGCCGCGCGCTCCCGCTGTTCCTCCTCGCGGGACTCTGCTTCTCCTCCCTCGATGCGACAGCGAAGTGGCTGGTGCGCGACCACACGCTGTTCGTGGTGGTGCTCGCGCGCTACGTGGGGCAGATGCTGGTGGTCACGCCCATCGCATGGCATCGAAGCGGGCACGGCTTCTGGCGAACGCGCCACCTGAAGACCCAGCTGCTTCGCTCGCTGTGCCTCGTCGTTGCCACCGCATGTTTCTTCGGCGGGCTGCGCTTCCTTCCTCTCGCGGAAGCGTCGGCCATCACGTTCCTCGCCCCGATGTTCGCGATCCTGTTGTCCATGCCGGTGTTGGGAGAGCGGCCGACACGCGCGCGCTGGATTTCGGCGATCGTGGGGCTCGCGGGCATCCTCGTGCTCGTGCGCCCCGGTTCGGCGGTGTTCCATCCTGCCGCCGCGCTCCTCGTGCTCGCGGCAGTTGCCAACGCGTTGTATCAACTGCTCACGCGCCGGCTGCCCAACGACACGCCCTACACGACGCTCTTCTATTCGGCGCTGGTGGGCACGGCGGTGCTTCTCCTCGCGCTCCCCGTGGCCGAGCTGCCGAGGGAGGTCACACTGCGCGACGGAGTCTTCCTGCTGCTGCTGGGCGTGCTGGCAGGACTCGGCCATTGGCTGCTGATCGGCGCGTTCCTCGCCGCGCCGGCGTCGCTCGTCGCGCCCTTCACGTACGTGCAGATGCTCTGGGCGACGGCGTACGGCTATGCGATCTTCGGCCAGTTGCCTGACGGACTCTCGGCGGCCGGCATGGCGATCATCATCGGCAGCGGCGTCTGGCTCTTCATGCACGAACGCCGCATGGGGCGCGGCTAGCCCGGTTTCACGCCGTCCCCGGGCGATTTCACGCCCGGCACTGGCCGTTTCGTCGCCGCTTTTTGGCGGTCCGGCGCGGGCGGGGGTAGATTGCCGGGATGGACCTCCAGTCCCTGCTGCGCCCCGGCGGAAGCGCCTTCCGGCTGTACCTTTTCGCGCTGGTCTACGCGCTGGCCGGCTCGTCGGGCCTGCTGGTCGTGGGGTTGCAGTACCGCGACTTCCTGTGGGTTGCCGACATCGCGTTCTATTCGCTCATGTCGGCGGCGCTGATCCTGCTTTGCGCGCACGCGCTCGCAGCGGCGTTCGGCAACCGTCTGCCCGGGGCATGGGGGCTCGGTCTGGCCGTGGCGCTGGGATGCTTCATCTCGCAGGTCGTCGAGATGTGGATCTTCGAGCACGCGCTCGACATGGCGCCGCATCCGAACATGACTTACTGGTACCGGCTGGGGACGGTGCGCGGCCCGTTGCTCTGGTGGGGACTGGGCGCCGCAGCCTGGTATGCGATCAAGCGCGCGGAGCTTCACGCCGCGCAGGTGTCGCAGGCCGAGATCGAGGGCGAGCGGCTTCGCGCCAGCACCGCGCAGGCGCGCTTGCAGGCGTTGCAGGCGCGGGTGGAGCCGCACTTCCTCTTCAACACGCTCGCGCACGTGAAGTGGCTCTACCGGCGCGACGGCGAGCGTGGCCGGCGCATGCTCGACCGCCTCATCGACTACCTGCACGCCGCGCTGCCGCGCGTGCGCCAGTCCACCACGACGCTCGAGCAGGAGCTGCAGCTCGCGCACGCGTATCTCGACATCCAGCAGATCCGCATCGGCGGGCGCCTCGCCTTCACCATCGAGGTGCCCGAAGAGTTCGCGAAGCTTCGCTTCCCGCCGCTCATGCTGCTCACGCTGGTGGAGAACTCCATCAAGCACGGCATCGCGCCGCAGACCGAGGGCGGGACGATCGCGATCCGCGCGCACATGGACGACGACAAGCTGCGCATCGAGGTCCGAGACACGGGCGCGGGGCTTCGCGAGACCAAGGGATCCGGCATGGGGCTCGCCAATGTGCGCGCGCGCCTTGCGGGGCTCTTCGGCGCGGGAGCGCGGCTCGTCATCGAGCCCAACCTCCCGCATGGCGTGGTGGCCGCCATCGAGATCCCGCGATGATCGTGCACGCGTTCAGCGGCCGGCGTCTCCTGCAGTCGTTCAGCTGGCGGGGTGTGGCCATCTTCATCGCCTTCGCGGCCGGGATCTCCGCGTGGACGTGGTCGGGCGCGCTCCTCAAGGGGCACTGGTCCTTCGAGCAGCACCTGGACTATTTCCTCTCGCTCTTCCAGAGAAGCCTCCTCAACTATTTCCCGGCGTACGTGCTGGTGGGCCTCGCGGACGGACTCCCGCTCGATGGCGCGCGGCGGCGCTTTGCGTTGGCGGCGGCGCTCTTAGCCGGCATGCTGCTTGCGGTGCAGGTGCGCTGCGGTGTCAGCCGCGACCAGATGTTCTACGTCTACGACGGCGTGACCCTGCCGTACTGCACGACCTTCCCCACCTGGCGCACCTACATCGACTTCCCCGCCGCGTGGATCTCGCCGCTCGCCATCGGCTCCATCGTGACGATCTTCGTCTTCACGCGCCGCCGCGACTCGGAGCTCGTCGCCCAGCTGCACCGCGTGCACGCCGGCGAGCTGGAATCCCGGCGCCAGCGCATCGAATCCGAGATCGAGGCGATGCAGTCGCGCGTGGATCCCGACAAGCTGCTGGACACGTTGCGCGGCGTGCGCGCCCGCTACGAGGCGGGCCTTGCGCAGGGCGAGGCCACGCTCGATGAGCTCATCAGCGACCTGCGGCAGGCGGCGGGCCGCCCGCAGGCCGAAGGAGCCGGCGAATGAATCGCGTCGCCCGGCCGCGCGCCATCATCGCCGAGGACGAGGCCAACCTGCGCGAGGAGCTGCGCGAAACGCTTGCGGACGTATGGCCGGAGCTCGACGTGTGCGCCGAGGCGAACAACGGCGTCGAGGCGCTGCGCGCGCTCGACAAGCACGAGCCCGACGTCATGTTCCTCGACATCCAGATGCCGGGGCTCACCGGGCTGGACGTCGCGCGCCGCGCGAGCGGCCGCTGCCACGTGGTCTTCGTGACGGCGTACGACAACTACGCGGTCAGCGCTTTCGAGCAGGGCGCCGTGGACTATGTGATGAAGCCGTTCTCCGCGGCGCGCATCTCGCAGTCGGTGACGCGGCTTCGCGAACGGCTCACTTCCACGCCGCCGGACATCGAGGACCTGGTGGAGAAGATCGCCGGGCGGCTGCAGGGCAAGCGTCGCGAGTACCTGCGCTGGGTGGCCGCGTCCGAAGGCGACGAGACCCGCCTCGTCACCATGGACGAGATCGTCTACTTCCGCTCCGACAACAAGTACACCGTGGTCGCCACGGCGGAGAAGGAAGCGCTCATCCGCATGAGCATCCGCGACCTCTGCGAGCAGGTGGATCCCGCGGTCTTCTGGCAGATCCACCGCGGCACGATCGTGAACGTGACCTTCATCGCGGGCGTCACGCGCGACTTCCGTGGCCGCATGGCGCTGCGCCTGAAGCGCCGCGCCGAGACGCTCGCCGTGAGCGACTCCTACAGCCACCTCTTCCGCCAGACCTGATCGGTTCGGCATAGCGGAATTCCGCGGCCTCGCGCCCGGAAATTTTTCGCTGGAATTTCCTCGCGTTGCGGCCTTCCGCGGTCATTCGATTCATCCAGCGATAAGCGGCCGTTGACGTTGGCCACCGCCGGGCGTTCGATGGAATGACGCGGGCGCGGATC
>Ga0207659_10001533_pt1 | contig 13700 bp, 11 predicted proteins | sample KBSM43metaG_FD_184330 | JGI IMG/M metagenome (GOLD analysis project Ga0207659, IMG submission 184330) | Miscanthus rhizosphere microbial communities from Kellogg Biological Station, Michigan, USA - KBS M4-3 metaG (SPAdes) (version 2) | ecosystem: Host-associated > Plants > Roots > Rhizosphere >...
GAGTAACTGAGGATACAATTACTCCGGACGAATGGTCGCGACTCGTCGCGGCGGCCGCCTCGCCCAATGGCAACGGAGCGTCCGCCTCCGATATCAGCGCTCTTCTGGAAGCCGTCCGGGCGACGACCCCCACAGCCGATGAGCTCGAACGGTGGAGGAAGCTAGGGGAACAATTTGGCGGCTCGAGCTGGGGTGGCGCAAGCGAGAACAGCGTCGGTGGCCGCAGTCCAACCTAACGAGCGAATAAGATCGTCACCGGAACAAGTCTCCTCTTCTCCGGTTCTTGCAGTGATCGTGCTCATCCGCGTCCTTACACTCGGAACCCCCGGATCCGACCAACCTCGACCAAAACGCTTGAACGGGCTTGGGTATTTGTGGAATCCGGATTTCTCGAAACTAATTTCGACGACATCTTCCCATTTGACGCGTTAGCTGATCAGGCATTTTCGCGGGGACGGCGAACGTGCTATTCTCGCCGGTGAAGCCCTTCGGCGCGCGCCGCCTCTGCCATCGTCTGATCCCGGCGTTCGCCGCTCTTCTCTGTGTTGGGTCGACCTTCGGCGCGAGCGGGCCGCAGCCGCAGCCGGCACTGGAGAATCCGGAATTCCAAGCCTTGCCCTTGGAGCGCTCGCGGCAAAATCATTTCCTGCTCCGGGCGGAGATCAACGGGAAATCGGCCCTCCTCGGCGTCGACACCGGCGCGCCGGTGAGTGCGATCTCGGCCACGCGGCGCAAACATTTCGGCATGTCGGCGATCCCCGAATCCTCCAAGCTTCCGCCGCGGCTGCGCATCAATGGCGGCTTCAACCGTGTCACCATTGCTCACCATCTTCGACTCGGCGCGCTCATCCTGGTGGATGAACCGATGGTTGCGATCGACCTGAGCGCACCAGCCCGCGCCGCACGTGAATTTCATGAGCAGGAACTCGACGGCATCCTCGGAGCCGACATTCTCTTCCCCACCCAGGCCGTGCTTGATTGCAAAAAGCAGATCTTGTTCATGAAACTCGATCCCGACGCCCGCGGTAGCGTGCCGGGGATAAATCATCGCGGTTGGAAAAACATGCCGATCCGCGTGACGAAAGGGTGGAATCTTTACGTCGACAGCAACCTGAATGGTAAGCCGGCACAGCTCATGATCGATACCGGCGCCTTTACCACGCTGATTCATCGACCTTTCGTGCGCGAAATGCAGCTTCGAACACGCGACACGCCCTACACCTCGGGCGCGGTCAACCTCGACGAACGCGGCCTCCAACTTGCGATCATCCGCCGCTTCGCGGTCGGGCCGTTTTTGGTGAGGGGAAAGGAGGTCGGCGTGATGAACCTGGACGGATTGATCCACGGCGATCTGCTCAAGGGCAAACCGCCGGTGGCGGGACTGTTAGGCTCGGAGTTTCTCCATCGCAATAATGCGATTATCGACTTTGGCACACGTACGCTTTATCTGAAACTCTGAGACCGGCTTCATCGGTAAATCTGGCCGTAATGCAGCCGCGGGCGAGGCCGGGCTTTCAATCCAGGCGGGGCCGTAAAGCGAAGCTATTTCCCGAGTCCTTAATTCGTTTCCTGGCTTTCTGGCTTGAAAGCCCGGCCTCGCCCGCGGCTGCGTTACGGCCTAGTTTGTTCTCTGAAAAATCGAATGCATCGGCGCGCCATCCATGCCACTGGTCTGAGATGAAACCAACGTTGTTCTGCTGCCTGCTCGTCTGCTCTCTTGGCCTGGCGAATCTTCGCGGCCAGGAGACCAACAAACCGGAAGAAAAGAAACCCATGGATACAAATCAAAAAGAAGTGGCCGTGCTCAAAACCAGCGACGGCGAAATGGTCGTCGAATTTTGGCCCGAAGTGGCGCCCAGGACGGTTGCAAATTTCGAGAAACTCGCGCGCGAAGGCTTTTACAACGGCACCGCGTTTCATCGGATCATGCGGGGCTTCATGATCCAAGGTGGCGATCCTCTGACTAAGGATGCCTCCAACGAAGCCCGTTTCGGTACCGGCGGTCCCGGTTATTCCGTCCCCGCTGAATTCAACGATCGCCCGCATCTCCGGGGTGTCCTCTCGATGGCCCGCTCCCAGGATCCAAACTCGGCTGGCAGCCAATTTTTTATCTGCCTCGGCACTGTCAGCCAGCTCGACCATAAGTACACGGCGTTTGGCAAAGTGATTAAAGGCCTGGATGTGCTCGATAAGATCGGTGCCACGCCCGTTAGCCGCAGCGCGAGCGGCGAGATAAGCAAGCCGCAGACGCGGGTCGCGCTCGAGAGCGTTAAGATCGTCCCGGCGGATTCCGTCAAATAATTCTGTCTCGGCGGTCTATAACCGCCGACGTTTTGTCGTTAAACATGGCAGAATCCGGGAAAGAAATTCGGCGGTCCCCCGTAACGGATGCGAAGCAACGGCCGGGCTTTCAAACTGCCGCGACCAGGGTCGCACTGGTGCAGATGCAGTGCGGCCCGGAGCCCGAGGCTAACCTCGCCAAAGCGGTCGCGCGCGTGCGCGAAGCGGCCGAACAAGGAGGGCAGATCATTTGCCTCCCAGAGCTTTTCCGGTCGCAATATTTTTGCCAATCGGAGGACCACGCCAACTTCGCGTTAGCAGAAGAAATCCCGGGACCCTCTACCGCCGCATTGAGCGCCGTCGCGCGCGAGACCGGGGCAGTCATCGTCGCGTCGCTCTTCGAAAGACGCACCGCCGGCCTCTATCACAACACCGCGGCAATTATCGGGGCCGATGGCGAACTCCTCGGGAAATATCGCAAGATGCATATCCCGGACGATCCTTCTTATTACGAGAAGTTTTATTTCACGCCGGGCGACCTCGGTTTCAAAGCCTGGCCGACCACGCACGGCAAGATCGGCGTCTGCGTTTGTTGGGACCAGTGGTATCCGGAAGCGGCCCGCCTAACGACTCTGCGGGGCGCCGAAATTCTATTTTATCCGACCGCGATCGGGTGGCATCCGTCGGAAAAAGCGAAATACGGTTACGCCCAGCATTCGGCCTGGGAAACGATGCAGCGCAGTCACGCGATCGCGAATGGATGTTTCGTTGCGGCGGTCAATCGCGTCGGTCACGAAGCGCCGGTCGGTGGGGATGGGATCGAATTCTGGGGCCAAAGCTTCATCGTCGCGCCGAGCGGCGAGATTCTGGCCAAGGCGAGCGTCGATCGAGAAGAAACCGTCTTCGCCGACATTGAATGGAAGCGCGTGGACGAACATCGCACCCATTGGCCCTTCCTCCGCGACCGCCGCATCGATGCCTACGGAGGCATCGAGCAGCGTCTCCTCGACTAAGAGGCGGATTTCTCTCGTCCCACATTCGCCAGGTTCTGATCAAGCAGTTTTTCCTTCCTTGCTGCCGCGTAGACCTCTACAACAGGGTCCATGAATTCAGTATTTACCGTGCCCCCTTCCCGGAAACGAGTCCGGATTAGGCCGAATTATCCGGCAAGAAAGGGCGGGATTTTCCGGCCCACTTCTCGTCAGGCGACGCATTTTTGGAGGTTATATGAAGAAAGTTTCTCTTCCACCGCTCACCACCAATCTTGCGGCCGCGATTCTGGGCGTGTGGAAGCTCAAATCGCGACAAGACGTAGATGCTACGGGACGAATCCACATCGATCCGTTTCTCGGCCGAGATCCGCTTGGTATCCTCTGTTTTGGGCCACGTCATTTTGCGGCTCAGTTCATGAAGCGCGAGCGATCCGCTCGGCAGAACGAGCCACAGCCAGTCGAAGCTGAAAACAATAATGTCGCCGTAAACGGATACAGTGCTTATTTCGGTACTTGTAGTGTAGACGAAATCGCAGGCACTCTCACGACGGATATTGAGGGAGCGATTTCATCCGCCAACGTTGGCGACACATATGTTAGGGAAGTGCGTGTGGCGGACAATGAACTGATTATCCAGCTGCACACTACCGCCGTCGATGGTACAGCTATCACACGAACAAACACTTTTTCCCGCATAGGCTAGGCTTCGGGAGCGTGCGCCCAACCAAAAGATGGAGCTAACCGCTACCCCCGGGAGATGTTTACATTTTGAATGACTAAATCGCTTTTCACTGCGAGCTACGCGCTCTCGGTAGCGGTAGCGCATCTTGTTCTCGTTAGGCCGACGACCATTGCTCAAAAGCATTCAGACATGTGGCAGTAACCACTCTATATCGTTACCGAAATCTCCCAGGTGATGGCTTTCGAGTCGCTGTCTCGTTAGTCGCGTGAGCGCGCTTTCCGTGGTTCGCGGAGGAGTAATCGGAGTAACGGCGGTCGCTGCACCGTCCGTCGCGGTGGGAATTACCACGGCCTTCATTGTTGGTGGCTTGAAACCGTTCGGCTTGCTCGGCGTTACCGTCGTCCTGGTTGGCGGGCTCGCGTGGACTTGTGCGCGCGTCGCTCATTTCCAGCCGCGCCTCGCCGTGTTTCTCACGACATTTCCGTTCGGCGTTCTTCTGCTGCTGACGCTCGGTGCACTGGTCAGGGGTAACGGTGGCGCTTCTTGCTCTGTCTCGGTCAGCTCGCGCTCGCAGTATGCGTCGCGTGGGCTGCCACCCGCCTGACCATGCAATGAACTCGCAATCAACACGGCTAACCAGATGGCCAGGCGCGATTTGATACGAAGGCCTAACCAATCGATGAAGGCGACGGCCCCATTCCGAAATGAGTTTAGCGTGCTTGCCACGGCACCCTGCCGCGGCTTAGTTCTTTTTCGTTAGATGACTCGCGCGTCTCATCTGAAAGTGGCGACCGGGGTGGCGGTGTCGACGTCTCTCCTGACGACAACACTGGCCTGGTCCCAGCCAGTGCCTGGATCGTTAGACGTGCACTGGAACGACGGCGCCTCAGATTGCAGAGCAACTCCGCAAGACGCTCTTCAGGTCCATCATTACGAGCCGCAAACATTTATCCTGCGCCAGAGTCCATGCGCGACCTTTGAAGCAAATTTTATCTATCTTCTCATCGGCTCCGACAAAGCTCTTCTAATCGATACCGGCGCTGTCGCGGACCCGAAAGAGATGCCGCTAGCGAAAACGATCCTGGAACTATTGCCGGATAAGGACCACAAAAAGCTTCCACTCCTGGTGGCACATACCCACCGCCATTTAGATCATCGCGCCGGCGATCCTCAGTTCGCGTCCCTTCCGTCGGTCCAGATCGTGCCCATAGATTTGGAGGGAGTTCGAGCATTCTTCGGCTTCACTAACTGGCCCAAAGGGATTGGGCACCTCGATTTGGGCGGCCGAACTGTGGATGTAATTCCAACACCGGGACACAACGAAACGCACGTGGCGTTCTACGATAACAGAACGGGGATTCTCTTTTCCGGAGATTTCCTTCTGCCGGGCCGACTGCTGATTGAAGATGCCGCGGCTTACCGCGAAAGCGCCCTGAGGGTTGGCGAGTTTCTGAAGACGCGGCCGCTCAGCCATATCCTGGGCGGCCACATCGAATTGAACACGGCCGGACAAGCTTACCGATTCGGATCTCACTATCATCCCAACGAACACCGGCTCGAGTTAGCGAGAGAAGACTTGACCGCGTTGCCAGCCGCGTTTGAAAGCTTCAACGGCTTCTACGCACGACATCCGAATTACATTCTGAGCAATCCCATTCGCAACCTTGTGGCGCAGGCCATTATCGCGGTCGCCGTATTAGTTTTCATCGTGTGGGGAGTGCGCCGGTTGCTACGCCGCTGGCGAGGTTGATCGTATGCAATGCCGTCTAGCCAGCCGATTCAGCTAACCGAGCATTGTGTCGGAGTGAGTCCTGAGTAAATGCTCATTGTTTCGCGTGCAGCAAACGGCTTAGATGAGTCTAGGCTCCCATGGGCAATTCCGCTGCGATCCGATCCCCACGGTTCATCACGTGTAGATTGCTCCCGCGTATTGAACTCGAGGGGCCGCGCCATTCGCCCCATGCTCTGCCCAGCAGTGTTTGAGTCAACTACTTACGGGCTGTTGCCAACTCAATTCCCGGGAATGCACACCCAGTTACGCATCCCGTGAAGCTCGCTCCGCAAAAATGGGACAGCAGCAAAAAGGCAAGTGTCGGGGCACAAACGTCAATCACATTGCGCGAACGCACCGCGAACTTTGCCGTTTGTGCCACCCTTGCGCCCGCTCCATCGGCCCCTAGAATTACGGCACAACAGTCAGGGTAAGATCGTTGCCGTCGCCGCCTTCGTAGCTGGCTTGGAAGTTGTTTCCGTTAGCCGTCAGGATCGCACCGTCGGCCAGGTTGCTGAAGGTGCCACTGATCGGGGTCGCCGAGGTGTTACTGATCACGGTCAGGACAAGCCCCGCCTGCAAGGCGCCTTGAACTGTCCCCTGAGAGACAAAGGTCGCACCAGCCTTGATCGTCACTCCCAGGGCTACCATTTTATCAGTCCGATTTTTGTTGCCTTTGGCCTTGAAGGTATAGGTGTAGGTGGCGTCACCATTGAATGTGAGAGCGCTTTGGCTGGTAAGGGTAGCTTGCTTCCTTGTTCCCCCGGCCGGAGCGAGGAAAGCTCCCGCGCCACTGCCAGTGCCGATTGTCACCGCGCCGGTGATAGTCCCGCTGCCGCCCAAAGTGCCAGCGTTGACTTTCACGGCTCCGGGGCCGGTCGCCGAGCCTGTGGTGTTGCTAACCAAGAGGGTGCCGGCGTTCACGATGGTTACTCCAGTATACGTGTTAGCTCCGCTTAGCGTCAGCTTACCGGTTCCGGTCTTAGTCAGCGAGCCGCCCGTGCCGCCGCTGAATCCTCCGTCCTGCATCACCCCGGAAAAGGTCGTGCTCAGGTTGTTGGTGCCCACGGTGAGGTTAACGCCGCCGAGGAACACCAGGCCGCTGCCTTCAATCGAGCCGGTCGTGACGCCCGGAGCGTTGTGTTGGCTAATGTCCAGAGTGCCGTTACCGAAAACCTCCACCCGCGCCGTCCCGCCCGTGGAACCTAGACGATATTGAATGAAACCGCCCTCACCTCCGTTCGAACCACCGTTCGCAATGAGGGTGGCGTTACCCGCGTCGCCTTCGAATAAGTTTTGCCCCTTGAATGCGTCACTGACCGTGGCTCCGTTGCTGATCACGGTGGCGTTGCCCGCGGTCGAGCCCGCTTGAAAGACCGTAAATCCACCACCTGTCCCGCTGACTGTGCCGCCACCGTTGGTGAAGGTAGCATTGCCCGCGGTCGATGTGTCCATAAATATTACGATGCCGAATTCGTTATCAAAGGTAGCATCGCCTGCGGTCGAGCTGCCTTGGAACAATACCTCGACGTTATTGGCGACGGTCGCATTGCCTGCCGTCGAGGTAGCGCCGAATTTCAAGGCGGCATTGTTGGTGAAGCTGGCATTACCCGCGGTCGCGCTGTCGCCGAAAGTTATGTCGCCAGTGTTAGTGAAGTGTGTCAAACTTCCCGCCGTCGCGTTGTTCAGGAAATTTATCACGGTAGGGCCAGAGACAAAGTTCTGGCTGATCCCAGAATTGTTCGTGATGCCCACGCCGCTGATGGTGAACGAGAAGAAGGGGCTGGTGATCGTGAACGCGCTCGCGCCCGGGTTGAACACGATGCCGTTGACCTCCGTAGTCGCCGAGATGACGGGGCGTTTGATATTGGAAGTCGCGAACGTTGCCGTGTTCGTGGATCCGTTGGGCGGGCCACCCGCCGTCCAGTTGGCCGCGCTATTCCAGTCCGTATTGGCAGGGCTTGCCAACCAGGTGGCGTTGCCCGCAAAGCTGCTGCTCGCGGTCGCAAGACCGAGCGTCAGCATGGCGGCAACCGAGGGAAGGAGAACCCACACACGCAGGCGCAGGAATGACTGAATACGATTCCTGCGGAAGGATCTCCGGGACAGGAAAGGTACGTTACTGATTAAGAATCTGAAGTTGTTTTTGGTTTTCATTTTTGGTTTTCCAGGTTGAGTTAGTTGTTTGATCGGATTGAGTTCAATCAATCGTGGTCATATAAGTGAGACTTCAATGCGGCGACGAAGCTGCCGGGGACCAGCGTGCAACCGGATTTCATTCCGTTTGACGCTCTTTTTCACCCGGCAGCTCATCTTATCCTCGTTAGGCTTTATTGAAGGGGCTGAGGCTCGCCGTAGATGAAGTCGTCCATCATGACGATGTCATGCTTGCGATTATCATTTTTCCCCGGGACCGCATCAGTCGTGATCCGGACCGACGCGATGGGCGCGTCGTTGAATTTGATACCGATGAAGGAGAGGCTGGCGTCGCCCGGCGAGGAGGGGACAAAACTCGCGAAGATCCGTTTGCCATTGCGATCGAAATACTCGATCAGGGTGCTGGCTTTGTGTGGTTTGCCTCCATCTGGCAGATCAACGTCTGTGAAGACTACGCCGAAGCCACTGACCGTCGCTGGCGAAGCCCCGCTGGTCCCAGGGATGAAGAACGAACCGTCGGTAACCCTGCTCCCCACCGGAGTGAACAGCCGGGATGGGCTGAAGGTGGTGAAGATGGTGGCGTAGGTCGGGTTGTTGAAGAGCACCGCCAGCCCGCCCTGGGGCCCGCCTGATGGAGGGGCCTGCGAAAGCCCCTCACCCGGGGTAGTGAACCGAGCGCCGCGAATGTTCAGGAAGACATCGAACGGCGTGACCGGAGGTGTCGTGTCCATGATGGCGGGGTTACCGCCATCCCAGTTGATTTCGCGGCGGCCGCTTGAGAGGGGGCCCGGGTTATTGGCGTTATTGGGATCCCCCAGAGCAGCGCGGTAGGCATCGACCGTGCTTTGGATCGAGGCCGCGGTCGGCCCGGCCGCCTGGAATACAGCCGGCGCGACGAAGTCACCGGCCAGGTCGTTCTGTGCGAGTGCAGTCTGGCTAATCGGGAATAGCGTCGACAGCAGGCCTAGAGCGGCCATGATTGAGTTTTTTACTGATCGTGTAGTTTTCATGGGTTTACTTGATGTTTTGTTTTTATTTGGTTTTTCCGGCGCGTCTGTTTTTCGTGCCGGTTCTATCTGCTAAAGCGGAAAGCCGGCTTTGAACCCGCCACGAACCGCGCAGTTTTTCTCTAACCGCCTCGCGTTGTGCTGTATTAATCCCCCGACCGTGTTAGGGTTTGCAGCGTCGAACAGCCTTTATGACGACGCCCTCATCCACGCGACAAGAGGTCACCCAACTGCTCGGTGACTGGAGCGGAGGAGATGAGGGAGCGCTGGAAAAGCTGTTTCCGCTGGTGCAACCCGAATTGCACCGACTGGCCCACCATTACATGAGCCGGGAGCGCGCCGGCCACACCCTGCAAACCACCGCGATCCTGAACGAAGCCTACCTGCGGCTCGTCGATAACACGAAGCCGCTCTGGCAGAACCGGAATCACTTTGTTGCGGCGGCCGCACAGTTGATGCGGCGCATCATGGTTGACCACGCCCGCGAACGCCGCACGCTCAAGCGCGGCGGCGGCGCATTGAAAGTGACGTTGGACGAAGCTGCCTTCGTGACCGAATCGCGATCGGACGAGTTGCTGGCTCTCGACGAAGCGCTGGAAGGACTGGCCGTGCTCGACCCGCGCAAGAGTCAAATTGTCGAACTGCGTTACTTCGGCGGTTTGACGATCGAAGAGACGGCTGAATTCTTAAAACTCTCTCAGCGGACGGTGGAGCGCGAATGGACCATGGCCAAGGCCTGGCTTTATCGGGCCTTGCGTGGGGACGAAACCGGATGAACGCGGAGCGTTGGCAACGGGTCAACGATCTCTTTCACTCAGCCACCGAGCGTGCCCCCGAGGAGCGGGCCGAATTTCTTGAGCAAGCTTGTCGCGGCGACAAGAGCTTATGCCGCGAGGTGAAGTCTCTGCTTACCTCCCACGAGCGAACGGAGAATTTCATCGAAACACCGGCATTCGAAGTCGCTCCCGAGCTCCTGGCTGGCGAGACGGCCGGCGCGTTGGTTGGAGAATTGATCGGTCATTACCGGATCGAGTCGCTCATCGGCAGTGGCGGAATGGGCGAGGTCTATCTGGCGCGGGATGAGCGACTCGGACGCAAAGCCGCGCTCAAGCTTCTTCCAGAGCGCTTGACAGCGGATGAGATGCAGCTCAGCCGGTTCAAGAATGAGGCGCGGAGTGCCTCAGCTTTGAATCATCCCAACATTCTGACGGTTTACGAGATCGGCGCCGAGGGAAATCGACAATTCATCGCGACCGAGTTCATCGAAGGTATGACTCTGCGCGCGTCCCTCGCGTCCGGGAGGATGAATCTGCCGGGCGCACTAGAGATTGCCGCGCAAATTGCCTCGGCGCTGGCCGCAGCGCACGCAGCCGGCGTAGTGCACCGCGACATCAAACCGGAGAACATTATGCTGCGCCCGGATGGATTCGTAAAGGTGCTCGACTTCGGGATTGCCAAACTGACCGAGCAAAGGCTGGCGTCGGACCATTATGAAATCGAAACGACGGCGGCGCTGCAAACGCGACCCGGATTAGTGTTAGGCACGGCGCGCTACATGTCTCCGGAACAAGCCCGCGGCCAGAAGGTAGACGCGCGCTCGGATATTTGGAGCCTGGGTGTGGTGCTCTATGAGATGGCAGGAGGGATGCCGCCGTTCTTGGGCGAGACGCCGAGCGACTGCATCGTCTCCATCCTAACGAAGGAGCCGCAACCTTTATCCGGCGTGCTGTCGGATGTTCCCCTTAAACTCGAATTCATTTTGCAAAAGGCTTTATGCAAAAACAGCAATGAGCGTTACCAGACGATCGAGGAGATGCTCACCGACCTCCGCGATCTTAAGGGTGCACTGGAAGCGGATGGCTTCTCGCGTGCCGGATCTGTCGTCAGCAAGTTCAAACGCCACAAACGGGGCGTGTTACTAACTCTCGTGGTGGCGCTCCTGGCGACGGCGGTCCTTGCCTACTCTTTTTTCCGCGCCGCTCCGGCACCGCCATCCGACGAAAAATCCATCGCCGTTCTGCCCTTTGAAAACCTGAGCGAGGAACAATCCAACGCTTACTTCGCCGATGGGATCCAGGACGAAATTCTGACCCGACTTTCAAAGATCGCGGATCTTAAAGTCATCTCCCGCACATCAACCGAGCGTTACAAGAACCGATCCCAAAAACTCTCTGAAATTGCCAAGCAGCTCGGCGTCGCCAATCTCCTGGAAGGTAGCGTCCAGAAAACAAATGACCGGGTGCGGGTCAACGTGCAATTGATCAGAGCTGCAAGTGATTCACATCTTTGGGCTGAGACCTTTGATCGCAGACTGATCGACATCTTTTCCGTCGAAAGTGAGGTAGCCAAAACCATCGCCGATCAATTACGGGCAAAACTAACTGGCCAGGAGAAGGAGGTCATAGCCGCCCGACCAACGAACAGTCCCGAGGCTTATGATGCCTATCTCCGGGGTCTGGCCTATACCCTGAAAACGGGGAACTCACCTGCCAACACCCTTGGCGCGCAGAAATATCTCAGAGACGCAGTCCGGTTGGACCCCAGGTTTGCCCTCAGTTGGGCGCTGCTCTCATATGTCGATGCGCTCGGCTACCTTACCCTGACTCTTCAACCGACAGTCGCCCTCCGCGAAGAGACAGGGCAGGCGGCTGAAACCGCGCTCTCTCTTCAGCCGGACCTTGGCGAGGCCGTAATGGCCCGGGGATATTACTACTATGCCTGCCTGAAGGATTACGACGCCGCGGTCCGTTACTTTGAGCAGGCACGTCAGTACCTGCCCAATAGCAGCCAGATTCCTGAATCACTCGCCTACGTCGCGCGCCGGCGAGGCCAATGGGACCGAAGCGAGTCCTACTTCCACGAAGCCGAGCGGCTCGACCCGCGCAATGTTTCCCTCCTCACCCAGCATGCCCAATCTTACATGATCGTTCGTCGTTTCCCGGAAGCCCTGCGAAAGTTTGATCAGGTGCTCGATATCACACCGGACGACGTGGACACCCTTGCGCAAAAGGCGGGTATTGCCCAAGCCCTGGGTGACCTTCCGCAGGCGGCTACCCTACTCGCTCCGCTGCATCCGCCCGCCGATGACACGGGAGCCTTGGAAATACAGGTTTATCAGGCGATCCTGGAACGCCGCCCTGAACCAATCATCCCTCGGCTGCGGGAAATACTTGCCAGGCCTGACCCGTCGCTGGGTTATAACAATGGCGAACTGCGCTTTTGGTTGGGCTGGGCGCAGGAAGTCGCCGGCGACCATGACTCCGCCCAGGAAAGTTGGCGGCGGGCGCGCAGCGAATTGGAACCGTTCCTCGAGGAACAGCCGGAAAACTATGTCCTTATTGGAGATCTCGCCCTAACCAGCATGGGCCTTGGTGACAAAGCCGCCGCTTTGTCTCTGGCGGAGCGGGCGATGACTGTGCTCCCGCTCGAGAAGGACGTGGTCGATGGTCCCGCGCCGATCGAAATTCTCGCGCGGGTGGCGGCTCGTCTGGGAGAGCCCGACCGCGCCATTGCCGCGTTACGGAAATTGTTATCGATACCGTCCGAGGGCGCCCTGGCGGCCCGCGTGCCGCTCACGCCTGCGCTGCTCCGACTCGACCCAATGTTTGACCCGCTGCGGAACGATCCGCGCTTCCAGGAACTGATACTAGAACATATTCCAAAATCCCTTTAACAAAGGGACGAAATGATATCACCGCTTGAAGCTCTGCCCCCACAACAAACAGATCTCATGGCTACTAACCACAGAAAGATTCGCACTACGGCCCGTCTGAGGACCAGGTCAGGCATCGAATCCTGATAGCAACTTCCTGAAACGTGCCAGTGCTGAACGGCGGCGAGCTTCTCTTGATAGGCCGGGTTGTACTGTGAGAAGTGCCCGACGAAGGCCGCGGCGTTCGTTTGAACCAAGGGGCTTCTGTTTTTTCGCCGAGAGGTTCCGGAACAGGCGCGCGGGGTGGCGGGGACGGCAGGCAAAAGAAAAATGAAGAAAGCGCTTGCCTGTCCACTAGTGTTATAGTTAACTATATCACTATATGAGGCACGGTGGTTGATGTGGAATACAGGATGGATCGGGAATGGAACGACAGGCAGCCGATTTACCGCCAACTGCGGGACCGGGGCGTCCACATGATTCTCGACGGCGTGCTCAAAGAAGGCGATCCGCTGCCCTCCGTGCGCAACGTCGCGGCTGAACATCGGGTCAATCCGCTCACGGTTCTCAAGGCTTATCAACAACTGGTCGACGAGGGGCTGGTTGAGATGAAACGCGGGCTCGGCATGTTCGTCAAAGCCGGCGCGCGTGAGCTTTTGCTCAAGGGCGAACGCGAGAAATTTCTGGCCAAGGAATGGCCGCAGGTGGCGACTACGATTCAGCGGCTTGGGCTGACGCAAAAGGAACTCGAGGCCGCGGCCGCGCGCGCCTCGCGCAAGAGCGGGAAGGAGAAACACTGACGCCATGACCTGCATTGAAGCGCGCGGATTGCGCAAAGCCTTTGGGACAACGTTGGCGCTCGACGGCCTTAACCTAAAAGTGAATGAAGGCCGCATTCTCGGGCTGATCGGGCCGAACGGCGCCGGCAAAAGCACCGCGCTCAACGCCATTCTGGGTCTGACACCATATGAGGGTGAGCTCCGGGTGCTCGGACGCAATCCCTGGATCGAGCGCGACCAGTTGATGCGCGATGTCTGTTTCATCGCCGATGTCGCCGTGCTCCCGCGCTGGATGCGGGTCTCGCAGGTGCTCGATTATGTGACCGGAGTTCATCCGCGATTCGACCGGTCGAAAGCGGAGAGCTTCCTGGCCCGGACCG
>Ga0207659_10001534_pt1 | contig 13694 bp, 8 predicted proteins | sample KBSM43metaG_FD_184330 | JGI IMG/M metagenome (GOLD analysis project Ga0207659, IMG submission 184330) | Miscanthus rhizosphere microbial communities from Kellogg Biological Station, Michigan, USA - KBS M4-3 metaG (SPAdes) (version 2) | ecosystem: Host-associated > Plants > Roots > Rhizosphere >...
GCGCGTTGCTGTTGCTCATGTTGCTGCCATAGAGCAGCACCGTGTGATCGAGCAGCGAGCCGTCGCCGTCCGGCGTCTCCTTCAGCTTGGTCAGGAACTCGCCGAACATGTTGACGTTGAACGTCTGGATGCGGACGTTCTTCTCCATCTTCTCGGCGCGGTTCTGGTGGTGCGAGATGGCGTGGTGGCCGTCGGAGACGCCCACCTGCGTGTAGGTGCGGTTGCTGACCTCGCGCGACACCATGAAGGTGATGACGCGCGTGATCTGCGCCTGGTAGGCCAGCGTCATCAGCTCGTACATCAGCCCGACGTGCTCCTCGAAGTCGAACGGGACGCCGGCCGGGCGCGACGGCAGCTGCAAGTCGGCGTCCCCCTGGCTCTTCTCGGCGCGCTGGATGCGGCGCTCGATCTCGCGCACGTTCTCGAGATACTGCGACATCGTCTGGCGGTCCGAGGCGCCGAGCTGCAGCTGCAGGCCGGCCGCTTCCTTGGCGATCGCGTCGAGGATGCTGCGGTCTTCGCGGATGCGCGCCACGCGCTCGGCGGCGCTGCCGCCGTCGCCGAACATGCGCTCGAAGACCTTGCGCGGATTGATCTCCATCGGCTGAGGCGTCGTGGGCGTGCGCCACGACAGCGTGTTCATGTAGATGCAGCCGTAGTCGACGTCGCACGAGCCGATGAGGCCCGAGTGATCCTCGGTGGCGAGCTCCATCGACGGCAGCGGGCTGTCCTGGCCGATGGCCTGCGCGGCAATCTGATCGGCGGTGATGCCCGCGAAGGCATCGACGCCCTGCGTGGCTTTCGGGCGCACGCCGCTCAGCCACGTCGTCGGGCTCAGCGAGTGCACCGCGGTCGAGTCCGCGGCTTTGTGTCCAAGGCCGCTGACCACGTTGACGTAGGTCCGGTGCGCCTCGAGCGGCTTGAGGATGGGCGTGAACTCGAACCCGGCGCCCTCGGTGGCCGGCGTCCACTTGTCCATGATCGCGCCGTGCGGCACGTACACGAAGCCGAGCCGGGTGACCGGCGTCGCCGCCGTCTGCGCCAGGAGCGTCCGCGCCGGCACCATCGAGTCGAGCAGCGGCAGCGCCATGGTGACGCCGATCCCCTTCAGGAACGTCCGCCGTGGCAGGTGCTTTCGAGTGATGAACATCGGTGTCTCCCGGCGCGGCCCGCAAAGAACGCGGCCCCGCGCGCAGTGTCTGGCAAACCGGCTCAACGCCGGTTCGCAACTCAGTGCGAAACGGCGGCCACCAGCGGCTCGCCAGCCTGCGGCGCCTTCATCCGGAAGGGCGCGCTGCTGACGATGCCGGCCACGATGGCCGAGAACCGGTAGTCCTGCTTGGCCGCGTCGCGCGCGACCGCGCGCACGACCGGCATATCGTAATGCTCCAGGCCGCGGCCCAGACCGTAGGTCATCAACTTTTCCACGAAGGTCCGGACGAACCGGTCCGGGCGCTTCATGATGGCGGCGCGGAGGGCCACCGGGCCGTCCACGTCGGTGCCGTCGGCGAGCTTGCCCGTGGGGTCGATGGGGCCGCCCGGCTCCTTCGCCCGCCACGCGCCGATGCCGTCGAAGTTCTCCAGGGCGAACCCCAGCGGGTCCATCACCCGGTGGCAGCTGGCGCACGCCGGGGTGCGGCGGTGCAGTTCGAGCCGCTCGCGCAGCGACTTCGGTTCCTGTCCGGCCTCGTTGTCCGAGAGGGCCGGCACGTTCGCGGGCGGCGCCGGCGGCGGCGTGCCGAGGATGTTCTCGAGGATGTACTTCCCGCGCAGCACCGGCGAAGTGCGGTTCGGGTACGACGTGACCGTGAGCACGCTGCCCTGGCCGAGCAGGCCGCGGCGCACCGGGTTGGTCACGGCGACGCGGCGGAAGTTGCTGCCGTACACGTTCGGCATGCCGTAATGGCGCGCCAGCCGCTCGTTGACGAAGGTGTAGTCGGCGTTGATCAGGTCGAGAACGCTGCGGTTGTCCCTCACGATGCTCTGGAAGAACAGCTCCGTTTCCTGGCGGAACGCCTGCCGCAGCTCGTTGTCGAAGTTCGGGAAGTCGCCCGGCGTCGGCACGTGCCCCTTGAGATTGCGCAGCAGCAGCCACTGGCTGGCGAAGTTGTCGGTGAGCGCCCGAGCCTTCGGGTCGGCGAGCATACGGACGACCTGCCGCTCGATACCGGCGCGGGTGGCGAGACGGCCGCTCGCGGCCGCGTCGATGAGCGCGTCGTCGGGGATGGATCCCCACAGGAAGAACGACAGCCGTGAGGCGAACTCGAGGTCGGTCACCGGCCCGGGCTTCGACGGCGCGCGTTCTACGCGGAACAGGAACTTGGGGTTGGCCAGGATCAGCCGCAGCCCGTACTCGACGCCGGTGTCGAACGAGCCGGCCATCCGCCCGGCTTCGTACTGCTCGAGGATCGGCGTGAGATCTTCGGCCGTGACCGGGCGGCGGTAGGCGCGGCGCGCCAGCGTCGTCAGCACCCGCCGGGCACAGGCGGCTTCCTCAGAGGGCTGGCTCGGCCGGCACGAGAAGATCCGGCGGCGGCTCGGCGTATCGCCGGGCCCGGTGGCGTCGAACGGGCCGGTGAGGTTCACGTGATCGATCTGCGGCAGGCCGTTCATGTCCTGCAAGTCGTGGTTGCGCTCGTGCGGCTGCAGCGGCTCGTCCGACTCGGCGTGGTTGCGCCGGATAAAGGTGATCGCGACGGTGCGCGGCCCGGCCTTCACCCGCACCCGGTTCTTGAGCCGCGCGTCGATGGCGTTGGCCGTCTCCGACATGTTCTTGTCGGATGCCGCGTTGTCCTGCTCGCCGCCGACCTGCGCCGTGAACACGCGTTCGCCGTCGATCGAAATCTCGAGCTGGTGCGCGAACTCGAGGCCGGTCATGTAGCCGACGATGTTGCGCAGCAGGAACACGCTGAACTCGTATTCGGCGTCCTGCGGGAATGTGTGCGTGAACGACAGGCCGCCGCGGGTGCCGAGCGGCAGGCCCTCCACGTGATCCTCCTGCGAATCGTCGGGCGGTACGCGGAAGGCGAGACGGACGACGTCCTTGTCGGTACCCACGGCCAGGCTGCTGACGCGGCGCGCGGCGCCGAGATACTGCTCGAGCAGCGACGGCGAGACGCGCAGGACGCCGGCGATGTTGTCGAAGCCGAAACTCTCGTCATCGGCCGGCAGCAGGCTCGCCGGATCGATGTTCAAATCGAGCAGGTCGCGGATGGCGTTGCCGTACTCGGTGCGGTTCAGCCGGTGGGGAGGCTTGTGCCCCGGGTTGACGGCGTTTGCGGCCTGCCGATCGAGCACCCGTTCGAGCGAGGTGGCAAAGGACTCGATCGTGGCGGCGTCGGGGCGCGGCATGCCCTGCGGCGGCATCATGCCGCCGTGCAGCTTCTGCAGCACCGTCTCCCAGAGCTGAGCGTCGAGCACGGAGGCGGCAGGGTCCGCGTCCTGCAGCGACAGGCCGCCGGTCTTCAGCCGATCGCTGTGGCAGCTCACGCAATACTTCTGCACGAGGGCGCGGTCGGGCGCGGGGGCAGGGGGCGCTGTGGTCGACGCGCGCACCGGCGCAGGCCCGCCCGGCCGCGCCGATTCGGGCGCCGCGGGCGCGGCTGTCTGAGCCGGCCGATCGCCGTCGCCCATCGCGCGGGTGATGCCCACGGCGAGCACGGCAAGGACTGCTATCAGGAGCGCGTCTCGGCGCATCCACCCTCCGCGGAAATACCCCTCGACCTGGGGAGTGCACGCCTCACGGTGCGGCATGTAAACTAGCGGCGCTTCGCCCCGGACCCACGAGCATGCGGGCGCCGCGCCGCTGGAACAGTGTTTAACGGCCCGCCCTCCGGGCGGGCGCCGCCCCGCCGGTCTGGACCACCTATTATGACGCGCAAATGGCTGTGGACGCTAGGGATACTCGCCCTCGGAGCGGCTGTGTCTGGTAAGCAGCGCTGGCTCGCGCCGGGCGAGCAGATTCTGGCCACCGACGGCGTCGTCACCGAGTTTCCGTTGCCCAACCCCGGCAGCGGCCCGACCACGATCGCCCTTACTGAGGACGGCACGCTCTGGTTTACCGAAAGCGCCGGAAATCGTATCGGCCGGATGCGGCCCGACGGGACGGGCCTCACCGAGTTCCCCCTTCCGAACCCCAGCAGTTCGCCGCGGATCATCGCCGTCGGCTCCGACGGCAACCTCTGGTTCTCCGAGCACACCGGCAATCGGATGGGTCGGATTACCCCGGCTGGCGTCATTAGCGAGTACCCGATTCCCACTCCGAACGCCTTTCCGCGGGCCATCGCCCTCGGGGGCGACGGCAACATCTGGTTCGGTGAGTTCGGCGTTGGAAAGATCGGAAAAATCACTCCCCAGGGCGTGATCACCGAGTATCCGATTCCCACGCCCGACAGCGGCCCGCGCGCCCTGGCGGCCGGTCCCGACGGCAACATCTGGTTCTCGGAATTCCACGCCAGCAAGATCGGGCGCATCACGCCCGCCGGCGTGATCACCGAGTTCCCGCTGCCGCGCGCCAACTCGGGCCCGGGCGACATCACGGCGGGCGCCGACGGGCACCTGTGGTTCGTGGAGCTCTCGGGCACGATGGACGGCCGGAAGCCGGATGGCAACCGCGTGGGCCGCATCACTCGAACGGGGGAGATCACCGAGTTCCCGCTGCCGACCCAGACCGGATCGCCCATCAACATCGCGGTGGGTCCCGATCGCAACATCTGGTTCACCCGTGGCGGACTGCTCGGACGCGTGACTCCGGACGGTGTGATCACGGAGTTTCCCCTCCGCGCGCCCAACGCCGGCGCCACCGGCCTGACCGCGGGCAGCGACCGTCAGCCGCCGGCGCGGCTTGGCGATAGACTCTGGTTCACGCAATCCGGCGTCAACGGGCTCGCGTATCTTCAGTTCAAATAAATCATGCCGAAGCCTCTTTCCGTCCTCGTCTGGGTGGCCGTCGCCGTGGCCGGCGCCGCTGCGTTCGGCGTCATCGCGCTGGCGCGCGGCGAGACCATTTCCGCCGCGTGGCTCGTGGTCGCGGCGGTCTGCTCGTACCTCGTGGCCTACCGCTTCTATTCGCGCTTCATCGCCCAGACCGTGTTCGGCCTCGACCCCAAGCGCGCCACGCCCGCGGAGCGGTTCAACAACGGCCGCGATTTCGTCCCGACCTCGAAATGGGTGCTCTTCGGCCACCACTTCTCGGCGATCTCCGGCGCCGGTCCGCTGGTCGGCCCCACGCTCGCGGCGCAGTTCGGGTTCCTCCCCGGCACCATCTGGCTGATCGCGGGCGTCGTGCTCGGCGGCGCGGTCCAGGACTTCCTCATCCTCTGCGCGTCGATGCGGCGTGACGGCAAGTCGCTCGGCCAGATCGCGAAAGAGGAAGTGAACCCGGTGGCGGGCCTGGCGGCGATGGTCGCGATCTTCGCGATCATGATCATCCTGCTCGCGGTGCTGGCGCTCGTCGTCGTCAACGCGCTGCGCGACAGTCCGTGGGGCCTGTTCACGCTCTCGTGCACGATTCCCATCGCGCTCGTCATGGGCCTGTGGATGAACAACCTGCGGCCCGGCAAGGTGGCCGAGGCGACCGCGATCGGCGTGGTACTGCTGATGGCCGCACTCGTCGGCGGGCAGTGGGTGTCGCAGCACCCGACGCTCGGGCCCGCGTTCACCTGGGACGGGACGTCGCTTTCGTGGGCGGTCATGATCTACGGCTTCATCGCGTCGGTGCTGCCGGTGTGGCTGCTGCTGGCGCCGCGCGACTACCTGTCCACGTTCATGAAGGTCGGCACCATCACGATCCTGGGCGTCGCGATTCTGTTGGTGATGCCCCCGCTCAGGATGCCGGCGGTGACGCAGTTCATCGACGGCAGTGGCCCGGTGTTCGCTGGCAGCCTCTTCCCGTTCGCGTTCATCACCATCGCGTGCGGGGCGGTCTCCGGGTTCCACGCGCTCATCGCGAGCGGCACGTCGCCCAAGATGCTCAGCTGCGAGACCGATGCGCGGCTGGTGGGCTACGGCAGCATGCTCACGGAGTCGCTCGTCGGGGTCATGGCGATGATCGCGGCCGCGACGCTCGACCCGGGCGTCTACTTTGCGATGAACGTCGGTCCGGCCACGCTCGGGCCGACCGCGCAGACGGCGTCGCAGGCGATCGCGCAGTGGGGCTTCATCGTGACGCCCGACCAGCTGAATATGCTCGCCAAGGAAATGGGCGAGTCGACGCTGCTCTCGCGCACTGGGGGCGCGCCCAGCCTGGCGGTGGGCATGGCCGGCATCCTCTCGGGGGTGTTCAGTGGCAGCGGGCTGGCCCTCTGGTACCACTTCGCGATCATGTTCGAGGCGGTCTTCATCCTCACCACCATCGACGCCGGCACGCGCGTGGGCCGCTTCATGCTGCAGGAGCTTCTCGGCCACCTGTCGCCGGCGCTCGGCCGCACGTCGTGGTACCCGAGCATCCTGATCTCGTCGTTCCTGGTGGTCGCCGGGTGGGGCTACTTCCTCTACCAGGGCATCATCGATCCGCTGGGCGGGATCAATACGCTGTGGCCGCTCTTCGGCATCGCGAATCAGCTGCTGGCCGCCGTGGCGCTCTGCGTCGCAACGACGGTGCTGGTGAAGATGGGGAAGATGCGCTATTCGTGGGTGCCCGTGATTCCCCTCGTGTGGCTGACGGCGGCGACGCTCACGGCGGGCTGGCAGAAGGTGTTCTCGCCCGACCCGAAGCTGGGGTTCCTCTCCCATGCGCAGACGCTGGCCGGTTCAACCGATCCCAACGCCGCACGCATGATCTTCAACGATCGCATCGACGCGGGCCTGGCACTCTTCTTCATGGCGATCGTGCTGGTGGTGATCGTGGCCTCGGCGCGCGAGTGGTGGCTCGTGGCCGCGCGGCGCAAGGCGCCGGCGGTGAATGAATCGCCCTACGTCAAGTCGCAGCTCAACGTTCCCGCCTGAGAACCTCCGGGTCGGTCAGAAGCCGACGGCCTGGCCGTCTTTGCGGTGGTCGGATCCGGCGCGGTAGTAGCCGCGGATCGGCTGATTCGCTCGTGGGGCCGGATCTCGAGACCCGGTCGGACCAGCGGCCGGGGCGTTCGCGTCAGGCGTGAACATGATCGCCTGATACCCGCCCATGTTCTCGCCGTCCACCGGCTCCACCACGTGTCCCATCGCGCGCAGCGCGGGTCCGACGCGCGCGGCCAGCGGCGACTCCATCGTCAGCACGTTCGGCACCTGCACGTGCCGGAACCGGGCCATGTCGCTCGCGGCCTGCAGATTGGCCCCGAGATCGAGGACGTTGAGCAGCACCTGCGCGATCCCTTGCGCCTGCATGTCGCCGCCCATCAGCGTCACGGTCATCAGCGGGCGGTCGTCGCGCATCACGAACCCGGCCGAGAGCGTGTTGAAGGGACGCTTCTGCGGCGCGACCACGTTGGGGCTCTTCGGGTCGAGCGTGAACAGGCCGCCGCGGTTGTGCAGCGAGATCCCGTACCCCGGCACGGTCACGCCGGAGCCGAAAATCGAGAACAGGCTGTTGACCCACGCCACCATATTGCCGTCGCGATCGGCCGTGGACAGCACGATGGTGTCGCCGCCGGTGTCGGCATTGGTGCCGGGCGTCGGCGATGACGCGCGCGCCGGGTTCACCCGCGAGCACAGCGACCGGGCGTGCGCTTTCGACAACAGCCGGTCGAGCGGCACCTTCGCGAACGCGGGATCGGCGTTGAACGCGTAGAGGTCCTGAAAGGCGAGCTTCTTGGCCTCGACGACGAAGTGCCAGTATTTCGCGCTCACCGGCCCCAGGCTGGCGAGGGTCTGTCCCGGTGCCCACACCGGCACGCACGCTTCCAGGATGTTGAGGATTTCGTTGGTGGCCCACGTCTGCGCCGGCGGCGGCAGCATGAACACGTCGTAGCCCTTGTAGTTGGTCGTCGCCGGCGTCACCCATTCACCGGTGTAGTTCGCCAGATCGTCCATCGTCATGGTGCCGCCGAGTTTCGCGGACTTGTCGACGATGGCGCGCGCGATCTCGCCCTTGTAGAAGCCGTCGCGCCCTTGCTGCTGCAGGATGCGAAAGGTGCGGGCGAGGCCGGGATTGCGGAAGATCTGGCCTGCCGCCGGCGCGCGCCCGTCGACGTACCACGTGGCCAACGCATCGGGGTCCTGCTGCGTGCAGCAGCGTCCCGGATCCCCCGTCACCGGCCCGATCGACGGCGGCAGACGCCACTCGACCGCGATGCGCTCGGAGATGGGAAAGCCCTCCTCCGCGTAGTCGATCGCCGGCTGCAGCGTCTCCTTGAACGTCATCGTTCCGAAGCGCCGCAGCACTTCGTCCCAGCCCCACACGGCGCCGGGTACCGTGGCGGTGAGGATGCCACGCTGCGGCATGCCGGAACCCGGCGCCCAGTTCTTCGCGTCCCAGCGGTACCCAAGGCTGTTCATGCGCTCGAGGGTCTGGCCGGTCGGGGCCTTGCCGCTCGCGTTCAACGCGTAGAGCTTGTTCTCGCGCGCGACGTAGACGATGACGAAGAGGTCGCCGCCCGGGCCCACCATCATCGGCTCGACGAGGCTGAGCACGGCCGCGGTCGCAACCGCGGCATCGATGGCATTGCCGCCCTTCTTGAGGATGTCGAGCCCGGCCTGCGCCGCCAGCGGCTGGCTCGTGGCCACCACCCCGTTGCGCGCCATCACCTCGGATCGGCGCTGCGAGAGCCAGCCCTGCGATCGATCGCCAGGGACGCCGCTGCACCAGGCGGGCCTGGGCGACGCGTTGCAGGAATGAACCGGTGACGGCTGCACCGGGGACTGCGCGGTGAGCAGCGTCGTGCCGAGCACGGCAGCGAGGATGAACAGCAGGCCGCCGAGCCTCGCCGGTGTGCGCATGGGGTCAGTCCTTTGATTGATAGGCGAACGTCGTCGCGAAGCCGCAGCGCGCCTGCACCCCCCAGATCAGCGGCGAGTCGTTCACCTGCATCACCTCGGTCCGGAGTTCTTCGCCAGGACGATCATGCCCCGGAACGGCGCACGAGATCGCGAGCGGCGACTCGACCGGCGTGGCGCCGGTGACCACGACGTAGCTGTCGGCCCGCATGCTCCAGCGATGGCGGCGATGGTCGAGCTCGATGTGCGCGCGCCGCACGGCGTGGACCTCGCCGATGACCGAGGCGTAGTTGCGTAGCGCCGTGCCTCCGGCCCGGCCGGTGAAGATGTTCGCCACGGCGAGGTGCTGGTCCGGTGTGGCGCGCTCGTCGATGTACAGACAGACGCGCCAGGGCTGGCCCGGTTCGTCCTGCCGGAACGAGCCAGCCATGATCACCCCGAGACCGTCGAGCTGGAGACGCCCGTACGATCCCTGCAGCACCTGCCACGAGAGCGCGAAGTCGCAGACGCCGTAGGTGGGGCCGGCGGTCGCGGCCTGGCCCCCGCGGCGACGGCAGGGGCAGATTGCCAGGCAGTTACAGGCCTCGAAGTACGACCCGGTCACGTGCCAGGGTGGTGCGTCGACGGCGGCCGGGACGGCCGCCCCCGTCTGCGGGGCCACGATCATGCGATGGCCTCCCGCCTGAGTGCCTCGAGTCCCCTCATGCAGACCTCCCGCTCGGGCGGAATCCTAGCACTACCTTAGGGCACATGCGGTTTACAGATTTGTCCGCTGGCCCTTGCCGAGGGTGAATCCTGTAGGGCTGCCCTAGGAAGCCGCCTCCATCCGCGTGCGGAGCGGCACGACGCGCGGCTCGCGCTGCTGGTCGCGGATGAACTCGAGCGTGGCGTGGAGCGACGAGATGATCGATTCGACGTTGGCCTCGGCTTCACGGCGGCGCAGCTTCAGTCCGTCGATCTCGCGCTGCGCGTCCTCGACGCGGTTCTGCGCGGCCATCATCATCAGCTCGGCGCGCCCCTCGGCCTCCTTCACCACGCGATCGGCTTCGAGCGCCGCGCTGGCGCGCACGTCGTCCGCCACCTTCTGCGCGTGCACGAGCGTGTTCTTGAGCCCGTCCTCGAGGTCCTGATACTGCCGGAGCAACGCCTGCAGGCGCTCGATGTCCTGCCGCAAGCGCTCGTTCTCGCGCAGCGCCCGCTCGTAGCTTTCCGACGCGTCCACCAGGAACGTGCGCACGGCCTCGGGCGCGTAGCCGCGCCAGCCCGAGGCAAAGGTCGTCTGCCGCATCTCGAGCGGGGTGATCGTCGAGCTGCGCTCGGACGTGACGGTCTCCGTGGCGGGCTCGTTGAACTTCAGCATCGTCGGTACAGCTCCACTATCGGCCGGGCCCGGGTGCTCCGGGCTAGCGGCTTCCAAAAATCGCCGTCCCGACGCGGACGATCGTGGCGCCTTCCTCGATGGCCACCTCGAAGTCGCCGCTCATGCCCATCGACAATTCTCGAAGCATGGGGGCGGGAACCCCGGCGGCCAGCCACTGGTCCTTCAGCTCGCGCAGCCGTCGAAAATACGGCCGGGCGTCCTCCGGCGTGTCCGGCACGGGCGGCAGCGTCATCAGTCCGACGACTCGGGCGGCGCGACTCGCGGCCGCGGCTTCGAAGAGCCGCGGCACCTCGGCTGGCGGGACACCGAATTTCGTAGCTTCCCCCGCGAGGTCCACCTGGATCAGCAGTTCCGGCGCGCTGCCGGCCTCAGCCGCGGCGGCATCGAGCTTCTGGATGAGCTCGGCGCTGTCTACCGACTGGACCATTGCGAACGCCGGCCCTGCCTTCCGGGCCTTGTTCGACTGCAGGTGGCCAAGCAGATGCCACCTGATGGTTAGGTCGGTCGTTTCACCGATTTTCTGTAGTGCTTCCTGAACGCGGTTCTCGCCGAAGTCCCGCTGGCCGGCGGCAAACGCCGAACGAACGGCTTCTGCTGGAAAGGTTTTCGAGACCGCCACCAGGCGGACGGAGGAGGGGTCGCGGCCGGCTGTCCCGGCCGCCGCCGCCATGCGGGCGCGGACCTGGGACAGCCGCTCGGTTATGGAAGTCGTCAGCCTCGAGCCCTGAGCCGCTCGCGTGAGCCCTGAGCCATGAGCTCTGAGCCTACTTCTTGAGCATGCCCTGCAGCGCGGGTAGCGAGGCTTTCACCTCGGCGGCCTTCGAGCCGTTCGGGTCGATCTTCAGGTAGGCCTCGAGCGCGTTCACCGCGTCCTGGATCTGCCCGAGGTTGAGCGCCGTCATGCCGAGCTGATACTGCGCCAGCGCATGGTTCGGATCGGCCTTGGTGGCCGTTTCGAACTGCGTCTTGGCTTCGGCGAACTTGCCGCCGTTGAACAGGATCACGCCTTGGTTGTACGCGGCCTCGGCGTTGCCGCCGCCGCCGGCCGCCGTGTACTTGGACGCGTTGGCGCTCGCCTCGGCGGCCAGGTCGAACTTCTTCTGCTGGTTGTAGAGCGTGGCGAGACCGGTGTAGGCGTCGGCGTTGTCGGGCTTGAGCTCGATCGCCTTTTTGTACGACGCTTCGGCCGCTGCGAAGTCCTTCTTGTTGGCCTGAGCGACGGCGACGTTGTAGTGGCAGTCCGCGCACGTCGGCATCTGCGTGATCACTTCGTTGAACTTCGCGATCGCCTCGTCGTTGTTGCCGGCGCGCAGCGCGGCCATCGCCTCGCCTGCCAACGCCTGCAGCTTCAGCGCCGCCGCCTTGTCCGCCACCCCCGTGGCCGCTCCGGCCGGCGCCAGCGTGAAGGCGAGCGGGTTGTTCGGGCCCTGCCGGACATTGGCCTTGGACGTGGCCGTGCCGACGCCGTCCTTCGACGCCGTCACCTGGTATCCGCCCGACTGCAGACCGACCTGGAGGAACTCCCCCTTGCTGTCGGTCTTCGTCTGCATCTTCCGGTTCGTGCCCTCGGCCTCGAAGACGATCGTCGCGTCGGCGACGGGCTTGCCTTGGGCGTCCTGCACCTTGCCCCTGACCACGCTCTGGGCGAACGCCGACGCCGCCAGCGTCAGCACCACGGCAACCGCGCACGCGCCGCGGAACAGATGGGTCCGCATGTCCTTCAGCCTCCCGCAAATCGTCATGACGTCACCGGGACGGTGCGCAGATGGCGCACCACTCCCGAGGGTCCGACCTGTTTACGGCCGGCCGCTGAGGAAAGCTTACCTGAAGAAACGGCTGATGGCATCGAGGTCGTGGGTCACGGGGGCGGGCGGGAGCGCCGAGAGAAAACGCCGCCCGTAGCCGGTGGTCCGCAGCCTCGGATCGAGCACCGCCAGCACGCCGCGATCGGTGCGGTGCCGGATGAGCCGGCCCAGCCCCTGTTGCAGGGCGAGGATGGCCAGTGGCACCTGGTAGTCGGCAAAGGCGTCGCCGCCCCTTGCATTGATCGTGTCGATCCGGGCTGCCGTGACCGGGTCGCCGGGAGACGCAAAGGGGAGCTTGTCCACGATCACGCAGCTGAGCGCCTCTCCCGCCACGTCCACCCCCTGCCAGAAGCTCGAGGTCGCCAGCAGCACCGCGTTCGGGGTGGCCCGGAACATCTGCAGCAGCGCCGACCGCGGCGCCTGACCCTGCACCAGGATGGGATACGGCAGCGTCACTTCGAGCTCGCGGTGGACTGACCGCAGCACGGCGTAGCTCGTGAACAGCACGAACGCGCGCCCGCGCGTGCGCCGCAGGATGTCGATCGCCTCGATCGCCACCGCCGACGCGAACCCCGGCGACTTCGGCGGCGGCATACGCCGCGGCAGATACATCAGCGCCTGCGACGTGTAATCAAACTCTCCGGGCACGCGGATTTCGTCGGCATCGCCCAATCCGAGCCGGCCTTTGACGTAGGCGAACGAGTTGTCCACCGCCAGCGTCGCCGAGGTGAGGATCACCGACCGGAACCGATCGAAGAGCGCCTCCCGCACCAGCCGCGAGACGTCCACCGGCGCCGCGCGCAGGAAGATGCCGCGGCCGCGCGTCTCGAGGAAATACACGAGGTCGGGGTCGTCGCCGCGCAGCAGCAGCCGGAGATCGCGGTGCAGCTCGCCGGCCCGGCGCTGCAGGGTCTGCAGCGTTTCCGAGGACCCGTTGGCGGGCGCGACCGGCGACGAGTCGAGGCCGTGCAGCAGCAGCGCGATCGTGGCCTCGAAGCCTTCGATGGCGCCGGCCAGCGCCGCGCCATCTTCGAGGTAGTCCGCGATCGTCTCGGCGGTGTAGCGCACCCGTGATTCCTGCTGCGCCGCCGCGGCCGCCGCGCGCGCGTCGGCGAGCCGTTGAAAGAACTGCCGGCCGTGGTCGCCCACCCGGGTCAGGCTTCTGCCCGCCGATTCGATCTGGCGCGGCTCCCAGGCGGTGTCGCCAGCCTCGTCGGCGTCGAGCGTGGCGCGGGCGGCCGACAGATTGCGGTCGGCATCGCGCACGAACTCGTCGAACCGGTAGTTGCTGAACGCGAGGCCGAAGTACTGCGTGACCACGTCTTCGAGCTGGTGCGCCTCGTCCACCACCAGCGATGTGCACGAGGGGATCACCTCGCCGAACGAGCCCTTCCGCACCGAGGCGTCGGCGCACAGCAGGTGGTGGTTGACGATCACGACGTCGGAGTCGTTGGCGCGCTGGCGCATGCGCGTCACGAAGCAGTCGGTGAACTGCGGGCACTCGGCGCCGAGGCAGGTGTCGGCCGTCGCCGAGATGTGATTCCACAGCGCCAGGTCTTCCGGCAGGTCCGCAAGTTCGGCGCGATCGCCGGTGTCCGTGCGCGCCGCCCACTCGCGGATGACAGGGAGAAAGATCGACT